>Ga0335083_10004283_pt1 | contig 18210 bp, 17 predicted proteins | sample Lox_Sample_42_FD_206716 | JGI IMG/M metagenome (GOLD analysis project Ga0335083, IMG submission 206716) | Soil microbial communities from Loxahatchee National Wildlife Refuge, Florida, United States - Lox_Sample_4.2 | ecosystem: Environmental > Terrestrial > Soil > Wetlands | place: USA...
GCTGCCAACGCTCCGTAAGCCAGCAACCAAATGACGGCGCCGATGACGCCACCACACGCTCTCTTGCAGCCGACCGCCACGACAACTCCTTGTCTGCCGAACGATCACGCGTTCAGCGGCGGCGCGCAAGCGCCGTCCGCTGCAACGCGCCGTTAGCCAGTCTCACCCCGAGACCTAACGCCTTTCGTTAGGATCGTCTTTGGTTTGACGCTCGTGCCTTCGGCGACGTTGATCCGCACAGTCCGAAGGATCGTTGGTTCCTCCGGATGTTGAAACCATAGTTCACGATGGTCAACATCGATCTCGATGACTTGGACAAGGGTTCGTAACCCGCAGGCTTTCTGACTTCCGGAAGAATGAGCTCGTACCATTTTCTGTCGCTCATCGACTCACCACCACTTCTTGGGCCTATTCAGCTTGGTCGATGTCTTTCCGTTTCGGGTCTTCGTCGTGAAACTGAACCCCCCCGAAAGCTTTGTGGTCCGCGTCAGGGTCGTACCCCTTGCCCCGGACGTGAGGGTCATACCCTTCCCGAGCTTCGTCGAGACACTTGTGCTGCGCTTGCCGATGTTGAGTGAGGTTCTTGGACCGAGAGAGATGCGCTTCATCTTCACCTCCTTCGTGACGTTGATCCGGCTAACGACCCGGCATTCAGCGGCGAACGGCCGCCCGAGCAAAGCGAGGAAGGCCGATCGTCCGCTGCAATGCCTGGTTGGACAGCGACCTACCCCGGCTTCGTCCAGATGGTCGCATTAGCCCCCCCTGAAGACGAAAGGAAATCTGTTGACTTTGGTCTTGCTCGGCGACTTCGGAAATATCCAGCTTGCGACCTCGCCGACGATGCATGTCTCAACATCGTTGTTGTTCATCGTGGACTCCGCGACGCGCGCTCCAGTGACGCGCCCATCGGGTTGGACGGTCCAAGCGACCACCACCGTACCCTTCAGGGCCGAGTTCTTAGCGAGTGCTCGCTCATAACAACCCTTAACCCTCACCATCTGTGCCTTCACCACGACCATGATCTCCGTCTTCGAGAGACCTGGCTCCTTCTTCTCGTCAGCCACGGAGCTCGAGGCGATGGTCACCACCAGAACCGCGGTTGCGAATCGAAGCAGCGCCATGTTCGTCTGTCCAACTATTATTAGCCTGCGCACAAACGCATTATTCCTGCAAGCGACGCGGGGGAGGGCCCGAGGTTGCGTCAAGCAATTGCAGGGAGTTGCGCGGGCGGCCGTGATGGGGACCGCTTCTTGTGGCTTGATAACGCGATAAGGGCCGCGAACTGTTTCCTGAGGCCGGACCAGCGGCGGCGGAGGGCGGTCACTAGACTGAGGCTCGGACGGTGGGCGCGAACTGGGGCGGCGACTCAAGCGCTTTGCAGCGCTTTGGCAATCAAATCGGGGGGGACGGCCGGGTGGGGAACGCGGCGTTTGCCGCGGCGGCTTTCGAACCAGGAGCGGACGTCCAGGTCCAGGCCGACGCCGTGCATGTAGTTGTAGAGGGCCTTGCGCAGGCCCTCGCCCAGGCGATCGTGGTCGGTGCCGGTCGGGTCCTCGAAGGGGATCTCGTTGAGGGCGAAGGTCGACTTCGGACGGAGCACGCGGATGCCGTAGCGCTCGGGGTGAAGGCCGATGGGGCTCCAGGCGGTGGCGGCGAAGCGGTGCCAGAAGGCTGATTGGATGCAGCCCTCGGCGAAGAGCTGGCGGACGCGTTCGAGCGCGTCGATGGTCTCCTGCTCGGTCTCGGTGGGGAAGCCGTACATCAGGTAGGCGTGGACCAGGATGCCGGCGTCGGTGAAGGCGCGGGTGACGCGTGCGACCTGGGCGACGGTCACGCCCTTCTTCATCAATTCCAGCAGCCGGTCCGAGGCCACCTCCAGGCCACCGGTCAGGGCGATGCAGCCCGAGCGGGCCAAGAGGCGGGCGAGCTGCGGCGTGAACGTCTTCTCGAAGCGGATGTTGCCCCACCACGAGATCACCACGCCGCGCGCGATCAGGCGCTCGGCGATGGCCCGAAGCATGGCGGGCGGCGCCGCCTCGTCGACGAAGTGAAAGCCGGTCTGGCCGGTCTCGGCGGCCATCGCGACGATCCGATCGACGATCAGGTCGGCCGAGGCGGTCTCGTAGCCGCCGATGTAGGGCAGCGACACGTCGCAGAAGGTGCACTTCTTCCAGTAGCAGCCGCGCGCGACGGTCAGCTTGTTCCAACGGCCGTCGGACCAGAGCCGGTGCATCGGGTTCAGCATCTCGAACAGCGAGACGTACCGGTCCAGCGGCAGCCCCACGTACGTGGGCGTCCCGGCCTCGGCGTGCCCCACGTCGCGCGCCCCCGGGTCGACCTTCTGGACCACCTGGCCGCCTTCGCGCACGAAGGTCCGGTGAAGCGGGCTGACGCCGTCGATCAGGTGGCGGATCAGGTGGAGCAGCGGGGCCTCGCCGTCGTCCAGGGTGACGAAGTCGAAGTGGTCGAACACCCGCGGCTCGCGCAGCCCGCGCAGCTCGGTGTTCACGTAGCCGCCGCCCAGCGCCAGCCGCGCCGCGGGGCGCGCGCGCCGGATGGCCCGCGCCAGGCGGAACGCGCCGTAGACGTTGCCCGGGAACGGCGCCGTGATCCCGACCAGGTCCGGCCGGTGCCGCCGCGCCAGATCGACGCCGATCGCATCGGTCAGCTCGTCGACCAGGGTGGGCGCCGCCTCGAGCGCCTCCTGGATCGGATCGAAGCGGGTCGCCCCCGTGGCCAGACGCTCGCCGTAGCGGGCCAGCTCGAAGCGCGGGTCCACGCCGTCGCGGATCGCGTCGGCCAGGTCGTCGACGTACAGGCTGGCGACGTGCTTGGCCCGGTCGGTCGTCCCCAGCGCGCCGAACGCCCAGGCCAGCGGCCCGTCTTCCTGGTCTTCGGACAGCGCCGCGAACCGCGGCCCCTCGGGCAAGAAGGCGCGCCCCGCGATCCGCGCGGCCAGGTTCGGATCGCGCCCCTGCAGAAACGTCACGGCGGCGTCGACGGTCTCGATGTAGCGCTCGGCCTGCGCCAGGAAGGAGGCGACCGCCGGGCTCGCGCCGCGCGTGCGCGACGGAATCGCGTCGCGCACGCGCGCCAGCCCGGACCGGTTGTAGAGCCGCAGGAACAGCTCCAGGGCCGGGTCGGCCTGCGCCAGCTCCAGCGAGAGCTGGCCGGCATGCTGGCGCAGGAAGCCCATCAGGTACGCCGTCGCCGGGTAGGGCGTGTTCAGCTGGACCATCGGCGGCGTGAGCAGAAGGACGCGGAACGGCTTCGGCTTCATCCGGCAACACGGATCCGGGCGCGCTGCTGGGCGACGCCGGCACGTCGCAGGCTCGCGGTCACGATCATGCCGTCGCGGGCGGCGCGCGGGATCGGCACGACCACGGCGACGCTCTCCGTGACGATCCCCGCGTGCTCGCAGCGAACGCACCAGACGCCGCGCGGGCTGGCGACGCCGCCGCAGGTCGGGCACATGACCTTGAGCGGCATCTCGACCACCGCGGAGCCGCCGGCAGCCGCCTCGGCCACGTTCAGCGACAGCTCCAGCAACCCGTCCAGGGTCAGGCGGGCCACGCCCACCGCCTGCAGGCGATCGATGGGCCCGCTCACCCGCGGCAGCACGTTCGGGACGCTGCGCTCGAACGACGCGCTCCAGCCGGGACCCGACACGGTCCACGAGCGGCCGTCCCCTTGCGCCTGCGCCTGAGCCGCGCCCGGCGCGAACGCGCTTTGGGACTCCCGCTGCAGCAGATGCGCGTCGTAGGCCGAGCGCGCGGTCGGGTCGGACAGCATGCGGTAGGCCTCGGCGATGCTGGCGAACTTCTGGGCGCTGGCCGCCCCGGCCCGATCGGGGTGATGCAGGAGCGCCAGCTTGCGGTACGCCCGCCGGATCTCGGCCCCGCTGGCGGAACGCGACACGCCCAGCAGCAGGTACAGGTCGACGGTGGGCGGGGCGCGCACGACGAAAGTCTAGCGCGGCCCGTCCACGATGAGGCGGACCAGGCGCTCGGCGGCGCGCGCCTTCTGTCGCTCGGCGTCGGCCCGCCAGGCGGCCGCGCCGTTCTGGATGTTGCCCAGGTAGTAACGCAACCCGAGCCCCAGCCCGACCAGCGTGGCGCTCCCGTAGGAACCGTCGACGATCAACAGGACGGTCGCCGCGGCGAGGCCCCCGTTCAATCCCAGCGCCAGGAGACCGTCGCCCGGGCGGCCGGCGGTCGACTGGCCCAGCCCGGGGAGCAGGGCCGAGAGGACGCCGCCCGCGATCGCGCGCCGGTGCGGGTTGATCTCCAGCGTGTCCAGCAGCTCGGCCACGGCCGCCGGCGGGGGCGCCGAGCCGGCCGGGAGCGCCGCCACGCAGGCCCGCGCCGCCACCCCGTCACCGGCCAGGACCTCGGCGACGCACCGCAGGCGCGTCGCGAACGCCCGGGTGGCCGCGTCGACGCCGAAGTCCTCGACCCGCGCGAACAGATGCACCGCGTGGGGGAACGCGCGGGCGCGCAGCAGGACGACGCCGGCCGCCAGCTGCCACTGGTCGGCGCGCCGGGGATCGTCGGTCGCCGCGGCCGCGTCGGCCAGGAACGGGGCCGCCTCGTCGGGCCGGCCGTCGAGCGCCAGCGCCATGCCGACCCGGTACGCCGCCTCCGGCGTGATGGCCTCGGGGCCGTTCTCGACCGTCAGCCGGCGGGCTTCCCAGCCCGCCTCGTGGCTCAGCCCCAGGCGCAGCAGCGCCGACAGCAGATCGTGTCGTGGCTGTTGCGGCGCCTGGTCCGCCACGGCCAGACGCGCTGGTGCCGCCGCCAGCGCCAGCGCCAGGACCAGGCTACGGATCCAGCCGCCGTTCATACGCATGGTCGATCTCCTGCATCAGCGCGTCCTCGGCGTCGCGGCGCTGGACGATCGCCCCCACCGCCGACCCGTAGACGTTCCCGACGTAGAGCAGCGCGGCGATGCTGCCCAGGATCCACCCGCGGACAGAGTCGCGCCCGTCCTCGTAGAACCCCTGCGCCGCCACACCGGCCGTGAGGCCGACCAGCAGGAAGCTCATGAGCCCGTCGGGCCAGCGACCGATGTAGACACGGCCCAGGCCGGGGATGACGGCCGACAGCGCGCCGGCCACCCAGGGCGACTTCCGCGGCAGCGTTTGATAGCGGCGCAGCAGCTCGCGGTCCTCCTGCTGCCAGAGACCGGCGGTCCCGGCGGCCGTAGCGCCAGCGTCCAGGCGGCTCGCCTCGTCCCACCGCCGCATCCGGATCGCCCGCATGCGCAAGGTGGCGCGCTCGAGATCGTCCGCGGGCACGCAAGCCGGAACGCCCAGCTCGGGCAGGAACACCTCGGTCAGGCAGATGCGGAGCCGCCCGCGCGGGCCCAGCGGCGTCCCCTCGGACGGCAGCGCCAGCATCAGGCGGCGCGCGTCGTCGAATCTCCCGGCCATCGACAGGCAGAGCGCGGCGCGATCGAAACCCCGCTCGCGCGCCTCGGGGTGCTGGTAGGCGTAGCGGAGCGCCTCGACGGCGCACGAGTCGTAGCTGCTGACGTTGCGCAGCCGCTCGGCCAGCTCCAGGAACGAAGGCGCCTCGGGCGCCGCCGGCGCCGCAACCGCCGGCTCCGGCGCGGGCGGCGTCTCGGCGAACACGCGGGCCGGCACGGCGCTCGCCAGCGCGGCCCCCAGGGCGACGGCCAACCCGACCCGGCCGTGGCTCACGGGGACCGCGTCAAGCAGTAGCGCGCGGGCTCGTCCTGCAGCAATCGCCCTCCCTCGGCGCGCGGGTAGAACGGGACCGCCAGCGGGTGGTCACGCAGCAGGCGATCCAGCGTCAGCAGCGCCCCCTCCAGAAAGCCGCAGGTGCCGATCGCCTTCTGCGAGAAGCGCGAGCACGAGGGGCTGAAGACACAGGTCGCGCTGTCTTGCGACGACAGCACCAGGTGGTAGGCCCCGAACAGCGCGCGCGAGACGCCGCCCGGCAGCCCGCCGTCCCAGCGCGCCGCCGGCTCGCCGCCCGCGCTGGTGGCCGGCCGTCCGGTCAGCAGGTAGGCGACCGCCTGATCGGGCTCCCACAGCTGCGGCAGCGCGTCGGCGTTCGCAGGCTCCTGGGCCCGCGCCGGCGCCGAGAGCACCGCGATCGTCGCCGCCACGGCCGCGACGGTGAATGCCAGCCTCACCACGTCAGGGTCTGGATTTTCGTCTGGGGGCGGAGCTTCGCGCAACCAATCGCGGTGGCTTTCTGAGGATCGAAGCGGCTGACGTGGTCCAGCGTCCACTGCTCCTCCCGCTGCTGGACGCCCCCCTGCGCGAAGTAATCGGCGACGATCGCGCGCGGTACGCTGCGCGTCCCGATCCGGACCCGGTCCTCGAACGTGAAGTGTCGCTGCGGCTTGCCCGCGGCGTCGATCAGGTCGACCGATCGGGCGCCTGCCCTGGATTCGACGGCGTGCATCTCGCCCAGATCCTTGCCGCCGTCGTCGACCACCCGCCAGCGCGTGATGAGCTCGCCGTTGGCGTGCTTCCGATCGAGCAGCTTCGACCCCTTGGGCAGCGTGCTGCTGGGGTCGACCAGCCCCGCCGCCAGGGCGTCCAGCATCGGCGGCGGCTGCGGCGGCGCCAGGTGGGCCACGAAGGCCAGGTCACGGTCCGGGTAGTAGATGACCATCTCTCGGGGTGCGAGACGCATCTCCTGGATGCGCGGCGACTTCACGGCCACGCAGATCTCGCCGCCCGGCAGGAACTGCAGCGACCCCGAGACCGTGTCGGTCCCCTGCTTGTCGGTGGTCTTCAAGGTGAAGTCCGCCGCCAGCGGGACCGAAACGGTCGGCGCGGGCGGCGGGAGATCGGCGGCGGCCAGCGCGAAGGCGAGCGCGGCGACGAGCAACGGCCGCCGCTATAGAGATGCAGGTGTTATGGCGTTGTAGTAGGTCGTGTTGGCGTCGTGCACGATGGCCACGACGATGATCACGTAGATCACGACCACCACGGCCACCGTCGTCAGCGCGCCGTAGATCGCCGAGCGGCCCTGGATCGAGCGTGCTTCGGCTTTGTAGGTGTTGGTGTAAATCGCCAGGTATTCCGGCGACTTGCCCATCATGCGGGCGGGCGGCGGGCTCGGCTCGGAAACGTACGCGATCAAGATGCCGATCACGCCCAGCAAACAGCCCGCGAAGTACCAGAGCGTGCCGTTGGTGTCGGCGTGCGCGTCGGTGAGCGCCTCGGCAGTCGCGCGCGAGGCGTCGACCGGCGGCGGGGCATAATAGGGCTGCCCCTGCATCGGCTGCGGCGGCGGGGCCCAGCTTTGCTGGGCCATGGCCGGACGCTGCATTTCCGGAATCATGATGATCGCCGCCGAAACGACGACCGCCACGAACGTCGTCCCCAGCCACCTGCTTGAACCGACCCGTCTCGTCATCTCCGTCTCCCGGGGTAAGGCAAATGTGGATGAACAGGCTGTCGCAAGCCTTTTGTACCCTCAACGAAGCAGATCGGTCAATATCCCCGAGCCTTGAAGTAATTTGTATGACGCCTCGTCAAAGCATTTCGGCTGACGCCTCAAGAGCCGCGCCACTCCTGCGATGATCAAGGGAATGGCGATGGCGAGCTCCGAGGAAGCGACGAACCAGGTGTGGGAGTCGGTGTTCGAGGGTCTGGCACGCCTTCGCGAAGGCTGGCTGGTCCAGGACTGGTCGTACGATCGCCGCCTCCGGTGCGTGGCCTCTTCGATCCCGCTGGCGCAGGAGCAGGCCGTGCGCGCCCTGATCGGCGACATTTTCCCGACGGCCTGGGCGGCGAGCACGCTGCCCGGCGCGCCCGAGGACGTGCGCGCGCTGGCCGAGACCTGCGGCGGGTTGCGCGCGGCCCAGCAGCTTCTCTGGAACGGCGCGTCGGACAGCCCCGGCGCGTTCGGCCTGTGGTGGCCCTGGGGAGACGGGACGACCGTCACCCTGCGCGTCGGCCTTCACCACCTGGACGCGCCGAAGGTCCGCTACCCCCGACTGCGCGACCTGTTCGGCATCCCGCAGGCCGCCGGCTAGAGCCGAGGCCACTGACCGGAAACCGGAGACGTGGTCTCCGGATTTCGGTCAATCACCGCCGCTGATCTGCCCGCGAGCGGGGCGTTTTCGCCGCCAGGACGCTGGCGCGAACTTTGTATCCCGAGGTGCGCATTCCACCACCTCGGAGGTCCCCCGTGTTGCGTACGTTCAGCAGAGCATCCCTTCTGGCCGTCCTCGCGTTCGGAGCCTACGCGCTCGGTAGTGGCTGCAGCGGCGACCGCTCGGCCGGATCGGGCAGCCATCAGGGCACCCAGGGGTCGATCAACCTGGGGCTCATCGATGGGGGGATCACGCTGAACAGCGTCTCCTACACGATCACCGGCCCCAACAACTTCAGCCAGTCGGGCACGCTCAACGTCTCGAGCAGCGCGACGGTCTCGGCCACCATCGGCGGCCTGCCGGCGGGGTCGGGGTACACGATCAATCTGTCGGCGGCCGCGACCGACGGCACCACCACCTGCGCCGGCTCGGCGACCTTCATGGTCACGGCCGGCTCGGTCACCCAGGTCAGCGTCGCGCTGGATTGCCACCAGCCGGCCAAGACCGGCAGCATCTCGATCGACGGGACGATCAACGTCTGCCCGTCGCTGCAGGCGCTGTCCTGCCTGCCTTCGTCGGTCAACGTCGGCGGCACGGCGGCCCTCACGGCGACCGCCGTGGACGTCGACAGCGCGCCCTCCGCCCTGACCTACAGCTGGACGGCCTCCAACGGCGTGCTCACGGGCGCCAGCACGGCCACCCCGACGTTCCTCTGCACGACCCCGGGCACGGCGCTCCTGTCGGTGACCGTGTCGGACGGAGACACGACGCCGGGCTGCCCGGCCACCGGCAGCGTGCAGGTCACCTGCACCGGCCACACCGACGCCGCGCTGCTGTACCCGACGGCCACCAAGATCAAGCACCTGGTCGTGGTGTTCGGCGAGAACATCTCGTACGACCACTACTTCGGCACCTACCCGAACGCGGCCAACCTGAGCGGCGAGACGGTGTTCACGCCGGCGGCCGGCACGCCCGCCAACAACAACCTGACCGCACCGCTGGATCCGACCAACAGCTTCGTGCCGCTGACCGGCCTGAATCTGCTGGCCAGCAACCCGAACTCGCTCAACGCGACGAACGGCACCGGCGCCGTCAACCCGTTCCGGCTGGCCGCCGCCCAGGCCGCGACGGCCGACCAGGGCCACAACTACAAGCCCGAGCAGCAGGCCGACGACAACGGCGCGATGGACCTGTTCCCGAACTACACGGGCACCGCGGGCCCACCGCCCGGAGCGCCGGCGCAGGCGTCGACCAAGGGCCTGGTCATGGCCTACTACGACGGCAACACGGTCAGCGCGTTGTGGGGCTGGGCGCAGCAGTACGCGATGAACGACAACTCCTGGTCGACCGTCTTCGGTCCGTCGACCCCGGGCGCCATCAACCTGATCTCCGGCCAGACCAACGGCTTCGCGTCGTTCAACAAAGACCCTTCGATGATGTCGACCAGCCACGTGGTGGCTGACGGCGCGGGTGACTGGACGCTGATCGGCGACACCGATCCGGTGGGTGACGTCTGCTCGACGGCTGCCGACCAGAACACCTTCAAGGGGAAGAACATCGGCGACCTGATGAACTCGCAGCATGTCAGCTGGGGCTGGTTCGAGGGCGGCTTCGACCTGACCCTCACCAACGCCAACATGACGACGGGCTGCGCCCGCTCGACGCCCCAGACGGTCGCGGGCGCCACGTCGACCTCGACCGACTACATCCCGCACCACGCGCCCTTCCAGTACTACGCTTCGACGGCCAACCTGACCCACGCGCGCCCCAGCTCGGTGGCCGCGATCGGCAACAGCCTCGAGACCGACAACGTCACGGCCGAGCCGGCCAACCACCAGTACGACAGCCACGACTTCTTCGACGCGCTGGCGGCGGGGCACATGCCGGCCGTCAGCTACCTGAAGGCGCCGGCCTTCCAGGACGGCCACGCCGGGTACTCGAACCCGGTCGACGAGCAGAGCTTCCTGCTTCAGGTCGTGAACGCGGTGAAGGCCAGCCAGGAGTGGACCTCGACCGCCATCATCCTGGCGTACGACGACTCGGACGGCTGGTACGACCACCAGATGCCGCCCATCGTGAACCCGTCGGACAGCGCTGCCGTGGACGCCCTGAACAGCGCCGGCCACTGCGACACGGGCGCGCAGCAGAACGGCGCGGCGCCGGCGACCAAGCTGCTGGGCGCCAACGGCGTGGCGGTCGACGGCCGCTGCGGCTACGGCACGCGCCAGCCGCTGATGGTGATCTCGCCGTACGCCAAGCAGAACTACATCGACCACACGCTGACCGACCAGACGTCGATCCTGAAGTTCGTCGAGGACAACTGGCTGGGCGGGCAACGCATCCAGACGGGAGGATCTTTCGACACGATCGCCGGCTCGATTCAGAATATGTTCTCGTTCTGATCAACCGCAGGCGATTCCTCGTCGTAACCGCGGCGGCAGTCCCGGCCTGGGGTTGCCGCCGGGTTGCCGTCCAGCCCGGCCCGCCGCCGCCGGCGCCACCACCTCCGGCGGCCCCGCGTGAGGCGCCGCCGCTGCACCCGGACGCGCTGGCCCGCTTCGTGGACCCGCTCCCGATTCCCAGGCTGCTGAAGCCGATCGGAACCCGGCCCCACCCGCACGATCCCCGGAGACAGATCCCTTACTACCGAGTCCTGATGACCGAAGCCGCCGTGAAGGTCCACCGCGACGTCCCGCTCACGCGGGCCTGGACCTACGACGCCAGCTTCCCCGGCCCGACGATCGAGGCCCGCAACGGACACCCGATCCTGATCGAGTGGATGAACGCGCTGCCGCAGCGGCACTTCCTGCCCATCGATCACACGCTGTGCGGCGCCGGGGCCGACAAGCCCGAGGTGCGAGCGATCGTGCACGTGCACGGCGGCAAGGTCCCCCCCGAGAGCGACGGCTATCCCGAGGACTGGATCACGCCGGGAAAGTCGCTGACCTATCTGTACCCGAACGCCCAGGACGCGGCGACGCTCTGGTACCACGACCACGCGATGGGGATCGAACGCCTCAACCAGTACGCGGGGCTGATGGGCGTCTACCTGATGCGCGACGACCACGAGGCTGCGCTGGGCCTGCCCGGCGGCGCGCACGAGCTACCGCTGGTCCTGTGCGACCGCTGGTTCGGCCAGGACGGCCAGCTGCGCTACAGCGCCTCCGAGGATCCGGCGGCCCCCTGGGTGTCCGAGATCTTCTGCGACGCGCACCTGGTGAACGGCAAGCTGTTCCCGTACCTGGACGTCGAGCCGCGCCGGTACCGGCTGCGCGTCGTGAACGGGTCGAACTCGCGCTTCTATTACCTGTCGTTCGATCCCGGCGTGGTCGCGCACCAGATCGGCAGCGACCAGGGGCTGCTGTCCGCGCCGCTCGAGCTGGCGACGCTGACCCTGGCTCCGGCCGAGCGGGCCGACGTGGTGGTCGACTTCAGCGACGCCGCGGGGAAGAACGTGCTCCTGAAGAGCCAGTCGTTCCAGCTCATGCAGTTCCGCGTGGGCCGCGGAAGGCCCGCGCGCGAGCCGGCGTTGCCGCGCAAGCTGCGCGACATCCCGCGGCCGCGGCCCGAGGCGGCGGTCACCACGCGCACGCTGGCCCTGAACGAGTACCACGACGCCGGCCGACACCGGATGCTGATGCTGCTGAACGGGAAGCGCTGGCACGACCCGGTCACCGAGCGACCCCGCCTGGGCACGGCCGAGGTCTGGAACCTGATGAACCTGACCGAGGACACGCACCCCATCCACCTGCACCTGGTGCGCTTCCGGATCTTGGATCGCCAGGCGTTCGACGCCGACGAGTTCAAGACCAGCGGGAAGCTGGTGCTGCAGGGAAAGCCGATTCCGCCCACTCCCGACGAGGCCGGCTGGAAGGACACGGTTCGCGCCGAGGCCTCGATGATGACGCGCATCCTGATCCAGTTCGACGGGTACGCGGGCCGCTACGTCTGGCACTGCCACGTGCTCGAGCACGCCGCCAACGAGATGATGCGGCCCTTCGAAGTGGTGGAAACACCCACATGAAGGTGTGCTTGCTGGCTCCAGCAACCTGGAGTAGCTTTCCATCCGTTTTCTTTTCAGGGATTTTTTTGGGCCCCCGCTGATGCTCGCGTTCGCGTTTGCCTTCGCCGCCACCGCACTGCCTGCGGCGCCTTCCGCCAGCGTCACGTGCGCTGACGGACCGGCCAGCTGTGACAGCGCGTGGCCGGTGGCGATGCAAGCCGCCGGCGGCACGGAAGACGATGCCGGCGGCTCGGACGACAGCGCCGGCGGCTCGGACACCAACGACGGGCCGCGCGAGTACGCGACGCCCGCCGAGGTCGACTGCCCGGTGCCGCCGCAGCCGCCCGCGGTGCTGGCCAGCGGCGAGTGCAGCGATACGCCGCTGAACCTCTGGTACCGCGTCTCCCGACTCCCGGAGAGCGAGGTGCCCGCCGGCCGCCTGGCGCCCGCCACGGCCCGACGCGCGCGCGACACGACCGCCGTCACCGGCGGCATGCCGGACTTCGGTCAGATCTCCAAGCTCACGGTGCAGCCGATGGCGCTGCACGCGCTCCCCGCCCTGTTCCCCACGGCCTCGCGCCGTCGCGCGGACGGGCTGACCTGGCTCCTTCCCACACGCGCCCTGGCGCCGCCCGATCGACCGCCGCGACAGTCCTAGCGGTTCGGGTTTCCAGGGTTCGAAGCGTGTGCGAATCAGCGGGCCGCGCGCCCGCACGCGCTGGAATTTTGTCGCGCGGCTTTGTGTTTCTGAACGGAGAAGATCCATGAGCAAAGGAACAGTACTGGCATTGTTATTGGTGGTGTTGGGAGGCGGTTACGGCCTGGGACGGCTGGCCACCCGCGACAAGACCGGCGGGGACGCTGCGGCGGCCACCACGGCCGCGGCGGGACCGACCGCGGGCGACGGTGTCGACCGCGTGCGCGTGCCGCTGGACGGCCCGATGAAGGGGCCGGCCAACGCGAAGGTCACCATCGTCGAGTTCTCTGACTTCCAGTGCCCGTTCTGCGGCCGCGTCATCCCGACCGTGCAGCAGATCGAGAAGAACTACCCGAACGACGTGCGGCTGGTGTTCATCCACAACCCGCTCCCCTTCCACCCGAACGCCGAGCCCGCCGCCGAGGCGGCAGTGGCGGCCGGCGAGCAGGGGAAGTTCTGGGAGATGCACGACAAGCTGTTCGCCAACCAGAACAACCTGCAGCGCGCCGACTTCGAGAAGTACGCCCAGGAGATCGGCCTGGACATGAACAAGTTCAAGGCCGCGCTCGACTCGCACGCGGGCAAGAAGAAGGTCGACGGCGACCTGGCCGTCGGCAAGCAGGTGGGCGTGCAGGGGACGCCGAACTTCTACATCGACGGGCGCAACGTTCAGGGCGCCCAGCCGTACGAGGAGTTCAAGAAGGTCATCGACGACGAGATCCAGCGCGCCAACAAGCTGATCGCGCAGGGGACCGCCCCCAGCATGGTCTACGCGACGTTCATGAAGGGCGCCAAGGCCAGCGGCGGCGCGGCCGCCGGCCAGGCCAAGGGGCCCGGCGCCGGCAGCGACGTCTACAAGATCGCCGTCGGTGATGCGCCGACCCGTGGCGCCAAGCAGCCCAAGGTCACGATCATCGAGTACTCCGACTTCCAGTGCCCGTACTGCAGCCGCGCCCGCGAGACCGTGGACAAGCTGATCAAGGATTACGGCAGCGACGTCGAGCTCGCCTACAAGCACAACCCGCTGCCCTTCCACCAGAACGCCATGCCGTCCGCGCTGGCCGCCGAGGCCGCCCGCGACCAGGGGAAGTTCTGGGAGATGCACGACATCATCTTCTCGAACCAGACCCACCTCGAGCGCGCCGACCTGGACAAGTACGCCCAGCAGATCGGCCTGAACATGGGGAAGTTCAAGGAGTCGATGGACAAGGAGCAGGGGAAGGATCGCATCAAGCGCGACATGGCCGAGGCCGAGAAGTTCGGCGCCCGCGGCACCCCCAACTTCTTCATCAACGGCCGGAACCTGCGCGGCGCGCAGCCGTATGAATCGTTCAAGGCGACCGTCGACGAGGAGATCAAGAAGGCCGACGCGAAGATCGCCGCCGGCACCCCGCGCGGCCAGGTCTACGCCGCGCTGACGGAGAAGGGCCTGGAGAAGGCCGCCCCGCCGCCGCCCCCGCCGGCCCGCGGCGGTGAGCCGGACGCCAACACGCGCTACCGTGCCGAGATCAAGGGCTCGCCGATGAAGGGCGACAAGAACGCGCCCGTCACCATCGTCCAGTGGTCCGACTACCAGTGCCCGTTCTGCGGGCGCGTGGAGCCGACCGTCGCCAAGGTGATGGACGAGTACAAGGGGAAGGTCCGCGTGGTCTGGCGCGACCTGCCGCTGCCGTTCCACCCCAACGCCATGCCGTCCGCCATCGCGGCCCGCGCCGCCGGCGAGCAGGGCAAGTACTGGGAGATGCACGACAAGCTGTTCGCCGACCAGCAGCACCAGGACCGCGCCACGTTCGAGAAGTACGCGCAGGAGCTGGGCCTCAACATGGCCAAGTTCAAGGCGGCGCTGGACGCGCAGAAGGGCAAGGAGGCCATCGAGGCTGACGCGGCGGCCGGCGGAAAGATCGGCGCCCATGGCACGCCGGCCTTCTTCGTCAACGGCAAGTTCCTGTCGGGGGCTCAGCCCTTCGAGGTCTTCAAGGCCAAGATCGACGAGGAGCTGAAGACCGCCGACGGCCTGATCGCCAAGGGGACGCCCAAGGCCAAGGTCTACGACGTGCTGATGAAGGACGCGAAGGCCGAGGTGCCGGCCGCGCCGGCGCAGCCGCAGGGACAGGCCGAGAAGACGCCGGAGCAGGACGAGACCGTCTACAAGGTCGCGGCCGGCAACGCCCCGGCCAAGGGAAGCAAGGGTGCCCCGCTGCAGGTGGTCATCTTCTCCGACTTCCAGTGCCCGTTCTGCAAGCGGGTCGAGCCGCAGCTCTCGCAGCTGGAGAAGGAGTACGGCGGCAAGGTCCACATGGCGTGGAAGAACTACCCGCTGCCGTTCCACAACAACGCGGAGCCGGCCGCCGAGGCGGCCATGGCCGCCAACGCCCAGGGGAAGTTCTGGGAGATGCACGACAAGCTGTTCGCCAACAACACGGCCCTCGATCGCGCCAGCCTCGAGAAGTACGCCCAGGAGCTGGGCCTGGACATGGCCAAGTTCAAGGCGGACCTGGACGCGCAGAAGTACAAGGCGCAGATCGAGTCCGACACCAAGGAAGGCTCGGCGGTCGGCGTGAACGGCACCCCGGCGGTGTTCATCAACGGGCGCAAGATCAACGGCGCCTACCCGTGGGAGACGTTCAAGAAGATCGCCGACGACGAGTTGGCGAAGAAGCAGGGCAAGGGCGGGAAGAAGGGGTAAAACCCTCTCGATGAGACCCACCGCAGCCGCGACGACCCCGCCGCGGCTGCGCCGTCTGATTCCTGTCGCGCTCAGCGCGCTGGCGGTGGCGTTCGTGGCGGTCCGTTTTGCGGCCGCCACCCACGCGACGCTGGCGCGCACGCGCGGCGGGGCCTGCACGGCGCTCAAGCCCGATCCGCTGCCGGCCTTCCTGGCCGGCGGAGCCACGCCCGATTTCCAGCTGCCCGACGCCGCCGGACACATGGTGTCGCTGAGCGGCCAGCGCGGCCACCCGGTGCTGCTGAATTTCTGGGCGACCTGGTGCCCCCCCTGCGTGGACGAGGTGCCGTCGCTCGAGGAGCTGGCCCGCCGCATCGACGGGACCGACCTGCGCCTGCTGGCGGTCAGCGTGGACGACGACTGGGGCGCGGTCCGCCGCTTCTTCCTCAAGGGGAGCGCCATCGGCGTGCTGCTCGACGCGTCGCACGACATCCCCAAGAAGTTCGGCACCGAGAAGTACCCCGAGAGTTTCCTGGTCGACGCCGCCGGCCACGTCCGCTACTACTTCATCAACAAACGCGACTGGTCCCGCCCCGAAGCCGTCGCCTGCTTGGAAAGCCTGCGATGAGCGCCGCACCAGTCACCGCACCCAGCCCGCCGGCCTTCCGCGCGCGCGGCATCCCGCCGCTGCCGCTGCTGACGCTGATCAACTTCTTCAATTACCTGGACCGTCAGGTGGTGTACGGCATGACGCCGCACATCCAGAAGACGTTCGAGCTCTCTTACGAACGCCTGGGGTCGCTGGCCTCCGCGAACCTGTTCGTGTTCGCGATCTCCTCGCTGATCTCGGGGCCGATCGCGGACCGGGTGGGGCCGCGCAAGGTGATCTTCACCGGCATCCTGGTCTGGTCGATCGCCACCATCGGATCGGCGCTGTCGACGTCGTTCCCGATGCTGCTCTTCTTCCGGGCCCTGGTCGGCGTCGGCGAAGGCGCCTACGGGCCGTCCGCCAACACGCTGCTGTGCGCCGACGCCCCGCCCGAAAAGCGCGGCCGCGCGCTGGGCGTCTACAACATCGGGATGGCGCTGGGCGGGACCAGCGGCCTGGTGCTGGGGACAGTCCTGGCCCCCGTCGTCGGCTGGCGGGGCGTCTTCTGGATCGCCGGTGGCCCGTCCGTGCTGCTGACGATCCTGGCGGCGTTCATCGCCGCGCCCGACCGCCTCGAGCGCGAGAAGACGCAGCCCGCCCGGGCCTACCTGCTGTCGACGCCGTACATCCTGGCGGTGGCCGGCGGCGTGACGGCCACGTTTGGGGCCAGCGCGCTGATCTTCTGGGTCCGCACGCTGATCATCGAGCAGCGCGGCGTCGGAACGACCTTCGCCAGCATCTACATGGCGTTCGTCGGCCTGTTCTGCGGCGCCGGCGGCGTGATCGTCGGCGGGTTCATGGGCGATGCGCTGAACCGCCGGACCCGGGGCGGCCACGCGCTCACCATCGGGATCTCGATGCTGCTGGCGACCCCGGTGGGGATCCTGGCGCTGACCACCGCGCACATCCCGGCTTTTCTCGCGCTGACCGCCGCCTCATCCTTCCTGCTGTCGGTCTACAACGGCCCGGCCGCGGCAGTCATCGACGAGCTGGGCCCGCCCCGCTACGCCGCCACCCTTCAGGCGGTGTCGATGTTCAGTCTGCACGTCTTCGGAAACACGCCCGCCCCCTGGGCGGTGGGGCGAATCATGGACAGACTGCACGTCCCTGTCTCGGTGGGGCTGCAGGCAGCCATGGTCGCGTTCGGCCTCTCGGCCGTCCTGTTCCTGATCCTGGCGCGCAAGCAACGGAACCTGCCGAGCTACCATTGACGGTCCCGGCATGACCACGACGAGCACCCAGGACTACTACGATCGGTTCTCCGCGGGCTACGAGGCCGAGCGCCACCACGGCTACCACCGGCTGATCGACGAGCTGGAGCTGGACCTGGTGCGGCGGTTTGGCGCCGGGCGCGACATCTTCGAGGCCGGCTGTGGCACGGGCCTGCTGCTGCGCGAGGCGGCGCAGGTGGCCCGTTCGGCGATCGGCCTGGATCTGTCGCGCGGGATGCTGGCGCCGGCCCGGGCGCGCGGCCTGCGGGTGGTGCAGGGGTCGCTGACCGACGTGCCGCTCCCCTCGGCTTCGGTCGACCTGGTCTACAGCATGAAGGTGCTGGCCCACGTGCCGCCGATCGAGCAGGCGGTGGCCGAGCTGGCGCGGCTGGTCCGACCCGGGGGCCACATGCTGCTCGAGTTCTACAACCCCTGGTCGCTGCGCTACCTGGCCAAGCGCGCAGGCGGTCCGGGCCTGATCGCCGCCGACGGCACCACCGAGAGCGACGTCTACACGCGGTTCGACACGCTCGCGCGCGCCCGCAGCTATCTGCCGGACGGGGTCGACCTGGTCACCGTGCGGGGTGTCCGCGTGGTGACACCCAGCTCGCACGTCTTCCGCCTGGCCCCGCTGGGCCGCCTGTTCTCCTGGGCCGAGCGCCTGGTCTGCGACCTGCCGCTGCTCCGCAAGCTGGGCGGCTTCATGATCCTGGTCGCGCGGAAACGCGGATAGCCGGCGGTGCCGATCCGATTCGACCTCCCCCCGCGCGGCACCCTGAAGCCCAACGACGACGTCGATCCGCTCCCCTACTACTACCATCCGCTGCTCGGCTGGCTGTTCCGCCACCGCCTGCAGATGGGCCTGGATTTCCTGCCTGCGCGCGGGCAGCGCGTGCTGGAGGTCGG
>Ga0335083_10004284_pt1 | contig 18210 bp, 16 predicted proteins | sample Lox_Sample_42_FD_206716 | JGI IMG/M metagenome (GOLD analysis project Ga0335083, IMG submission 206716) | Soil microbial communities from Loxahatchee National Wildlife Refuge, Florida, United States - Lox_Sample_4.2 | ecosystem: Environmental > Terrestrial > Soil > Wetlands | place: USA...
GCGACTACGAAGGCTTGTGCCTGCACCGCGACACCAACGGCGGCGCGTGCGCCGGCTACGTCGCGTCGCGTACCGACGGCACGCTGTACTGCCTCGCGCTCGGCGACGATCACCTGTTTCACGTCGACCGCGCGCGTGCGATCCCGATCGTCGCGCGCAAGGGCGTCGTCGCCGACTGCACGTACGACGACGCCGACAACCTGTGGGTCGGCAACAACCTGTTCGGCCTGTCTCAGGTCTATCGCATCGAGCACGACAAGCCGGTGCCGATCGCGCAGATCGGCACGGGCTTTCCCGAGGTCATCGCGGTCCGCGCTGCGTCAGACGCAGCGCAGACCGATTTGATGACACGGGGCCGCGGCGACATCATCTGGCGGATGTCGGACGCGGGCGGTGCACCGAGCCTGATGTCGAAATTTCGCTGCAGCCCGCCCGCCCGGTAGACTTAGCTCGTGCAGTGCCCGTATTGCGGCGGCGACTCGACGGTGACGGAGACGCGCGTCACCGCCGACGGGCTGCGCCGGCGCCGCGCGTGCACCGTGTGCAAGCGCCGGTTCACGACCTACGAGAAGCTCGGCGCGCCGGGCCTCAAGGTCCACAAGCGCGACGGGCGCGTCGAGCCGTTCGACGCCGACAAGCTCCTGCGCGCGCTCGAGCGGGTCGCGGCGCACCGCAGCGGGGTCGGGCTCGACGATCTGCGCCGCATCGCGCGCGACATCGAGGCGACGCTCGTCGACAGCGGCCGCAAGTCGGTCGCGTGGAGCGACCTGGTGCCGCTCGTGCTCGATCGCCTGCGCAACGTCGACCCCATCACCGCGAGCCGGTTCGCCGCGAACTATACCGACGAGACCGGTGCGCTGCGCTTCGACCAGGCGGCGACCGCCGCCGAATCGCCGCAGCTCGGCCTGCCGCTGAACGACGACGACGAGCCCTGAGGGACCTCGAGCGGGTAAGGCGGTCGTTCTCGCGGCCGATCCATCCCCCGCTGGCTTCGCTGCCGGCTTTGGTCTCGGCGGCGATCATCGGTCGCCTTACTCATTCGAGGTCGCTTACGGTTTACGCTCCGCGCATGCAGCTGCGATGGCTCGTCGTCATCTCCGCGTCGCTGGTCGCGCCGGCTCGCGCGGACGATCAAACGCCGGCGTATACGCCTCCCGATTTCATGTCCCGACCGCCGCCGCTGCCGCCCGGCGCCGATGCGAGCACCGCGTGGCGCATGGACCTCGCCGAGGCGCTGCGCATCGCGATGCACCAGAACTTCGGAATCGTCGTCGAGCGCGAGTCGGTGCAGATCGCGCATCTCGGCATCACCGTCGCCGGCGGCTCGTTCGAGCCCCAGCTCCTCGGCTCGTACCTGCACTCGAGCGCGGATCAGCCGCCGCTCGTGCTGCAGGCCGGCACGGCCGGCGAGATCCTCACGTACGGCGACGACAACTGGGTCCTGACCGCGTCGCAGAAGCTGTCGACCGGCGCCAAGCTCGGCGTCACGTTCTACAGCGATCGCGCCTCGTCGTCCGCCGGCACCGCGGTCGAGCCGCTCATCTACAACTCGTCGCTCACGCTCAACTTCACGCAGCCGGTGCTGCGCGGGTTCTCGGCCGATCGCGTGATCCCCCGCATCGACATCCTGCGCGCGCAGCTCGGCTCCGAACGCGAGCGCGCGCAGCTCGCGATCTCGGCGATGACGGTCGTCGAGCAGACCGAAGACGCGTACTGGGATGTCGTCGGTGCGCTCTACAGCTACGACGTCGATCGCCAGTCGATGCAGCGCGCGGTCGACCAGCTCGAGCTGACGAAGCGCCAGATCGCGGCGGGTACCGCGCCGCCGTCGGATCTGATCGGCGCCGAAAGCACGCGCGCGCAACGCGACCTCACGCTCGTCCAGGCCGAGCTCACCGTCGAGCAGGCGTGGGATCGCCTGCGCGCCGCGCTCAACCTGCCGCGCGATCAATGGTCGCGTCCGATCCTGCCGACCGAGGCCCCGCGGTTCTCGGCGGAGCACACGACGCCCGAGCAGGCGCTGCAGGTCGCGATCGCGAGCCGCCCCGAGCTCGCGCAGGTCGCGATCGATCTCAAGAACGAGGAGCTGTCGGTGCGCCAGGCCGAGAACAACAAGCTGCCCGAGATCGACGTGTCGCTGTCGGCCGGCCTGCTCGGCCAGGACAACGTGTACTCGGGCGCGCTGCGCGAGTTCGGGCGCGCCGACGCGAAGACGTACGGCGTCGGGGTCAACCTGATCTGGACACCGCTCAACCGCGCGAACACCGCGGCCGCCGAGATCGAGCGCGCCCGCCAGCGCGTCGCGGTCGTCAACCGCGACAAGGCCGTCCAGGACACCTGGTCCGCGGTGCGCGACGCCGTGCGCAACCTGTCGAACGCCGAGCGCCAGGTCTACGCCGCCGGCAAGTCGCGCGAGCTGTCGGAGCAGACCCTCGACGTCGAGCAGCGCCGGTTCGTCGCCGGTAACTCCTCGAACATCTTCGTCGCCCAGCGGCAGGTCGAAGTGGCGACCGCTCAGCTCGCCGAGCTCGACGCGATCCTGGCTCACGCGAAGGCGCGTGCGGCGCTGCTCCACGCGACCGGCAAGCTGCTCGACGAGCGTGGAATTCAACTCGACCTGCGCAAATAGCCGGTGTATAGGTCCACCCGATGAGGATCTGCGGTGCGTGGCTCGTGGTCGCGGCAATCGCGGGTGGGTGCGGGCCGACGGCGAGCGCGACCTGCAAGGATCCGTCGTGCGCTCCCGATGGCGGCGGCGGCAGCGATGCCGGCCCGCCGCCGATCGACGCCGCGCCCGATGCGCCGCTGCTCGGCTTCGGCCAGCCGTGCACCGACAAGTCGCAGTGCCAGTCGAACCTGTGCATCATCGTGCCGACCGGCGGGCTGTGCACGCAGGCGTGCGGCACGTGCCCGCCCGGCTGGGGCTGTTACGACGTCGGCCAGATGGGCGAGATCCAGAGCGAGTGCGTGCCGATCACGTCGGAGCTGTGCACGCCGTGCATGACCGACACCGAGTGCACGCAGGTCGGCATGGACAAGTGCCTCACCGAGCCCGACGGCAGCTACTGCGCGCGCGATTGCTCGAACATCTCGTGCCCGACGGGCTACGACTGCACGGCGGTCAACGTCAACGGCAGTGCGCTCGAGCAATGCCTGCCGCACTCCGGCGCGTGCGACTGCAACACGGCCGCGCAGATGGGCACGACCAACACGTGCGAGATCATGACGACGTTCGGCCGCAACTGCGCGGGTACCGAGACCTGCGGCGGCACCGGCGGCTGGAGCACGTGTGCGCCGCCGTCGACGACCGACGTACCCGACGGCAGCTACACCGACGACAACTGCGACGGCATCGACGGCGACATCACGAAGGGCATCTTCGTGTCCAACGCGGGCGCGGATACGTCGACGTGCGGGCTCGTCTACACGTCGCCGTGCCAGACCATCTCGTACAGCATCGTGCGCGCGGTGCTCGAGGCCAAGCAGAACGTGTACGTGCAGGCCGGCACGTACAACGAGGTCGTCGTGCTGCAGTCGGGCGTCAACATCTGGGGCGGCTACGACGCGACGTGGATCCGCAACTCGTACGCGACGCCGGGCCACACGGTCACGATCGTCGGCAAGCAAGACACGACGACCGGCGGCGACGGCGAGTGGCTCGCGGTGCGCGCGCACAACCTGATCGTGCCGGTCACGATCGGCGACGTCATCATTCAGGGTCCGAACGCGTCGGGCGGCGGCGGCAACTCCGGGCTCGACGGCCACGCGAGCTACGGCGTGCACGTCTACGCTGGCTCGCTGAATCTCGTGCGCGTGCAACTGCTCGCCGGCACCGGCGCGACCGGTAGCACCGGCACGCCCGGCAGCGACGCGGTGATCGCGGACGCGCAGTCGTACATGACCGGCGGCAAGGGCGGCGACGGCGCGCAGTACTCGACGGCGTGCGACGACTCGTCGCGCGGCGGCGGCGGCGCGATCGGCACGAACAGCTGCACGGCGTCGCCGTCGGGTCGCGCGATGAACGGCGGCAACGGCGGCCGGGGCGGCACGATGGACTCCGATTGCAGCTTCCCCGACTACGACTTCGACGCGACCGCCGGCGCGAGCGGCACGAATGCCGCGTACACGTTCGGCACGTTCGGTACGCCCGGCAGCGGCGGCTCGGGCACGAATGTTTGCGGCCCTGCAGGCAACGGCGACCCGGGCCTCGTCGTGAACGGCGCCGCCGGCGGCGTGAACAACGGCGGCTACGTGTACGGCAACGGCTACTGGTACGCGCGCGCCGGCGGCAGCGGCGGCACCGGCGAGAACGGCGGCGGCGGCGGCGGCGGCGGCGGCGGTGCAGGCGGTTGCGACAACGGCACCGACTCGTACGGCGGCGGCGGCGGCGGCGGCGGCGCGGGCGGCTGCGCGGCACGCGGCGGCGGCGGCGGTGGCGGCGGTGGCGGCGGCAGCTTCGCGCTGTTCGCGGCGAGCTCGTCGACGGTGACGATGTCGAGCTGCGAGCTCGTGCTCGCCAGCGGCGGCGCGGGCGGCACCGGCGGCACCGGTGGCCGCGGGCAATCGGGCGGCGCGAGCGGCGCACCGGGCGCGCGGCAGAGCAACGGCTCATCTCCTGGCACCGGCGGCGCCGGTGCGCACGGCGGTCACGGTGGCGGCGGCGGTGGCGGCCAGGGCGGCCGCGCCGTCGGCATCGGCTGGACGCCGGACTCGAACATGACGGAAACGTGCACGTTCAGCGGCGGCGCGCCCGGCCTCGGCGGCAGCGGCGGCGCGTCGGCACCGTCCGCGCCGGCGTCGGAGCGCGACGGCAACGCCGGCTCGACCGGCACCGGCGGCTCGGTCGACAACACGCGCGAGTGCACGAGCACGACGAGCTGCTAGAGCGATCCTACTCCGCGTGCAACGCCTGGATCGGATCGAGCCGCGCCGCGCGCATCGCCGGATACAACCCCGACGAAACGCCGACGACGACCGAGACGCCGAGCGACAGCACGATCGACCACGACGTGACGACGGTCGGCCAGTCGGCGTACGCCGCGACGCCGCGCGCGATGCCGAGGCCCATCGCGACGCCGGCGAGGCCGCCGAACATCGCGAGCGAGAACGCGGTGACCAGGAACTGGAAGCGAATGTCGGATCGGCGCGCGCCGACCGCGCGGCGCACGCCGATCTCGCGCGTCTGCTCGAGCACGCTCGCGAGCATGATGTTCATGATGCCGATGCCGCCGACGAGCAGCGAGATCCCCGCGATCAATCCCATCACGAGGTTGAACAGCTGCTGCGTCTGCTTCGAGTGCTGCAGCAGCGCCTCGGGCACGATGATGTCGTAGTCGCGTGCGCCGCCGTGCAGGCGATCGAGCAGCGTGCCGATCACCGCGCCGGTCTCGCCCGCGGGCGCCTTCGCCTCGAGCCGCACGACGATCTCGCCGAGCGGCGCCTTGAGCGGATCGTGCTCGAGCTTGCGCAGTGCGGTCGTGAACGGCATGAAGATCGCGTGCTCGGTCGACGACACCGCGATGCCCTCGACCGACGAGGTCGCGTTGCCCTCGGGCGCGAGCACGCCGATCACCTCGCACCACAGGTCGTTGACCTTCACGTCCTTGCCGAGTGCCGGCTCGTAGCCGAACAGATCGCGGCGCGCCGCCGCGCCGATCACGCACACCTGCGCGTGATGTTTCTCGTCGGGCTCGTCGACGAAGCGGCCCTCGGCGAGCGGCAGCGGCACGACGTCGCGGTGACGCGCGCCGACGCCGTACACCTGGGCCTTGGTCTTCGTGCCCGCCGCGAGGATCTGGTAGGGCTCGACCTCGAGCTCGGGCGCCGCGAACGACACGCCGGGCACCGCTTCTTCGATCGCCTCGACGTCTCGCGGCGACAGCCCGATCGACTTCTTGCGGATCTCCTCGAGCTCCTCCTGCTTGAACGTCTTGCCGCGCACGACCACGTTGCGCGTGCCGAGCCGATCGATCAGCGCGAGCGCGCGCTTCTCGGCGCCGGCGCCGATCGAGAGCATCGCGATCACCGCGCCGACGCCGAACATCATGCCGAGCATCGTCAACGTCGTGCGCAGCTTGTGCTCGGCGAGGCTGCCGAGCGCGGTCGTGAACGCGTCGATCAGCTTGCGCACTACGGTCCCGCCTTTGCCGGCGGCGGCGAGCTCGCCGAGCCGGCCGCGCTGCCGGCCGCATCGGCCGCGTGCGTCGGATCGCGCAGCGCGATCACGTCGCCGGCTGCGAGCCCGGACTTGATGACGACCCGGCCGGCGGTCGCGGTGCCGAGCTCGACCGTCACCGGCTCGAATCCGCTGGCCGTTTGCCGATACACGATGTTCTTGCCCTCGCGATCGATCACGGCCTGACGCGGCACGGCCAGCGCGTCTTCTTGATCGAGCACGAGCGTCGCGCGCACGCGCTGGCCCGGCTTCATCACCGCGCGGTCGGTCTCGGCGAGCGCGATCACGACCGCGAAGTACTGCACCGGCGAACCGGGCTGGCGCGGCTTCGCGAGCTTGTCGACGAGCCGGATCTTGCCCTGGTACACGTGATCGGGCCGCGCCTCGACGACGACCTCGGCCGGCTGCTTGTCGGCGAGCCCGCTGCCGTCGACCTCGAGCACGAACACCTCGGCCTCCATCTCGTCGAGCAGTGGCAGCTCGCCGACGTCCTCACCCGGCTCCAGCGAGTCGCCGAGCTTCGGGGTCTCACCGCGCCAGTTGCGGTTGAGCACGAAGATGCCGTCGTGCGGCGCGACGACCTGCATGCTCGCGAGCGCGGTCTTCGCGTGCGAGATCGAGAGATCGGCCTTCTGACGCTCGACCGCGATCACCGCAGTGTTCGACTTCGACAGTCGGCCCTCGATCTGCTGCGCCTTCTCCGCATGCTGCTGCTTCGCGGTGTCGAGCTGTTCGTCGACCTCGGACTCGATGATCTGGTTGCGCGAGAAGATCGTCCTGTCCTTGCTCTGGAACTTGCGCTGCTCGGCGAGCTCGTCGTTCGCGAGCTCGGCGTCGGTCTTGCGATCCGCGATCGCAGCCTTCGACTTGATCTGCTCCTCGCCGAGCTTCGCGTTGGCCGACGCGCGATCGGCCTCGCCGTCGCGCAGCTGCTTCTCGGGTGCGCTCGGATCGAAGCGCACGAGCACGTCGCCTTTCTTGACCGCCGTGCCGTCGGGCGCGAGCCACGCGACCTTGAGCGCGCCGAAGTCGCCCTCGCTCTCGGGGACCAAGATCGGCGTCGCTTTCACCGGGCGCAGGTTGCCCTCGGCGTGCACGCGGCGCACGAACTTCGCTTTGTCGACGGTGAACGTCGCGAGCTCGTCGTGCGTCCCGCCGCCGCGCAGCACGCGCCCGACGCCGACCCCGAGTGCGCCCAGCACGACCACGCCGATCAGCGCCCTCTTCACCATGTCGCCTCCGGATCGACGCGCGACACGCGATCGCCCGGCGCGAGCCCGGACTTCACCTCGATCGCGCTCGCGGTGCGTTGGCCGAGTACGAGCGGCACACGCTCGAGCTTGCCGCCGGTTTCGCGATACGCGACCGGGCCATCGCCGGTGACGAACACCGCCTCGGCAGGAACCTGCACGACCGCAGGCAGCTTGCTGGTCTCGATCTGACCGCGAAACCGCATGCCGGGGCGCAGCGGCACCTTCGCGGCGTCGAGCGCGATCTTGAGCTTCACGATCTTGCTCGGATCGTTGCGCGACTTCGTGCCGACGGTCTTCGCGATCGACTCGACCGTGCCGTGCAGCTGGACGTCGGGCAGCGCGTCGAGCCGGATCGTCACGGCTTGCTTCTCGGCGACGCGCGCGATGTCGACTTCGTCGACCTGCCCGGCGCCGATCATCTTGCCGAGGCCCACGATCTGGATGACGTTCTCCATGCGCCACACGCTGTCGCCGACCTTGTGTTTCTCGCCTTGCCAGTTGGTCGGATAGACGATCGTGCCGGCGCGCGGCGCCTTGACCTGCATGCGCGCGATGTTCTGCTCGAGCTCGGTCAACCGGCCTTTCGCGTACGTGGCCTTCTCGGCGAGCCGCTGGATCTCCTGGTCGTCGCTCTTCTTCGAGCTCTCGGCGTGCTGCTTCGCGGAGTCGAGCCCGAGCTGCGCGGACTCGGCGTCGAGCATCACCTGCTTTTGCTCGACCGGCGCGACCAGATCGGGCGGGGCGTCGGCCTTGAGCTTGGCCTTGCGCAGTGCGGCCTCGGCCTCGGCGACCTTGAGCTCGTCATCGCGGCGCGTGAGCGAGGCGTCGTCGCGCTTCTTCTCGAGCGCCTTCTGCGCTGCCTCGGCGGCGTTGCGCATGTCCTCGAGCGCGCGGATCTGCGCCGATGCGTCGAACGCGATCACCGGATCGCCCAGCTTCACGTCCTGACCCTCGGGCGCGAGGCTCGCGATCTTGAAGTCCCACGTGTCGGACAGCGGCGGCGGCTTGACGTCGGTCGAATCGACCGCCTCGAGCTCGCCGAACACCTCGACGCCGAGCACGAGGTCGTCGCGCTTGACGTCGACTAGCTGCTTGTCGTCGCCGCCTTTGCCGCACGCGACGACCAGCGCGAGCGCGAGCGCGATCTTCACGGCCCACCTCCGACCCGCACGCTGTCACCCACCTCCACGCCCTGCTCGACCGCGCAGCCTTGTTCGTCGCACGCACCGAGCTTGACGTCGCGAGTGCCACCGTCGGCGAGTCGCACGCGGGTGGCATCGCCGTCGCGCACGACCGCACCGCGCGGCACGACGATCGCATCGATCGGCTTGTGCGACACGACCACCTTCACCGACATGCCCGGGCGCATGCGCTCGGCGTCGGACTTCGCGAGCTTGAACGTGACGTCGAACATTCTGCGCAGCGAGCCGCGACCGCTTTCGGCTCGAGCGACCGGCGTGATCTCCCGGATCGTACATTCGATGGCATCGGCGGGGTACGCGTCGAGCGTGCAGGCGCCGACGTCGCCGACCGCGACCCGACCGTCGTCGACATCGCTGAGCGCGGCGCGCACTTCGACGCCGCGCGCGGTGTCGGGCACCGACATGATCGTCATGCCCGGCTGGACGGTATCGCCGAGCTGGTACTTGCGGCCGAGCCACGGGTGGGTCCCGATCACGAGCACACCGTCGCGAGGCGCCACGAGCACGAGCGCGTGGATCGATTCCTCGGCGGCGTCGATCGCGCGTTTCGCTTTGTCGACATCGATCTGCTTCACCTGCAGCTCGAGCTGGGACTCGGACTTCTGCGCGACCAGATCCTGCTCGGCTTTCTGGACGGCGATCTGCGCGCGCTTCTTTTCGAGCTGGCGATCCTGCGCTTCGCGCGCGGTGAGGAGATCCGCGGGCACGTCGGCCTTGACGGTCGCCTTCTCGAGCTCGATCTGGTGCGCGCGCAGCTCGGTCCCCTTGGTCGCGGTGTCGAGCGCAGCCAGATCCTTCGCGCCCTGCAGCGTCATCTCCGCGTCGATCAACGCGAGCCGTTTCTGCTCGAGCTGGTCTGCAAATGCGGAGTTGTCGAACTCGAGCACGCGGTCGCCCTGCTTGACCTGCGCGCCATCCTCCGCCATCCACCGGATCGACAGCTGCCACGCATCGGTGCGCGGCACGGACAGATCGAGCGCGCTCGCCGCGCGCAGCTCGCCGGTGAGCAGCACGCGCTCCTGAACCTTGCCGCGTGCCACCAGCTGCGTGCGCACGACCTCGCCGGCGGCGTGCTCGTGCGCGTGCCCACCGCAGGCGGAGAGCAGAATTACCGCCAAGGCGGTACCTCTTTTCTTCACGCCGCCACATCCTTGCCGCGGCCATCGGCGACGATCTTGCCGTCGAAGATGCGGATGGCGCGCGGGCAACGCGCCGCGATCTCGGGCTCGTGCGTGACGATCAGGATCGTGTTGCCCTCGGCGTGGAGCTGATCGAACAGCGCGAGGATGTCCTGCGTCGTCGCGCTGTCGAGGTTGCCGGTCGGCTCGTCGCACAGGAGCAGCGACGGCTCGGTCACGAGCGCGCGCGCGATCGCGGTGCGCTGGCGCTGGCCGCCCGACAGCTGGAACGGCTTGTGATGCAAGCGCTTGTCGAGGCCGACGCGCGCGAGCGCCTTGGCCGCCCGTGCGTGGCGGTCGCGAGCGGGCACGCCGCGATACACCAGCGGCAGTGCCACGTTCTTCTGCGCGCTCGCGCGGTGCAAGAGCTGGAAGCTCTGGAACACGAATCCGATCTGGCGATTGCGCACGTCGGCGCGCTCGTCGTCGGAGAGCCCCTGGACGTCGCGGCCGCCGAGCCGGTACACGCCGCGCGTCGGCGTGTCGAGGCAGCCCAGGATGTTGAGCAGCGTCGACTTGCCGGACCCCGACGAGCCGACGATCGCCACCATCTCGCCCTTCTCGATCGCGAACCCGACGCCGTCGAGCGCCGCGATCCGCTCGTCGCCCATCTGGTAATAGCGGGCGACGTCGACCAGCTCGATCAGCGGCGGCACACGCTGGAGCGTATCACTGCGCTTGCTGATCTTGGCCCGCGCCGGCGCCGGCCGCGCCGCCGCCGCCACCCCCGCCGCCGAGACCCTTGAGCAGGCCGCCGATGCCGCCGGCGCCGCCGAGCGAGCCCATGAGGCTTTGCAAGATGCCGCCGAAGTTAGCGCCGCCACCTCCGCCACCACTGCCGCCGCCGCCACCACTGCCCGCGGGCGCGGCCTGCGCCGATGGATCCGGCTGTGGCTGCTGCACCTGCGGCGCGCCACGGCGTCGGCGGAGATTGACGTCGACGAGCACGCCGCCCGTGACGAACGCGAGCTGGCCGCTGTCGATGATCTGTAGCGTGTCCATGGTTGCTCCTCTAGCGGCCGCTCTTGGCCTGCATCATCTGTTGCATCATCTGGCTGGTCTGCGCCGAGCTGTCCGACTTCACCTGCGCGAGCTTCTGGCCGACGCCTTGAAGCACCTGCGCGAGCTGCGAAACGCCCTGTGCCAGCTGCGGATCGATCTGCTTGGGCGAGTGCGTCTGGCGTCCGCCGGTGACGAACGCGAGTGCGACCAGCTCGAGCGGTTGGAAGTCGTCGTCGCGCATGGCTACACGTGCACGCGCACGACGGTGGGCGACGGCGGCGGCGGCGGCGGCGCGGCCGCAGCCTGGCTGCCACCACCTCCGCCCATCATCATCATCATCATCGGCAGCATCATCGAGCTCGAGCTGTTGTTGTTGTTGTTGTTCTGCAGATTGCTGAGCTGGCTCGTCAGCGACTGCAGCTCCATCTGCATCTGCGTGTCGAGCTGGTCACCCGTCGCGGCAACCCGCGCGGCGCCGCCGCTGACGCGCGCCAGCTCGTGACGGTCGATGGAAGCGAAAGTCGTGGTCATGGTCTTCCTCGGTGGATGTTGACGACGACGCATAGAGCAGCCGGCGTGCCAGCTAGCCACCTCGTGATCGCGCGAGCTTGCGGGCGCGGCGGTGTCTTCCTCGGGAGACGATCCGCTAACCGACGAACAGCGTGCGCGGCGAGCGCGCGACCAGGCGATCGCGGTGCGCCGCGTCGAGCTCGCCGGTGTACGGTGCGGCGCCGAGCGCGCGGCGAAAACCAGCTTCCGCCGCCGCGAGCAGCTCGCCGCCGAGCGCGTCGAGCGCGGCGTAGGTCTGGTGCGGCGTGCCCGGCGCGGCCATCGCGGGCGCGATCCGGCGCGCGAGCTCGCGATAGGTCCCGTCGCTGCCATCGTGCAGGACCGGTGCGACCTGCTGCGCGAGCACGTGAAACCACGCGCCGCGCGTCGGCCGCGGCGTGCCGGCCAGGTCGGGCGGCTCGATCAAGAAGAAGTCGGACGGCTCGATCGGCGCGGCGAGCAGCTCGCGCGCGGCCGGCGTGCCGACGTCGGCGATCGCGAACCGCCGCGCGAGGCACAGGAGCCACATCAGCTGTTTGAGCTGCAAGTAGTGCGCGCCGAGCTCGAGCGCGCCCGCCGGCAGCGGGCCGCCGCGCTTCACTTCGCCGGTCAGCACCTCGAAGAACGCCAGCAGCATGCGATCGCTTCCCGCGCATGCCTCGGTGTTCCCGACGAGCGTGCCGCTCGCTTCTGCGAGCTCGAGGATCGCGGCCGCCGTCAACGTCGGCGGACGCCACGGCTCCGCGATCGTACGCACGATCGACCGCTGCGCCCAGATGCCGACCCCTTGCGCTGCCTTCGCGAGCGCCGACGCGTACGCCGGGCAGGTCTCGCCGCGCAGGATGTAGTGCCACGGCAACGCCGACGCGAGCTGGCCGATGCGCCACAGATCGATCAGCTCGCCACCGCTTCCATACGCCGCGCGCAGCGCGCCCAGTGCGTCGAGGATCTCGTCCCAGTGCGCACCGGTCTGGCGCAACGCGCCCGCGTTCATCGGTCGGCCGTGGCGTGTCCCGCTGTACGGGCACGCCTTGAGCTCGAGATCGCCGTCGCGCAGAAACTCCGGCGGCGTACGACTCTCGCGGATCGGCCGACCTTCGAGGTCGCGGTGGAAGCGCTCTTCCACCATCCGCAGGACGAGCAGACCCATCTCGCAAAGGATATCGCTAGAAGCCCTTGCCGCCGCAGCCGTTGCCCGAGACCTGCACGTACGTGGGCGGTTGCGCGTACGGATAAGGCGACGCCGCAGCGCCGCCTCCCATGCCGCCCATCATCATCATCATCATCATCATCTGCATCATCTGGTCGTTCCCGCCGTTGTTGTTCTGGGCGAGGTCCTGGATGGACTGACCGATCTGCTGCAGCATGAACATCATCTGATCGTTCGCGTCGGTGCTCGAGCCCGAAGCGACGCTCGTCGTGCCGCCGCTGACATTCGCGAGGTCCTGCGAATCGATCGAAGCGAACGGGTCCTGGTGGTTCGACATGACTGTTTTCCCTTGGTGGAAGGTTGATGCGTGACCATCGCTAGAGCATCGCGCGTGCCATCGCGATCGCGACCTGATCGCGAGCACATGGAGTGATGACCGCGGGTGACGAGTCCCTAGATCGTCTCCCGCCGGCGACGCTCGGTCGGAGCCTTCCGTCCCACGCCGAAAACGACAACGGCCGGCGAGCTGCCGGCCGTCGTTCTCCGTCGAGAAATCGCGCGTCGCCGCGGCTAGAACTGCACGCCGAGCTGCGCGCTGCCCATGATCTGGCTGTCTACCGCGCTCCACATGCCGAACTGCTGCGCGAGGGTTCCAGATCCCTCGAAGTCGTACGAGATGCGCCGCCACTCGATGCTGCCCTTCACGAACAGCTGATCGGGGAGCGGAATGACGAAGTTGCCGTCGAGCGTCAAGCCGGACGCGCCGCCGGCGCCGTACCAGTCCTCCGACATGATGTCGCCCGCGTCGAGCACGTACATGTACTTCGCGCCGAAGCCGATCGAAGCGCGATCGGTGACGCGCAGGTCGACGTGCACGCCCGCGCCCACGTACGACACGTCGGTGTCGGGGATCTCGATGTCCGACGGCAGGTCCTCGATGATGTGCGAGTCACTGCCGTAGTTCACCTCGGCATCGATCGCGACGATGTCGATCGGCCAGCGATAGTGCACGCCGAGCTCCCATGCGGTGTGATCGAGCACGTAGTCGCCGTAGCCGGTGTCGTCCATCGCGGTCAGCACCGAGCCGACCGAGTGAGCGAGCGAGAACGTGAACCCGACGCCCTGCAGGATGCCATCCGTCTTCTGCGCCGGAATCGGATACACCGCCGCGTTGACGATCACGCCCTTGATGTCGCTCGCCGGATACTCCGGCCCGCTGATGCTCGCGTTCGGATCCTGCTCGAAGCTGATGCCGCGCGACGCGAGATACCCGCCCGCGCTGATCATGAACCGCGGCGTCGGCTTCGGGACGTGCACGGTCTTGTTGTCGGAGACGATCGCGGCCTCCTTGCTGTCCGGTCCGAACAGCGTGACGAGGTCGTTCGTATCCTTGTCGAGCGCCGCGGTCTGAGTCTCCGCGCGATGATGCTTCTTGGGCCGCGGCTCGTCGGAATCGCGATCCGGCTCATCGCGGTCATCACGGTCACGTGCCGAGTCGCGTGCCGGATCGCGTGCCGAATCGCGATCCCGATCCCGGTCCCGATCCGGGTCTCGGTCCCGATCCCGATCCCGATCCCGATCCCGATCGCGATCCTGGTCCCGATCCCGATGCCGCCGCCGATCCCGGTCCTGCCCGCCGTCGCCGCCGCGATCGTCCCCGTCGTCACCGTCGTCGTCGCCGCTTCGCTCCCACACGCGATCCCGCCCGCCGCCGAGGCGCGCCCCCAGCAGGGGTCGTTGCACCCTCACCTCCGGCAGATGACTGCCCTCGTTCGCCGCGGTCGGGTCGCCGTCGATCCACTCCATCACCTCGTCGAGCTTCGCGCCGAGCTGATGCTCGGCTTCCGTGCTCACGCCGTGCTCGCTCACCTTGACCGAGATCGAATCGATCTCGTTGCCCGTGCTCGCCTCGCGCACGACCACGGTCATCACGTGATGCCTGCCCTCGTCCTGCACCCAGCCCTCGATGACGGCATCGACGCCGGCGCTGCGCGCGGCTTGCTGCCACTGCGCCGCGCCGTGGCCGGTGGCCTGCGCCTTCGCCGATTCCCACCGCTTCGACGCGACGACGTCGTACTGCTCGCCGAGCAGCGACATCACCGAGCTGCGGCCGGTATCCGCGAGCGAGCGAGCGCCGTCGAAGTCGAGCACGACGACGCGCCGCGGCTTGGCGTCGGCCGAAGCGGCCGCGCACAAGACCAGGAGGTGAAGGATGGTGGAGCGCATGACGTTCTCCTTCGTGCTCAGTACGCGTACGGGCACTGGCCGTTCGAGTAGCACCACGAATGGCCGCTGTTGCACTGGTTGTTGCCGTCGTTCTGGATCTCGGCGGTGCCGGGATGCGGCACGCAGCAGCCGATCGAACGCGCCTGGCAGTAGTCGAGCTGCGCGTTGTTGCTGACGTTCACGGTGCCGATCACGCCGCCGGCGTGATCGAGGTTGCCGATTCCGGTCAGCGCCGCGTTGTTCGTGATCGCGAGGTTGTAATCGATCGCGGTGATCGTCGATGTCATCGCCGTGCCGAGATCGAGCTTCGCGTTGGTGTCGATCGTCAGCGAGCCATGGATGAACTGCAGCGCGCCGAGCGAGATCGACGTCAACACCGCGTTGTTCTTCAGCGTCAGATCCGCGGTCGAATTCAGCGCGTCGATCTCGATCGAGGTCAGCGCGCCGTCGTTCTCGATGTCGAGCCCGCCCTCGAGGCGTTGCGCCTGGTGGAGGTCGATCGTCGCGAGCTTGCCGTTGTTCAAGAATGTCGTCTGGTTCGTGACGGACTGCACGGCCACGAGCCCGGTGCCGACCGCGGTCAAGGCCGCGTTGTTCTCGACGCGGAGCGAGTCGATGCGGCTGGTCGCGGGCGTGACCTTGTCGATCGCCGCGAGCTGCGCGTTGTCGTGGATGTAGACCGCGCCGCTCACCTGGATCGCGAGCGGAGTGTCGAAGCTGGTCAACGCGGTGTTCGCGACCTCGAGCTCGTTCACGCTCTGCAGCTGGCCGAGGTTCGCGAGCGTGGTCACGCCGCTGCCGGTCACGGTCAGCTTGCCCTGCAGCGTCCAGCACCCGCTCGGCGTCCCGTCGGGCGCCGCCGAGCCATTGACCTCGAGGTCCTGGATGACGAGCTCGGGGTCGCTGCACGTCGCGGCCGACCCGCTGCCGGCGTCGGCGCCGAAGTTGTAGTCGGCGTGCGGGACGTTGACGCAGGCCGGCGCGAGCAGCGAGCACACGACTGCAAGTTTGGTGGTGCGCATGGTCATCTCCTGTTTCAGGATGCGTGCCGTCGGACTCATCGCCTGGATCCTGCGGGTTGCAGCGTCGTCGGAGAGGATGGGGGTCCGCACGTGTCAACCTCGGGATGCGGGCGAGGCCGAGCGGACGTTGACCCGGTACTGCTGGAGAATCAGGCCGCTCAGGAACTGCAGCTGCGCGACGGCCTCGTGGTAGTCCGCGATCGCGCGGCCGCGATCGAGGCGCGCCTGGATCAGCTCGTCCTGGCGCTGCATGACCTGGAAGTTCGTCGAGCGATTGACCAGGAAGTTCGAGCGCTCGGCGCGCACGTTCTCCTCGGCCATCTGGATCGCCTTGTCGGACAGCGCGACGCGCGTGCGCGCCGCGGTCACTTGATGCACCGCGGTGACGACCGCGACCTCGATCTGGCGCTCGGCGTCGGCACGGTCGATGTCGAGGCGATGCTTCTTGGTCTCGGCCGCCATGTGCGCGCGGCGCGCCGCACCCGAGAGCTCGAACGAGACGTTGAGCCCCACGCTGACCTGGAAGTTGTCGCCGTTCGCGAGCCCCGACAGCGAGCTGCCGCTGTCCTCGCCCTGGCCGATCAGCGCGCCGGTGAAGCTGAGGTCGACCTGCGGCTTGCGCTGGTCGCGGGCGACGTTGGCATCGACATCCGCGATCTTCTTCTCGATCTCGATCGTCGCGAGCTGGCGGTTCGCGACGCGGCTCCGCGCGATCACGTCGTCGACATCGAACTCCTCGTCGCCGATCTCGAACGGTTCCGACGGCTTCATCACGATCGCGCGCTGGCCGAGCTCGAGGCCGGCCTGGCGGCGCAGGTCGAGCGACTGCTTCTCGACCACGAGCTGCGCGGTGAGCATCGCCTGCGTGCGCGTGGCGATCTCGTACTCGACCGCGTGCAGCGCGCTCGCCGGCACCGTACCGGCGCGCATCTGATCGTGCGTGAGGTCGTCTTGCTTCTTCGCGAGCTCGAGCGACTGCTGGCGGACGTCGACCTCGTAGGCCGCATACGCGAGCTCCCAGTAGCCGGTGACGAGATCGCGGACCATCTGCTCGGCCGCGAGCTGCGCCTTGATCGTCGCCTCGGTCGCGCCGAGCTCGGCCTTCTTCTGCTGCGCGAGCGCGACGTCGGGGCCGAAGCCGCGGGACAGCGGCTGCTTGAGCGTCACCGACAAGCTGGCGACGTTCTGATCCATGAACTCGTCGGGCGCCGTCATGCCGCCGCCGGTCATCGACTGCGACGACGACAGCTGCTGCTGCAGCGTGTCGGTGATGTTGTACTCGCTGGTCTGGTGCTGCAGCCCGAGCTGGAACTGCACCGAGCCGCCGGTCGGCAGGTTGCGGCCGAGGCCGACCGTGCCGGAGAGCTTGTCGTCCGCGACCACCGAGTACGGCGGCGCCTCGACGTGGTCGGCGGTGGCGTCGCGCGAGTACTGGACGTTGGCCGAGAAGATCCACGCCTGATCGCGGCGCTGGCCCGCGGCCGTGTGGCCGGCGACCGATCGATCGTTGCGAGCGCGAGCGAGATCGGGAGACAGCCGGACCGCGACCTCGATCAGATCGTCGATCCGGATCGGAAGAACGGCCTGCGCCTCCGGACCGTCCGACGGCTCGTCGTCCGCGTCTTGTGCACCGGGTTGCGCAAGCGCGGGCGCGGCGACCGCCCACAGCGATGCGACGAGGAGGGTGCGCGTCTTCATGGGTGGCGACAAGAGCAGCCACCGTGCCGATCGCGATCAGTCGAGAGTCTTCAGGGTTACACGCGGAGCCACCGCGAGGACTCGCATACCCAGGTTTACGAACCGCGATCTCCGGCCCCGGGCAAGATGGGGATTCCCGACGAGGTGCGCGGGTTTGGATGCGATCGGGGCATGGTACCCGCTTTGCTCTTTCGCTCGTTCGCCATGGAAGCCCCGACGTTCCTGCCGCATGACGACGTCGAAGAGCGATCGACCAACGTCGTGCGCGCGCGTTCGGCCTCCGTCATCACGTCCGCGCCGCGCTTGCCGGAGCCGCCGACTCCTGTGAAGACGGCGCGCGCATCGCAGCCATCGATCGCAGCGCCGCAGGCGCAGCCGGCGCGCGCGTCGCAGCCGCAGCTCGCGCCGTATGTCCAGTTCGAAGGTGGCGCGAGCTTCGATCCGAACGCGCTGCCGCTGCCGCCCGAGCTCGCGCCCACGATCTATCAGTGGCTGCGCCGGCTCGCACTGCAGAACGATCTCGCGGGCGCCGATAAGCTGCTGCGCGACGCGTTCGTCGAGCTGACGAGCGCGCTGTCGGTCGTCATCTTCTATCCCGGGCCGGATGGCCTGGTCGCGCTCGGCGGCAGCGACGAGCAGCCGAAGGACACCCAGCCGATCGTCGCGGTCGCGAACGCGCGGCGCGCGCTGGTCAGCACGCACACCGCGCTCGTGCCGGTCGCCACCGCGACCGAGACGGTCGCGGTCGTCCAGTT
>Ga0335083_10004285_pt1 | contig 18205 bp, 17 predicted proteins | sample Lox_Sample_42_FD_206716 | JGI IMG/M metagenome (GOLD analysis project Ga0335083, IMG submission 206716) | Soil microbial communities from Loxahatchee National Wildlife Refuge, Florida, United States - Lox_Sample_4.2 | ecosystem: Environmental > Terrestrial > Soil > Wetlands | place: USA...
TACCGCAGCCTTCAGCGGGCCGACCCGCAAGCCGCCACCAGCAGCTGATACCCGCAGCCCGACTGAATCGTTGTTTTTTCGCTGGAAACTACGAGTGGGCCGTGCCGCCGGAGAACTCGGCATCGCGAAAGTCCCCCCCGTCAAAGACGACGCCCGTGAAGTCGAAGTTCAGACGCTCCCAGGACACCGTCGCGCCATGTTTGAGGTGCGCAGTAATGACCCGGATGACGGTGTGGCGCACCTCTTGGTTCGCCCGGTAAGCGACCCACTTGGCCCGGATTTTATCCTCGCCCCGGCCAGCTGCTCGACCGCCAGCAGCACGCCCTAGCCGAGGCGGGCTGCCTCCGCGTCTTCGCCGACAAGCTGTCCGGCAAGAACGCTGACCGGCCTGAGCTGGCCGCCTGCCTGGACTACCTGCGGCCCGGCGACACCCTGGTCGTGCCGAGCCTGGACCGGCTGTCCCGGTCGCTGGCCGACCTGATCCAGATCGTCACTACGCTGCGCCGGCGCGGGATTGGGTTCAAGAGCCTGCACGAGGCCCTGGACACCACCACTCCCGGCGGGCGGCTGGTCTTCCACGTCTTCGCCGCGCTGGCCGAGTTCATCCGCGAGCTGATCGTCGAGGGCACCCGCGAGGGACTGGATGCCGCCCGCGGTCGCGGCGCCCGGCTCGGCCGGCCGCCGGCCATGACCGCCGAGCAGATCCGCCACGCCCGCGACCTGCTGACCCGGCCGGACAACACCGTCTCCTCCATCGCCCGGCTGCTCGGCGTCAGCCGTGCCACCATCTACAAGTACGTCCCCGAGGTCACTACCGGGCCCGCAGCCGCCTTGCCGCCCGGACAGGAGTAGCCGGAGACTGGGCAGGGCAGGTATCGCGCCAGGCTCCTCTGCGCGGCCAAAGGACCGGCCGCTACGAGGATGAGCCTGGACTAGTTCAACTCGATATCGGGCGCGTCTGGGAACTTCTTGAGCAGCTGCTCCTTGTACGTGGGGTAGGTGCTCTCGAACCAGTCGATTCCGACCTGGGTCAGCACCCGGTAGTCCTCGTCGCTCCGGAGGCATCCGTTGCCCGTGTAGTAGCCACCCGTACCGCGGGGGTCGTAACCTGCCTGTCGCGCTGCATCACTGACAGCCGATGGCAGGAGCCGGCGATTTGGTGCCACGTAGAACGAGCCGAGGAAGCAGAGCCCGCGGAGCACGTCGAAGACATCGGCGGGCTTGCCGTTGGGGCCGATCGGCGGATCCGCCGGCAGACCTGACTCCAAGTCCGCCCGCAGACGATCGAGCTCCGACTGGATCACGTCCAGGCTGCGCAGCATCGCGTGTGTATTCATGGCTGTGTCCCTTCGCTCGGCGGTTCGCTGTCTCGAATCGCTCTGCGATCACTCTACGACTTGCTCAGCGATTTGCGCAAGTGAATGAGCAGCAAATCTGGTCGCACGCGATGAAGGGACGCCCCGAGCCCGGCCCCCAGACAAGGTCGAACTCTCGAACCGGCGTCCGGCCAGGCATCCCACGTCTGCAGCCATCCACACAGCCCGACGTGCGCACTAATCTGGCCCAACTCGGGTCTCTCACAAGCCAAGAGTTATGTGTCGCCAAGAGCCAAGACAGCGTGCCGGGCAACATGAACGGCCTGGTCAACGCTGGCCGCGCCGGTGACAACCGCGCCGAGAACTCTGTTACCCTCAGCGAATACTGCGGGGAGGAACTCATGACACAGCCAGGGCAGCCGCGGACGGCAGTCGTGCTCGGCCCGGGCGAGGGCCTGGACGTGTCCCGGCGGAACGGGCGCGACTCGGTGCTGAAGGTGACCGGGAAAGACACCGCCGGGCACCTCGCCATCGGGGAAATCGCGCACCCGCAAGGCATCCCCGGGCCGCCGCTGCACATCCACCCGAACACCGAAGAGGCCTTCTACGTCCTGGCCGGGCAGCTTCGCGTCCGCGCCGGCAAGCACGAACACACACTCAGCGCCGGCGGCTTCATACTGATCCCCCGGGGCCTGCCGCACACGTTCACAACCGCAGGACCCGAGCCGGCGCGGATTCTCACCGTCCACTCACCCGCCGGCTTCGAGCAGTTCGCCATAGACGTCGCCGACGCCGAACGCCAGCTCGGTCACGAACTGGAACCCGCCGAGCTAATCCCCATCGCCAGCCGCCAGGACTGGCAGATCGCCGGCCCGCCCCTGCCGGTTTGACGAGCACGCCGGCAAGAGGTTGCGTGATAACTAGGGTTCTCGGGCAACGACGCCCACCATGGCAGGGTGCCACCTGCGCGAACGCCGCTGCGCCTGCGCTCCCCGGCGCCCAGTTATCAGGCAACCGCAGGCACGCGGGCGGATAGCCGACGCCAGATAAGAACAGCGGCTCGCAGCCGGCGACAGGAACACGCGGGCCCCGGCGCGGCGGCCGGGAAAGCGGGCCGGTGCGGAGCGCGGCTCGGACGGCGTCGGCGACGAGCTGGGCGGTCTCGGGGTCGACGGCAATGTTGCGGCGGAGCAGCACGCGGCGGACGACGTGGCCGGCGTGGCGGGGCGCGTCCTGCGGGCAGTCGGCCATGTCAGCTCTCCTTGTTGAGGTAGTCGTAGACGGTGGTGCGGTGGATGCCGACGGCGGCCGCGATCTCGGCGACGGTGTGCTGCCGTTTGCCGTCCGGGCCGGTGGCCCGGTACATGCGGCGGACGGCGGCGGCCTTGGCGGCGCTGAGCTTGGGCTTGCGGCCCCCGGTGCGGCCGCGGGCCCGGGCCGCGGCCAGGCCCTCCCGGGTGCCCTCGACGATCAGCTCGCGCTGGAACTCATCGATCGCGCCCAGGAGATGGAAGACCAGCCGTCCTTGCGGCGTGGTGGTGTCGATCTGCTGCTTGAGCACGACCAGGCCCACGCCCCGCTCGTGCAGCTCGTTGGCGAGTGCGAGCAGGTGCTTCAGGGACCGCATCGCGCGGGACAGCCGGGTGATGACGAAGACGTCGCCTGCGCACAGGTAGGCCAGGGCCTTGTCGAGCTCGGGGCGGGCGGCGTGCTTGCCCGACGCGGTGTCAGTGAAGATCTTCTCGCAGCCGTAGGCGGTCAGGTCATCGACCTGGCTGTCGTCGTTCTGGCCGCGGGTGGACACCCGCGCGTACCCGATCTTCGCCATCACGCCGCTCCGGCCCGCTAGGCGGCCGACACGCACGGCCGCCCGGGCCGCGGCTGCCCGCACCCCAATCCCGCCGGGGTGAGGAGCCGGGCCGCTGTCATGGCCCCTGACTGTAGCGTAAACGGTGATGCCAGCCTAGTCAGGCGGCATAGTTTTCCCGACATTGTTTCCCGACATCGTGACCTGCGGGGTGTGGCTTTCAGAGCTTTATGGCGTGGATTCTTGGGTGTTAAGTGGCGCAGTGCCAACATGATGTCCCATATCGGGCCCGATCTGGGCTGCAGCGGTTATCTGAAGTCGTCTGCAACTAATGCCTGGTAGGCAGGCGTGGTTGTACTACGCCTGCCGACGGAGCCGGTACCACTGCGGCGCCGTCTTGTTCATCGGCCACCCCAGCCCCGTGGTATCCGCGAGCTCGGCCGAGAGCATCTCCCAGCCGGGGAATGCGGCCTGGACCTCCGCTCTCGATACGCCCTCCACGATGGCGCGCATCCTGGTCGGCCCGAAGGCGAGCATCAGCAGCGTCGCACCCGGGTTGGCAAGCGCACAGACACCCTGCCCCTCGGCCAGACGCTGCCCGGGGCTCAGGCCCTGGAAGCAGCCAGCGTCGAGGAAGAAGTCGAACGTGCCCAGGCCGGTCGGCGCGAGGCCGGTCACGTCGCCCACCACGAAGGTGGCGCCGACGCCGCCCCTGCGGCTCGCTGCCTCAATCGCACGCGGGACATTGTCGATGCCCACGGCCTCCCAGCCCCTCCTGGCGAGTTCGCGGGTGTACAGGCCGCGACCGCAGCCGAGATCGATCGCCCGGCCGGGCCGGTGCGGCCGCTCTGCCTCCTCCCGGTCCAGCAGGGCCCCGGTACTGGCCGCCGCGGCCTTTGCATAACGCTCCCACGGAGTGATCCCGAAGCGGTATGCGAGAGCGTATCTAGTGCTCATGCGGGCTCCGATCTGGGTCCGGGGTATCACCCGGACGAACTTATGTGGTCGTCTGGGGGCCGGGGCGGCGAGATGCGGCGTTGGGAGGCCGTTGCCGCCCCGGCCGCTGGAGGTGGCTGGGTGTTGAGTGCCAGCCGCCGGGTCCTGGCCGTGGTCAGGTTGCTAGTTGTGCCGGGAGCGGAGCTCTGGTTGATGCCGTGAGCGCGCGGGCTCCCGCGATAGCGAAGGCGATCCCGATGATGACCTCGTAGACGGGTCCGTCGACTGGCAGCGGTACCAGCGTGATGGCACCGGCGGCAATCAGCGCGAGCCCGGACATCTTGGGCAGTACCCGCGCCCGCAGGCTGGCAATGCCGAGCAAGATGAAGGAGACGTTAGCCAGCCATGCGGCCATGAAGCCCACGGTCATGGGCCCGGACCCGTTGTTGAGAATCTCGGGCGCGGCGTGCGCGAACGACGGCGCGATGAACAGGTCGGAGAACATCCATCCTGTTTGCAGGGTCATGTTGGCCAGGCACGCCACGACGGCGATGAGCCCGAGCCGGCCGGCCCGGTCGGCTTGGGCCAGGTACAGGCTGACGGTCCCCCAGGTCATCAGGATGGCCCCGGTGAACCGCAGCGCCGCGGACGCGGTGAACATGGCGGTCAGGACCTGGTCGGAGAATTGCTGGTGACCGGCCGACACGGTCATGAGGGATGCCCCGGCCGCCAGTAGCAGCCCGCCGAAGATGGCGGCGGCGATCCCGCCGCGGATGAAGCGTTCCATCGAGGTGCTCCTTTCAGCACGGCGCCCCGTTGTGGGGCACTGGCCTCGACGGTAGGGATCTGGGCAGGGCCAGGTCATCACCGTGCGGTCAGAGCCTGTGACGCCGGGCGGGAGATGCCGGGTCTGCCTGGCGGCAGATGCCGACGGCAGCCGCACGGGCTTATTGTGCGAGCATGAACGCTGACCAGCTCACTTGGGCGGCGCAGCGCGCTGCCACCCCGGCGGGCTCGATGCGGAGGCGCAGGATAAAGGCGCGAGCGTGCCGCCGTGACCGGCGGGCAGTTCCAGGCCGGGCCAGACCCACGGGGCGGGAAGGTCCGCGTCCCGCACGGCGTGGCGGTTCCTCGTCGGCCTGCCGATGCCCGGATGCGGTTCTGCCTGGCACCGGGGTTTTCGTCATCATCCCGGGTGACGACTTGCCTGCCCCGGGAGGGATGCCGGGCCGGCGCGCCGCTGTTAGGTTGCCGGTATGAGCAGCCGGGGACTGCTCCGGCGGTCCGGATCAGTGGTGCGCGGGCCGTCACGGTCGCGGTGGGCCGATGTGGCCGTGGCGGGCGGTGTGGGGCTGTTCGCGGTCGGCGACGCCGTGTTGAGCGGGGACTGGCCGGCGCCCGCCGCCAGGTCGGCTGTGATCGCGGCGGCCGCGTCGGCGTTCCTGCTCGCCCGGCGGGTCCGCCCGCTGGTCGCGCTGGCCGGAGCGCTGGGTGTGCTGGCGGTCAGCGAGCTGGCGCTGGGCCACTACCAGGCCTGGGGGGCCGTGCTGATCGGGCTCGCGGCGACCTACGGCGCGGCCGCATACGGCGGCAACGTGCCGTTCACCGGCGCGGTCCTGGTCGCCTTCGCCACCGTGATGGGGCTGGGCGAGCCGGCCGGCCGGGCCGCCGCGGACATGCTGTGGACGCTGATCGCGCTCAGCCTGCCGCTGGCGGTAGGCCTGACCGTGCGGCGGTCCCGAAGCCGGGAGGCGCACGCCCGGCAGCGTTCGGAGCAAGTCGAACGGGACCGTGCGGGCCAGGTGGCAGCTGCCGTGTCTGGGGAGCGGCGCCGGATCGCCCGCGAACTGCACGACATCATCAGCCATGCGCTGGGCGTCATGGTCTTGCAGGCCGGTGCGGCAGATCAGGCGCTGGACGGCGAACCAGGCAAGGCGCGGCAGGCGGTTCGCACGATCCGGGCGACCGGGCTGGACGCGATCGGCGAGATGAGCCGGCTGGTGGGCTTGCTCCGCGACGATGACGGCTCCACGGCGATCTCCCCGCAGCCGACCCTGGCCGACATCGACCGGCTGGTCGCCGCCGCCTGCGCCGACGGCGGTGACGTCCAGGTGCAGATCGTGGGCGAGGTCCGGCCGCTGCCGCCGGCGGTGGAGCTCAATGCTTACCGGGTCGTGCAGGAGGGGCTGACCAACGCGCTCAAGCATGCTCCGCACACCAAGATCGCCATCACCATCACTTACCGGGCCGATGACCTGCTGGTCGAGGTCAGCAACGACGGCGGGGCGACCGGCCCCGGACCCGGCGGCGGGTTCGGGCTGGCCGGATTGCGTGAGCGGGTCGCGGTCTTCGGTGGACGCTTCCAAGCGGGTAAGCGCCCGGCGGGCGGCTGGGCGGTGAGCGCCAGCTTCCCGGCCAGCCGATCGGAGGCGGGATGATCCGGGCGACGCCCGCCCACGGCCAGCCGGTAGCCGGGGCCGGGCTAGGTGCGGTACTCCAGCTGCCCCCGGAGATTGGCGGGGTCGGCGAAGCCGGCGATGATGCCGAGCCGTTGGCCCGCCCACACGCTCTGACCCCTGCCGTAGTGCTCAGAGGCATCCGGATGCCCGGATGCGGCCCGCGTGGCGGCTGGAAGAAGATCCGCACTTGCTTCCCCGCCGCGCCATGATCCGCGTCCTGCTCGCCGACGACCAGGCCGTTGTCCGAGCCGGGCTGCGCACCATCTTGGAATCCCAGCCGGACCTGCAGGTCATCGGCGAAGCCGCCGACGGCGCCGAGACACTCGCCCTCGCCGCGGCACTCGAGCCTGACGTGGTGCTGATGGATATCCGCATGCCGGTGCTCGACGGCATCCAGGCCACCCGCCGCCTCACCGATTCCCCGGCCAGCCCCCGGGTCCTCGTGCTCACCACCTACGGCCTGGACGAATACGTCTACGACGCGCTACGCGCCGGCGCGGCCGGCTTCCTACTGAAAACCGACCCGCCCGACCGCATCATCGACGCCGTGCGCATCGTCGACGCCGGCGACGCGCTCCTCGGCCCGCACACCACCCGCCGTCTCATCGAACGCTTCCTGGCCAGCCCGCCGCCGCACGCACCGCGGCCCGCCGTGCTCGACACCCTCACCGACCGGGAACTGGAGGTGATGCGCGAGGTGGCCCGCGGTCTGACCAACCGGGAAATCGCCGACCGCCTGTACATCGGCGACGGAACCGTCAAGACGCACGTGGCCCGCATCCTCGCCAAGCTCGGCCTGCGCGACCGCGTGCAGGTCGTCGTCTACGCCTACGAACACGGCATCACCTACCCCGGCGACAGCGACCCGCCACCCCCGCAGTAACCCAACAGCGCGGCCCAGCCCGGCTACCGCTAACGCGGTCGCTACCCATAGAGGCGACATCAGTTCTGCCAGCCAGGCGTGTGCCGGCGCGATCGCCTGAGCCGGCCACGAATGCAACCAGTACTAAGCGCGGCTCCCCCGGAAGATTCCGGTTGCGCGGGCATGAGTATGAGGCGGTGGCCCCCTGCGTTCGGCCGCCGGCCGGCCATCCCGGAATCGGCCGTTTCCGGGACGCCCTCCGCCGGTGGCGGCCGCCCAGGTCAGTCCGTCCCGGAAACTAGTCCCGAAACCGCGTGTCGCACGGTGGGTACCGGGACGGTATCCGGGACGATCGGCATTATGACCACCGCGCCCGCCTACGACAACAGCGTCCGCATCGGCTACGCCCGGGTCTCCACCCGAGTCCAGGAACACCAGGCCCAGCTCAACGCACTCGCCGCGGCGCACTGCCGGGAGATCATCACCGAGACCGCCAGCACCCGCGGCGACCGGCCCAAGCTGCGCGAGGCCCTAGGCCAGCTGCAGGCCGGGGACACGCTAGTGATCTACAAGCCGGACCGGGTCGCCCGGTCCATGAAGGAACTGTTCGCTGGTGGCCGGGTCCCACAGCCGGACCGTCCCGTCCCAGCTGTTGCCGGCGGTGGCGAGCAGCCGCCCGGGGGCGGCGTTGGAGAGATCTTGGCTTTCTCTCGCTCGGACTCTGCGGCCGTGATGACGCCCCGATCACGCAGATCGGCGAGCTTGGCCCGCTGATCCGCCGAACTCTGCCAACCCGGGGTGGCATCGGTGACGGCAGAGGTTGGTGATCCGGCTGTAGTTGGGGTGCCGAGGAGGGCGCGAGCGGTCGCGGCGACGCGGGGGATGTCGGTGTCGGCGAACTCCTGGAGGTGCCGACGCGCGGTGGTAACTCGGGCGGGATCGCCGCTGGCCAGCCAGTCGCCGAGTTCGGTCACGGCGCCGATGCGGATATTCGGGTGAGGGCTGTCCAGCCCGGCCCGCAGCGATTCGGGCAGCGGCGCCGGGATGATGACAGGTCCGGCGGGGCTGCGGGCAAGCAGGATCCGTCCTTCGACCCCGTACAGCCAGCGCTGCGGGGTCTGCGCCGCCCCGGCGGCCTGGACCTGGTCAAAGACATAGGCGTAGGCGTCATCGACCGAGACGTGCCCGTCGCGGTCGGTGTCCGCGGCGCCGGTGCGCAGCCCCTGGACCAGGGCAGCGGTGAACACCGACCCGGCCGGGGTGGCCGCGTCCGTGGGATCGCCTTCAAAGGAGTACTCGGTTGCGGTGGAGGCGGTCAGCACCACCCGGCCGCGGCCCTGCCCGAGGAACCGGCCCCGCAGGTCCAGGTCGGCCTCGCCCTTGGCGCCGTGGGCGAACGCGCCGCTGAAACAGGAATCCAGGATGAGGACCTGGCGGCGGGCCCGGCAGTGCTCGAGCTGGTCCAGCACCCAGGCCGCCTCGACCCCGGTCGACCCGAGCCGGTCCTTGCGGGTATCGGTGGCGGCAAAGTACAGCCGCCGTCGGGCATCGAGCAGCCCGTGGCAAGACAGGTAGACCAGCAGCAGGTCCCCGGTGCCCCGGCCGGCCAGGAAATCCTCGATGGCCAGCCGGATCTGCTGGGCCGGCTGGTCAATCACGGTGGCGACGGCGAAGCCGCCGATGCCCGGGTCGGCCAGGACCTGGGCCAGGTCGGCGGCGTCCCGGGCCGGGGCCCGTAGCTGGCGCAGTCCCGGGTCGGCGGTATAGGTGGCGGTCGCTACCACCAGGGCCAGCCGGGCCCGAGGCGGCGGGTCAGCCGCCGGGATCATGACGGGCTAGCCAGGCATCGATGATCTTCTCTTGCTGCTGGGAGGTCGCGCCGGTCACCTTCAGCGAATCCCCGCCGATGCTGACCTCCACGGTCCGGCCTGTCCGCAAGGCAAACCCGCGCACGGCGGCCACCAGGGCGCGCAGCCCATCCAGGGTCCCGAACTGGGCTACCAGCCAGCCAGCGACATCCCCGAGCCCCTTGGCCCCCTCCGGCACCGCCCCGGCGGGAAGCGGGCCAACCGAGGCATCATCCACGCCAAGCAGCTCGGCATGCAGCTGCCCGGCGAGATCCGCCAGCTCCTCCGCATCGCTGTCCGCCATCGGGACCACCTGCATGACTAGCCCGCCCGCGTCCGCCACGGCCCACCCCCTCCGATGACCTGATTCTGAGATTGTGCCATCGCCTGCAACAAATCCTCCGCGACCGGCCGGGCTCCTCGCACCCGACGACGAGGACCTGGACCCCACCCAGTCGGTGCGCCAAAGCCTGCCGCCAAGGCCCGGATGACTCGATTATCTGGCAGACCGGCACGGCCAGGCTCCTATCCCTCCTCGCCCGCGCGAGCCGGACCGGGCCAAATAACGACAATGGTCTCCCGTCACTTACTGTAACACTAAAGATCACACGCTGTGACCTGGCGGCATCGTGCGACGCCGCGCTGGGCGGCGGTGTCGGGGTAATGGTCGTAACCCCTACACCGGAACGATCAGCGGCCCGGCCAAGATCATCGCTGGCGCCAGTGGCTGCATGGATCTTCCCCGAACCCGGGGGATGTCGGCCCTGATGGCCAGCCGCTACATTCCGTATAGGCCTGATAATGGAACGTGGCTTAATGCGGCAGAGGATCAGCCCTGGCCCCGACTACGCCGACCCGCGGCGCCGGGATGAACGCTGAGATGACGCCGGGCACGGCGCTGGAGGACGTGTGGATCTGAAGCTGAGCCACCACGCCACGGACGGCATCGAGGTCATCGACGTGCAGGGCGAGATCGATATCTATACCGCGTCGCGGCTGCGGGAACTGGTCATCGACCTGGTCGGCAAGGGCAGCTACCAGCTCGTCGTCGACTTGGACAAGGTCGGGTTCCTCGACTCCACCGGCCTGGGGGTACTGGTCGGGGGCCTGAAGCGGGTGCGGGCCCATAACGGCTCGCTGAATCTGGTCTGCACGCAGCAGCGGATCCTGAAGATCACCGGGCTGACGGAGGTCTTCGGCATCTACTCGAGTGCGGACCAGGCCATCGCAGCCACGAAGGGCCGCCGGTAAGGAACACGTCGCCGGGGCCGCGCAGGACGACATCGGGCAGTCGCTCGCCTCAACGAGAAGGAAATCGTCGTCGCTCACCCGGCGATCGTTTCATGGGCCTGTTGCACCGGTCGCGCCGTTTGCAACGGTCCATGAAACGCGGATGCCCTGCTGGCAGTCGGCCGAGGGGGCTGTTTCATAGGTGCTCACCTATGAAACAGGCAAGAGCAGCACACCCACGTCCGTGAGCAGCTCCGGCGCCACCCGCGGGCCAGTGGCGGGTAACCGCGGCCGCGGTCACTCACTGATGCCACTGGCCGTTCCGTTGTTGCTCAACTCTTCGTTCCGCTGCTAACCAGCCTTACCTCGTCACCGTGACCAAGCGGGCCACTGCGACAGGGGTTGAGATGTCGGCAGGCCGTTGAGTATCTCTTTGCTGGTGGAGGAAGGACCTGACCTACGGACAGCAGCCCCTAATCCCCGACATTGTGTTGACAATCCCACAGCACGTGGTGCCCGCTGGACAGGCATACTGTTGGAACCCCGGATTGGCTGGACTCGGAGGACAGCAAACCGGGGAGTTGTTCGGAGCGCACCAGTTACCCAGGCAAAGATATGTTCCGCTTGGGCACACGCATTTGCCGTTGCTGCACTGTGTCGAGTACGTCGTACAGCCGTTGTCATTGCAAATCTGACCACCCCCACATTGGTTGTTGCATGCGCCGCAATGCTGCACATTGCTCCCCGTGTCGACGCACGTGCCGCCGCAGCAAGTGGGCGCCCCCGCGGGGCAACACTGGCCGTCGCAACAGTCGGCTACGTTGGGGCAACAATGGCCGTCGCAGCAGCGGTATCCCTCCGGGCAGCATTGCCCGTTGCAGCAGGCGCGTCCGTTGGGGCAGCAGGGGTTTTTGCAGGGCGGGTTGGGGCAGCAATCCCGGCTGCCTGCAGGGCATTGGCAGGAGCCGCCGACGCCGCCCGTGGCACCGGTACATGTCCGGCCGCCGACGCACTGGTCGTTGCAGTCTGAACAATTGGAGTCAGTGCCCAGCTTTGTGGGGGTGCACTGGGGACGGCAGCACTTCTCGCCCGGCTGGATGGCGCGGCGGCAGCTGCCGCAGTTAGCGTCGGAGCAGATGTTCGTGCAGGTGCCGTCGCAGCACAGCTCCTCAAACGCGTCGCACGGATCAGCGTCGCAGGAGCCGCAGAACAATTCGTCGTCTTGCAGGTTGGCGCAGTAGCCATCGCAGTCGTGCAACGGGTCCGGGCATTGGCATGTGCAGGTGTTCGGGTTCCGGGTCATCCGGTAGTCGGGGCAGGGCGTGGCTGGGCATTCGCACTGGCAGGTGGCCTGGTTCAGCGGCTTGTGGGGCGGGCACAGGACCTTCGGGCAGTTGCAGGTGCAACTGGACCGGTCGAACACATGGGGCGGGTCGCATGATGGCAGGCAGTTCGCCGCGCACGCGATCTGCCCTAGTGCGCAGCAGGTTCCGACCGGATCACCGAGGGGCCTTGCCTCATCCCGGAGGCACCGGAGTCCGGCCGGGCAACCGTGCTGGTCGGCGCAGGCCTGCATTCCTGCGGTGTAGGCGGGCAAACACGCTGCTCGTTCCCGTGCCAGGCAATCCTGGCAGTCCGGGCTGCTGGCGTTGCCGAACGGACAGACGCCTGCGCAGCGGAAATAGGCGAACCGCTGACACTGGTCGAAGTGGATAAGGACAAGGCCGTCGCAGGCAGCGCGCTCGGTGTCGTTGCAGGCTTTCGCGTTGCCCCAGACGACAGCGTTGAGGCCGAGTGGGGGCCTTCCGACGACGCCGAACGGTGCCAGCGCGCGGGTGGCGGTGAACCGGGGAAGCATGCCCGTGGCCCATCGCCGTCAGTCGTACACGGCCGCCAGCGAGGCGGCGAGGAACGGGAACCGGTCGGTGACGTCGACGAGGCACTGGTAGCGCTCGAGCACATCGGTCCGCCGTTCCCGGAACGCCAGCCGGATCGCCACCAGCTGCCGCCCAGCCGGGCTGGCCGAGGCCCGCACCTCGACCCCGAGGAACGACTTGTTCTCCCGCTGAGCGGCGAACATCAGGTGGTACAGCTGTGAGTAGCGCAATGCGGCGTAGTTCCGGGCCCGGTCCTCGTCGGTCAGGCCCCAGTTGCCAGATCGCCGGGTCAGCCGTGCGAACAGGTCGTTCGCCGCGCGCCGGGCGTCGTCCTTGTGCTCGTCGTCGATGTCGGCGATGAGTGCATCGAGGAACTCATCGACGGTGAACGTGAGCATGTGGTCGACCGACACCATCGGCAGGCCGGTCGCCGCACAGGGATCTCCCGGGTGGGCTGGCCCGCCGGCGCCGACGACAGCCTGCACGGTGCGGTCGGTGTCTTCCGGGGCGGGTAGCGCCTGTACGAGACGAGTCGCCTGCTCAGTGTTTCCGCAGCCGAGTATGAAGACCTCGACATCGCTGGCGACGAAAACCCAGCACATCAGACGAGCCAGGTACGCGTTCTCCGGCCGGGACAGCACAGCCCGGAGCTGATCGGTCCCGACCAGCTCATTGGCGGCCACCCCGCCTGCCGCCTGGGCGAACTCCTTCTCCGCGCCAAGGTCAGGGAACCGGGGCACCAGCCGGCCGATCGCGTACACCCACCGGCCGGATTCCATCCGCGACCGGGTCGCGCCGGTCGCGGGCTGGAGCGGGCCGGCCGCCGGGGTCGCGCCGGCGGGGGGCTGGAAAGCAGTGCCCGATGGGGACGCACCAGTCGCGGGCGGGAACGCGGCGCCTACCGGGGGCCCGCTAGGTACCTGCCCGGTCGGGCCCACCTGGGTTCCCCCTTCGGGGGAGGCCGGAAGCGTCATTGGCGCGGCCCGAGTTGCAGCCACTGGTTCAATCGGGCCGCTCGCTGTTCGCAGCCGCCGCACGGGCGGACCCCCGCCGCTGTGGTTACGCGCTTGACGACATCGCCGAGTCCGGTCGGCTCAGGGACAAGGAAGCGGGGCAGCCGCACCGTATGAGTCGGGTCTGGACGGGACTGGTCACCAGGTCGGTCTGTCATCGCAACCTCCATGTTCGCGAGCCAATTTCCAGGGTCCGATTGATCGGTTCCCGCGAATAGCTATCATCGGGAGCCTTTCGCTACGGGACGCGCCACGCGACGACGACCGTCAGCGCCAGCGGCGGTTCGGCTCCGCGATACTGTGCTCGCCAGCGGCCCTCGACCTCGAGGCTGGCGAACGGCGTCGTGACCGCGCCATGTGCCGGGATCATCACGTAGTTCGTCTGCTGCTGGTTCCGGTCCAGGTGGGCCAAGAAGAGCGCGTAGTCGGTGTCGTTCCTCACCGACGCGATCATCGCGTGGCGCGGCGCCGGGTACGCCGGTGTCACGGACGGGTCCGGTGACGTGGCGTCATAGGTCAGCGATGCCGGGTCCTGCTGAGCCAGGCTGATGGTCACTTCTCCCGAGGTGGGGGGCGGCGGAGGCGGCGGCGGCTCGACCGCGATGACGCCGTCCGGGAGTCGCCATGATTCCCCGAACCACTCGACCCCTTCCTGCACCATGCGCCAGCTGAACGGGTACTGGCCAGGGCTGGCCGGAGCGCGCGCGGTGAAGGGGATCTCAACGCCTCCGCCTGGTGGGACAGAATGGGGCAGCTCCACCCGGGAAAGCCCCCACGTCGTGTTGTCGGCAGGAAGCCACGAGCCAAGCCGGTAGCGGGCGTCCGACGTCCATGCGTCCGGATCCCCAATGTTCCAAAAGCGGGCCACGGCCTGGAAGGTCTCATTGACGCCCACCCGGAACAGGCCGTCGCGATACGGCAGGTCGAGGCGGGGATTGACGACCCAGCAGGCGTGACTGGCCTCGGCGTCCTGGGCCCATTGGAAGGTCACCCGCGAACCCGGGGCGAGGCGTTCAAGGCCACCGAGCGCGTACCTGTACTGGGACAGGAACTTGGCCTTCCGGAACTCGATGTCCTGACCGTTGCGGACCTCGTGTGCCCAAAGTGCGACCGAATCCGAGGTCCGCGCGTTCTCCGTCCAGATCTCCCAGCCGCTGCCGTTGGGGGCGTTGCGCACGTACAGGCCCTTCCACCAGGTGATGCCCTCCCCGGCCACCAGCCGGAACTCGACGGCGTCCGGCGCGGCGGCGCCTGGTTCGATCGAGACGTTGATGAGGTCGTCATCCGCAAGGAGATGGTCGAACGACTCCCAGTAAATCCTGGTGGCGATGATTCCTCACCGCCTTTCTCAGCCCACATGCCGGATTCCTTATCAACGTTGTTCGCGACCCACGCCCCAAACCCGGTCGTCTTTGGCCGTGTCAGGTGCGGGCTGAAATTGCCGCAGATGATCGTGATATCGAGCACTGCAACTCGCGCGGATGCAGGAATGGTGCAGAACGCGTGCAGGTGGTATGGAGATCATCATCTGCGCTCAGCATGAGCATCCTTGATCCCTGCCGAGGTCTTTACGACCCACTATCTTTTGATACATGACGAGGCCGGACGATAGTGACCTAGCGGATCTTCTGGAGAGCGCCCTGGGTGTCCGGGGAGTGGTCGACAGCCTCCGGTCGTTGTCCGGCCGGCTATGGACCCCGCCTGCCGACGAGCGGCTGGAGACCTATTCCGACCTGGCCTCCGGTGCGGAGGCCGCCGCTGTCACGACGCTGCTGTCCGCTCATCACGAGCGGGTCGATCCCTGGCCGGCCGAACGGCTCGCCGCGCTGGACCGGGAGCGGGAATACGGGTGGCGCTGGGAGGCGACGGCGGTCCTGGTGACGGGTGCGCTGGCACTCGGCACGGCGGACCTGGCCGCCTCGGGTCCCTTGCTGGACACCCTCATCCACGTCGCGTTCGCCCGCGACGAGCTAACCCTGCTGCTCCGGCGCGCGGTGCTGACCGGGGCGCACAAGCCGTGGCCGCCACCCGCACCGAGCATCGGTGACTGGCCCGACCTCGGGGTCGGCTGCCTGATGGACATCCGGTCAGCCGGATCCCGTCTGGCGGCGGCCGTCTCCGACGGACGCCGCGCCGAGGCCGTCATCGTGCTTACCGACGCCGACGGCATCACCTCGCTTAGCCCCAACTCCGGCACCTCCCGGGATCCGGTCGCGATCCTCGGCACGTTCCCGGCGACGCCTCGAACAGTGCTGTTCCCGCTCGCTGGTGGCGGCACCGCGCCGGCGGCAGTGACTAAGCCATGGTCGACGAGCCGGATCGATGTGCTAGCGCCGGAACCTGTCGGCGACGGACCGGTCGGTTTCGTCACCGACTCCGACGTCGACGACAACTTCGCGCTGCTGGCGGCCGCAGCAGTGTTCGCGGACGTGCTGGCCAACTGCTTCGGGCCGAGCCTCAGGCCGACGGCCAGCCGACTCTCCGGGGTGATCCCGCACGGTCTCGGTACCGGCCGCCGCGACGTTGGTGCGCTCCCGGGCGACGTCAACGTCTTCCACGGCGGCCCGATCGTGCTCGGGGTCTCGCCCACGAGCGGGGTAGAGGGTGGACCCGCGGTCACCGTGCGCGGACGCAACCTCGCCCCCGGCGATGCCGTGGCGATCGAGGGGCTGCTTGCTCCCACGAGATTCGTCGACGCGGCGACGCTGACGTTCACACCGCCGGCCATCGCCTCGGGCCGCAAGACCCTGCAGATCAGGCGCGGCTACCGCCGCTCCAACGGCACGACCTTCGACGTGCGCGCCTCGCTCGCGAGAGGAGCGCCACGCGGCCGGGTGACCCCGGGGTCGTACGCGGAGCTGAAGGGCACCGGATTCGGCCCGGGCATCACGGCGACCGTCGACGGCGGGCCCACGACGGTATCGGTGTACGACACCCACACCCTGGAGGTGCGGGTACGCCGTCCCGCCCGGCCACCCGTGGACACCGACCGGCGCGGCGAACCCGTCAGCGTCGAGGTGTTCGACCTCGGCACGTCGCTCGGCTCGGTCATCGTCACCGTCGACACGTTCCGGATCGCCTCGCTCGGAGACTCGGTCGTCTGGGGCCAGGGGCTGCTGGAGCCGCAGAAATTCTCCATGCTGGTCGCCAACACGCTGACCGCCCGCTACAACGGATCGATCGCCGTCTTCGCCACTGACCGCTGCGCGCACTCCGGCGCCCGCATCCTGCCGAGCGCGGGGGACGGGCCCGATCCGCTGGCACCCCGTCTTCCCGGCGACTTCGCCGGCGAGTGCCTCAGTCCGGTGCCGTCGGTCACGGCGCAGGTGGCGGGCTGGACCGCGGGCACGCTGGCGGCGGGACAGGGCGGCGAGATCGATCTCGTGATCCTCGACGGGGGCGCCAACGACGTCGGGATCTTCACGATCATGAACCCGCTGGCGTCGGACCCGGCGCTGTCTGCGGCGATTACTGCGGCGTGCTTCACCGGGATGGGCACGCTGCTCGCCAGGGTGCGAGCCACCTTCCCATCGGCAGCCGTTGTCGTCACCGGCTACTACCCGATCGTCAGCACCGAGTCGGACATGCGGTTCCTGTTCCCGGTGGTCGGGGCACTCGGTCTGCTCGCTGGCGCGCTGCTGGGCTCGGTGGTGGTGCCGCTGGTGCCCGGCGCGGGGCCCCTCGGGTTCGGCCCGCTGGAGACGGCCGCGCTGTACGAGTGGGCGCGCGGCCGGCTGATCACCCGCTCGGCGATCTTCGCGACCATCGCCAACACGTCGCTGGCCGCGGCCGTCGCCGCCGCCGGCCCGCGAGTCGCGCTGGCCATACCGGCGTTCGGACCCACGAACGCGATCTTCGCCCCGGACCCGTACGTCTTCGGCGCCGGACTGTCCCCGGGCGGGCTGGTGCCGCTCGACCCAGTCGCCGGCGCCCGGGTGGCCGCCTGCCTCCCAGCGGACCCCCGCACCACGGTGGCGTCCATCGGCCACCCGAACGCGAGGGGCGCCCGAGCGTACGCCGATGCCATCGCCGCCACCCTGCCCGCACTGGGCCTCTAGGCCCACTCGTAGTTTCCAGCGAAAAAACAACGATTCAGTCGGGCTGCGGGTATCAGCTGCTGGTGGCGGCTTGCGGGTCGGCCCGCTGAAGGCTGCGGTAGACGGTGGCGCGGGAGATGGTGAACACCTCGGCGAGGTCGGCGATGGTGTACTCGCCGGTGGCGGCCATCCGGGCCAGCTCGCGCTGCTGCCGGGCGGACAGCTTCGGCTGCTTGCCATGCAGCTTGCCTTTGGCGCGGGCAACGGCCATGCCCTCACGGGTCCGCATCCGCAGCAGGTCGACCTCGAATTCGGCGAAGGTGGCCAGGATGTTGAAGAACATTTTGCCCATCGGGTCGGCCGGGTCATAGACCTGCCCACCGAGGGACAGCCTGATCCCGCGGCCGGCCAGGTCGTCACCGATGGCGCGGGCGTCGGGCACCGACCGGGCGAGCCGGTCGAGCTTGGGCACGACCAGGGTGTCGCCTTCGCGGACGGCGGCCAGGGCTTGGTCCAGGCCGGGACGGCTACGGTTGGTGCCGGTGAGCCCGTGGTCGAGGTAGACGCGGTTGTCGGCGACGCCGAGCTCGCGCAGTCGCTCACGCTGGGCTGTGAGGTCCTGGGTGTCGGTGGAGCAGCGAGCGTAGCCGATCAACGTCTCGGTCATGACCGAGAGCGTACGGATAGCCCCTGACATTTGAGATTTTCACCGGACGGGGTATCTGCGACACCGCAGGCCCAGGCCATGTGGCGTTGTCGGTCGCGCCCGGCGAGTGTGCGTTGGGGGTTCCTCTTGCGGCACGCTCATGGGCAGGAAGTCA
>Ga0335083_10004286_pt1 | contig 18205 bp, 18 predicted proteins | sample Lox_Sample_42_FD_206716 | JGI IMG/M metagenome (GOLD analysis project Ga0335083, IMG submission 206716) | Soil microbial communities from Loxahatchee National Wildlife Refuge, Florida, United States - Lox_Sample_4.2 | ecosystem: Environmental > Terrestrial > Soil > Wetlands | place: USA...
TGGTGGACACGGCGAGAAATCCGGAGTGGGTGTTGAGCGCGACCGCCCACAGCACCGAGTGGATGAGCACGAAGACGATGCTGCCCGCGCCGAGTCCGAACCAGATCAGCGCGAGCGGCAGCAGCGCGATGGCCGGCAGCGGGTTGAACATCGAGGTGAGCGTCTCCAGAAGATCGGTGCCGATGCGCGAGCTGATGGCGATCACAGTGAGCAGCGCGGCAAGCGCGATGCCGGCGGTGTAGCCGACGAGCAATACCCGGATCGAGGTCCACGCCTTGAGCAGCAAAGTCCCGTGCACGAGGGCGTCCGCGAAAGCCTCCACCGTCGCGCTGAACGTCGGGAAGAGCAAGGGGTTGTTCAGTATCCGGGCATAGACCTCCCACAGCGCGGCCAGCGCAACGAGGATGACGAGCTTGCGCACAGCGGCGAGGTTGTACACGCGCTCGAAGGGCGAGAGCGGCTTTTCGACCACGCCGAGCCGCGTTGCATCGACGGTTTCCCGTTGGCGCTCGGGGCGCAAAGTGACGCTGTCAGTCATGATGGTGCTCCTCGTGTTCCTCGACTTCGTCGGCGAACAGCATGGTATGAATCCGCTCCTCGAGCGAGCGCGCCGCCACGCCGTCGCCGCGCTCGCGCGGCAGGCTGTTGAGCTCGGCCTTGACCTGCCCCGGATGCGGCGACATGAGCAGGATGCGGCTCCCGATCTTGACCGCTTCGGGAATCGAGTGTGTCACGAAGAGCACGGTGAAGTGGGTGTCGTCCCACAGTTGCAGCAGCTCGTCCTGCATCTTTCGCCGCGTAAGCGCATCCAGCGCCGCGAAGGGTTCGTCCATCAGCAGAATGTCGGGCTCCATTGCCATGCCGCGCGCGATCGCGACGCGCTGCTTCATGCCGCCGGAGAGCGTGTGCGGAAAGCTGCCGGCGAACTTGGCGAGCTTGACCCGCTCGATCGCGTCGCGCGCCTTATCCACCGCCGCCTTCCCGGCGAGCCTGCCGCTCGCGGTAAGGGCAAACACCACGTTCTCCTGCACGGTCTTCCACGGCAGGAGCTGATCGAACTCCTGGAACACCATCATGCGGTCGGGACCCGGACGCGTGACGCGTTCGCCCTTGAGCCGTATCTCGCCCTCGACCGGCTCGAGATAGCCGCCGACCGCCTTGAGCAGGGTCGACTTGCCGCAGCCCGACGGGCCGAGGAGCACGAAGCGGTCGGAAGCGAAGACCTGGAAATCGACGCGGTAGGTCGCAGTCACCAGGTGGTCGCGCGTCTTGTACTGCAGCGTCACCCCGCGCACGTCGAGCAGCGCGTCGCTCATTGCGTACTCATCGTGCGCTCATCGCGCACTCAGTTCGCACTCATTTTCCATCATGCCGCTGCCAAGGCAGGCGATCGAGATCGACGTTGCCGCCGCTCAGGACCACGCCCACCCGCAGTCGCTCCACCGGCAGCTTCTTTTCAAGCAGGCACGCGACCGGCACGGCTCCCGAGGGCTCGATGACCAGCTTGAGCTTCTCCCACAATAGCCGCATGGCGCGCACGATCGCTTCCTCCGACGCGGTGCCGATGCCGTCGACGCGAGAGCGGATAACTGCAAAAGTCTTCTCGCCGAGCGAGGAGCGCAGGCCGTCGGCGATAGTGCGGGGGTCGGTCTGCGGCACGATGCGTCCCGCGCGCAGCGACTGAAATGCATCGTCCGCCCCCGCGGGCTCGGCCCCATAGACCTTCATCGACGGCTTCAATCCCTTGGCAGCGATCGCGGTGCCGGAAAGGAGTCCTCCGCCGCCGACCGGAACGATGATCGCGTCGAGATCGGGCACCTCCTCTAGCAGCTCGAGCGCGGCGGTGCCCTGCCCCGCGATCACCCGCCAGTCGTTGTACGGATGGATGAGCGTCGCGCCCGTCTCCGCCTGGACTGCGGCGCAGGCCTTTTCGCGCGCGTCGACCGTCGACCCGGAGTGGCGCACCGTGCCGCCGAAATAGCGCACGGCGTCCTGCTTGACCGCTGGCGCGCTCGAAGGCATGACGACCCATGCCGGAATGCCGCGCCGCGTCGCGGCCCACGACAGCGCCGCGCCGTGATTGCCCGATGAATGCGTGACGACGCCGTGCCCCGCCTCGGCCTCCGAGAGCGAGAGCACCCCATTGCTCGCTCCGCGTGCCTTGAAGGCGCCGATCTCCTGCAGGCTCTCGCACTTGAAGACGAGCCGTGCGCCGCAGAGCTGATCCAGCGCGGCGGAGGTGAGCACCGGCGTGCGCCGCACATAGGCGCGAATGCGTTCGCGGGCGGCGCGGATTGCCGCCAGGTCCGGCGCCTGGTCGATCAGCGCTGCGCTTTCGGCCATGCGGACTCGTCAGGGAATGAAGGTGTGTTCAGCTGCCGGGCAGGCCGTGCGCGTTGGGAAAGAACATGTCCTTCCACGAATCCGGCCGGGACTTGATGGCGCCGGCCTTGAGCATGAAGTCGACGTACTTCATCACGTTCTGCGGCGTCGTCGTGTATACGATCGCCGGATCGTTGAGCATTGCCAGGATGTCGGCCACGCTGTCCTTGTCCTTCGAGAGGCGCAGGTAGGTCTCGGCCGCCCATTTTTTGTCGCGATTGATCATCGCGGTGGCCTCGTCGAGTGCCTTGACGAACGCATCGTAGAGCCTGGGATTCTCGTTCCTGAACTTGGACGTGGTCCAGACGACGTTGAAGGTCGCCGGGCCGCCCAGCACGTCGTAGGAATTGAGCACGGTGTGGATCGCCGGATTCCTGAGCTGCTGGTATTGGAAGGGTGGCGAGCCGAAATGCGCGGTGATCTCGGACGCCCCCGAAAGCAGCGCCGTCTGCGCGTCGGGATGCGAGAGCGTAACCGTTAGCGGGTCGAGCCGGTTCTGCTGGCCCTCGCCGAAGGTCTTCTCGGCCGCCATCTGCAGCGTGATCGCCTGGATCGAGATCTTCACTGCGGGCAGCGCGATGCGGTCGCGGTCGGTGAAGTCCCGGATCGTCTTCACGTTGGGGTTGCGCGTGTTGAGGTAGAGCGGCATCGAGTTGATCGCGCAGACCGCCTTTACGTCGAGGCTTCCGCGCGTGCGCGCCCACAGCGTGGCGAACGGTCCCACGCCGCCGGAGGCGAACTGCAGGCTCCCCGAGAGCAGCGCATCGTTCATCACGGCGCCGCCAGCGAACTTCCTCCATGTGACCGTCACGTCCACACCGGCGGCCTTTGCATGCTTCTCGATCAGCTTCTGCTCCTCCATCACCATCAGCGGCAGATAGCTGATCCCGTACTGCTGCGCCACGGTGATCTCGGACATCTCCGCGCGGGCGTCCAGCGGTAGCGCCGACGCAAGCGCAAGGACGATCGCACAGCAAGCCGATGCAAGCGACGAGCGCGTCACGGCGTTTCTCCGTTCACGCGCTTTCATACAAGCGCGTCAGCACGAACTCGCGGTGGCCGAGCGCTTCGGCCGCGGTGAGTCGGCCGTTGGCGGTACGGAACATCATGTCGAGCAGCTTGTCGCCGGCCTGGTCCATCGTGATCTCGCGCTGCAGGAGCCCGGTCACATCGACGTCGACGTGCTCGCTCATGGTCCTGACCGTGCGCGGGTTCGCGCACAGCTTGATGACTGGCAGGATCGGATTGCCGATGACGTTGCCCTGTCCGGTGGGGAAGAAGTGCACCACGAAGCCTGCGGCCGCGCACAGCGTGACCATCTCCGCGGCAGCCGACGAGCTGTCCATGAACCACAGGCCGGGGTGTGTCGGCGTTTCCGCCTTGTCGAGCACACCGTCGATCATGCACTTCTTGCCGATCTTCTGGATGTTGCCGAGCGCTTTCTCCTCGATCGTCGTGAGGCCGCCGGCGATATTGCCCTTGGTCGGCTGCGAATCCATCAAGTCCGTGGTCTTGTGGCGGTCGATCACCTCCTGATAGCGATCGAACACGCCCATGAACTCGGTGCGCACCTTGTCGTTGCGGCAGCGCGCCGCGACGATCTGTTCGCCGCCGGTAAGCTCGGTCGTCTCTCCGAACACGAGCGTGCTGCCCGCCGCGTAGAGCTTGTCGAACGCATCGCCGACGGTTGGATTGGAGCCGCAACCCGAGGTCGTGTCTGATTCGCCGCACTTGCACGACACCCATAGCTCCTTCACTGCGCACGGCTCGCGCTGCTTCTCGCTCGCCCGTTGCAGGTACTCGCGCGCGGCTTTGGACGCGCGCATGATCGTGTCGTGATCGCCGTGCAGCTCGATGCCGAAGCCGGTGACGGGCTTGCCCGTCGGCGCGATGCCGTCGACCACGCGCTTCGTCCACTGCTCCTCGATGCCGATCACGACCACGGCGGCTACGTTGGGATTGCTGCCCGCGCCGATCAGGGTGCGGAAGTGCAGCTCGAGGTCGGCGCCGAATTGCAGCCTGCCATAGGGATGCGGAATGGCCAGCACGCCCTTGACGTTGTTGGCGACCGCCTCGGCGGCAGCGTTGGAAAGATCGTCGACAGGCAGGATCACAACATGGTTGCGGACGCCGACCCTGCCGTTCTCGCGGCGGTAACCTTGAAACGTGTTCTGCATAGCTGTCACCACCGCTTCGTCTTGATATTGTGGACGTGCGCGTGCTGTCCGGCCTTGATCGGCGCGACCACCTTGCCGATGTCCACGCCGTACTTGATCACCGTGTCGCCGACCTTCATGTCCTTCAACGCCACCTTGTGGCCGAGCGGAATGTCCTGGATGCAGGAAAGCGTGATCGTTCGGTCTTCATCCAGGATCAGGCCGGTGAGGGTCTGACCGGCCTTGACGCCCTCGACGACGACGACCGCCACGGAGTCCTCGGGGTCGTGCAATACGCAGTGAATCATGAGATGGTTGGAGGAGATTTCGACGCGCGGCCTCCATCTTACCGGGCCGCGCGCCGCCGGTCGATCCTCAAGCTTCAGAGCGGCAGATCCATCTGCAGCACGTGCGCGAAATACCTGCGGTGCGCGGGACATGGCCCGTGCGTCGCGAGCGCGGCCAGGTGCTCCCGCGTCGAATAGCCCTTGTGCCGCGCGAAGCCATAGGCGGGGTAGCTCCGATCGAGCTCGACCAGCAGCGCATCGCGCGCCGTCTTGGCGAGGATCGACGCCGCCGCGATCGACGCGACCGAGCGATCGCCGTCGACGATCGCGCGTGCCGGGTAGGCGAGCGGCGGACAATGCAGCCCGTCGATCCACACCACGTCGGGCGGAATCGCCAGCGCCTCGACCGCGCGGCGCATGGCGAGAAGGCTCGCCTGCAGGATGTTGAGCGCGTCGATCTCGGCGACATCGCTCGCACCGACGGCCCACGCAACGGCGCGGGTGCGAATCTCCACTGCCAGCTCCTCGCGCGCCGCCGGGGTGAGTTCCTTGGAGTCGCGCAGGCCCTTCACGCGCCAGGCCGGATCGAGCACGACCGCCGCGGCGACGACCGGTCCTGCGAGCGGCCCTCTGCCCGCTTCATCGACGCCCGCGATTAACACCTGACCCCCGCGGCTCGGAGTTCTTCGGTCACGGCGTTGCCGACGATCGTCGGGGTGTCTGCGCAAAGCTCCTGCGCCATTGCGGCGAACAGTGCTTCGAGTCGGCGGCGGACCACGGTGTCGTCATAGAGGTTGAGCGCAGCCCGGGCAAGATTGCCGGCCGTGGCATCGCCTTGCAGGAATTCGGGAACCACGAAGCGCCCGGCAAGCACGTTCGGCAACCCCACATAGGGCAGCAACAGCTTGCGCTTGACGATCCAGGCCGTCAACGCGTTGACCCGATAGAAGATCAAGTGCGGGCAGCGCGACATCGCGGCTTCGAGCGTGGCCGTGCCCGAAGCTACGATGCCGACATCAGCGGCTCTGAGCGCATCGTCGGCATGACCGTAGAGCACCCGGATCGGCAGCGATTCGAGGTGCAGGCGATAGCGCACGACGTCGAAGTAATTCCGCGCTTCGCGGCTCACCAGCGGGACGAGAAATCCCGCGTCCGGCTGGGCTTCGAAGAGCTCGGCGGCGGTGCGCAGCACGAGCTCTGTGTGCATCTCCAGTTCCGACATGCGGCTGCCGGGCAGCAGCGCGAAGATTGCTTGCTTGGCGCCGAGCCGCAACAGCTCGCGCGTCTCGCGCCGCGTGGCCGCAGTGGCGGCCCGAGCCGCAAGCGGATGTCCCACGAAGGTCACGGCGAGCCGCGCGTCGGCATAGAGTGGCGGCTCGAACGGGAAGAGAGCGAGCAGGCGGTCGACCGTTCGTGCCATGCTGTCGATGCGCTCGCTCCGCCACGCCCACACTGACGGGCTCACGTAATGGATGGTGCGCACTCCGGCGCGCTTGAGCTGCGCCTCGAGGCCGAGGTTGAAGTCCGGGGCATCCACGCCGATGAACAGCCGCGCTCCCTCGCGCCGCAGCCGCCGCTTGAGCGCGCGGCGCACGTTAAAGAGGGCCGGCACCCGCGAAGCGACTTCGACGTAGCCGCGCAACGCGAGCATCGACATCGGGTACCAGGCCTCGCAACCGGCCGAGATCATTTCCGGGCCGGCGATGCCGGCGAAGCGCGCGGCCGGAACGCGCGCTCTCACGGCGCGTACCAGGTCGGCCGCCAGCGCGTCGCCCGAGGCCTCGCCGGCGACGATGCCGATCCTGATCCCCTCGTCCTCCATCGGCTCAGCGAATAATGCCTCGTCCCGGGGTCTCCAGAAACGCAACCAGCGGATTCAACACTGGCGACGTCTTCGCTTCCGCGGCAATCGCCGCGCGCGCATCTTCCAGAGCGAGCGCCTTGCGGTAGAGCATCTTGTACGCGCTGCGCACCGCGGCGATCTCGTCGGGGCTGAAACCGCGCCGGCGCAGCCCTTCGCTGTTGCTGCCGCGCGGCTTCGCCGGGTAACCCGCCGCGGTGACGAACGGCGGCACGTCCTGCAGGACAATCGACCCCGCGGCCACCATCGCGTGCGCACCGATGCGGCAGAACTGATGCACGCCGACGAAGCCGCCGAGCACGGCGTAGTCGCCGACCACCACGTGCCCGGCGAGCTGGGCGTTGTTGGAGAATGTCGTGTCGTCGCCGACCGCGCAGTCGTGCGCGACGTGCGAATACGCGAGGAGCAAATTGCGATGGCCGATGGTGGTCTTGCCGCGGTCCTGCCCCGTGCCGGCGTGGATGGTCACGAACTCGCGGATCACGTTGCCGTCGCCGATTTCGGTTGCCGTGGGCTCGCCGCCGTACTTGCGATCCTGCGGGATCTCGCCCACCGAGGCGAACTGGAAGATGCGATTGCCGCGGCCGATCGTCGTGCGCCCGGCGATCACCACGTGGCTCGCGATCGTCGAGCCCGAGCCGACACTTACCTCGGGTCCGATCACCGAGTACGGACCAACGCGCACGTCCGCGGCGAGCTGCGCCCCTTCGGCCACGATCGCCGTGGGATGGATGTTTCCCGTCACGCTGCTCAAGGCCCCACGCCGCGCACCGCCGCCATCAGCTCGGCTTCGGCCACCAGCTCGCCTGCAACGCTGGCTCGCGCGGAGAACTTGTACACGCTGCGCACCACGTTCAACTCGGTCGATTCGAGCAGGAGCTGGTCACCCGGGAAGACCGGCCGCTTGAAGCGCGCCTTGTCGATGCCGGCGAAGAACAGCAGCTCTCCGCGCTCATGCGTATCGCCACGCGTGAAGTAGGCGAGGATCGCGGAGACCTGCGCCAGCGCCTCGACGATCAGCACGCCGGGCATCACCGGATACCCGGGAAAATGGCCCTGGAAGAATGCCTCGTTGATCGATACGTTCTTGATCGCCTTGATGTGCTGGCCGGGTTCGCACTCGAGCACGCGGTCGACGAACAGAAATGGATAGCGGTGCGGCAGGTGCCGCATGATCTCGTTGATGTCCATCGCCGGCATGGTCACGGCTCCCCTTTGCTCGCTCCGCGCTCGAGCGCACGCACCCGTCCGAAAAGCGAGTGCAGTCGCCGTAGCGAAGCGATGAGACGGATCCATTCGCGTTGCGGCAGGCCAGGCAACACCCCGGTGTAAACGCCCGCCGCGGTCGTCGACTCCGCGATTGCCGTCGCCGCGGCGATGATCGTGCCATCGGCAATCTCGAGATGGCCCCCGATCATCGCCGCGCCGCCGATCTTGCAGTTGCGCCCGATGCTCGTGCTGCCGGCGATTCCAGCGCAGCCCGCGATGGCGGTGTGGGCGCCGATGCGGCAGTTGTGCCCGATCTGGATCTGGTTGTCCAGCTTGACGTCGTCCTCGATCACGGTGTCTCCGATCGCGCCGCGGTCGATCGTCGTGTTGGCGCCGATCTCGACGTCGGCGCCGATGAGTGTGCGCCCGAGCTGCGGCACCTTGACCCAGCGTCCCTCGTGCTCGGCCATGCCGAAGCCGTCGGCGCCGATCACCGCGCCCGCGTGCACGATGGTGCGAGCGCCGATCGACGAGCGCGCATAGAGCACGACGTTGGGATGCAGCACGCTGCCCGGCCCGATTTCGCAATCGTCCCCGATCGCGGCACTGGCTCCGATCTGCGCATCGGCGCCGATCGTCGTGCGCTCGCCGACCACCGCGTACGGCCCAATGTTCGCGCTCGGCGCGATGCGGGCGCTCGCGGCGACAACGGCCGTCGGATGCACCCCCGGCACAGGCGCAGGCGCAGGGTGAAGGATGGCTGCAACGCGCGCGTACGCCGCGTACGGATTGCGCGTGATAAGCCGCGGCAGCGTGGTGGTCGCGGCGTCGGCCGGCGTGACGATAACCGCGCTCGCGCGCGTCGCGGCGAGATGGCTGCGGTACTTCGGATCCGAGAGGAAGGCGATCGCTCCGCGCTCCGCCGCGTCGAGCGGTGCTACGCGGTCGATCATGACGTTGCCGTCACCGGCCAGCTCCACGCCGCAGCGCTCGGCCAGTTGACGGAGGGAAATCCCCGTGGATTCCTGAGCCATGCGCGAGGAGCGGCTACTTGTCGGCGAGCGCCTTGATGACCTTGTCGGTGATGTCGATGCGCGTGCTGGCGAACACGACGGGATCCTGCAGGATGAGGTCGAACTTCTCGGACTCGGCGATTTGCTGAATGACTTTGTTGGCGCGTTCCTGCACTGCGGCCAGCTCTTCGTTGCGGCGCAGGTTGAGGTCTTCGCGGAACTCCCGCTGCTGCCGCTGCATGTCGCGCGTCATGTTGGCGAGATCGCGTTCCTTGTTGCGCCGCTCTGCCTCGCTCATCGTAACGCCGTCCCGCTCGAGCTGAGCCTGCAGGTCGCGCACCTGCTTGGCTAGCTTCTGTAGGTCTGTGTCGCGGTTCGCGAACTCCTTCTCGAGCTTCTGCTGCGCGCGCTTGGCCGGCGCCGCTTCGCGGAACAAGCGCTCGGTATTGACGAAGCCGATCTTGTAGTCGCCTACCTGCGCGTAGCCCGCGGTGGCGGCGAGCGCCATGATGAGCAGGCCGGCGGCCAGGATCATCGAATGCTTCATTGCCTGTTTCAACGTTCTCTCCTGCTTCAATGCATGGTCCTCAGAACACCGTGCCGACCTGGAATTGGAAGCGCTGGATGCGATCGCCGGGCTTCTTGTTGAGCGGGTAACCGTAGCTTACCTTCAACGGCCCTACCGGCGAATTCCACGCGACCCCCACACCTGTCGAGTAGCGGAACGATTCGAACTGCGGTTGCGTTCCCTCGTCGTAGATCTCGCCCGCGTCGAGGAATACCGACAGCCGCACCGACTGGTCCGTGGTCTTGGCGCCCGGCAGCGGGAAGAACAACTCGGCGTTGCCAATGATCTTCCGCCTGCCGCCCGTGGTGTTTCCGGCCGCGTCCTGCGGACCGAGCGAAGCCGTCTCGTAACCGCGCACAGACCCCACTCCGCCGCCATAATACGCCTTGAAGAAGGGTAACGGTTTGCCGCCGAGACCGCCGCCGTAGCCCAGCTCGCTGCGCAGCATCAGCACGGTATTGAGCGGCAGCGGCGTGAACCACTGGATCAGATAGTTCGTCTTGTAGTAGTACAGGTCGCCGAGCTGCGTTCCCATCTCGGCATACACGGTCTGCACCAGCCCGCGGCTCGGAAACAGGATACTGTCGCGGGTATCGCGCGACCAGCCGCCGCTCACGATGTAGCTGTTCGTGACCGACCCGAATTCCCGGACGAAGTCGACGTAAATCAGCGGGCTGCCGGGCGCAATCGACAGGTGCGTGTGCTCGTAGCGGAACCCCACCGTGATGACGTCCGTTTCGGTGATCGGGATGCCGAAGCCGACCGCCGCGCCGAAGGTCTCGGACGTGTACTGGGCGATCGGCAGCGAGGACGGGTTGAGGTTCCGGTCGTAGAGCTCGAAGCTGCGCGAGATGCCGTCCGCGGTCCAGTACGGCTCGACGTAGGTGAGCGCAATGTTGCGCCCGATGCGGCTGGTATTGAACGTTGCGGCGAGCGAGTTGCCGGTACCGAAGACGTTGTTCTGCGACACCGACCCGGTAAAGACCACGCCGTCCGCGCTGGAGTAGCCGACGCCGGCGAGGAGATTCCCCGTGGGTTTCTCGGTCACCGTTATGTCGAGATCGACCTGGTCCGGGCTGCCCGGCACCGACGGCGTCTCGATGTTGACGTCATCGAAGAAGTTGAGCCGTGTGATCCGTACCTTCGACCGCTCGATGCGCGTCGAGTCGTACCACGCCGACTCGAGCTGGCGCACTTCGCGCCGGATCACCTCGTCGCGCGTTTTCTGATTGCCGCTGACGTTGACTTTGCGCACGTAGATGCGCCGGCCGGCGTCGATGAAGAAAGTGAACGCTGCCGTGCGCTGCTCGCGATCGATCTCGGGTACCGCATTGACGTTGGCAAACGCGTAGCCATCGCTGCCGAGCCGGTCCGAGATCGCCTTCGTCGATAGGGTCAGCTTTGCGCGCGAATACACGTCGCCCGGCTTGACCTGGATGAGACGCAGCAGCTCGGCTTCGGGCAGAAGCAGCTCACCGGCCAGCCGCACGTCGGAGATGGTGAATTTCGGCCCCTCGGTGATGTTGACGGTGATGTAGATGTGCTCCTTGTCCGGCGTGATCGACACCTGCGTGGAGTCGACGAGAAACTCGAGGTAGCCGCGGTCGGTGTAGTAGCTGCGCAGCGTTTCCAGGTCCGCCTGCAGCTTCTGCTTCGAATACTGATCGTTCTTGGTGTACCAGGTGAACCAACCCGACGTCGACAACTGCATCTGGGAGATGAGCGTGCTCTCGGGGAACACGGTCGCGCCGACGAGGTTGATGCTCGCGATCTTCGCGACCTCGCCCTCCTCGACCGTGAAGTTGATCGCGACCCGGTTGCGCTCCTGCGGCGTTACGGTCGTGGTCACCGTCATCGCGTAATAGCCGCGATTGATGTACTGGCGCTTCAATTCCTGCTCGGCTCGATCGAGCGCTGACCGGTCGAAGATGCGCGCGTCGGCCACCCCGATGTCCTTCAACGCCTTCTTCAGCGTGTCCTTGTCGAATTCCTTTACGCCGACGATATCGATCTGGCTGATCGTCGGACGCTCCTGCACGGAGACGACCAGCACGTCGCCCTCAACGTCGAGGCGCACGTCGCGAAAAAACCCGGTTGCGTACAGCGCCTTGATCGCTTCGGAGGCTTTCTCGTTGTCGACGCGGTCGCCGACCTTGATCGGCAGATAGTTGAACACCGTGCCTGCGTCGGTGCGCTGCACGCCTTCGACGCGGATGTCCCTGACCGTAAAGGGATCGAAGGCGAGCGCCGGGAGCGCCCACCAGGCAGCGAGGCACGCGAGGAGCAGTGCCCACCGCCCAACGCCCGCTCGCACGTCGCGGGCGTCAGAGCAAACGCGAAAGATCATTGAATAGCGCCAAAGCCATCAGCAAGGCCAGGACGGCCATGCCGATGCGCTGGCCGACCTCGAGAACGCGGTCGGAAACGGGACTGCCTTTGAAAATCTCGACGAGATAATACAACAAGTGTCCGCCATCGAGTAACGGCACGGGCAGGAGGTTCAGCACACCGAGGCTGATGCTGATCAGCGCGAGATAACCAATGAAGGTGAGCACTCCGGCCTGCGCCGATTGTCCAGCGTAATCGGCCATCGTCAGCGGGCCGCTGATGTTCTTGAGCGACGCATCGCCGGTGATGATGCGGCCGAGCATCTTCACGGTGAAGACCGACAGCTCCCAGGTTTTCCTTGCGCCCTGGATAAGCGAGCCGATCGGACCGTAGCGCACGGTGACGGAGAGCGCCTGCAGAGTGTCCGGGTCGATGGACAGACGCATGCCGGCGAGTCCGATCGTGCGGCCGCCCTGCTCGCTCGCCTCCGGCGTCAATTCGGTCTCGAGCTCTTTTCCATCGCGACGGATCGTGAAGCGCAGCACTTCTCCGGGATGGGCGTTGGTTATCGCCGCGACGTCGGAGGGCGAGCGCGTCGGCTTGCCATTGATGGCGAGCACGGCGTCGCCGCCGCGAAGTCCCGCGGTCTCCGCGGGTTTTCCGGGCAGAACATCGCGCACCAGCGGGGCGCCGAGATCGATCTTGAGCCCGAGCACGCCGAGATAGTTGCCTTCCCAGTCGGCCGAGGTGAGCGACCCGAGCGGCAGAACGCGCGTCGACGATGCGCCGTTGGGTTGATTGAGGGTGAGCGTCACGCGCTCGGCGCCGGTCGCGCGCAGCAGGCGCCAGCGCAAGTCCTGCCACGAGCGCACCGCATCGCCGTCCACCGCGGTGACGACGTCGCCGCTCGCGAGCCCGGCCTCCGCCGCAGGCGAGCCTGCCGGAGGATCCGCAAGGATGGCGCGCTGGCCCGTGACGCCGGCGAGGTAAGTGCCGGAGAGGAGCAGCACGGCGAGCAGGAGATTGGCGAGCGGTCCGGCAGCGACGATCGCGCTGCGCTTCCACACGTTCTGCCGGTTGAACGCTCGCGGGAGATCTGCCGCGGGAACAGGACCCTCGCGCTCGTCGGCCATCTTCACGTAGCCGCCGAGCGGAACGGCGGAAATGGCCCATTCCGTCCCGTCGGATCCGAGCTGTCGCGACCAGATCACGCGACCGAAGCCGATGGAGAAGCGCAGGACCTTCACGCCCGCGAGTCGCGCGACGACGTAGTGGCCCAGCTCGTGAAAGGTGATGAGCAGCCCGAGCGTCACCACGAAGGCGAGGATTTTCTGAGCGATGTCGATCATGCGGTCAGCGGGTGTTCTTCAGTGAGCCCGCGAGCGAGCGAACGCGCCGCGCGGTCGGCCTCGAGCGCATCCTCGAGCGAAGCGATCGTGCAGGCGGGGAAGCGCGAGAGCGTCTCCGCGCACACGTCTGGAATGTCGAGGAAGCCGAGGCGTCTTTCGAGGAAGGCGCCGACGGCAACTTCATTCGCGGCGTTGAGCACAGCCGGTGCGCTGCCGCCCGCGGCGAGCGCCTGATAAGCCAGCTCGATGCACGGAAAACGCTGGCGATCAGGCGCCGCGAAGGTGAGCGCACCGACTTGCGCAAGATCGAGCGGAGACACGCCGGCCGCGACGCGCTCAGGCCACGCGAGCGCCTGCGCGAGCGGCGTGCGCATGTCGGGATGCGAGAGCTGGGCGAGCACCGAGCCGTCGAGATATTCCACCAGCGAGTGCACGATGCTTTCCGGATGGATAACCACCTCGATCTCGCCGCGCGCGCAGCCAAAGAGCCAATGCGCCTCGATGACTTCCAGGCCCTTGTTCATCATCGTCGCGGAGTCCACCGAGATCTTCCGACCCATGCGCCAGCGCGGGTGCGCGCAGGCTTCGTCCGGCGTGACGTGCGCGAGCTCGGCCTGCGTCCTCGACCAGAAAGGACCGCCAGAGGCCGTGAGCAGGATGCGGCGCACGCCGGCAGGCTTGCATCCGCTCGGAGCCTGCGCGGGAAGGCACTGGAAGATCGCGTTGTGCTCGCTGTCGATCGGCAGCAGCAGCGCGCCACCACTGCGCGCCGCCTCGATGAACAGATCCCCTGCCAGCACCAGCGTTTCCTTGTTCGCGAGCAGGATGCGCTTGCCCGCGCGCGCTGCCGCGAGCGTGGGCGCGAGTCCCGCGGCGCCGACGATCGCCGCGATCACGGTATCGGCTTCGGGAAGCGTGGCGACCTCGAGCAGACCGTCGACGCCGGCGAGAACACGCGTCGGCAAGCCCTCGCGCTCGACCGCAGCTTCGAAGTCGAGCGCCGCCTTCGTGTCGAGAAGCGCGGCGTAGGGCGGACGAAAGCGTCGCGCAAGGTCGAGCAGCGCTTCCCACTTGCGGTTGGCCGCGAGAGCGGTCAGGCAGAAGCGATCGGGATGCCGCGCGATCACGTCGAGCGCCGATGCACCGACCGACCCCGTCGCGCCGAGGATCGTGATCTGCCGCTGATTCTGCATCGCGCTCATCGTAGCGCGTATTGCACGAAGAGTGCAGCCGCAGGCATCGCGGGCAGCAGCGCGTCGATGCGATCGAGGATGCCACCGTGTCCCGGCAGCAGTTTCCCGCTATCCTTCACGCCGCGCCGGCGCTTGAGAAACGATTCGAAAAGATCGCCGACGATGGAAAGTGCCGTCAGAGCAAGGATCACCGCGACCCAAGCAAGCGCCGCCACGGCGGAAAGCTCGCGTGCGTAGCCGGCCTCCGGCGCGAATTGCGTAAGCACGACAGCATAGACGCCGGTCGCAAGGAGCGCGCCGTAAACGCCCTCCCATGTCTTGCCCGGGCTGATTGTCGCCGCCAGACGGCGCGCACCGAACGCGCGGCCGGCGAAGTACGCGGCGGTATCCGCAATCCATACGACCGCCATCAGTGCCAACAGCATCCACGGCGAGCGCGCCCGGAGCTGCACGACTGCAACCCAGGCTGCGATGAGCACGAGCCAGCCCACGAGGGCCAGCGCGATCTTCGAATCGACGCGCCAGTTTCCCGCCAGCCAGGCCGGCGCGATGAGCACCCAGAACAGGGTCGCGAATCCGCATACGGCGAGGGGCACGGTATCGGGCCAGCCCGACTGAGGCTCGAAGCCGCTCGCGCGAGTGAACAACAATCCGAAGCCGGTGAGAAAGGTTCCGGCAGCGAACGGAAGCCAGGCGCGCTGCGGGTAGCCGGCGAGATCCGCCCATTCGATCGCCGCGAGTGCCACCACGACGAGGCTCACGATGCCCCAGCCCCGCGGCCCGAGCAGGAACAGCGCAGCGAGCGTGAGCGGAACGAGCACCGCCGCGGTGACGATGCGGATCCGGAGCATCAGGGCCTGTTCGCGTTTGCGCCCATAGCATTGACAGGCCCTAGCCTGGTTGATGCTCCGCCGCTCGGACTTGTTCGCTGGTTCGTCCGAAACGGCGTTCGCGCTGCTGGTACGAGGCGATCGCTGCGTCGAGCGCGCCGGCGTCAAAGTCAGGCCAGAGGAGATCGGTGAAATAGAATTCGGTATAGGCAAGCTGCCAGAGCAGAAAGTTCGAGATGCGCTGCTCGCCGCCGGTACGGATGAACAGATCGGGCTCCGGCGCATAGGCCATCGACAGATAAGGCTCGATCGCTTCCGGCTCGAATCCCGCGGCCGCTTCGGGGTGTGCCGCGATCAGCTTGCGCGCGGCCTGGGCGATGTCCCAGCGGCCGCCGTAGTTGGCGGCGATCGTGAGCGTGAGACGGGTATGCCCGGCGGTGAGCGCTTCGCCGGCTTCGATCAACGCGCGGATGCGCGGCTCGAAGCGGGAAGTGTCGCCGATGACTCGAAAGCGGATCTCGTTCTCGTCGAGTTTGCCCACCTCCTGCTCGAGCGCACGCAGGAAGAGCTGCATCAGGATCGAAACTTCATCGGGGGGCCGGCGCCAGTTCTCGCTCGAGAATGCGAACAGGGTGAGGAACTCGACCCCGTGCTCGATGCAGGCGCGCACCGTCGAGCGCACCGTTTCCACGCCTTTGCGGTGTCCCGCCACACGCGGCAGCAGCCGCTGCTTGGCCCAGCGGCCGTTGCCGTCCATGATGATCGCGATATGCCGCGGGACGGAGGCGGGCTCGGGAATCTCGCGCGTGGAACTGTTGAACATCACACCGCCAGCAGGTCTGCTTCCTTGCCTTGCAGAACCTTGTCGATCTCGGCGATGTAGCGGTCGGTGAGTTTCTGCACGTCGGTCTGCGCGTGGCGCTCCTGGTCCTCGGAGACCTTGTGTTCCTTCAACAGCTTCTTCAAATGCTCGTTGGCATCGCGGCGAATGTTGCGCACGGCCACGCGCGCGTTCTCCGCCTCGTGGCGGACGACCTTGATCAATTCCTTGCGACGCTCCTCGGTCAGCGCCGGCATCGGCACGCGGATCACGTCGCCGGAGGTCGCGGGGTTGAGCCCCAGGTCGGAATCGCGGATTGCCTTTTCGACCACGGCGACCATCTTCTTCTCCCACGGTTGCACAGCGATGGTGTGCGCGTCGCCGAGCGTCACGTTGGCGACCTGGTTGATCGGCATCATCGAGCCGTAGTAATCGACCCGGATGTGATCGAGGAGTCCCGTGTGTGCGCGCCCGGTGCGCACCTTCTGATAATCGTGCCTGAGGGTCTCCAGCGTCTTGTGCATCTTCTGCTCGGCGGATTTCTTTACCTCGTCGATCATCGTCAGCAACCCTCCTTGCCTAACATTGAACGAGCGTGCCCTCGTCCCCACCCATCACCACGCGCTTGAGCGCGCCGGGAACGTAGATGCTGAACACTTTGAGCAGCATGTTCTGGTCGCGGCACAGCGCGAGCGCCGTGGCATCCATCACCCTTAGGTTCTTGACGATCGCCTCGTCGAACGTGAGCGTCGGGTAGCGCTTCGCGCTCGGGTCGCGCTTGGGGTCCGAGGTATACACCCCGTCGACCTTGGTCGCCTTGAGCACGATGTCCACGCCCATCTCGCGCCCGCGCAGGGCAGCCGCCGTGTCAGTCGTGAAGAACGGGTTGCCGGTACCGGCCGCGAAGATGACGACCTTGTTTTCCTCGAGGTAGCGCAGCGCCTTGCCGCGGATATAGGGCTCGGCGACCTGCTCGATGGAAAGTGCGGACTGCACGCGGGAGACAAGCCCGGCACGGCGCATCGCATCCTGAAGCGCGAGCGCATTCATGAGCGTGGCGAGCATACCCATGTAGTCGGCCGTTGCGCGGTCCATGCCCGCCGCACCCGGCGCGACGCCGCGGAAGATGTTGCCGCCGCCGATCACGATCGCGACCTGCACGCCGAGCTGCACCACCTCGGCGATTTCGGCCACGATGCGATCGATGACCTCGCGGTTGATGCCGTAGGCGTCGTCGCCCATCAGCGCCTCGCCCGATAGCTTGAGCAGAATCCGCTTGTAGACGGGCGCCGCGCGCGCCGCGGGAGCCACGCCATGCAGGGTCGCGACGTTGGGCGCAGTGGTCTGTACGGTCATGGCTTTCGCTCCCCTGGGCAAATTGATCCCTGCGCCTGGTCGCCCTCTGGATCAGGCAGTCTTCGCCATTGCCGCCACCTCGGCGGCGAAGTCATCCTTTTTTCGCTCGATCCCTTGCCCGACGACGTACAGGCTGAAGCCGTGCACCGTCGCGCCGCGCGACTTGAGCAGCTCGCCGACCGTCTGCTTGCCGTCCCCCTTCACGAACGGCTGGGCAAGCAAGGTCACCTCCGACAGGTACTTGGCGACCGCGCCGTCCACCATCTTCTTGACGATGTCGGCCGGCTTGCCGGATTCGGCTGCGCGCGCAGCCGCGATCTCGCGTTCCTTGTCGACAATCTGCGACGGCACGCCGGCCTTGTCGACTGCGAGCGGCTTCGTCGGCGTGCCGGCGATGTGCATCGCGAGGTCCTTGCCGAGCGGCGCGTCACCGCCGGAAATGTCGACCAGCACGCCGATCTTCACGCCGTGCGCGTAGGAGGCGAGCGTTCCCTTCGCCTCGCGGCGCACGAAGCGCCGGATCGACATGTTCTCTCCGATCTTCTGGACCAGCGCCACCCGCCGCGATTCGATCGTTTCGCCCGAAGCGAGCTTTCGTTCACCGAGCGAAGCGACATCGGACGGATTCTTGTGGGCCACCACCTGCGCGATCTCCGCAGCAAGGGCCTTGAAGTCATCATTGCGGGCGACGAAGTCGGTCTCGCAATTGAGCTCGACCATGGCGCCTGTCTTCGCGTCCGGTGCGACCCACAGACCGATCACGCCTTCCGCGGCGATGCGCCCTGCCGTCTTCATGGCCTTGGCGCCGGACTTGATGCGCAGCAGATCCTCCGCCTTCCCCGGATCGCCACCC
>Ga0335083_10004287_pt1 | contig 18202 bp, 15 predicted proteins | sample Lox_Sample_42_FD_206716 | JGI IMG/M metagenome (GOLD analysis project Ga0335083, IMG submission 206716) | Soil microbial communities from Loxahatchee National Wildlife Refuge, Florida, United States - Lox_Sample_4.2 | ecosystem: Environmental > Terrestrial > Soil > Wetlands | place: USA...
ATGTTCGCGAAATTGAGCTGAATGCCGAACACGACGCACAGCTCCAGCGTCACGAGCGCCGATACCAGCAGAGGAATCAGCGTGCGCAGCACGTCGCCGAAATTGCGCAGCGTGATCCACAGTAGCATGGTAATGAGCAGCACCGACCACGCGGCGGCCTCGAGGAACGCGAGGATGATCACGTTGGCCGAGTGCAGGATCGAGATCGGACCGCCGATCGCCCTCGGCTCCGCCGCCTTCACGGCGTGCGCGAAGCGCGCGAGCATCACGTCGTCGTTAGGGTCGACGCCCGGCGGCACGAGCGGCGCGATGTCCACGATCGCCTGGCCGGTCGGCGCCACCCAGTCGCGCACCATCTCGGGCGGCAGGTTCTCGCGCGTGATCCTGGTTGGCTGCAGGAGGCGCGCGAGCTGCGCGAAAGCGAGCGTGAGCGGCTGGCTGAAGGCGGCTTCCGCGCGATCGCGCGTGGCCGGGCTCGAGTTGGCGAGCTTCGCGAGCGAGTCAGACAAGTGCTTCGCCTCGGCCGCGCCCGGCCCCGGATGGTCGCTGGCGGCGAGCTCGAGCTGGTTGGCCGCGCGCTTGAGCGTCTGGACGCGCACCTCGTCGGTGACGGGCGTGGCCGGCTGCTGCGTGAGCGCGGGCAGGAGCTGCTGCGCGGCGCTCGAGATCAGCATGAGCTTTTGCTGCTGGTCGTCGGGGATCAGCGAGCTGAGCGTGGTCGCGCGCGCCACCTCCGGCAGCTTCGAGAGCTTCGCGGCAATCTTGTCGGCCTCTTCGAGCGAGGGCGCGAGCACGCTCACGTCGTTGATCGAGATGACGGGCGAGTTCTTGAGCGCGAGCAGCGTCGCCATCGACTCGGTATGCGGATCCTTCAAGTGCAGCGGATTGAAGTCGAAGCGCAGGTGCAGCAGCAAGGGCGTCGCGCCGACCACGACGATGAGCGTGCCGATCAGCACGGGGTTGCGATGCTCCGCGAGCCATTTGTCGACGGGCGCGAGGAACGCGAAGCCGGGTGAGGCGCGCTCACCCCTCGGCTTGAATACCCTGATGAGCGCGGGCAGCACGGTCATGTTGGTGATGTACGCCACGAACATGCCCACACCCGCGATCTGGCCGAGTTCCGAGAGACCGCGGTAGGCGGTCGGCAGAAAGGAAAAGAAACTTTCCGCCACGGCGATCGCCGCGAGCGTGAGCGGCACGCCGATCGTGCGCGCGGTCTTGAGGAGCGCGGCGTCGAGCCGTTCGTCCTGATAGCGCTCCTCGCGATACTTCACGCCGAACTGCACGCCGAAATCCACGCCTAGCCCCACGAACAAGACCATGAACGCGACCGACAGCATGTTGAACGAGCCGATCATCCAGAGGCCGAGCGCGGCTGTAATGACGAGGCCGATCACGAGCGTGACGAGCACCGCGCCGATCAGCTTGCCCGAGCGCAGCGCGAGCCAGAGGATCACGAGCACGACGATGAACGTGATCGCGCCGTTGAGCGCCGCGCCGTCCTGGACCGAGGCGAATTCCTCGTCGGCGAGCGGCTGTTCGCCGGTCAGGCGCACGCGCGCGCCGAATTCGGTGTCGAGATGGAGCGAGGCGGCGGTCGCGCGAACCGCCTCCGAGGCGCTTGCGCCCGCCCGCAGCGCGGCGAAGTTGAGCACCGGCTGCACGGTGATGAACGCGAACGCGGGCTTGGCAGCCGAGTCCTTGTCGACGAGCGCGCGCCACGAGAACGCGGCGCGCTTGCCCGCCAGCACCTGGTCGACGACATCGGCGGCGCTGCCGAGCAGAGGCGCCATTTGCGACAGCTTCACCTGGCCGATCGTGAGCGGCAGCTGCAACGTGGTCGTGAGCGTGCCGGCGAGGCCCGCGAGGCTCGGGTCGCGGGCGAGCTGGTTGATGAGCGGGCGCGCCTGGACGAGCTGCCCCGTGGTCGAGAGCACGGTGGCCGTGGGCGGAAAGAGCAGGCCGTTGTGCTCGAAGAACGGACCGCCCGCGGGCTGCGAGACCGCGCTGAACTCGCGCGAATCGGCCTGGAGCGCATGGGTGAGCTTGCTGGCGGCGGCGTCGGCGAGCTCGGGAGCGTCGGCTTCGACGACCACGAGCAGCGTACTCGCGCGCTGCGGGAACGCCTTGTCCTTGGCTTCGAGGAGCGCGGCCCATTCTGCCTTGTTCTCGACGAGACCGCTGACGTCGGTATTGATCTTGAAATGCTTCGCGACGTACACGCCGCTCAGCACGGCGAGCACGATCGCAATTGCGATAACCCAAGCCGCGCGGCGTACCGACCAGGCGACGAGTTGGATGATGAATGGCTTCAGCATAAAGGCGAGGGGGCCTTGTCAATCAGGTTTTTTGATGCGAAGCGCTCAAGTATACCGGCCCCGCCCATCCCGGCGCGGCTCTTGCGCATATCTGCACGAGGCGCCGCCAGGGCAACGTATGCGCTAAAGCCGTTATACTGGCCCAGCCGGGAGTGTGGGCGTGGATAGACCGCACTGTACCCGTGCCTGAATTTCACTGTTCCAGAAGAGCGTATGAAACGTTACTTGACCGCATTTCTCGCCGCCGCCTGTTTCACGGGCGTTTCGAGCGCCGCGTTCGCGCAGTCCTCGCCGGACGCTACCGTCAGGGCCGCCGTGGAAGGCACCGTGAAGGCGATGCAGGCCGACCCGCAGGCCCGTGGCGGCGACATGAGCAAGATCACGCAGGTGGTCCAGACCCATTTCGTCCCCGCCACCGACTTTCAGCGCACCACGCGCATCGCCGTCGGCAAGCCGTGGGCGACGGCCACGCCCGAGCAGCAGCAGAAACTGTATGAGCAATTCCAACTCCTGCTCGTGAAGACCTACGCATCGTCGCTCTCGCAACTGCGCGATACCCAGGTGAGCTTCAAGTTCCTGCCCTCGAGCACGTCCGCGGGCGCGAAGGACACCGTGGTGCAGTCGCATGTCCTCAGCAACGGCGGCGACGACGCGATCGACTACCGTCTCACGCAGACGCCCACTGGCTGGAAGATCTACGACATCAACATGATGGGCGCGTGGCTGATCCAGGTCTACCAGACGCAGTTCGCCGACCAGATCGCCAAGGGCGGCATCGACGGGCTCATCAAGTTCCTTACCGAGCACAACGCGCGCAGCTGATCCGCAACGGGTCTTCAATCGCTGGTTGCACACGCATCCTGCCACTTCGTGCCGCCCCGTGCGCTCGGGCAGAACGCCAGAGCGCACGCCATGGTTCGCGGCACGCCGCGTGACCGCCTCACTTCCTGCGGTGTTCTACCGCGAACTTGATCAATTCCGCCTGGCCTTCGATCTCGAGCTTGCGCTTGAGATTGAGCCGGTGCGTTTCCACCGTGCGCACGGAAAGCCCCTCGCGCTGCGCGATCTGCTTGCTCGATAGCCCCTCGGCCAGCGCATCGAGTATGTCACGCTCGCGCGGCGTGAGTCGCTCGACAGGCATGCCGCGCGCGGACGCCTCGATCATGCGCGCCCCGAGGCCGGCGCTAAAGTACGTTTTCCCGGCCAGCACCGCCTCGATCGCGCGGATGATCTCGGTGGCCGGCGAGTCCTTGAGCACGTAGCCGCTCGCGCCCGCGCGCACGGCCTCGGTCACGTATTCGACGTTGTCGTGCATGGAGAGCATCAGCACGCGGATGCCGGGAAAGCGCTCGTGGAAGATGCCCGCGAGCGCGATGCCGTTGACGCCGGCCATGCCCACGTCCATCAGCACGAGATCCGGTTCGAGCGAAGCCGCAAGCGCAATGGCCTCGTCGGCATTGCCGGCTTCGCCCGCGACTTCGAAACACGGCACGGCTTCGAGCCGCGCGCGCAGGCCGTCGCGCACGAGCGGGTGGTCGTCGACGAGCACGAGGCGCGCGGGTTTGACGGGTTCGTTCACATTCATGATGTCGGTATTCCGGGGACGGCGGCGATCGGGGCCGCGCCGATCGGCACCCAGGCCGTGACGAGCGTGTGGCCGGGCTGCGAGGCGACGTCGAGGCGTCCGCCGAGTGACTCCAGCCGCTCGCGCATGTTGCGCAGGCCGATGCCTGCGCGCGGGTCGGCGAGGGCGTGCGCGACGTCGAAGCCACGGCCATTGTCGGTGATGCTGAGCGTGACGCCGTTGGCCGCGACCTCGAGCGTGAGCGCGGCGCGCGCCGCATGTGCATGGCGCACGATATTGGTCAGCGCTTCCTGGGCGATGCGAAACAGCACGGTGTTGACGGCGTCGGGCAACGCTGCCGCGTGCGCTTTCGTGCGCGGCTTCGGCGCCGTTTGCGTGAAGGCGATCTCGATGCCCGACTGATCGGCGAGTTCGCGTGCGAGCTGGTCGAGCGCGGCGGCAAGGCCGAGATCGTCGAGCATCGAGGGGCGCAGCGCGTGCGAGATGCGGCGCACTTCGCGCAGCGTGTCGGAGAGACGCGACAGCCCGGTGGCGAGCGAGGCCTCGGCGGCGCTCACGCGTGTCTCGCCGCGCTCGAAGCGCGCGAGCGCCGATTCGAGCAACAGCTTCACCGACACGAGCATCTGGCTGATGCCGTCGTGCAGTTCGCGCGAGAGCCGTGCGCGCTCCTGCTCCTGCGATTCGACCACTTGCTGCGCGAGGCGCTTGAGCTTGGCGTCGGCGCTGCGGTGCTCGCTCACGTTGAGCACGAGCGCGCCGATCGCGATCACGAGCACGCCCGCGAGCGCGATCACGCTGAGCCATTGCATGGTGCGCTCGATATTCGCGGACGCGCGTTCGTCGATGCGCGCGAGCGTCGAATCGACATCGTCGAGATAGATGCCGGTGCCGACCATCCAGCCCCAGCGCGGCAGCGGCACGACATAGCCGAGCTTGGGCGCGAGCTTGCCCGTGGACGGCCGCGTCCACATGTAGCGCACGAAGCCGCCGCCTTGCTGGGCCGCGGAGATCAGTTGCTGGATCGTGAGCGAACCTTGCGGATCGCGCAGATTCCACAGGTCCTGGCCAACGAGCCCCGGCTCGCGCGGATGCATGAGCGAGCGGCCGTGCAGGTCATAGACGAAGAAATAGCCGTCGCGCCCGAAGTCCATCTTCTGCAGCACGGCGAGCGCGGCGCGCTGACGCGCTGCTTCGTCGGCGGGCACCGGCAGCCCCTCGCTCGCGTTCGCCTGCGGCGCGTAGAGCGGCGCGATGGCGCTCGTGGCCAGATCCACGTAATGACGCAGCTCGATTTCCTTGCTCGACAGGTAGGCGCTTTGCATCGTCGTATGCTGCGTTCGCGCGAGCAGCGTGGCCTGATGAAGCACGCCAATCCCGATGCCAGCAATGGCGGCGAGGAAAGGCACGACCGCGAGCAGGAAGATTTTCGTCTTCAGGCGCCGGTCGGTTGGGAAAAATGGGGCGGGCATGGCGGTGTTCGGGTGCTGAGTCTGCAAGCATAACCGGGCGCGGGCGGCGGGCCGGCAATCCACATCGCACTCGATGACCGGCCGCATGCGGATTCGGAGTATCAAGCTTGTGAAGCCACGATGATATCGGCTCTCCAGCTGGTTCCCTGGGGCCGTCCATGATCCAGCCGATGCCGATCCTGTCGATCCTGTGGCGCTCGCAGGCACAAAACGGTGCGATCGCAACGAATACCGCAGACGTATTCGACGCATATTGGCACGGGCGGCCGGTTCGCATCGCAGTGCGGCGATCGGCCGAGAAGACTATCGACAGCGCCGCTCACCAGTTCGCATTCCTACGTTTGCTGATGCGCTGGCCGCCATTCCAATACAACCCTTGAACGCACGGCCACCTACGTAGTTGTACGTAGATTGCTTACGTAGTTATCCGGTTGTGCCTTGCGGATTGAAAGCGAATACTACCGGCCACAGCATGGCGCAATGCGTCATGCCAAGCGCCCCGATCGGCATCCATGCCAGCGGACGGCGCGCCAGGGCCCGGTCCCGATGCCGGGTGCACAGCCAAAACCATAAACGGGAGACGCCATGAGTCGGGCATCCAGTTTTGTCGTCTGGACGATCGTCGCGCTGCTTGGCGCGTTCGCGTTCGGCACCATTGCGCTCGCGCACGGCGAGCGAATCAGCGCATTGTGGATCGTGATCTGCGCCGTGTGCGTCTATCTGATCGCGTATCGCTTCTATAGCCGCTTCATCGCGAGCGCCGTCCTGCAGCTGGACGGCTTGCGCATGACGCCGGCCGTGCGCCACAACGACGGGCTCGACTTCGTGCCCACCAACAAGTACGTGCTGTTCGGCCATCACTTCGCGGCGATCGCGGGCGCGGGTCCGCTCGTCGGCCCCGTGCTTGCCGCGCAGATGGGCTACATGCCCGGCATGCTCTGGATTCTCGCGGGCGTGGTGTTCGCGGGTGCGGTGCAGGATTGCGTGGTGCTGTTCCTCTCCACGCGCCGCGACGGCCGCTCGCTGGGCGACCTCGTGAAGATGGAGCTCGGACCGGTGCCGGGCGTGATCGCCCTCTTCGGCACCTTCCTCATCATGGTCATCATTCTCGCAGTGCTCGCGCTGATCGTGGTGAAGGCGCTCACGAACTCGCCGTGGGGTACGTTCACCGTGGCCGCGACGATTCCCATCGCGCTCTTCATGGGCATTTACGTGCGTTACATTCGCCCGGGCAAGATCGGCGAGATCTCGATCATTGGCTTCATCCTGCTGATGGCGTCGATCGCGTTCGGCCAGCACGTGCACGATTCGCCCATGCTCGCCGCTTGGTTCACGTTCACGGGCACGCAGCTCACGTGGATCCTGATCGGCTATGGCTTCGTCGCTTCGGTGCTGCCGGTGTGGCTGCTGCTCGCGCCGCGCGATTACCTCTCGACGTTCCTGAAAATCGGCACGATCCTCGCGCTCGCGATCGGCATCCTGATCGTCGCGCCGGAACTCAAGATGCCGGCGTTCACGAGGTTCATCGACGGCACGGGTCCGGTGTGGTCGGGCAACCTCTTCCCGTTCCTCTTCATCACGATCGCTTGTGGAGCGGTCTCGGGCTTCCACGCGTTGATCTCTTCGGGCACGACGCCGAAGCTGCTCGATAACGAAACCAACGTGCGCTTCATCGGGTACGGCGCAATGCTGATGGAGTCGTTCGTCGCCATCATGGCGCTCGTGGCCGCCTCGGTGATCGAGCCGGGCGTGTACTTCGCGATGAACGCGCCGCTTGCCGTGCTCGGCACGACGCCGGACGCCGTTGCGCACACCGTCGGCCAGTGGGGTTTCGTGCTCACGCCCGAGATGCTGACGCAAACCGCGCAGGCCGTGGGCGAGACGACCATCGTCGCGCGCGCGGGCGGCGCACCGACGCTGGCCGTGGGCATGGCGCACATCCTGCACCAGGTGGTGGGCGGCGAAGGGATGATGGCGTTCTGGTATCACTTCGCAATCCTGTTCGAAGCGCTGTTCATCCTGACCGCCGTCGACGCGGGCACGCGTGCGGGTCGCTTCATGCTGCAGGACCTGCTCGGCACGTTCCATCCTTCGCTCAAGCGCACGGAATCGCTGCCGGCCAACCTGATCGCCACGGCACTGTGCGTGGCGGCCTGGGGCTACTTCCTCTATCAAGGCGTGGTCGATCCGCTCGGCGGCATCAACACGCTGTGGCCGCTCTTCGGCATCTCGAACCAGATGCTTGCCGGCATCGCGCTGATGCTCGCCACCGTCGTGCTGTTCAAGATGAAGCGTGAGAAGTTCGCATGGGTCACTGCCCTGCCTACGCTGTGGCTGCTCATTTGCACGCTCACCGCGGGCTGGCAGAAGATCTTCGACAGCAACCCGAAGGTGAGCTTCGTCGCGCATGCGCAGAAGCTTTCGGCCGCGATTGCGGAAGGCAAGATCGTCGCGCCTGCGAAGTCAATCGAGCAGATGCAGCGCATGGTGTTCAACGACTACGTGGATGCCGCGCTCTCGGGCCTCTTTATCTTCGTGGTGGTGAGCATCGTCGTGTACGGGCTGATCGCGATTGCGCGCGCACGCCGCATCGACCGCCCGACCGCGCAGGAAACGCCTTACGAGGCGATGCCGGCCGGCGGCGCGGCCGTCGCGGCGCAACGCGTGCATTGAACCGGCCTCAACAACTGAACGGAGCGCATCATGTTCTCGGGACTTCGCGACAACGTGCAGACGGCCGGGCGCTATCTGGGCCAGGCCATGCGTTTGATGGTCGGTCTGCCGGATTACGAGGGCTACGTCGCGCACATGCGCGCGACGCATCCCGACCAGCCGGTGATGACCTACGAAGCGTTTTTCCGCGAGCGGCAAAACGCGCGATATGGGGCGGGCGCGGGGAAGTGCTGCTGAGGCTTTTTCCCCGGCCGTTTCGGCAGGACGCACGCGCGTGAGTGTCCACGCAAGGAGCGCAACGGTTCGATAGCCGTTGCGCTCTTTTTCGTTGCGGCCGCGCTTGCGCTTTCGCCGTTCTCGTCGACAGAAAACACAAAGGGCGCAACGGCCATCACCGTTGCGCCCTTTCTGACCAACCGCTTGAAGCGGAACTGCCTCAGCCCGCCGCGACCGTTGCCGGCTTCTTCGTCTTGGCTGCGTTCTTGATCTCTTCGAGCTTGATCTCGACGTGACGCGAGAACACGTACTCAGCCGGACGCTGGCCATCCAGCGAAATATCCTTCGCGAACGCGCCTTGCGTGCGCGGACCCGAAAGGGCGACGCGCGCCGCCTTGAGCGGGTGCGCGACCGTGTCCATCACGGCGGTCGCCTCGAAGCCGCAGTGGACCATGCAGTCCGCGCACTTCTCGTACTTGCCCGTGCCGTACTTGTCCCAGTCGGTGGTTTCCATTAGTTCCTTGAAGGTCTTCACATAACCTTCGCCGACCAGATAGCACGGCTTTTGCCAGCCGAACACCGTGCGCGCCGGGTTGCCCCACGGCGTGCACTGGTACGTCTGGTTGCCCGCCAGGAAGTCGAGGAACAGGCTCGACTGGCTGAACGACCACTTCTTGCCATTGTTGCCGCGCTTGAAGATCTCGCGGAACAGGTTCTTCGTCTTTTCGCGGTTCAGGAAGTGCTGCTGGTCCGGTGCGCGCTCATAGGCATAGCCCGGCGAAACCGTAATGCCGTCGACGCCGATCTCGCCGACCGTGTCGAAGAACTTCGCCACGCGCTCGGGCACGGCGTCGTTGAACAGCGTGCAATTGATGTTCACGCGGAATCCGCGGCGCTTCGCTTCCTTGATGGCCGCGACGGCCTTGTCGTAGACGCCTTCCTGCGAGACCGAGTGGTCGTGCGCTTCGCGGTCGCCGTCGAGGTGCACCGACCAGACGAAGTACGGGTTCGGCTCGTAGTCGTCCATCTTCTTTTCCATGAGCAGCGCGTTCGTGCATAGATACACGAACTTCTTGCGCGCCATGATGCCCTTCACGATCTCCGGCATTTCCTTGTGCAGCAGCGGCTCGCCGCCCGCGATGGAAACGACCGGCGCGCCGCACTCGTCCACGGCTTCGAGGCATTCCGCGAGCGACAGGCGCTGGTTCAGGATGGGATCCGGATAGTCGATCTTGCCGCAGCCATTGCAGGCAAGGTTGCAGCGGAACAGCGGCTCGAGCATGAGCGCGAGCGGGTAGCGTTTGTTGCCGCTGAAATGCTGGCGGAAGATGTACGCCCCAACGCGGACTTTTTGTAGCAGCGGAATAGACAAAGCGTGTCCTCCTTAAACTTCGCGCGCGACGAGCGGTTGCAACAGCTTCGACGGCAGCTTGAATTCGACTTTTTCTTCACGGCCCGCCATCGTCGACACCTCGACAGGCCCTAACGCGCGCAGCGCGTCAATCACGTTCTCAACCATCTCTTCGGGCGCCGATGCGCCGGCCGTGATGCCAACCGTTTGCGCATTGGCGAACCATTCGGCCTTCACTTCCGAGCCGTCCGCGACGAGGTAGCTCTGCACGCCCGTTTCGCTGCCGATCTCGCGCAGGCGATTCGAGTTCGAGCTGTTCGTCGCGCCCACCACGAGCAGCACTTCCACCAGCTCCGACAGCTCGCGTACCGCCGCCTGGCGGTTCTGCGTCGCGTAGCAGATGTCGCGCGTGTCCGGGCCGACGATGTCGGTGAACCGCGCGAGCAGCGCGTCGATGATGCCGCGCGTGTCGTCCACCGAAAGCGTGGTTTGCGTCACGTACGCGAGCGGCTTGTCGAGCGGCAGGTCGAGCTTCGCAACATCGGCCTCGCTCTGCACGAGCAGCACGGTGCCGGGAATCTGGCCAATCGTGCCTTCCACTTCAGGGTGACCGGCATGGCCGATCAGGATCAGCGTGCGGCCCGCCGCGACATATTGGCGGCCCTGCACGTGAACCTTCGTGACGAGCGGGCAGGTGGCGTCGAGCACGTCGAGCTCGCGTTCCTCGGCAGCGCGCTCTACGGTCTTCGCCACGCCGTGCGCGCTGAAGATCGCCACGGCGCCTTCGGGCACCTCGTCAAGCTCTTCCACGAAACGCGCGCCCTTGTTGCGCAGGTTTTCGACCACATGACGGTTGTGGACGATTTCATGGCGCACGTAGACCGGCGCGCCGTGCTTCTGCAGTGCGCGATCAACGATTTCGATAGCGCGGACAACCCCCGCACAAAAGCCGCGGGGTTGGGCAAGGATCACTCGCATAAGGTGGCGAACTCCAACTACCGCATATGCGAACGAATCGGTAAAAATGACCTGATCGCCGCGGCTGTCTATTTATTAAGGATGCAAAAAATCCGCCAGAAGATGACGGAGTAAAAACCAGACGCGCATTTTAACCCCTTCGCCGGTCGTTTGCTGCGCGGCGCGCGCCAAGGTGCGGCGCGCACGCGACGGTCGTGCCCGCGCGACTGCCGGTTGGCGCGAGAAAGCCCGCGGCATGGCGCCTGGCGGAGCCCGGGCCACGAGGCGCGAAACGCGTGCGGCATGGCCAGAACGAACGTGCTCGAGGCGGGGTGCTTGACGTTGCGCGGTGCAGCATAACGCCGGAACCCTTAAAATATCGCGTTCTGCGGCCGCCGGGCTGGCGCCGGAGGATACGACCCCATTCTGGACGCCTTGATGGAACCCGACCACTACGACGATTTTCCGGTAGCGCGCGTGTTGCTGCCGAAGGCGCTGCGCGCGCCTGTCGGCGTGATCTACCACGTCGCGCGCACGCTCGACGACATCGCGGACGAAGGCGACTGGAGCCCCGAGGAGCGCCACACGCGCCTCGCCGATTTCCGCGACGGCCTCGACGCCGTGGCTGAAGGCCGCCCGGCGCCTGTGCACCCCATGCTGTTCGCGAAGCTCGCGGAGGTGGTGCGCGAATGCCGGCTGCCGCTGGCGCCGTTTTACGATCTCGTCGCGGCGTTCGATCAGGACATCGACACGACGCGCTATGCCGACCGCTTCGAGCTGCTGGACTTCTGCCGGCGCTCGGCGAATCCGGTTGGCCGCTTGATGCTGCATCTGATCGACGAGGCGACGCCTGGCAATCTCGCCGATTCCGACGCGATCTGTACCGCCTTGCAGCTCATCACCTTCTTGCAGGACGTGGGCGCCGACTGGCGGCGCGGCCGCATCTACCTGCCGCTCGCAGACCGCGAGCGCTTCGGCGTGACCGAGCCGAAGATCGCCGCGGGCATGGTGGACGACGCCTGGCGCGCGCTGATGGCGCACGAAGTGGCGCGCGCGCGTGCGCTCATGGTGAGCGGTGCGCCGCTCGCGCTGCGCGTGCCCGGGCGCTTCGGCCTTGAGCTTTGCAGCGTGGTGCATGGCGGGCTGCGCATGCTCGAGGTCATCGAGCGCAGCGGCTACGATGTTTTCCGTGCGCGCCCCGCGCTGCGCGCGCCCGACTGGGCCGTGGTGCTCGGGCGCACGGCGGCCATGTGGCTGTCGCGCCGCGTGGGCGTGAGCGCACCTTCGATCGAGAGTAACAACGCATGACGACGACCATTCTGTTTGCCCTCTCCTGCCTTTCGCTGCTGATCTGGCTCGTCTTGCTGTTCGGCCGTGGCGGCTTCTGGCGCGCGCGGCCTGCGAGCGCGCTGCCGCTCGTCGAGCCGGCGGCCGGCTGGCCGGCCGTGTGCGCCGTGGTGCCGGCGCGCAACGAGGCGGATGCGATCGGCGAGGCTATAAGCTCGCTGCTCCAGCAGGACTATGGCGGCGATTTTCACGTGATCGTGATCGACGACCACAGCACCGACGGCACCGCCGAAGCCGCGCGCGCCGCGGCGCTCGCGCTGCAGTGCCCGGAAAAGCTCAGCGTGATTGCCGCGAAGCCGCTGCCCGCGGGCTGGTCGGGCAAGGTATGGGCGCAGTCGCAGGGCATCGAGGCGGTGCGCACGCTCAAGCTGCCCGCCGACTACCTGCTGCTCACCGACGCCGACATTGGCCATCCCCCCGAAGCCGTGGCGCAACTCGTGGTGCGCGCGCAGGCGGAAGGCCGCGACCTCGTCTCGCTGATGGTGCGGCTGCGTTGCGACTCGTTCTGGGAGAAGGCGCTGATCCCGGCATTCGTGTTCTTCTTCGCGAAGCTGTACCCATTCTCGTGGGTCAACAACCCGAAGAACCGCACGGCGGCGGCGGCCGGCGGCTGCATGCTGGTGCGCCGCCAGGCGCTCGAAGAAGCGGGTGGCATCGAGTCTATCCGTGCCGAGCTGATCGACGATTGCAGCCTTGCCGCGCGCATCAAGCACCGTGGCGAGGGGCATCATCCGATCCGGCTCGACGTCGCGGCGAAGAGCGTATCGCTGCGCCCGTACGACTCGTGGAAGGACATCTGGAACATGATCGCGCGCACGGCGTTCACGCAGCTGCACTATTCGGCTTGGCAGCTCGCGGGCACGATTCTCGGCATGACGGTCATCTATCTCGCGCCGCCCGTGGTCGCGCTCGTGCTCGGCGCGGCGGGCTGGCCCGCGTGGATCGCCTGGGCGCTGATGTGTTGCGCCTATTCGCCCATGCTCGCCTACTATCGGCGCTCGCCGCTGTGGGCGCCGTTTCTGCCGCTCGTTGCGCTGTTCTATGTGGGCGCGACGTTCGCCTCGGCGTGGCGGTTCTGGCGCGGCAAGGGCGGGCAGTGGAAGGCGCGTGTGCAGGCGCCGGTGCAGGGGCGCTGAGCGCGCCTGAGCGTGTCCGCTGGCGGTTTTGGCATTTTCTTGTATTCGCGTCGGTGTGCAAGCGTTGCCCCGCACAGGGGCAACCCAGGCAGACCGACGCGAAAACAAGAAAAGGCCAACAAGAAAACCCCAAAGCGCCACGCCCAGCGACAAAAAAACCCGCCCCGAGAAAACCTCAACCCGCCACTTACCGCTGCGTCAGCAGCATATACATCTGCACGACGATATCCGGCGAGAACGTAAACGGCACCCAGCCGTGCCCCGTGTGACGCAGCACGAGCAGGCGGTCGCCGTTGGACTGCTTCTGCACGGCCATCATCGGGTTTTTCGTCGACGCGAAACGCCAGCCGGGCGGAATGCCGGGCGGTGGCTCGGGCTGCATCGAGGCGCGCGCGTTCGAAAGCTCCTCGATCATCTGGCCGACCTGCAATGCGTTGAGCGTCACCGTCTGGCCGCCAACCGTCAGCGTGATCTCGTTCTGCGACGGGCGCGCCACGAGGAGTTCGGGCTGCGCTTGTTCAGGGCGGGCGGCCTCGACGGCGGCCGGTTCGGCAATCTCGACGGCGTTCACAGATTCAGCGGTTTCAATGGTTTCAGCAGCTTCTACCACTTCAGTGGCTTCGACTTGCGGCTGCTCTGCGGCCACCGGCGCCGCGGCGACATGTGCAACTGCTGCGATGTCGGCATCGATGGTTTGAGCTTCGACGGTTTGCACTTCGCCGGCTGCCACGGGTGACACCTGGCAGGGTTCCGCGGCTGCGCGTTCGTCGGCGAGCAAGGCTTGCGCGGCGGCGGCAGCTTTGATGAGCTGATCGACGCCAGCTTCGAGCACGCCAATCTGGTCTTGAAGATTCATGCGAGGCTTCTCAGGTAAGACCCGCGATTTTACCCATAGCGCGCCTGCACTGCCTCGCGGGCGTTGTACGCATGTTGCAACAAAAGTTGTAACAATTTGCTCGGCTTGCGCCCTATTTCGCACTCAGATAGCCGGCCTCGCGGAACCACGCGAGCGCATCTTTCAAGCCCTCGCGATACGGCCGCGCGCGATAGCCGAGTTCGCGCTCCGCCTTCGCCGACGTGAAATACATCTTGTTCTTCGACATTTTGAGCGCATCGACGGTCACGAACGGCTCGCGTTTCGTGAAGCGCGCCACGGCCTCCGCGCCCATCGCGAGCGGATACAGCGGCCAGCGCGGCAGCGCGATCGTGGGAGGCTTGCGGCCCACCATGCCGGCGATGTCGGCGAGCATCTGCTGCAGCGGCAGGTTCTCGCCGCCGAGGATATAGCGCTCGCCAATACGCCCCCGCTCGAGCGCGAGGAAGTGGCCGTTGGCCACGTCGTCCACGTGCACGAGGTTCAGGCCCGTGTCGACGAAGGCGGGAATCTTGCCGGTGGCGGCCTCGACGATGATGCGACCCGTGGGCGTGGGCTTCACGTCGCGCGGGCCGATCGGCGTGGACGGATTGACGATCACGGCGGGCAGGCCCTCGTGCTCGATCATGCGTTCGACGGCGCGCTCGGAGAGCACCTTGCTGCGCTTGTACACGCCAATAGCCTGTTCGGCCGTGAGCGGCGAGGTTTCGTCGGCGCTCGCGCCCGAGCTCGTGACCTTGAGCGTCGCCACGCTGCTCGTGTAGACGACGCGCTCCACGCCCGCTTCGAGCGCGGCGCGCATGGTCGCCTCGGCGCCTTCGAGATTGGCGCGTTCGATCTCGTGCGGATCGGGCGCCCACAGGCGGTAGTCGGCGGCCACGTGGAACAGGTAGCGCACGCCGTCGAGCGCGCGGCGCATCGAGGCGGCGTCGCGCATGTCGCCGGTGACGATCTCGGCGTCGAGCGCTTCGAGGTTCTTGCGCGGGCTGGTAGCGCGCACCAGCACGCGCACGGCATAGCCCTTTTCCTGCGCGATGCGGGCGACGGCCGAGCCGACGAAGCCAGACGCGCCGGTGATCAGCACGAGATCCCGGTTGGCTCGGGACGTGTTGGCTCGGGAGGTGTCGGTCATTGCGGGTTCGCTTCCATGTTCGGGTGTCGGCGCCGCGTGCGCGGCGTGGCACGGATTGTACGCGGCGCGCAATTGTAAATGCGCGCGTGCCAACGTGCCCGCCGCGCGGCGGCGATGGCGTCTACAATGCCGACCGTGAAGGACGCAAGGCAAGAGGAGATCGAACAATGAGCGAACCGGATCTGGATACGCGTTTCGAAACGTACTACGTGCGCGTGCGCGGGACGGTGCAGGGCGTGGGTTTTCGTCATGCGACGGTGCGTCAGGCGCACGCGCTGCGCATTCGCGGTTACGTCGCGAACATGGAGGACGGTTCGGTGGAAGCCGTGATCCAGGGCACGGCAAACCAGGTGGACCGCATGCTTTCGTGGCTGCGCCATGGGCCGCCCGCGGCGCGCGTGAGTTCGGTGGAGAGCGAGGAGCGTCTCACGGAAAAGCGCTACGAACGTTTCGAGCAACACTGAAAGCAGATCGCTCAATGTAAAAAAAGCGGTGCGCCATACAAAAGGCGCACCGCTTTTTCGTTTCCGCTTCCGTTTCGGTTTTCCTTCGATCGATGCCGCTCACTTCACGGCAAGCAGGCTCTCAGCGAATCCCCATTCTTTCTCGACCCACTGGTGCGTGCACTCGAAGCCCGCATCGGCGGCGATCGCGGGAACTTCGTCGGCGTGGTACTTGTGGCTGCTCTCGGTCCAGATCGTCTCGCCCGCGCCGATGTCGACGGCCAGACGCGCCGCGCGCACCTCGGCATGTACATCGCGCCTCGCGCGCAGATGCATCTCGATGCTGCGCACGTCGGGATTGAAGCGCGCGACGTGCTCGAAGTCGCGCAGGTCGAAGTTGGCGTCGAGCTCGCGATTCACACGCGAGAGCAGGTTCAGGTTGAAGGCGGCCGTGGCGCCGATGGCGTCGTCGTAGGCGGCGATCAGCGTCGGCACGGGCTTCACGAGGTCGGTGCCGAGCAGGAGCGTGTCGCCGGGACGCAGCATCGCGCGGATGTCGCGCAAGAAGCGCGTGGCCGCGAGGCGCGCGAAGTTGCCGATCGTGCTGCCGAGAAAGAGCACGAGCAATTGCTCGCCGGCGTTGCGCTGGCGGCTCACTTCGGCGAGTCCGGCAAGATAGTCGCGCTCGTAGCCGACGATCGAAATGCGCTCGATATCGCCGAGTTCGCGCCGGCACAACTGCAGCGCGGTGCGCGAAATCTCGATCGGATAGTACGAGGTGGGACGCTTGCGGCACAGCGCCTCGAGAATGCGACGCGTCTTGCGGCCACTGCCGCTGCCGAGTTCGGCGACCTTGACGTCGGAGGGCAGCGCCTCGACGATTTCGGCCGCGTAGCGCGTGAGCAGACGCTCCTCGGCGCGCGTGACGCCGTATTCGGGGAGCACGGTGATCACTTCGAACAGGGCCGAACCGACTTCGTCATACAGATACTTCGACGGCAGTTCCTTCTGAGGCGCGCGCGTGAGGCCCGCGCGCACATCGGCGGCGAATTCGACGGCGGCGGGAGAAAGGGCGGATGAGCGGGCTGGGTCGGCAACGGCGGGGCGGGGCGCAGGAAGTGTCATGCGGGCTCCAGGATGCGTTGGACGTTGGGGACGGCGTTGTGGTCGCGGCTGCCGGCAATGGTGCGGCGCGCGCCGGGAAACGCAAGGCGCGGCCGGCGGCTCCGCTGGAATCCAACCGCTTGCGGCGGATTCCAGCCGGTTGAAGCGATAGCCGGCTGGCGCAGCGAGACTTCCGTTCTAGTCCATCGTTGCGCGATCTGCACGGACTAAATTGCGCTGCCCGCCGCGAGCCAAGGAGGTAGCACGGCGCGTGCCCGCCTTGCCCGGCGCGGGTTTGCGGCGCCTCAGGGCGCACAAACGCGACTAGAATGCGGTCTCGCCGCCGCTTTCGCCGGCTCGAGTCTTATTCAATAGCCAATTCAAATGACAATGCCATTACCCGTGTGCGCGAAATTTACGCGCCGCGCCTCGCGCCGCTCCTCCGTTTCCTCATTCCAATTGCGCGCATCGCGATGAATCAGTACGAACCCGGGCGCGGCATCGCGCTTTCCGTGGGCGCTTCGGCGCTGTTCGCGCTGATGTCGGCATACACGCTGCTGCTCGCACCGCTCGATGGCCTCGACATTTTCGCGTGGCGCGTGATCTGGACCGCGCCCGGCGCGCTGGCATTGCTGGTGCTGCGCAAGCGCGCGCCGCAGTTGCGCGTGCTCTTCGCGCGCATGCTGAGCGAGCCCCGCACTGCGCTCGCGCTGGTGGCGAGCGCCGCGCTGCTCGGCTCGCAGCTGTGGGTGTTCCTGTGGGCGCCGCTGCATGGGCGCATGCTGGAGGTTTCGCTCGGCTACTTCCTGCTGCCGCTCATCATGGTGCTGGTTGGGCGCTTCTACTATCACGAGCGCCTCGAGCCGCTGCAATGGCTCGCCGTGGCTTGCGCGGCTGTGGGCGTCGCGCATGAGCTGTGGGCCACGCACGCGTTCTCGTGGCCGACGCTGCTCGTCGCGTTCGGTTACCCGCCGTATTTCGTGCTGCGCCGCAAGATCCACGCGGATTCGCTCGTCATCTTCGCCGTGGAGATGCTACTGCTCGTGCCGGTGGCGGCCATCGAGGTGCGCGCCGGCGGCTCGCTCGCGCTGCTCGACGCACACCGGCTCCTCGCCTTCGTGCTGCTGCCCGGCCTCGGCGTGCTCAGCACGGTGGCGCTCGCGTCGTACCTGAAGGCGAGCCGGCTGCTGCCGATGGCGCTCTTCGGCATCCTCGGCTATGTCGAGCCGGTGCTGCTCGTGATCGTTTCGGTGACGCTGCTCGGCGAGCATCTCGGCATGCGCCAGCTCGCGACTTACGTGCCGATCTGGATTGCCGTCGCGCTCACGGCGGTGCACAGCGCGCGGCTCGTGCGGCTCGGACGCTGAACGCTGCTCGCGCCGCGCTTGCTGTACTCACCGCATTTACGGCCCTTGCAAAACCTGCGGCACCAACGGCACTTGCGGCACCAACGGCACCAACGGCACTAACCGCATTCACCGAACCCACCGAACCCACCGCAGCCACCGCAGCCACCGCAGCCACCGCAGCCACCGCAGCCACCGCAGCCACCGCAGCCACCGCAGCCACCGCAGCCACCGCACCAACCGCACCAACC
>Ga0335083_10004289_pt1 | contig 18200 bp, 18 predicted proteins | sample Lox_Sample_42_FD_206716 | JGI IMG/M metagenome (GOLD analysis project Ga0335083, IMG submission 206716) | Soil microbial communities from Loxahatchee National Wildlife Refuge, Florida, United States - Lox_Sample_4.2 | ecosystem: Environmental > Terrestrial > Soil > Wetlands | place: USA...
GCACCGGCTCGGTGCGGCGCTGTACAACCTCAATCGATGGCCCGTCCGGGCTGGAGCAAGGCATGACCGCAAAGACCATCCTTCTGGACGGCAACAGCCTCACCCGCGAACAACTGGTGGCCGTCGCTCGCCAGGGTTTGCGCGTAACGCTGGATGAAACGCAGCTCAAGCGCGTGCAGCGCGCGGCGGATTTCCTGGCCGACAAGGTGAGCTGCGGCGAGCCGACCTACGGTGTCACCACCGGTTTTGGCAGCAATGCCGACAAGTTGCTGGGCGCGCATCGCCTGCGCGATGAATTGCCGGGTGGCAACCCGGACAAGCCCGAAGGCACGCTGCTGGAAGAACTGCAGCACAACCTCATCACCACGCACGCGGTGTGCGTGGGCAAGCCGTTTGCGCCTGACGTGGTGCGCGCGATGCTGGTGATCCGCATCAACACGCTGATGCGTGGCCACTCGGGCATTCGCGTGGAGACGCTGAAAGCGTTGACCGCCATGCTCAACGCCGACGTCGTGCCGGTGGTGCCGGAGAAGGGTTCGGTGGGTGCCAGCGGCGACCTCGCGCCGCTCTCGCACCTGGCCATCGTGCTGCTGGGTGGTGGCGAAGCGTTCTATCAGGGCGAGCGACTGCCGGGCGCCGAGGCGCTGAAGCGCGCGGGCCTGTCGCCCATCCGCCTGTCCTTCAAGGAAGGCCTGGCGCTCAACAACGGCACCGCGCAGATGCTGGCGACCGGCACGTTGGCGCTCGAGGATCTGGAGCACCTGCTCGACCTCGCCGATCTTGCCGCGGCGATGACGCTCGATGCATTCGCCGGCCGCAGCGGGGCGTTGCGGCCGGAAGTGCACGCATTGCGTCCGCACCCGGGGCAGGTCGACGCGGCTGCGCACGTGCGCGACCTGCTCGAAGGCAGCACGCTGGTCGACATTCCGTATCACCTGGTGCCCCGCTTCAAGCAGTGGTCGGCCGACGCATGGTCCGATCCCGCCGACCAGGCGCTCACCTTCGACATCGGCTGGGATTGGGTGCCGGCGAACCAGCGCCACGGACGCGAGGCGTTCTATGCGCGCTTCCTGCCGTTCAAGGGCGGCAAGAAGCACCAGCCGCAGGACGCGTATTGCCTGCGCTGCATGCCGCAGGTGCACGGTGCGGTGCGCGATGCTTGGGCGCAGGCCTGTCGCGTGTTCGACATCGAACTCAACGCCGTCACTGACAACCCGCTGATCTTCCCGGACGCGGAGAATGCGCAGTTCATCGAGGAACAGGTGATCTCCGCCGGCCATTTCCACGGCATGCCGCTGGCGTTGGCGATGAGCTACGTGAAGGCAGCGATCCCGGTGCTCGCCTCCATTTCCGAGCGTCGCCTCAACAAGCTGGTCGATCCGGCCACCAATGATGGTTTGCCGGCCTTCCTCACCGGCAATGAGGACGGCACGGATTCCGGCTTCATGATCGTGCAATACACCGCGGCGGCGCTGGTGAACGACCTCGCCACGCGCGCGCATCCGGCCAGCGTGTACTCGGTGCCGACCAGTGCGAACGCCGAAGACCACGTGTCGATGGGTGCCAACGAGGCGCGCCACGTGCTGGAGATGATGGAGGACCTTGGGTACGTGATCGCGATGGAGCTGTATACCGCGGCACAGGCGCTCGATTTCCGCCAGGCGATGCTCAACGCGGCGTGCCGCCTGGCCTCGCGTGGCGATTGGCAGGCGCTGGCGGGCAAGGTATCCAATGCACCGCGGGAGGGTCACCCGCATTACGCACAGTTCGTCATCGAAGTGCAGCAGCTCACCCAGGCGCTGGCCAGCGTAGGCGACTTCCACGCGGGTGAGGCCGTGCGCAAGGCACACGATGCGCTGCGCCAGCACATCGGCTTCATGGCGCGTGACCGTGCGATGGATGGCGACGTGCGCACGGTGTGCGAGCTGGTGAGACAGCGCGTGTTCGAAGCGTAAGAGTGGGTGTGCCGGGCGCGTTCCTGCATCGACGTTCCGCTGTAGGAGCGTACCCAGTGCGCGAATCAACCTCGCCGTATGTCATGCCGTAACTGCATCGCCGCCCATCCCAGCCACATCAGGATGAGCACGATCAGCAGCTTCTGCGTGAGGCCGGGTGGCAAATCCTTCCACAACGCCAGCACCCACATCTGCACGAAGGCGAGCCAGGCAAGCACGACGCCTGTACGACGCATGCGCGTGCTTGCCGATCGCTGCCAGCGCGACGACCACAGCAACATGCCCATGACCAGGCAAAGAAAGGTGGTCTGCGCCGCCAGTCCGTGGACCAGTCGCGCGAGGTTTTCTTGCGGCGTGTGCTCGAATAGCACCGTATAAGCCACAATCGGTAGCGCGAGGGCCGCGATCATGAAGAGCGCGCTCACCAATGCGCTGCGCGAGGCGCGTTTCATCGCGCGATAGCCGGCGAATGCGAACGCGGCGAGCGATGCGGCCATCAGATAGTACGCATCGCGCAACCAGAAACCGCCGGGCCCGCGCAGATAAGTGCTGAGCGGCATGGCGATCGGATCGAGATCGATGCGCGTGAACTGCAGAGTGCCTGCCGTCAGCGCGAACACCGCGACAGCGGCGAAGAGCAGGGCGGCGGACAGTCGTTGCCATGCTGCATGGTGAGATCTGTCCATCGCGATTCCATTCCCGGTGTCAGTCGGCCGTGGCGGCCGGTGCAGGGTGATGATCGCGCAACGGGAGCTCCGGCATCAGCAGGATCAACAGGAACGCGCAGGCAATCACGCAGGTGCCGATCAGGAACGTCATGGAGATGGCATGCCGGTAGAGCGGCACCGCTGTGCTCGCAGCGCGCGACCAGGTCGCCGTCGCTGCTCCTTCGCCGGGCAGGGGCGTGAGGGCGCCAGTGCCACCATGGAGCCGCAACTGCCACGCCAGGATGGCGCCGGAACCCGCCACGCCGATCAAGCCGCCGAGCGAGCGGAAGAATGCCAACGTGGCCGTGCCCACGCCGCGATGGACGGGCGCCAGTGCATTCTGCACGGCGATGGTCATGTTCGGCATCACCAGCCCTAGGCCAAGGCCCAGTGCGAGGATGGCAGGCTCGATCACGAACAGGCTCTGCGAAGTGGCCGCACCCCAGGTGAGCACGGCAAACGCGAGTGCGGCCATCGCCAGTCCGGAGACCTGCGCGGGCTTGTAGCGGCCCGCGCGCAGCAGCACTCGGCCATTGAACAAGGACGATGCCGCCATGCCGGCCATCAGCGGTCCGATCAGCAGGCCGGACCGGGCGGGGCTCGCGCCCATCACCAACTGGAAGAACAGCGGAAAAAACAGGCTGGCGCCCATCAGGCCCATGAAGGTCATCGCCATCACCGTGCTGGCGATGACAAACAGTCGGTTGTGGAACAGGCCCAGTGGAAGCACTGGCTCGGGCTCCCGCTGCACGTGACGCACGAACCATGCGCCGGAGACAAGCGCCAGGATCGCCATGCTCGCCAGAGGCGTCGAGAACCACGGCCAGGTCGAGCCACCCAGCGTCAGCACCAGCAGGAAAGCGACGGTCGCCACCGTCATCAGCACGGAGCCGATGTAGTCGATGCGTCGCGCATGCAGCGGCGTGTATTGGCGCAGGGCGCGCCCCATCATCACCATGGCCACCGCACCCACGGGCAGGTTGATGTAGAAGATCCAGTGCCACGACAGCAGGTCGGTGATGACGCCGCCGAGCAAGGGGCCGAGCACGCTGCAGATCGCGAAGATCGCGGCGATCACGCCCTGCCACCGACCACGCCGGGTCGGTGAGAGCATGTCACCGATGATGATCTGCGCCAGCGGCACCAGGCCGCCCGCGCCCAGGCCCTGCACCGCGCGGAACACGATCAGCTCGGGCAGGTTGCGTGCGGCGCCGCTCAATATCGAGCCGAGCAGGAAGGTGATCACTGCCACGTACACCATCGGCTTGCGGCCGTATTGGTCGCTGAGCTTGCCGTACAGCGGCATCGTCGCGGTGGACGCGAGAACGTAGGCTGTCACCACCCACGACAGATGGCTCATGCCGCCGAGATCGCTGACGATGCGCGGCAGCGCAGTGGCCACGATGCTCTGGTCGATGGCGCCCAGCGCCAGCATGATGATGAGGCCGATGAAAACCTGGCGTATCTCGCGTTCGGTGGGGGCGATCGTGGTGTCGGTGTGTGGAGACGTCATAGATCCAATTCGTTCAAGGCCGGAATGGCGGCGCGGATGGCGTTCCGCGATTCGATCGGGAGATTGGCCAGCGCCTGAGCCAGCTGATCGGTGCGCCGTTTGCGATGGGCTTCGATGGCGCTCTTTCCCTGGGCGGTGGCGACCAACCCCACCCGGCGGCGGTCTCCGGAAGCGGGGTTGGTGCGCTTCACCAGGCCGGCGGCGACCATCGCGTTGATGTGGCCGCTGATGGTCGGGCTGCGCAGGTTTTCCTGCCGCGCGAGATCGCCGACCCCGATGCCTGGCTGGTCGATGATGGCGATCAGAAGCTGCTTGCGCAGCGGTGGAATGCCGTCGTCGTGGGCGTCGCGGCGCAGCTGCCGGTAGATCCGGCGCAAGGGCGTGCGCAGTTCTTCGGCCAGCAGGCGAGCATCGCTGGGGATCGGGGGCATGGCTGGCTTCTTTAACTCAATAGGTAGGTTACCTATCTAATATAGCGTGACTGAGGGTGGGGCGGAAGGCGGCTACCTCGGAGTGCTGGCGAACTCGGTTTTTTTGTGGGAGCCCACCCTGTGGGCAGCCGCGGCGTATCGACGTCGCCGTTTCGTCGGTTTGTCGCGCACAAGGTGCGCTTCCACAGGAGAGAAATCACCCGCGATCCATTCGCCGTTGTAGGAGCCCACCCAGTAGGCGACCGCAGCGCATCCGCGTCGCCGCTCCGTCGGCTCATCGCGCACCGGGTGCGCTCCTGCAGGGGGGGGGGCGAGGCTGCGGCCGAGTCGTCGCAAGAACCAGCGATCGCCGACCTCTCGCTTAACGACATGCGTGCGGCCGGGCATTGTCCCGGTTGCAGCGCCGCCACGCGTCGCGTATGATTTTCTCCATTGTATTAACGCATTAGTACATTATGAAGCGCCGATCGCTCGATCCAGAAACCCCCGCCGAGTCAGCCGAGCTCAGTCTTTGCGAGGCTTTGCTCTCGTTGAAGAACGCCGAGGAGATGTCGGCTTTCCTGCACGACCTGTGCACGCCAGCCGAGCTGGAGGTGCTGGTCGATCGCTGGCGCGTGGTGCCGTACCTGCTCGATGGCGTGGCCTATCGTGAGATCCATGAGCGGACCGCGGTCAGCATCACCACCATCGGGCGCGTGGCGCGTTTCCTCAATCAGGGCAATGGCGGCTATCTCGCCGCTGCGGCCCGCGCAGCCCGCCGCCGGGCGGCCAGCAAGAAGGCCAGGGTATGAAACCGCGCGATCGACTGCGTATCGCCATGCAGAAGTCCGGCCGGCTCACCGAGCCTGCGCTGGAACTGCTCAACCGTTGTGGCCTCACGTTCCGTCAAAGCCGGGACAAGCTGTTTTGTTTTGGCGAAGGTGAGCCGGTCGACCTGCTGCTGGTACGCGACGATGACATTCCCGGGCTGATCGCTCAGGGCGTATGCGACCTGGGCATCGTGGGACGCAACGTGCTGAGCGAATTCCAGCTCACCGCCGGGCGCGAAGCGCCGGCGCTTGCCGAATGGCGATCGCTGGGTTTCGGGCGTTGCCGCTTGTCCATCGCCGTGCCGCAGGAATCCGGCTATCGCGAAGCCTCACAACTGCATGGCATGCGTATCGCCACTTCATACCCGGGCCTGCTGGGTGAGTGGCTGCGCACGCGCGGCCTGGATGCCGGCGTGGTGACGCTGGCCGGTTCGGTGGAAATCGCACCGCGCCTTGGCACCGCCGATGCCATCTGCGATCTGGTGCAAAGCGGCGGGACGCTGGTGGCCAATCAGCTGCGCGAAGCCGAGGTGCTGCTGGAGAGCGAGGCTGTTCTGGCGGGTCCCGAGGCGCTACCCACCGACGAACGGGGCGACATGATCGACCTGCTGCTGAAACGTCTCGATGGCGTGATCCAGGTGCGCGAATCGCGCCTGTTGCTGCTGCAGACCTCGCGCAACGCACTGGATGCGGTGATCCGCCTCCTGCCCGGTGGACCGCAGCCGACCCTGCTGCCAGTCGCAGGCCAGCCTGACCAGCTGATGCTGCAGGCGCTGTGCGCGGGCGAGGTGAGTTGGCGCCAACTCGAAGAGATCAAGAAGGCCGGTGCGCGCGAGATGTTCGTGCTGCCGGTCGAGAAGATGCTGGCGTGATGCCAAGCGGAATGAAGGGTGGAACGGCATGAATCGCCTTGACTGGAATGCACTCGACAGCGTGGGGCAACGCGCGGCGCTGGCCCGGCCGGCGCAGTCGCGCGCCGAGACGTTGCGCAATGGCGTGGAGCAGATCATTGCGCGTGTGCGCGCCGATGGCGATCACGCACTGCGCGAACTCAGCGCCCGCTACGATCGCTGTGCGCTCGATGCCATCGAAGTCTCCGCGCAGGAGATGAACGAGGCCGAAGCGCGCCTGGCACCGGCATTGAAGGCCGCTATCGAAGAGGCCGCTGCGCGCATCGACGCATTCCATCGCATGGCAGCTCCCCAGCCCGTGGCGCTGGACACGGCCCGCGGTGTACGTGTCGAGCGGGTGTTGCGTCCCATCAGTCGCGTTGGTCTCTACGTGCCGGCTGGCAGTGCGCCATTGCCCTCGACCGCGCTGATGCTTGGCGTACCCGCGCGCATTGCAGGCTGCGCCGAGGTGGTGCTGTGTTCACCCGCGCGCGCCGACGGGCGATGCGACGATGCCGTGCTCTACGCTGCGCGCATTACTGGCGTGCACAAGGTGTTCAAGCTGGGCGGCGCGCAGGCGATCGCAGCGATGGCCTACGGCACGGAATCAGTGCCCAAATGCGACAAGCTGTTTGGCCCCGGCAATGCCTGGGTAACCGAGGCGAAGCTGCAGGTATCGGCTGATCCCGAAGGTGCCGCCATCGACATGCCGGCCGGCCCTTCCGAGGTGCTGGTGATTGCCGACGGGAATGCGAATGCGGCGTTCGTTGCCGCCGACCTGCTGTCCCAGGCTGAGCATGGCCCCGATTCGCAGGTGATCCTGCTCAGTCCATCGCAGGCGTTGCTGGATGCGGTGGAGGTCGAGGTGGCTCGACAGTGTGCCTCGCTGCCACGTGCGGATATCGCAAATCAGGCCTTGTCGCAGAGCCGTCTCATCACGGTGTCGTCGCTGGAGCAGGCGGTCGAGGTGAGCAATCGCTACGCGCCCGAACACCTGATTCTGCAGGTCGAACAGCCGCGCGAACTGCTGGCAAGCGTGGAGAGCGCCGGATCGGTATTCCTTGGAGCGTGGACACCGGAGTCCGTGGGTGACTACTGCAGTGGAAGCAATCACGTGCTGCCGACCTACGGCTACGCGCGCAGCTATAGCGGCGTCTCCGTGGCGAGTTACCAGAAGCAAATCACCGTGCAGGAACTGTCACCGGCTGGACTACGCGAAATCGGACCGTGCACCGCAACGCTGGCGGCCGCAGAGCAACTGGAGGCGCACCGCCGCGCTGTCACCTTGCGCCTGGCTGCGTTGGAGATGACGGCATGAGCATCGTGGAACTTGCACGTCCGGAGATCCGCGCCATGCAGCCTTATTCCTCCGCTCGCATGGAGGCCAGTGGCGGAGCGACCCTGCTCAATGCGAACGAGTCCTCGTGGGCGCCGCCCGGTGATGCGTTGGATTGCAATCGCTATCCCGACCCTCAGCCGCCCGCTTTGATCGAAGCGCTGGCGACACTGTACGGCGTGCGCTCGACGCAGGTGCTGGTGGGGCGTGGCAGCGATGAAGCGATTGATCTGCTGGTGCGCGCTTTCTGTCGTGCCGGCGAGGACGCCATCGCAATCCAGCCACCAACGTTCGGCATGTATGCGGTATCGGCGCGTATCCAGAATGCGGCTGTACTGGAGATTCCGCTGGCCGAGGATTTCTCGCTGGACGTGGAAGCCGTGCTGGCAGCGCTCACGCCGGCGGTGAAGCTGGTGTTCGTGTGCACGCCGAACAATCCCACTGGCCAGCGGGTGGCGCAGGCGCAGATTGAGCGTCTTGTGGAGGCATTGGCTGGGCGTGCCTTGCTGGTCGTGGACGAGGCTTATATCGAGTTCGCCGACACGCCAAGCGTGGTGCCGCTGATCGATCGCTACGACAATCTTGCCGTGCTGCGAACGCTGTCCAAGGCGTGGGCGCTCGCTGGTGCGCGCATCGGCACACTGCTGGCGAACGAAGAGGTGATTGCATTGTTACGCCGCATCATTGCGCCGTATCCGCTGCCTCGTCCCTGCGTGAAACTGGCGCTGCAGGCGCTGACACCGGAAGGGCAGATCGAGGCACGGAAGCATGTCGCCATCGTGCGCGAGCAACGCGAACGGATGGCCAAGTCGCTGGCCGCATTGCCCGTCGTGCGCGAAGTCCTGCCGTCGCACGCCAACTTCCTGGCGGTGCGCCTGGATGATCCGGCCACGGCATACCGCCGTCTGCTGGATGCGGGCATCGTGGTAAGGGACGTGCGGCGCTATCCGCGACTTGGCGACGCGCTTCGCATCACCATCGGCACGGCGCAAGAGAACGATCGGGTGTTGGCCGTGTTGAAGCATTCAGCCATGGATAGCCGGGATTTTGCCGACGAATCGGCATGGAACAAGCAAGCATGAGTCGCAAGATACTCTTCATCGATCGCGACGGTTGCCTCATCGAGGAGCCGGAAGATTTCCAGATCGACAGCTTCGAGAAGTTCGCACTGCTGCCCGGGGTGATCGCCGCCTTGCAGCGCATCGTTGCCAGCGGCTACGAACTGGTGATGGTGACCAACCAGGACGGCCTCGGCACCGAGAGTTTCCCTGAGGCCGATTTCACCGGACCGCACGAGCTGCTGATGCGCATCCTCTCTTCGCAGAGCATCAAGGTGCGCGAGGTCCTGATCGATCGCAGCTTCCAGCATGAGAACAAGGACACGCGCAAACCCGGCGTGGGTATGCTGCGCCACTACCTGGCCGATGATGGCTGGAGCCGCAGCGCTTCGGCCATGGTGGGCGATCGCGAAACCGATCTGCAGTTCGCCGCCAATATGGGTGTGCGAGGCTTTCGCGTGGGGTCGAAGGGATTGGGTTGGGATGAAATCGCCCACCAGTTGCTCGACGCGCCGCGCATGGCGACGGTGGAGCGCAACACACGGGAAACACGCATCACGGTCAGCGTGAACCTCGACAAACCCGCCGAGCCGCAGGTGCACACGGGTCTGGGATTTTTCGACCACATGCTGGAACAGATCGGCAAGCATGGCGGTTTCGCGCTCGCCCTGGGCTGCGAGGGCGACACGCATATCGACGAACACCACACCATTGAGGACTGCGCGCTCGCGCTTGGACAGGCGTTGCGACAGGCCCTGGGCGACAAGCGAGGCATCGGCCGCTATGGGTTCGTGCTGCCTATGGACGAATCCAAGGCCAGCGCGGCGCTCGACCTGTCCGGCCGTCCGTATTTTGTCTTCGATGGGCAATTCCCACGCGATCGCGTCGGCGACATACCGACCGAACTCGTGCCGCATTTCTTCCGCTCGCTGTGCGAAACGCTGGGCGCGAACCTTCACCTGAGCGTGCGGGGCGAGAATGCACATCACATGGTGGAAGCCTGCTTCAAGGTCGTGGCGCGCACGTTGCGCCAGGCGATCCGGCGCGAAGGCAGCGAGCTCCCCAGCACCAAGGGTTTGCTGTGATGAGCGTGGTGTTGGTGGATGCGGGTGGTACCAATATCGGATCGGTGCGCTACGCGCTGCAACGTCTCGGCGTAGAAGCGGCACTGACATCGGATGCGGAGGCTATCCGTTCCGCCGACAAGGTGATTCTTCCGGGCGTCGGTGCGGCAGGGCCGGGCATGGCGCGCCTGCGCGAACGAGGCCTGGTGGACACCATGCGCTCACTGACGCAACCGGTGCTTGGCGTATGCCTTGGCATGCAGCTGTTGTGCGATCGCTCGGAAGAAAGTGGCACCGAATGCCTCGGCCTGATTCACGCGACAGTGCGCCGATTCGTCGAGCGGCCAGGTCTTCGCGTACCGCACATGGGCTGGAACCGCCTGCACCGCCAGCGCGCGCATCCGCTGATGGACGGCCTTGGCGATGACGACTGGGCGTACTTCGTGCACAGCTACGCCGCGCCGGTGGGCGAATACGCCTTGGCCACGACCGAGCACGGCGGTGAATTTGCCAGCGTGATTTCGCGAGGCAATTTCCACGGCATGCAATTCCATCCGGAGCGCTCGGGCAGGGTCGGCTCCCTTCTCCTGAAGAATTTTCTGGACCTATGAGCTTCACCGTCATTCCCGCCATTGATCTGCGCGAGGGCCGCGTCGTTCGCCTCAAGCAGGGTGATTACGCCCAACAGACGACCTATGCCTGCGAACCGCGGGAGCTGGCGTGCCGCTATGCAGAAGCCGGCGCAAGCTGGCTGCATGTCGTGGACCTGGACGGTGCGCGCGGCGGCAGCCTGGAGAACTTCGCCGTGATCGAGGCCATGAGCCACGACGGCATGCGCGTTCAGGCGGGCGGTGGCGTGCGCACCGAGGCAGACCTGCGGCGTTTGTTCGATGCCGGTGTTTCGCGCGTGGTCGTCGGCAGCGTGGCCATTCGCGAGCCGGAACGCGTGGCGGATTGGCTTTCGCGGCATGGTGCTGATCGCTTCACGCTGGCGTTGGATACCCGACGCATTGACGGGCACTGGAGTCTGCCGAGCGCAGGCTGGACCGAGAGCGAGTCGCGCACGCTGGACGAGCTGGCGCCTTGGTACGCGTCGCGAGGCGCGCAACACCTGCTGTGCACCGACATTGATCGGGACGGCATGCTCGCGGGGTTCAACCTCGACTTGTACCGCCATCTCACCGAGGCCGTTCCCGCCTTGGCCGTGCAGGCGTCGGGTGGCGTACGCTCGCTGGAAGATATCCGTGCTGCGCGCGAGGCCGGTGCCAGGGGCGTGATCCTGGGCCGCGCGCTGCTGGAGGGACGCTTCACCGTGCAGGAGGCATTGGCATGCTGAGCCGTCGCATTATTCCGTGCCTGGACGTGCGCGACGGCAAGGTCGTGAAGGGCGTGCGCTTTCGCGACCATGTCGTGATGGGCGAGATCGTGGACCTCGCCTTGCGCTATCGCGACGAAGGTGCCGACGAGCTAGTGTTCTACGACATCACGGCCAGCCCCGAAAGTCGCAGCGTGGATCGCGGCTGGGTGGAACGCGTCGCGGGTGTCATCGACATTCCGTTCTGCGTGGCGGGTGGCATCCGCAGCGTGGAAGAAGCCCGGGCGGTGCTGCATGCGGGCGCCGACAAGATCTCGGTGAATTCGCCGGCCCTTGAACGCCCGGCGCTCATCGATGAACTGGCCGCCGCGTTCGGCGTGCAATGCGTGGTGGTGGGCGTGGACAGCCTGCGCGATGCAGATGGCGAATGGCGCGTGCGGCAATACACCGGCGATCCCTCGCGTACGCAGGCGCTGGCGCGCCGCACGCTGGACTGGATCGTCGAAGCGCAGCGTCGTGGTGCGGGTGAGATCGTGCTGAACTGCATGGGCAGTGATGGCGTGCGGGAAGGTTATGACTTGGAACAGCTTCGCGCGGTGCGTTCGATCTGCACGGTGCCCCTGATTGCTTCCGGCGGCGCGGGTGCGCTGGAACACTTCCGCGACGCCTTCGTGGAGGCCGACGTCGATGGCGCCCTGGCAGCCAGCGTGTTCCATTCCGGAGCGATCGCCATTCCGTCGCTGAAACAGGCGCTCGCAAACTGGAACGTCACCGTCCGAAGCTAGCGGTTCCTCTACGCGATACCAGCCATCTTCCACCAGGACCTTCTCATGAACGCCGCAACTCTCGATGCATCCCGACTGGACTGGTCCAAGGGCGATGGCCTGCTGCCGGCCATCGTGCAGCATTGGCTCACCGGCGAAGTGTTGATGCTTGGCTACATGAATGCCGAGTCGCTGGCGAAGACGCAGGCCAGCGGGCAAGTGACCTTTTTCAGTCGCAGCAAGCAGCGCCTGTGGACCAAGGGCGAGAGTTCGGGTCATGTGCTGGCCGTGAAGTCACTGCACATGGACTGCGATGCGGACACGTTGCTGGTATGGGCACAGCCGCGGGGGCCCACCTGCCACATGGGCACGAGCAGTTGTTTTGGCGATGACGTGCGGCCACGCGCCGGTTTCCTCGCCGAGCTGGACGCGCTGGTGGCAAGTCGCCACGACGAGCGTCCCGAAGGAAGCTACACCACGAAATTGTTCGATGGCGGCATCCGCCGAATGGCGCAAAAGGTAGGAGAAGAGGGCGTGGAAACCGCGCTCGCCGCCGTCGCGCAAGACGACGAAGCGCTGCTCGGCGAAGCGGCAGACCTCATCTTCCACCTGCTGGTGACCTTGCGCGCGCGCGGCCTGGGTTTATCCGATGTGACCGGCGTGCTGGCCTCCCGCCACTCCAGCGGGGCTTCGACGCAGGGCTCATAACCACGCGGATATGTGCCGGCAGGCTAGTCGACGAATGACTAGCGGCGGTTTAACGATGCCTGTGTTTGATTCTGCATCGTGCAGCAGACATTTCTTCGCCGTCATGCCACGGATGGTTTCGCGCGGGAGGCGCGCGGCGTCGGTCGGTTTGCTGTGATGTCTCCGTCAGGTCTTCGTACGTGAAGGCTGTTTTCACCTGGATGAAGCCCGCAGACCCGTGAACGAGCGAACGCCATGGCGCGTTTCGCCCGACGTGGTGTCCGCGGGATCGAGGAGCAGGCCATGGCTGATATCGCGGTGATCGGTGGTGGTGCGGCGGGAGCTGCCGCCTTTGGCGAATTGCTCTCGCGCTATGACGCGGGCACGGTGCATTGGATCGTGGGGCAGCACGCGCCCGGGCGCGGCGTGGCCTATGCCACCTGTGACGACCAGCATCTCCTCAATGTCCGCGCGGCAAACATGGGCGTATTCCAGGAGCACGGCGAAGATTTCATCCGCCATGCAGCACGCCAGCTCGGGCAGGTGAAAGGGACCGATTTTCTTCCGCGTCGACTGTTCGGCGACTTCATCCAGGCACAGGTTGGTTCGCGCATCGACGCGGCCCGGCGCGAAGGGCGCAGTTTTCGCATCCATCCGGAAAGCGCACGCGAGATCGCCTCGCGAGGAGCGGCCGGTTACGGTGTGCGCGTGGGCGCCGATCGTTGGGTGGACGCCGCGCATGTCGTGCTTGCCGTCGGGGCGCTGGCGCAGCGTCCATTGCGCACAGTCTCCAGCACAGCGCTTGCCAGCGGCAGCTATGAACTCGATCCCTGGAGGCTGGACCGGCATCCGCATCCCCCGCGCCGCGTCGCGGTGATCGGGACGGGCTTGACCGCGGTGGATACCTTGCTTTCTGCAGCGGTGCGCTGGCCCCACGCGGAACTGGTGGCCGTGTCGAGGCACGGCCTCCTGCCGTTCACGCACTCGGCGATGCCGCTGACGCCTTATGCCGGGCAGGAAGCGCTCAACCGCGCGCTGTCCCATTGCACCAACGTGCCGGCCATGCTGCGCAAGGTCCGCATCGCGCTCGATGATTCGCCATCGCCGGACTGGCGTAGCGTGATCGACGGCATGCGTCCCATCAACGCGCGCTTGTGGCAGCAGTTGGGACACGATCGTCGGCGCCAATTCCTGCGCCATGCACGCTGGCTGTGGGAGGCCGCACGACATCGCATGGCGCCCGCCTCGGGCGAGGCGATTCATCAGCTGCGGGAAGAGGGGCGTCTACAGCTTCACGCTGCCCGCGTGCTGGACGTCGATGGCACCTCACCGTTGCAGCTGACGCTGCGCGAGCGATCGACGCAGCTGGTGAACACGATTGAGGCGGACCTGGTGATCCAGGCGACTGGCCTGGACACCGCCGTGGCCTATGCTTCGCACGAGTTGCTCTCGCAGTTGCTGCACGATGGCCTGGCCGTGGCCGACCCCCTGCAGCTGGGCGTGCTGGCGCAGCCCGACGGGCAATTGCTGCGTGCCGATGGAACCGTGCAGCCGGGTCTTCATGCGGTGGGTTCGCTGTTGCGTGGCAACCTGTGGGAATGCACGGCCATGCCTGAAATCCGCGCCGCGGCCCATCAGCTGGCCGTCAAGCTGGCCAAGGAGATTGGGCGCGAGACGTCGGTCGATGTCGCCCTCGAAGGCCTCTAGCCGCGTTTTCCCCGCCATGCGCTGATTTCTCGCAGGGTTCACGCATGTGGTTATGCCATATTGCGATTTCGCAGCCATTCGGTGCACCGATAGTCTGATCGTTCGTTCCCCGCAGGAGTCGTCATGAAGAAGTTCATCCCGATCTTGCTGGCTGCTGCTGGCGCACTGCTGGGTGGCGCCGTCGCCGCCAGGGACGTCACCCTGCTCAATGTTTCCTATGACCCGACGCGCGAACTCTACCGGCAGGTCAACGCCACGTTTGTCGAGCAATGGAAGGCGCAGCATGGCGATGCGCTCACCATTCAGATGTCGCATGGCGGCTCTGGCAAGCAGGCGCGTTCCGTGGCGGAAGGCTTGCCCGCCGACGTGGTGACGCTCGCACTGGCCTACGACATCGACGCCATCGCCGATCGCGGCCTGCTCGCAAAAGACTGGCAAAAGCGGTTGCCCGGCAACGCGTCGCCGTACACCTCCACCATCGTGTTCCTGGTGCGCAAGGGCAATCCCAAGGGCATCAAGGACTGGCCCGACCTCGTTCGTCCCGGCATCCAGGTGGTGACGCCCAACCCGAAGTCTTCGGGCGGCGCACGCTGGAATTTCCTTGCTGCCTGGGGTTACGTGCTGAAACAGCCGGGTGGCAACGAGGCCAAGGCGCGCGCCTTCGTGCAAGAGCTGTACAAGCATGTACCGGTGCTCGATACCGGTGCCCGCGGCGCCACCAATACCTTTGCTCAGCGAGGCATTGGCGATGTGCTGATCGCCTGGGAGAACGAGGCGCTGCTGGCGCGTCAGGCGCTGGGCAAGGAGAAATTCGACATCGTGGTGCCATCGATCACCATCCTCGCCGAGCCGCCCGTGGCCGTCGTCGACAGCAATGTGGAGAAACATGGCACGCGCGCGGTGGCGGAGGCATACGTGCAGTTCCTCTACTCGCCGCAGGGCCAGGATATCGCGGCGAAGAATTACTACCGCCCCCGCTCCCCGGAAGTAGCCGCGCGCTATGCAAACCAGTTTCCCGCAGCCCATACCTTCACCATCAATGAAGTTTTCGGCGACTGGCGCCAGGCCAAGTTCTTCAATGACGGTGCGATCTTCGACCAGCTCGGCGCGGGAGGCTGAGCCATGCGGCGGCGCGTGCTACCGGGCTTTGGCCTCAGCCTTGGCTACACGCTGACCTATCTCAGCCTGATCGTGCTGTTGCCGCTGGCTGCACTGGCGTGGACGGCATCGGGAATCGGCATCGAAGGACTCATCCGTTTGTTGTCAGGGCCACGCACGCTTTCGGCGTTGCGCCTCAGCCTGGGCGGAGCGCTTGTCGCAGCATCCATCAACGTGGTCATCGGCCTGCTGGTGGGCTGGGTGCTGGTGCGCTATCGCTTTCCGGGGCGTCGCCTCTTCGATGCACTGGTGGATTTGCCGTTTGCATTGCCCACGGCGGTGGCCGGTATCGCGCTGACCACGTTGTATGCACCCAACGGCTGGCTTGGCTCGTGGCTGGAACCTCTCGGCATCAAGGTGGCCTATACGCCGCTGGGCGTGCTGGTGGCGATGGTGTTCGTGGGTTTTCCGTTCGTCGTGCGCACCTTGCAGCCGGTGCTGGCCTCGCTTGAACGCGATGTCGAAGAGGCTGCCGAAAGCCTGGGTGCACGGCGCTGGCAGACGTTCTTCCGCGTGATCCTGCCGATCCTCGCTCCCACGCTGCTGACCGGCTTTGCGTTGGCGCTGGCGCGCGCCGCCGGCGAATACGGCTCGGTGATCTTCATCGCCAGCAATATTCCCATGCGCTCGGAAATTGCACCGCTGCTGATCGTGCAGAAGCTGGAGCAGTTCGATTACGCGGGTGCCGCGGCACTGGGCGTGGCAATGCTGTTGCTGTCGTTCCTGTTGCTCGTGATGGTCGCGCTGCTCCAGCGCTGGAGCCATCGCTGGGCGGAGAGTGGCGCATGAGTGCGCATGTTCCTTCGCGTTCGCCAGGCTGGCCACGCCGGCTTGTGCATGGCGTGCTGATCACGCTGGCGCTGGTATTCCTGGTTTGTTTCCTGGTGCTGCCGCTGCTTACGGTTTTCGTGGAGGCGTTTCGCCAGGGCGTTGCACCTTATCTGGCATCCATCCGGCAACCGGAGGCATGGTCGGCCATTCGCCTGACGTTGCTGGTGGCGGTCATTGCGGTGCCGCTCAACGTGGTGTTCGGTGTCGCTGCTGCGTGGGCGATGACACGCTTCCAGTTCCGCGGAAAGGCGCTGCTGGGCGCGCTGATCGATCTGCCGTTCTCCGTGTCGCCGGTCATCTCCGGCCTGATCTACGTGTTGTTGTTCGGCACGAAAGGATGGTTCGGCCCATGGCTGGATGCGCATGGGATCAAGATCATCTATGCGGTGCCGGGCCTGGTGCTGGTGACGATCTTCATCACCTTGCCGTTCGTGGCGCGCGAACTCATCCCACTTATGCAGACGCAGGGCAGCGAGGAAGAAGAGGCCGCGCGCGTGCTGGGTGCCGGCGGTTGGCAGACGTTCTTCCGCGTCACGCTGCCCAATATCCGTTGGGCACTGTTGTCTGGCGTCCTGCTGTGCAATGCGCGCGCCATGGGCGAATTCGGCGCCGTTTCCGCCGTGTCGGGCCACATCCGCGGGCTCACCACCACCATGCCGCTGGAAGTGGAGATGCGCTACAACGAATACGACTACGTGGGGGCTTTCGCCGTGGCCTCCCTGCTGGCCCTGCTGGCGCTGCTCACGCTGGCCGTGAAAACCTTGCTGGAATGGCGCTATGGTGACGAAATCGCCTCGCATGCGCCCGGCGGGCACTGAGGGATCCGGATGACGCTGGAGCTGTCCCATCTGCATCGACGTTTCGCCGAATTCCAGGCGCTGGACGACGTCAGCCTCCGCATCGCGCCGGGCGAGTTCCTTGCATTGCTGGGGCCGTCGGGCTCCGGCAAGACCACCTTGCTGCGCATCCTCGCCGGACTGGACTATCCGGACCGCGGCAGCGTCCACAAGGGAGGCACTGACTTCCTTGCCACGCCATCGCGTGAACGCAATATCGGCATGGTGTTCCAGCACTACGCGCTGTTTCGGCATCTGACGGTGACGGAGAACGTCGCGTTCGGCCTGCGCGTACGTTCGTGGCGCAAGCGGCCATCGCGTGCGGTGATCCGCGAACGGGTGGAGCGGCTGCTCAAGCGCGTGCAATTGGAAGGACTTGGCAACCGCTATCCCGCGCAGTTGTCCGGTGGCCAGCGGCAGCGCGTGGCGCTGGCTCGCGCGTTGGCAGTCGAGCCCGACATGCTGCTGCTCGACGAGCCATTCGGCGCGCTGGATGCGCAGGTGCGCGTCACCTTGCGCCGCTGGCTGCGCGAACTGCATGAGGAACTCGAACTCACCACGGTCTTCGTGACGCACGACCAGGAAGAAGCATTGGAACTGGCCGATCGCGTGGCGGTGATGAACAACGGCCGCATCGAGCAGGTGGGCTCGCCGGAGACGATCTACCAGCAGCCCGCCACGCCGTTCGTGTGCGAATTCATCGGCAAGGTGAATCGCTTCACCGTGCGTCGCACGGCCGCCGGCCTTGCGGCAGGCAGCTGGGTGCCCGACGACGATCCGTGGCAAGGCCGTTTTGCCGAAGCGATTGCCTACGTGCGCCCCGAACAGCTCAGGCTGGCGGTGTCGCCCGGGCAGCCAGCGTGGGAGGCCCGGTTGCGCCACATCTACCTGGCCGGAAGCGTGGCGCATCTGGATCTTTACGTGGCCGCGCTGGATCTGGCGCTCGAAGCCGATGTGGCCAGCGAGGATCTGTCGCGACTGGGACTGCACGCAGGCATGGACCTGCGAGTGGCGCCGCGCAGCGCCGTGCTGTTTCCGCTCGACGGCCAGGGCGCCACGGCCAATCAGGAGCGCTGGATCTGGAACGCACGGAGTCCTGTTCCGGCGTGAGCCCGAAGTTGGACGTCAGTTGGCTCCGC
>Ga0335083_10004290_pt1 | contig 18198 bp, 18 predicted proteins | sample Lox_Sample_42_FD_206716 | JGI IMG/M metagenome (GOLD analysis project Ga0335083, IMG submission 206716) | Soil microbial communities from Loxahatchee National Wildlife Refuge, Florida, United States - Lox_Sample_4.2 | ecosystem: Environmental > Terrestrial > Soil > Wetlands | place: USA...
TGAACGCCGAACTACAGGAACTGAAACACCAACAGGCGGCGGAACAGGCGCAGGCAACCGATCAAGTTGATGTGCAGGCGGCACTCGCCGACCTCAAGCGCAGCACCAGCGCGCAATATCAGGACATTCAGGATCAGCGCGCGAACGACGTTCAGGTGTCGCTGAAGAATGGCCGGCCGACGCTTGCCACCGCCGACGGCAGTTTCACCGTCTCGCTGCGCACACTGGTGCAATATGACACCGGCTATTACAGCCAGAGCACCTTCCCCACCGCGAACACCGATTTCTCCAGCGGCAGCAACTTTCGCCGCGCCCGCTTCGGCGCCAGCGGCACGCTGTTCAAGGACTGGTCGTACGAATTCATCTATGATTTCGGCGGTTCGGGCACCGAAGGCTCGACGATCTCCAGCGCCTTCATCCAGTACGATGGCTTCGGTCCCGTTCACATCAAGCTCGGCGCCTATGCCCCGCCGGAAGGTTTTGAAGACCAGACGTCTGCATCCGATCTTCTGTTCCTCGAACGCGCGCAGCCGACCGATGTGGCGCGCAGCATCGCCGCCGCCGACGGACGCGATGCCGCGACGATCTTCGCTTACGACGACAATTATTTTGTTGCCCTTTCCTATACGGGCGGCGTTGTGGGCGACACGGCGGTGTTCGACGAACAACAGTCGCTCGTCGCGCGCGGCGCCTATCGCTTCGTGAAAACGCCCGACGCCAATCTCGCGATCGGCGGCGACACGACCTATGTGTTCAAACTTGCCGACACCACCTCCGGCCCGACGGGGACATCTGCATTTCGTTTGCGCGAACGGCCCGAACTGAACATCGACAGCAACAACATTCGCCTTGTCGATACCGGCACGATCAATGCCGACCACGTTTGGGAATGGGGCGTGGAAGCCGCGGGCAACTGGCAGAATCTTTATGCACAGGGCGGCTATTACGGGTACACGATTTACCGCCGCAACTCTGTGCTTTCCGATCCGTCGTTCGACGGCTGGTATGTGCAGGCAAGCTGGGTTTTGACCGGCGAGGCCAAGCCCTACAAAGCCGACAAAGCCGCTTATGGCCTGCCGACGCCCAGCGATCCGTTCACGCTGGACAAAAGCGGTATCGGCGCGTGGGAACTGGCGGGCCGCTACAGTGTTATCGATCTTGACGACAATGCCGGCCTCGCGGGATTTGCGACGCCCGCAGGCGGCGTACGCGGTGGCCGCCAGAGCATATGGACCGCGGGTATCAACTGGTATCCGAACAATGCGATCCGTTTTCTCTTCAACTACGAACACACCGACGTTTCGCGCCTGAGCGGCGCAGGCGCCAACATCGGCGGGAAGCTCGACACGGTCGCGCTTCGCGCACAGCTCTCGCTCTAATACACAGGAGATCAGACCATGAAACGCCTGACCGCCCTTATTGCTGCCGCAGCCATCGCGTTTGCGACCACGGCACAAGCAGCAGACGTGAAATTGCTCAACGTCAGCTACGATCCGACACGCGAATTGTATGTCGCGATCAACAAGGCTTTCGCCGCCGACTGGAAAAAACAGACGGGACAAACCGTCGACATCAGCCAGAGCCACGGCGGCTCCGGCAAGCAGGCGCGCGCGGTGATCGACGGGCTCGATGCCGATGTGGTGACGTTGGCGCTTGCTGCCGACATCGACGCGATTGCGAAGAACGCGAAGCTGCTTCCCGCCGACTGGCAGAAGCGTTTACCGGAGAATTCCACGCCCTACACCTCCACCATCGTGTTTGTGGTGCGGAAGGGCAATCCATGGAAAATCAAGGATTGGGGCGATCTCGTGAAGCCCGGCATCCAGGTGATCACGCCCAACCCGAAGACGTCTGGCGGCGCACGCTGGGCCTATCTCGGCGCCTGGGTTTGGGCGCTGCATCAGGCCGGCGGTAACCCCGAAAAGGCGAAGGCGTTTGTCGCCAATCTCTACAAACACGTCCCGGTGCTGGATAGCGGCGCACGCGGATCGACGACGACGTTTGCGCAACGCGGATTGGGCGACGTTCTGCTGTCATGGGAAAACGAAGCGCATCTGACGCTTGCCGAATTCGGCTCGGACAAGTTCGACATCGTCTATCCGCCCTCCTCCATCCTTGCCGAACCGCCGGTCGCGGTGGTCGACAAGAACGTGGACAAGCACGGCACGCGCAAAGCGGCCGAGGCGTATCTGAAATTCCTCTACACCAAACAGGCACAGGAGATCGAAGCGCAGAACTTCTATCGCGTGCGCGACAAGCAAATCCTTGCCGCACATGCCAAGGATTTCCCGAACATCAAGCTCTATGACTTCTCGACCGAGTTCGGCGATTGGACCAAAGCCCAGGCGACGCATTTCGCCGACGGCGGCATCTTCGACCAGATCTACAAGCCGGGCCAATAACCATGGCAACCCTGACGCTCAGCGGGAGCTGGAAGTCGCGCAAGAATGCGCTCCCAGGCTTCGGGCTCTCGCTGGGCTTCACTCTTTTCTATCTGTCGATCATCGTCCTGATCCCGCTGGCGGCGCTCATCATTCGCCCGTGGGAATTGGGGTTTGACGGTTTCGTCCATGCGGTGACACAGCCGCGCGTGCTGGCAGCACTCAAGCTTTCGTTCGGCGCTGCCGCGATTGCGGCTGCGGTAAACACGATCTTCGGGCTGATGGTGGCGTGGGCCCTGACGCGTTACCGCTTTCCGGCCAAGCGGCTGATCGATGCGCTGGTCGATCTGCCGTTCGCGCTTCCCACCTCCGTCGCGGGTATCGCGCTTTGCACGCTTTATGCCCAGAACGGATGGATTGGCGAATTGCTCGCGCCGCTGGGCATCAAGGTTGCCTACACCCCGCTTGGCGTTGTGGTGGCCTTGATCTTCATCGGCCTGCCCTTTGTGGTGCGCACCTTGCAGCCTGTTCTCGCCGAATTCGGCCGCGAGCCCGAAGAAGCCGCGGCCACGCTTGGCGCAGGGCGATTGCAAACTTTCCGTCGTGTGGTGTTTCCTTCGCTTGCGCCCGCGCTCATCACCGGCGGCGCGCTCGCTTTTGCGCGCGCGGTGGGCGAATACGGTTCGGTGATCTTCATTGCGGGCAATCTGCCGATGAAATCCGAGATCGCGCCGCTTCTCATCATCATTAAGCTCGAACAGTTCGACTATGCGGGGGCGGCTGCCATCGGTGTTGTGATGCTGGGGGCTTCGTTTCTCATCCTGCTGGCGCTCAATGCGCTCCAGGTCTGGACCGCGGGGAGACGCTGATGCGCGGCGCAACCGACGATCATCCGCTGGCGCGCTGGGCGCTGACGGCCGTCACCATCGCTTTTGTCGTGCTGTTCCTGCTATTGCCGCTCATCACGGTGTTTTCGGCGGCGCTCGAAAAAGGCTTTGAAGTGGCGTGGGACACTCTGGGCGATCCCGACACGGTTTCGGCCATCGAACTCACTGCCATCACCGCGCTCATCGCCGTGCCGATGAATACCGTGTTCGGTGTTGCGGCGGCTTGGACCGTTTCGAAATACGATTTCCGCGGCAAGAGCATCCTCACCTCGTTCATCGACCTGCCGTTTTCGGTATCGCCGGTGATCTCGGGCCTGATATACGTGCTGATCTTCGGACTCCAGGGCTGGCTGGGGCCATGGCTGCGCGAGCACGACATCAAGATCATCTTCGCGTTGCCCGGCATCGTGCTTGCCACCATGTTCGTGACCTTTCCGTTTGTGGCGCGCGAACTGATCCCGCTGATGAACGACCAGGGGCGCGACGAAGAAGAAGCCGCCATGTCGCTCGGCGCTTCGGGCTGGCAGACGTTTTTTCGCGTCACGCTGCCCAGCATCAAATGGGGGCTGCTCTATGGCGTGCTCCTCTGCAACGCACGCGCGATGGGCGAATTCGGCGCGGTGTCTGTCGTGAGCGGGCACATCCGCGGGCAGACCAACACCATGCCGCTGCATGTGGAGGTTCTCTACAACGACTATCAGTTCGTGGCGGCCTTCGCGGTGGCATCGGTTCTGGCGCTGCTCGCGCTCGTTACCCTGACGCTCAAATCCTTTCTCGAATGGCGGTACGCGGACGAGATCGCCGCCGTCCACCGCCACTGACGGAGCAATGCCATGTCTCTCGTGATCGATTCCGTGACCAAGCGCTTCCGCACCGGCAGCACGCCAGCACTACAAGGCGTGAGCCTGACGGCACCACAGGGCGCATTCGTGGCGCTGCTGGGCCCATCCGGTTCGGGCAAGACGACGCTGTTGCGCATTCTCGGCGGTCTGGATTTCGCCGACACCGGCTCTGTGCGTTTCGCCGATGTGAACTGGCTTGCCGTGCCCGCGCGCGAACGCAAGGCGGGATTCGTGTTCCAGCACTATGCCCTCTTCCGTCACATGACCGTGGCGAAGAACATCGCGTTCGGTCTGGAAGTGCGCCCGCGCAGCTTGCGGCCCAGCAAAGCCGACATCGCCGACCGCGTGAAGGAGTTGCTGGCACTGGTACAACTGGAGGGCTTGGGCGACCGGTATCCGAGCCAGCTTTCGGGCGGACAACGCCAGCGTGTGGCGCTGGCGCGTGCGCTTGCCATCGAGCCGCGCATGTTGCTGCTCGATGAACCGTTCGGCGCGCTCGACGCCAAGGTGCGAAAGGAACTGCGCGGCTGGCTGCGCGCGCTGCACGACAAGATGGGCATTACCACCGTCTTCGTGACGCACGACCAGGAAGAAGCCTTTGCCGTGGCGGATCTCGTGGCCGTGATGAACCAGGGCCGGATCGAGCAATACGGCCAGCCCGAAACGGTGAAACGCACGCCGAACACGCCCTTTGTGCAGGACTTCATCGGCGCAGGCGCCGCCTGATCTTGCGGCCACGCGCATCTGGCTTTAACCAGAGGGCATGGCCACCTTCACTTCCGGCGATGCGACCATCGCCTATGACGACATCGGCCCCCGCGAAGGCGGCAGGCCTATCGTGCTGCTGCACGGCTTTGCCTCCAACCGCAACGAGAACTGGAAACGGCTGGGCTGGTATGGCGCGTTCGAACGCAAGAACATCCGCTTCATCGCGCCCGATATGCGCGGTCATGGCGAGAGTTCGAAACCGCACGACCCCAATGCTTACTCGCGCGAGAAACTGGTGGGCGATGCGTTCGCCCTGCTCGATCACCTCGACATCGGAAAGGCCGATGTCCTGGGCTTTTCCATGGGCACGCGCATCGCGATGGGAATGGCGCTTGCCGATCCCAAGCGCGTCGATCTTCTCATTCTGGGCGGCGTTGGTGGCAGGCTGTTCGAACCACAGCTTGCCGGAAATCCGATGGCGGTCGCAATGGAAGCCGAAAACATCGACGATATTCCGGAACCGCTGTTGAAAAGTTTTCGCCAGTTCGCGGACGAACAGGGCGAAGACCGTTTGGCGCTTGCAGCCCTCACGCGCGCGCCTTATGCGCCGTTCACGCGCGAGATGGTGGCGCAGATTCCGCACGAGACGCTGATTGTCGCGGGAAGCCGCGACGTGCTGGCGGGCGATCCGGGCGAACTTGCGCGCGCGATGCCGAATGCAAAGGCGGTGACGCTGCCGGGCTGCGATCATTTCTCGGCAATCGCGCACGCGTTGTTCAAGGCAAGCGTGTTCGATTTTCTGGATGGAACGCTGGAATGACGACGCTCAAGGGTAGCTGCCTGTGCGGCACGGTGCGGTTCGAGATCGCCGGCAAAATCGGCCCCGCAGGGCAATGCCACTGTTCCAAATGCCGGAAAGTTTCGGGCACGGATGGAAATGCGGTGTTCTACACCGCCGCCAACAGTTTTCGCTGGGTAAGCGGCGAAGACCATATCAAGCGTTTTGAAGTGCCGAACGGGAACGGCTGGCAATCGACCTTCTGCGGCAATTGCGGAAGTCCGACGCCGCACACAGATAATGAGGGCAAGATTTATTTTGTGCCTGCCGGTCTGTTGGATGACGATCCCGGCTTTCGAGGATATGCGGCGCACATCTTCGTGGGATCGAAAGCACCATGGGTGTGCATCAACGATGATGCTCCGCAGTTCGAGGAAGGCTTCGCCTCAAAGCGGCTCAATCCAGTGTCGGACTAAAAAGTTGTTTTCGTCAGGCCCGTTTTATTACACGGAGAAGCGCAATCAGGATGATCGCGCCGATCGTCGCGGCAATGATGGACCCGATCAGACCGCCGGCCGCGATGCCCAGCATCCCGAACACCCATCCGCCGATGAATGCGCCGATGATGCCGACGATAATGTCCCCAACCAAACCAAAGCCGCCGCCTTTCATGATCTGGCCTGCGAGCCAGCCTGCGACGGCGCCAATCAGAAGAAATATGATGAGCGACTCAAGCGTCATGGTGTCCTCCCATAGGATTTAACAATCGTCGTTTTTGAGGCTAAATACGCAAAAAACCATGCCCGATACGCATGGAGCCGTTGTTTGAAAAGGGGCTGTCCGCCGCGGCTGGTTCAAAAGCGACTACACCATAGCAAAGATATCTCAGCCCGTCGATCTTTACCGTTTGTGCGCGTTGCGCATGATCGGCGCGCCCCATTGGTGGTGCGGCGGGATTGCCTCGCTCTTGCCGCCGGTCTGGATCGGGCGTGCTGGATAACTGCCAAGACTCAGCAGACGGTCGTACAAAACAATCGCACCCGCCATTCCCACATTGATCGAAAACCGCGTCGGTATCTTCACCACGAATTCGCAACGCGACAGCGTTTCGGGCGAAAGCGACATGCGTTCGGACCCGAACACATAAGCCGCACGCAACGGATGCTTGAAACGCGGCAATTCTATCGCGTCATCGGTGATTTCCACGCCCACGAGACGACACCCCACCGGCAGGCGCAAATCCTGGGCGGTGCCGAAATGATAGAGTGGCAAATGGCCTTCGGCGCGCGAGGTGTCCGATTGCGCGTCGGCCATGCGCACCTGCCCCGCGACGGTGAAAAAGAAACTTGCCCCGAACGCATGGGAAATGCGTAGGAGGTTGCCCAAATTCATCGGTTTCGAAATGCCATCCACACCGGCAGCAAAATAGCCGCGCATCTTCAATTTCCCCTGTCATCCCGGCCGGCGATGCGTCAGCATCGCGCGAGCCGGGACCCATGGAGCCACCGGTACGATGGGTCCCGGATCGGACGCTAACGCGTCCGTCCGGGATGACAAGGTGGGTGCGATGTCCAATCCGATCCTCGTCGAGGTCACGCGTGGCCCATTGGTGGAAAGCATCCATCGCGGCAGCATTGCGATGGCCGATTCGCAAGGCAAACTCGTGTTCGCGTTGGGCGATGTGGAAACACCGGTCTATCCGCGTTCCTCGCTCAAACCCATTCAGGCGCTGCCCCTGATCGAATCGGGTGCTGCGGAAGCATTTGGCGTCACAGAAGAAGAAATCGCGCTTGCCTGTGCCTCGCATTCCGGCGAACCGATGCATACCGAACGCGTGGCCGCGTGGCTCGCCCGCATCGGCTGCAATGAAAGCGATCTGGCGTGCGGGCCGCATCCGCCGCGTTACGAACCTGTCTGGGAAGAGATGATCCGGCGCGGCGAAATGCCGACGCGGCTGCACAACAATTGTTCCGGCAAGCACACGGGATTTCTGACCGTCGCCAAACATTGGGACATCGCGACGAAAGGATATGAGCGTTTCGATCATCCGGTGCAGCAGGAAGTGATGGCGACGCTTTCGCGGCTTTCCGGCGTGCGCGACCTGCCGCATGGAATAGACGGTTGCGCCGCGCCCAATTTCGCGGTGCCGCTTTCGGGATTTGCGCGGGCGTTGGCGAAATTCGCCGATCCGTCTTCGCTCGATCCTGTGCGTGGCGATGCGGCACAGAAGATCGTGCAGGCGATGGTGCATTTTCCCGAACTCGTTTCCGGCACGGGGCGGGCCTGCGCGATTTTGATGCGTGCCAGCAACGGGCGCGCGGCGGTGAAGACGGGCGCGGAAGGCGTTTACGCGGGCATCGTTCCGGAGTTGGGGTTAGGTATCGCGTTGAAGATCGACGATGGCGCGGGCCGCGCGGCAGAAGCCGCAATTGCGTTCGTGCTCGACCGCCTGGGGTTGCTCGGCAACGACAAGCCTGCGCGCGCTATTATCAATGCGCCGGTTCTGAATACGCGCAATGAGGTCGTGGGCGAGCGCAGACCTGGCGAAGATTTGCGACGAGCTGCAATACCCTCCCCTTGAGGGAGGGTCTGAACATCATTGCGTCTTGGGCGTCGTATCGGCGGGTGCCGCTGTGGCTGGCGCCGGCGTCGCATCTCCCGCTTTCTTCGCGGCTTCCGCGGCTGCATCCGCCTTTTCCATTTCGGCTGTGTAGTCGCTCACCGCTTTTACCGAGCACTTCTGCCTGCCCATGGCGCTATCGTTGAAGAACACCGAGTCGCCGCCCGACAGGCAGGACAACGACGTGCCGCCCGGCGAGGCGAAACCGATGCGTTGTTTGAACGTCAGGTTGATGCATGAACCGAGCAGGTCCACCTTGAATTTGCGATGGAACGTATCTTCGACGATCAGCGTGCTGTTGTCCTTGGCCTTCCAATCGTAGATCTGGCCCACCCGCAGGCACGCATTGTCGGCTGCCATCGCCTGGCTGCCTAGCAGCGCAATCCCCGCTGCCAGTAAAAGCGTTTTCCTCATATTGTTTTGCTCCGTTAAAAAGCTCTGCCCATCCCCTGGACTTAAGCACTATACGCCTTTCCGCCGCGACGTTGAGGGCGGCTTGGCGCGGGCGCACGTCTTGCCTATGGTCACCGCTCAAGCTATCGCAAACACGCGACCTGGAGGGAAAAAGTCCATGAAAGCAATGCTCTGCAAGGAATACGGACCGCCGGAAAAGCTGCAATTAACAGAGGTGTCAAATCCGCAGGCGGGCCGCAACCAGGTTGTGGTGAGCGTGAAATCGTGCGGCGTGAACTTTCCCGACGTGCTGATCATCGAAAACAAATACCAGTTCAAACCCGCCCTGCCCTTCGCGCCCGGCGCGGAATTGGCGGGCGTGGTGAAGTCGGTCGGCGAAGGCGTAACGCGTTTCAAGCCGGGCGACCGCGTGATCGCATCGGTCGGCAATGGCGGCATGGCGGAAGAAGTGGCCGTCGATGCAAGCCGCCTTATTCCAATGCCCGACAGCATGGATTTCGAAACGGGTTCGGCGCTGATCCTGACCTATGGCACGTCGCATTATGCGTTGAAGGATCGCGCGAAGCTGAAGCCGGGCGAAAACCTCGTCGTGCTGGGTGCGGCAGGCGGCGTGGGGCTCGCAGCCGTCGAACTCGGCAAGGCGATGGGTGCGCGCGTGATCGCGGGCGCATCGAGCCAGGAAAAAGTCGATCTCGCGAAGAAACATGGCGCAGATGACGGTTTCGTCTATCCCTCCGGCGCGCTCAGCCGCGACCAGCAGAAGGAACTTTCCGAAACCATCAAATCGCTCACCGGCGGCAATGGCGCGGACGTTCTCTACGATCCCGTGGGCGGCGATTATTCGGAACCCGCGATCCGCGCGATGAATTGGGAAGGGCGTTTCCTCGTCATCGGTTTTGCGGCAGGCGAGATTCCGAAAATTCCGCTCAACCTCACGCTACTCAAGAGCTGCGACGTGTTGGGCGTGTTCTGGGGCGCGTTCACCGCGCGCAACCCAAAGCGCAATCAGGAACACCTTGCCGAGATCGCGCAATGGGTCGCGGAAGGAAAGATCAAGCCATATATCTCTGCGCGTTTCCCACTTGAACGCGCCGGCGAAGCGATCCGCATGCTTGCCGATCGCAAGGCGACCGGCAAAGTCGTCGTGACGATGTAAGGGGAAGCCAATGGGGCAAGCGGGGAAAGCACGGCGACAACAGATAGCCGCCTTCTTTTCCCGCGTGCGCTCCGTCGCGCAGACCGAACAACTCGGTCCCGGATGGATCACCGGGGCAGCGGATGACGATCCGTCCGGCATCGCCACCTATTCGCAGGGCGGCGCACAATTCGGCCTCGGCCTCACCTGGACGCTGGTGCTCACCTTTCCGCTGATGGCGGCGATACAGCTCGTCAGCGCCCATATCGGCCGCGTTACCGGGCGCGGGCTTGCTTACAACATGACGAAGATCATGCCTATCTCCGTCGTCAACACGCTGGTGGCGCTGCTGTTCATCGCCAACACCATCAATGTGGGCGCGGATATTTCGGCGATGGGTGCGGCCGCCAAGCTGATCTTCGGCTGGGGGCAGCACACGTTCACGCTGGCGTTCGCGGGCCTCTCGCTGGTGTTGCAGATGTTCATTTCCTATCAGAAATATGCGCGCTTCCTGATGGTGCTGACGCTCAGCCTGTTCTCCTATGTCGCGCTGGTGTTTTCACTGAACGTGGATTGGTCCGCTGTCGGCCTTTCGGTGATCGGCGCAAGCTCGGTCGTTTCAAAAGACGCTGCGATCACCGTGGTGGCGATCTTCGGCACCACGATCAGCCCCTACCTCTTCTTCTGGCAAAGCGCGCAGGAAGTGGAAGAAGTGGCGCATCATCCGGGCGAAAAGCCGCTACTGGACGATCCGGATGAAGCGCCGGGCGCGTTCCGTCACATGCGGATCGACACCATCGTTGGCATGCTGCTTTCCAATCTCGTGGCGCTTGCGATCATGATTTCGACCGCCGCCACGCTGCACGCATCCGGCAAGACCGACATCGCCACCGCCGCCGACGCGGCGCAGGCGCTGGAACCGCTGGCCGGTAAATTCGCATTCCTGCTGTTCGCGCTCGGCATCATCGGCACGGGCTTGCTGGCGGTGCCGGTTCTGGCGGGCTCTGCGGCTTATGCGGTGGGCGATACGCGCGGATGGAAGGTGAGCCTCGATGCGAAGCCTTGGGAAGCCATCGGCTTTTACTCGGTGATCGGCGTCGCCATCGTGCTCGGCCTTGTCATCGACTACACGAGCATCGACCCGATGCGCGCGCTGTTCTGGAGCGCCGTCATCAACGGCGTCATCGCGGTGCCGATGATGGCGGCGATGATGATCGTGGTGGGCAACCGCAAGCTGATGGGCCAATTCCGCGCCGGGCCGGGCCTCGCCATCCTAGGCTGGCTTTCGGCCGCCGTGATGGCAGGAGCGACGGTGGCGATGGTCTGGCTGTCGCTGTAGGACTTGCAGGCAGGCGTCGGCCTTACCATCTTAGTGCCGTTCAAGGGGAAGGCATGTCATGCACGTTATCGGATGGATCATCGTCGGGCTTGTCAGCGGCTTTGTCGCCAGCCGCGTCGTCAACCGGCGGGGCGAAGGCTGCCTGGTCAACATCGCGCTCGGACTGGTGGGGGCGCTCGTCGGCGGCGCGCTGTTTCAGGCGCTGGGTCATGCGCGCGACGGCGGCTTCTTCTATTCCATCTTCGTGTCGGTGATCGGCGCTATCATCGTTCTGTTGCTGTATCACGCCATCACCGGGCGGCGCGGATTGCGCTGAGGACATTCGGTCGGGGGGAAGATGGCATTCGTTCGTCGATACATGAGCCGCAGAACCGCGCTGGCAGCAATGGCGAGCCTGCCGTTTGCAAAATCTGCAATGGCTTCAGCCGAAGATTCTCCGGTTGCGCATGGAATGCTTGCGAACAACAAGCTCGCGCAGGCGTTCACCGCCTCTCCTGCAGCCCAACTGCCGGATGTGAAGGTCATCGGCCTCGACGGCACCAAAGATTTGTCGTCACTCATCGCCGGGCGCACCGTTCTCATGCCGGTCTGGGCGGAATGGTGCGCGCCGTGCATCAGGGAAATCCCAGATTTCGCGCTGCTGCAACGCCAGTTCGGCAATGACAAGTTCGCCATCATCCCTGTGCTCTCGAGCCCGCGCAAACAGGTGACGCCGGAAGGGCTTGCCGAGATCTTCAAGATTCTTCAGGCAAGTATCTTCCAGCCGCTAATGGAAGACCACTTCGGGGACAAGCTGGCCAGGACAATGGCGCGGCAGAAGGGCGGCTTTTATCTGCCTTGCAACGTATTGATCGCGCCCGATGGCCATGTGATCGGCCGCGAGATCGGCCTAGAAGGCAATCCGGAAGCCGAAGCGGAACGCCGCACCAGCCTGTGGGGCAGCGCCGCGGGCCAGGAATTCGCCGCCGTCATCGCCGGCGGTTTCTTCAATTGAAGGCCGGAACTAGTGCGTGAGGAAATCGACGATCATCCTGGTCGTCGCCTCCGGATTTTCCTCCATCACCCAATGGCCCGCGCCCGGAATGACACCGCCCTTCACATTGGTGGCGACGAATTTCAGTTCCGTTTCCATACCCGCGCCATAAGATTTCTCTCCGCCAAGCGCGAGCACCGGTAGCGTGAGCTTGCCCTTCGCAAGAAACGCGCGATTGTCCACGCCGTCCTGCGGGAAGGCGACGAATTGTTCGAAGGCATCGTGAATGGCATGCGGGCGGGCATAGAGCGCCGCGTAATGTTCACGCGTCGCCTCGTCGATCTTCGACGGATCGCCGCCGAGTTCGTTCCAGAAGCGGTCGAGATAAATCCGTTCGCGCCCCGCCACCAGCCGTTCTTCATCCGGCCCGTGGAAATTGAAATGCCACGTTTTGGGATTGGAAAGCTGTGCCGCCCAATTGCCCACACCCGGCAACGGCGCATCGATCACCACCCATTTGGTGATGCGCGCGGGATATTGCGCGATCAGCGCATAGCCCACCATGTTGCCGATATCGTGGGTGACGAGATCAGCCTTCTGCACGTGCAGCGCATCCATCACGCCCGCGATATCCTGCGCTTCGTTCTTTTTGGTGTAGCCGGTGTCCGGGTGGGCGGATAGGCCCATGCCGCGCAGATCGGGCACCACAACGGTGTGGTCTTTCACGAGCTTGGCCGCCACCGGCGCCCACATGTCGCCGCTATCGCCGAAGCCATGCAGCAAAACGACCGCAGGCCCCTTCCCGCCCACGCGCACGTAAAGCGTGGTGCCGTTGGTCTTGATTTCCTGCGAATGAAACGACGCCGGAAACGGCATCACGCCCGCCGATGCGGGCAGAGCGAAAGCGAGCGCAAAAAGCGCCCCAAACAGCAGACGATGCATGGCATCCCCTCGAAAACCTGCCGTGACTATAGGCGAAATGGCCCGGCTTGAATTGAACAAAATGCGCGACGATTGCCGGTTATTGCAGAAAATCCCCGAGGGTGAGGGCGATCCAACAGCCGCCGGCCACACACAAACCGTTGACAGTGTCCACCTTGACAAAGGTCAGGTATACACATAATTTGTGTAAAATCGGGGGGAAGAAATGGTGAAAAGCCTTTCGAGCCGGGAAATCATTCGCGCGCTTGAAGCAGCCGGATGGGTGCTCGTTCGAACGACAGGTAGCCATCATCACTTTCGCCACTCCGCCCGCCCCGGAACGGTGACGGTGCCACATCCGGTGAAGGACATGCCGCCGGGAACACTGAGAAGCATCGAACGGCAAAGCGGCGTGAAGTTGAGGTAAGTGAAATGCAGCGTTTCTATACAGCCATCATCGAGCAGGCGAAGGGCGGATTCGGTGTCTTCTTTCCCGACCTCCCCGGCTGCACCAGCTTCGGCAGGACCGTGGAAGAAGCCGCGAGTAACGCTTACACCGCGGCGCAGGCGCATGTGGCGCTGTCGCGGGAATATGGCGATGAGATCACGCTTCCCCGTGCACCCGACGCCATACCCGCCGAACGCGGCGTGAAAGAAAAGACGCGACTGCTTATTCCTGTAGAAACGGACGACGAGCCTGTACGCGTGAACATTTCATTGCCAGCAACGGCGCTAGAGGCACTGGACCGAGCGGCCAAAGAATTATCCTTGAGTCGATCAGGCGCGATAGCATATTTAGCATTAGATAGAGAGAATAGGCTGCAACCAACCAATGGGCGCAATAAAAAAACGATCAAGAAACGAATTGGAAGCAGATAGCCGGTGTACATCATCTTCGACAATTGCATTGTCGACCGGCTTGCCGGTGCTGGTATCAACCCAATCCAAGCAATTCGGGGAACGGGGTTCAAGGGTGGATATACGCCCGATTTGAAAATCGAGTACGAAACATCGCTTGCTCACCCAAATCCCTCGGCTCAAACTAAATGTTTGATTAGAGAAATCCTTCGACAAGGCGAGTTAATCGGTTTTTTCGGATTTGACGGTCCCCCAGATTTGGGTTTGGACGAGGGGGAATGGATAAGCCGCACTCAGAATCACATTATCGATTCAATACCTGCGCGTGCGCCTAGGCCGACAGGTATTCCAGGCAACCGAACCGATGCGCATCTCGTTGCTTTAGCGCAAAAATATATCGTCCTGACAGCTAACGAACGTGAAGCGCATTGGAAGTGTTCTCTTTCTAGTTCGCGAATTGTGAGATGGAACGATCTTAAGCCGTTACTAGCAGCGGGCAACACCTTTGGGCATTCCATACTTACACTGACGTAATCCGATTGCTCTATCAGTTCGCATCCTTCGGCAGATAAATCTCCCCGCCATGCTCGCGGAATTCTTCGGCCTTCTTCGCCATTGCGGCGCGGATTTCAGCGGTTGAGAGCGTGTCGTTCTGGCCTTTGGCGGCGTCGCGGACTTCCTGGCTGATTTTCATCGAGCAGAATTTGGGGCCGCACATCGAACAGAAATGGGCGACCTTTGCGCCGTCCGCGGGCAGCGTTTCGTCGTGATAAAGCTGCGCGGTTTCGGGATCGAGCGCGAGCGCGAACTGGTCGCGCCAGCGGAATTCGAAGCGGGCCTTGCTCATCGCATCGTCCCAGATGCGCGCGGCGGGATGGCCTTTCGCCAAATCGGCTGCGTGGGCGGCGATGCGATAAGCGATGACGCCGGCTTTTACGTCGTCGCGATCCGGCAGGCCCAGATGTTCCTTGGGCGTGACGTAGCAAAGCATTGCCGTGCCGAACCAGCCGATCATCGCAGCACCGATGGCAGACGTAATGTGGTCGTAGCCCGGCGCCACGTCGGTCGTCAGCGGGCCCAACGTGTAGAACGGAGCTTCGTCGCACGCCTTCAGCTGACGATCCATGTTCTCCTTGATCTTGTGCATCGGCACGTGGCCGGGGCCTTCGATCATCACTTGAACGTCGTGCTTCTGCGCGATGCGGTTGAGTTCGCCCAGCGTTTCCAGTTCGGCGAACTGCGCGGCATCGTTGGCATCGGCAATCGAACCAGGGCGCAAACCATCGCCCAGCGAAAATGACACGTCATAGGCTTTGAGAAGCTCGCAGATATCTTCGAAATGCGTGTAGAGGAAATTCTCCTTGTGATGCGCCAAACACCACTTCGCGAGAATGGAACCGCCGCGGCTGACGATGCCCGTCACGCGGTCCGCCGTCAGCGGAATGTGGGCGAGGCGCACGCCCGCATGCACGGTGAAATAATCCACGCCCTGCTCGCATTGTTCGATCAGCGTGTCGCGATAGATATCCCACGTCAGTTCTTCGGCGATGCCGCCCACTTTCTCCAGCGCCTGATAGATCGGCACCGTGCCGATCGGCACCGGCGAATTGCGGATGATCCATTCGCGGATGGTGTGGATGTGACGCCCGGTCGAAAGGTCCATCACCGTATCCGCACCCCAGCGGATCGACCAGACGAGTTTCTCCACCTCCTCCGCCACGCCCGAGGTGACGATGGAATTGCCGATATTGGCGTTGACCTTGGTCAGGAAATTTCGCCCGATGATCATCGGCTCGGTTTCGGGATGATTGATGTTGGCAGGAATGATGGCGCGCCCGCGCGCGATCTCGTCGCGCACGAATTCCGGCGTGATCTCGTCGGGGATTGCAGCGCCGAAAGAATTGCCGTCCCGCAGCTTTGCGCGGCCCAGGTTCTCGCGCGCGGCGATGAATTTCATTTCCTGGGTGATGATGCCCTGCCGCGCATAGTGAAGTTGGGTGACGTTCTTGCCCGCCTTCGCCCGCAACGGCGCGCGGCCCGCGCGGTCGAACTGCGGTACGGACAAAAGCTCGCCACGCTTCAGCCCATCGTCTTCCGGCTTGCGTGCGCGGCCGTCATATTCTTCCACATCGCCGCGCGCCAAAATCCATTCGCGGCGGCGGGCAGCAAGGCCCTTTTCGATGTCGATTTGCGCGGCATCGTCCGTATATGGCCCCGACGTATCGTAGAGCCGCACGCTCGGCTCGCCGCCGGACAACGCGACTTCGCGGAACGGCACGCCGTTCACTATCACTTTGCGCGAACCGGGAAGCGGACCCCGCGTGATCTCGACGGATTTCGGATTGAGAATGGGCTTGTTCATTCGCCTCTCCCTACGCCGGTTCTAACCGGATCAGGTTCTAAGGGACCCGCACGATTGCGATCTCAGCTCCAATCGAGGAGCGCCCCTGGGATGGGCGGAAGGTAGAACAAACACCCCCTCTTGTCATGGCCCGCAAATGCGGGCCATGACACAGGGGACTATTCGTTCAAGCCGCAGCGAATTGTTGAAATTCCCGGACCACGCCCCTGACCGCGGCGGCAACGATCTTCTCGCCCGCTTCCGGCGTGGCTTGCGAAGGGTCGGAACCGATGCGGCCGTCGGGGAATCGGCGGCGATAATCGTCCGCATCGTAGATCGGGCCGGTGGGCGCGATGCGCGGGGTCATCGCCACGCGCTTTTGCGCTTCGGGATAGGCAAAGTAAGTGACCGAAACTTCAGATGGCGTGGCATGGCTGCCCTCGCCCACCGGGAACAACTGGCGGCAAATGTCCATCACGCCGGGCAGTTCCCACCAGTTGCGCAACATGCAGCGCAAGGTTCCGCTGTTGGTGCCGGCGCGGTTCAGACTGAAAGAATGATAGATCTCGGCGAATGCGGCATTGATGGTGGCGACATTGCCGCCATGGCCGTTCAGCCAATAGATCTTTTCAAAACCGTGATGCGAAAGGCTCTGCGCCCAATCCGCCATTGCGGCGATCATCGTGGTCGGGCGCAAGGTGATCGTGCCGGCAAAACCCATGTGATGCTGTGCTTGGCCGACATTGAAGGTCGGGCCGACAAGGATGTTCGCTTCGTCGCCTGCGCGTCTGCCGATGATTTCGGGACACAACGCATCGGTGCCCAGCAGGCCGTTGGGGCCGTGCTGTTCCGTCGAGCCGATGGGAATCAAAATCGCCTTCGACTTTTCGAGATGTTTTTCGACGTCCTGCCACGTGGAGAGATGCAGCTGCATTCACTCGCCCGGCATTGCAAATAGCTTCATAAAACCTTTGTTTCACAACGCGCGCTCATGCTCAACCACCGCAATATTGTTCGATTTGTATATTTGTTTCCCGCGCATCCCATTCCTTCGAAAACCGGTTTGCTTCGATGTCTAAGTATCCAGCCGACACCGATCGCCTTGCCCGTTGTTTGTGAAGCGGTTTTGAAATCGCGCGTAAGAAATGGCCCTACACTGCTGTCAGCCGCCACAAACGGAGCGCCGGGTTCGAAACTTGCCGAGCCCGGAAACAATATTTTGCCGCCGAAGCGGTTTACCGCACCGCTTGCTCCCCGCTCCGCATGGCTTAATCTGCCGGGCATTCGCTATTCTAGGGATACATTCATGACAGAGAACACGGGCCCGCTGAAAGGCGTGCGCATCATTGACCTCACCGAATTCATCTTCGGCCCCTATGCCACGCAGACCCTGGGCGACATGGGCGCGGAGATCATCAAGGTCGAAAATCCAGGCGGCGACCGCCAGCGCCATTCCGGCAAATACGGCAAGCACGACGACATGGGCTCCGTCTACATGGCGCTCAATCGCAACAAGAAAAGCATCACGCTGGATTTGAAAGACGACGCGGCGCGCGAGAAGCTGCGCGCGCTCATCCCCACTGCGCAGGTGTTCATCCACAACGTGCGGGTGGACGCGATGGCAAGGCTGGGCTTCGGTTACGAGGAAGTTTCCAAGCTCAACCCCTCCATCGTCTATGTGCATTGCGTGGGCTATGGCTCCGATGGCCCTTACGCCGGACGCCAGGCGTTTGACGATCTGGTGCAGGCGGCATCGGGCGCTTCCGATCTTCTGCCGCGCGTCGATGGCAATGACGATATGCGGCTCTTGCCCTCCTTCGTCGCCGACAAGGTTTCGAGCCTGCACGCGACCTATGCCGTGCTCGCCGCCCTCTTCCATCGCGAGCGCACCGGCGAAGGCCAGTTCGTGGAAGTGCCGATGCTGGAGTCCTTCACGCATTTCCTGATGGTCGAACATCTCTACGGTGCATCGTTCGAACCGCATTCGGGACGCATCGGCCA
>Ga0335083_10004291_pt1 | contig 18185 bp, 14 predicted proteins | sample Lox_Sample_42_FD_206716 | JGI IMG/M metagenome (GOLD analysis project Ga0335083, IMG submission 206716) | Soil microbial communities from Loxahatchee National Wildlife Refuge, Florida, United States - Lox_Sample_4.2 | ecosystem: Environmental > Terrestrial > Soil > Wetlands | place: USA...
AAGGCCCGCGCTTCGAAACGCCGACGCTCGCCCGGCTCGAGCGCGAGCACATCGAGCGCGTGCTCCAGGATTGTCACGGTAACGTCTCGAAGGCCGCGCGCGTGCTCGGCCTGCATCGGCGCACACTGCAGTACAAACTCGCGAAGTTTCCCGTGAATCGCTGAGGGCGCGGCACGGCGCGCGACGCCGTGTAGCACCCGCGTGACGATTCGACGGCACGCGCGGATAGGTGCCCACGTCGGCGCGAGCCGGGGCTACGAAACGGTCCGATGGACGCGGTCCGATTCGGCAGCCTCGCGCTCGTGACGCTCGGGCTCTTCGCGTGCTCGGTGGACGATCGTCGCCTCGAGGCGGCGGGCGCCGCGGCGAGCTCCTTCACGGGAGCCTCCGGCGACGGCGAGGGCGGCGAGGGCAACCCCGGCGGCACGGGCTCGGCGCCGAGCGATCTCGTCGACGGCTGCGCCGATCTCGATACGGACGGCGTCGCCGACTGCACCGTGACGCTGGTCGAGAACCCGAGCTTCACGAGCGACGTCGACGGCTGGACTCCCGTCGGCGACGCCGCATGGAGCTGGGATCCGCTGAACGCCCTCGACGACACGCCGTCGGGCTCGGGCAAGCTCACGGTGGACACGCCGCGCGGCAGCGCCGCGCAGTGCGTGCCGCTCTCGGTGAGCGGCGAGCTCGTCATCGCGTACACCGATGTCTTCGTCGAAGCGCCGGACTCCGGCGCCATGAACCAGGGCGACATCGGGGTCACGTTCTTTCCGAGCGGCGATTGCAGCGGCACGAGCAGCGGCTCGTTCGACGCGCCGCCGAGCATCGCGCTCGGGCAATGGGTCGTCGTTCAGGCGGGCGGCAACCCGGGCATAGCCATCGGCTCGATTTCGGTGGCCCTGACGGCGATCGAAGCCGCGGGCGAAACCCAAGCGACCGTCTACTTCGACAACGTGATGGTGCGAGCCAAGCCGCTCTGAGGAGCGCCGCTCAGGTCGCTTCGCGCCGGCGCACGGCGAAGGTGCCGAGGCCGAGCAGGACGAACGCGAGCGCCACGGGCGCGTACGGCGGAACCGGAACGGCCGACGGCGGCGGCGGCGGGGGCGAGACGCGGCAAGAGAGCGTCACCGAAACGTCCGAGACCGTACCCGCCGTCACCGTGAACGGCGCGGAGCCGGTGCAGCTCGCCGCGTTCGGCGCCGCGGCGGTGCCCATGAGCGTCAGCGTGTAGCCGGCGCCCGGCGGAAGCCCGTCGATGAGCGCCGAGATCGTCGTGCTGTGTGAGACGTCGATGCTCCCGCCCTTCGTGAAGTTCGGCCCCACGATCGCGTACGTGAAGCTCGTGAACGTCACGCCGGAGGGCGTCGTGAGCTCGAGCGCAATGGAGCCCGAGCCGTCGTTGGCGGCGGCGCTCGTCTGCCACGAGGCGCCGGCGCGGTTCGGATCGGCGTCGTTGCAGCCGACGACCGCGCCCGAAGCCGCGACCGCGACGAAGAACCCCAGGGCCGAGACCAGCGAGCGAGTACGAATGCCGGCAGAGCGTTTCATTGGCAGGTCACCTTCACGCTTTCGGTGTCGGCGCAGTTCGGGTTCGGATCGCCGTCCGAGACGCTCGCCGCCACGGTCACGTCGCCGTGCGCGGTGCAGGCGAAGCTCAGGTGCGGCTGCGTTCGGTTCGGCAACGGCACGCCGCCGACCGACCACGCGTAGCTGAGCGGGCTCGGGCCGTTGTCGGCGTCGTGCGCGACGACCGACATGCTCGAAACGCCGCCGACGTTGACGATCAGCGGCGCCGCCGTCAAATCGTCGATGACCGGGCAGACGTTCAAAGTGGCGCTCACCATCACGTCCCCGGTCGGGATTGCGCAGTCGAGATGAACGGTGACCATGAGCGTGGCGTTCGGATCCGTCACGTCGAAGGTCGTGCTGCCCATGCACACGGTGACACCGTCACTCGCGTTCGCGCTCGCGTCGAGCTCGTAGCCCTGCCCGACCGGCACGTGCGAGACGGGCACCGGCACGTCGAGACTGTCGCCCACCGGCACCGTGCCGGCGCTCGCGAAGTCGTTCGGCCCGGTGATGGTGTACGTCGCGGAGGTCACGGTCCCCGACGGGGAAACCTGAACGCCTTGACCGATGGAGCTCGAGGCTGGCGGGTGCGACGGGCCTTCACTACAGCCTACGAGGCCGAGCCAAAGCACCGGTAGCGCGGCGCGAACGACATTCGATTGCATGACGGCGGCTTCCCTCCGGGGTGCGCCCCCCGTCAGCAAATGCCGTGCCCCGTGTCCACGCACGACTTCCGCCGGATCTCGGCCGAGTTCCGGGGCGACGCGTCCGGCTTTCGAACTCTGCTTCCGAATTTCGAACGCGTTGCACTTCACGCGCAAAAGGCCGAGTGGCGCTGCGGTGGCGGCGGCGTGCGCGCTCGGTTCGCGGAGCGCGACGGAGTCGTTCGCACGCGACGTCGGGGACGCTATCTTCGCGCCATGGTCGCCCGCACACGCCCGCTCGAGGGCTCGAAACCAAGCGCTCGGTCTCGTCGCGCCGTGATGGCGAGTCTCGTGCTCGTCGGCGGCTGCGCCGCGCCCTCACGCTCGTGTCCGTCCGCCGCGGCGCCGGCGCCTCGACTCGAATGCACCTTCGAGTCGGGGGGCGACACGAAGACGTTGCGGATCGAGCCCGCGCCGGATCCCTACCGCGTCCCCGAGATCCCCGCCGGCGATCGGTTCGCGCTCAAGTTCGTGTACGTCACGACGCCGGCGGACCTCGCCGGCCTGCGTGTGTATGCGTTTCAAGTGAACGACGGCGAACCGGTGATCGTGCACGAGGCCAAGTACTCGCCGCCGTTCAGCGCGCGCCGGGAAGGGTTCACGGGTCGTCAGCTCGTGTACGACCGCGAAGGCGGCGAGCTCGCCTACGCGTGCTCGTGGTTCGACCGATGAAGGCGCTCGCGTTCGCGGCGCTCGCCTGCGCCTGCCTGTGCGCTCGCTCGGCCGCGGCCGACGACACCGTGACGCTCGCGTTCGTCGGCGACGTCATGCTCGACGGCGGCCCCGGCCGGAGCATCGAAGCGGGCGTCGACCCGTTCGCGCGCTTCGCGGACGAGTTTGCACGCGCCGACGCGGTGATCGGCAATCTGGAGTGCGCCGTGGCGACCGGCGGCGCGCCCGTCGACAAGGTGTTCACGTTTCGCGCGCACCCGCGCGTGGTGCCCGTCCTCGCGCGTCACTTCAGCGCGGTGTCGCTCGCCAACAATCACAGCGGCGATTACGGCGCGGGGGCGCTCCTCGAAACCATGAGCCTACTCGAGCAGAGCAAGCTGCCGTTTTTCGGCGCCGGCCGCGATCTCGAAGCCGCCCACCGCGCGCTCTTTCTCGAGCGGCGCGGCGTGCGCATCGCGTTGCTCGGCTACGACGAGTTCTTGCCCCGCCGATTCGAGGCCGGCGCCACGCGACCGGGCGTCGCGTGGAGCGAAGACGAAGACGTGGTGCGCGACATTCGCGCGGCGCGGCGCGCCGGCGCGGACATCGTGATTCCGTTCATGCATTGGGGTTGGGAGTACGAGCCCGGGCCGTCGGCACGGCAGCGCGAGCTCGCTCACCGCATGCTCGACGCGGGCGCGGACGCCGTCGTCGGCTCGCACCCGCACGTCACTCAGGGCGCCGAGTATTACCGCGGTAAACCCATCGTCTATAGTCTCGGTAATTTCGTGTTCGACGGCTTCGACGCGCCGGAAGCGCGCCTCGGCTGGCTCCTCGAGCTCGAGCTCACGAAGAGCCGAGTCGTCGGCTTCCGTACCGAGAGCGCGCGCATCGACGAGAACGGCTTGCCCGCGCCCGAGCCCGCGACCCCGAGCCCGTGCGGCGAGCACGGCGTGATTCACCCCTGCGGCAAGTAGGGAAAGCACGCACCTCGGCCTCGGGGCCTACTGAAGTTTCGTCGTACTTGGGACTGACGTTGTCTCGAAAACGACCGTTCGGTGAGGTGGACCGAAACGAGACCGCGCGCCGATGTCTTCCCTCTTCGAAGCGGCCACCAAGCAGCTGAGCGCGGAGCCGATCTGCGACCCCGAAGCGCTCGGAGAGCGCTGGATCGGGCGGCGCGTGGGCAATTACGTCGTCGATCGCCCCCTCGCGCGAGGTGGGATGGGGTCGGTGTATGTAGCCCGACATCCGCAACTCGGACGCGAAGTCGCGGTGAAGTTTCTCACGCAGAGCGTGAACGCGGAGCCCGAGCTCGCGGCGCGCTTCCTCGCCGAGGCCCGCGTGACCGCGAGCTTGAACCACCCGAACATCGTCGAGATCCTCGACTTCGGCGAGCTCGACGGCGCGCTCTATTACGTGATGGAGCTGCTCCGCGGGCAAAGCCTGCGCGCGGTGATGCGCGAGCACGGCAAATTCAGCGCGGCGGCGATGAAGCCGTACATGGAGCAGATTTGTTGGGCGCTCGAGGCGGCGCACGGCGCGGGCATCGTGCACCGCGACTTGAAGCCGGCGAACGTGCTCGTGCTCGAGGGCGGGCCGCTCCGGCTCAAGCTGCTCGATTTCGGCGTGGCGAAGCTCATCTCGACCGCGGCCGCGCCGACGCAGACGCGCCACGGTCAGGTGCTCGGCACCGCGACGCACATGGCGCCCGAGCAAGCGCTCGGAGAACCGACGCGCGTCACGCCCCAGAGCGACCTCTACTCACTCGGCGCCATCGCGTACGAGATGCTCACCGGAGCGCCCGTGTTCCACCACGAGTCGGACATGATGCTCATGGTGATGCACGTGCGCGACGCGGTGCGACCCATTCGCGAGCAGGTGCCGGAGGTTCCGGAAAACGTCGCGCGGCTCATCGAGTCGTGTCTCGCCAAAAATCCAGCGGATCGGCCGCAGGGCGCGCGCGTGCTCGCCGAGGCGCTCGCGAAGGTGCTGGCGGATCCGAACGCGGTGGTGGCGCCGCCGCCGCGCGCCGCGCAAACGCCCGCCGAGCGCTCGGCTCTCGCCGAACGACCGACGCGACTCGCGTCCGTGCCGCCCGCGGCCGCGCCCGTCGAAACCACGCGCGTCGCACCGGCTGCGCCCGCCGCGCCCGTCGAGAACACGCGGGTCGTACCGGCCGCCCCGGCCGCGCCCGTCGAAGTCACGCGCGCCGCCACGGCCGCGCCCGTCGAAGTCACGCGCGTTGCGGCGGCGCCGCCCGTCGCCGAGCCGCGCGCCGCCACGGCGCCTGCCGCGGACGGACGCGCGCCCGAGCCCCGTGCGGCCGAACCGGTGCGTCCTCTGGCGCCCGCGCGCGCGCCGTTGCCGGCCGCCGCTCGCGACGTCGCGAAGGCGCGACCGGCTCGCCCTGCCGCCGAACCGAAAGTCGCCGAGGCGCCGCCCCCGCCCGACGGACAATCCACGGTCGCGACGCTCCTCGCGCGCCTGCAGCGCCGCGGCGATTTCCCGGCCTTCGCGCGCACGATGGGCGAAGTGAGCCACAAGGCGGACGCGAACGGCGCGTTTTCCGCGGGACAGCTCGGCGACTCCATCCTCAAGGATTACGCGCTCACCGCGAAGCTCCTGCGCGTCGTGAACGCGAACTACGCGCGGCGTTTCGGCGGCAGGATTTACAGCATCAAGCACGCGATCGTGATTCTCGGCTTCGATCGGGTGCGCTCGCTCGCGCTCAGCATCAGCCTGTTCAAGACGTCCGGCACCGGCAAAGAACCCGAGCGCGTCTCGGAGTCGGCCATCAGCGCCCTCGTCAGCAGCGAGCTCGCGCGAAACCTCGCCGCCTACGCGCGGGTGAACGACGACGAAGCGACCGTGTGCGCGATGTTCAAGAAACTCGGGCGGCACCTCGTGCTCGTGTACCTGCCCGAGCTCTTCGACCAGGTCGAGGCGGCGATGGCGAGCGACGGACTCAGCGCGACGCTCGCGGCCAAGCGCGTGCTCGGCATTTCGTTCGAGGAGCTCGGCGCCGCGATCGCCCAGAATTGGCAGCTACCCGAGCACGTCCAGAACGCGATGTCGGCGCCCGAGCTCGCCGAGCACCGGCTCGACCGCCCGGAGGATCGCCTGAGCGCGCTCGCCGCCTTCAGCAACGAGCTCTGCGACATCGTCACGCGGGAACCCGCCGAGACGCGCGATCGCGCCGTCCGCGCCCTGCTCACCAAACACAAGAGTCTCATCGGCATGGACGGCGAGGCGCTGTCCGAGATCCTCGAGCACGTCGAAGGCTCGCTCACGGAGCGCTACGCGGCCCTGCTCGGCGGCGATTTGAAGTCGAGTCGCTTCATCCGCAACGTCTCGAAGAAGCCCTCCGAGCTCGCTCACGGCGCGAACGCCGGCGAGGCCGCGTCGGGCGTCGCCTTGACGCTCAAGGAACGCATCCACGAGGTGAAGCAGAGTCTCGAGAGCGGTGGTTCGGCGCACGGCGTGCTCGGCATGGCGTTGCGCCTGGTCACCGACCATCTCGGGGCCGCGGCGCCGTTGATCCTGACCGCGACCTCGGACCGGCAGTATCTCGTCGTGCGGTTCGGGCTGCGCGACGACATCGACGGTTTGAAACGCGAGCTCAAATTCCCACTCAGAGCGGCGGGGCCGCGCACTCAAGTCTTCGCCGCGGCGTTCCACGCCGGAAAAGACCTCATCGTGCGCGACTGCTTCAATAAGGAATGCTCCGAAGGGCTCCCGCAGTCGTATTACGAAGTACTCGGTTCGGCCGCGTTCGGGCTCTACGCATGTCTCGGCAAGGCCGTGCTGCCGGCTCTCCTGCTCGTCGAGGCGGATAGCCCCGATTCTCTGCCGGATCCGGCGCGCGTCGCGGAGCTTAATGAACTCCGCCCGCTCATCGCACGTGCCGCGGCGCGCACCTGAGCGTTAAGGCGTCTTTACAAACAGTTTACAACCGACTCTGATAGCGGTCGTTTCGGGCACGTCACCGCGGAGGCAATTTCGTCTCGCGCGGAGAGAAAGAGGCTCACACCATGTCAAAGCGGACCGTCTTCGTGCAGGTTTTGGGGTTGGCTGCCTCGACGGCAACAGGCGCGCTCGCCCAGGAGGCACCGGCCGCGAGCGCGTCCGGCAGCGCGTCGCTTTCGACCTCGAGCGGCGCCGACGCGACCGCCGCGACGAGCGCGGCGCCGCCGCCGGCCGTCGCTCCGCCGACGCCGCCTCCGCCTCCACCCCAGGCGCCCTTCGAACCTTACGAACCCGGCTTGCCGCCGGAAGGCAACGTGCTCGAGCTCGGCGGCTTCGGCGGCCTTCTGATTCCGAGCAACGTTCACGACATCCGCGCCCGCGATTACGCGCAGAAGCCCTACGAGGTCGGCGCCGAGGGCGGCGTGCGGCTCGGCTACTACCCGCTCTCGTTCCTCGGCATCGAGGGCGAAGCGATGGGCGCGGGCTCCAAAGTTAAGGGCACGCCGAACCAAGCCGTGTTCTACGGCTATCGCGGCTTCCTCGTGCTCCAGGCGCCGACCGCCTGGATCTCGCCGTTTCTCGTCGGTGGGTACGGGCGCCTCGGCGCCGTGAGCCATGCGATGGGCAACGACGTCGATCAAGGCTGGATGTTCGGCGCGGGCGCGAAGATCCCGGTGACGCACATTCTCGGCGTCCGCCTCGATTTCCGCGACAATTTGACGCCCAACGACCACGTGGGCAACGGCCAGGCGCACAACTTCGAGGTCCTGCTCGGCCTCTCGGCGACGATCGAGCGCTCGCGCAAAGAGCCGCCGCCGCCGCCGCCGGACTCGGATCACGACGGCATCGCGGATTCGGCCGACAAGTGTCCGAACGACGCCGGGCCGGGTCCCGACGGCTGCCCGCCGGACACCGACGGTGACGGCGTGCTCGACCGCGACGACTATTGTCCGCGCGAAGCCGGTCCGGCGCCGAAGGGCTGCCCGATCATCGATCCGGATCCGGACAAGGACGGCGTGCCGATTCCGTGCGACGCCTGCCCGAACGAGCCCGGCGTCCCGCCGGACGGCTGCCCGATCCGCGACAAGGACGGCGACGGCATCCCCGACAACGTCGACAAGTGCCCGAACGAGCCCGAAACGAAGAACGGTTTCGAGGACGAAGACGGTTGCCCGGACAAGATCCCGGACGCCGTGAAGAAGTTCTCGGGTGTCGTCCAGGGCATCTACTTCAAGCAGGGCAGCGCCGTGATTCGCCCGGATTCGAAGCCCGTCTTGAACCAGGCCGTGCGGGTGCTGCAGGAGTATCCGAGCATCAGCTTCGAGATCGACGGCCACACCTCGAGCGAAGGCGACAAGGCGACGAACGATCAGCTCTCGCAGGATCGCGCGGACGCCGTGAAGCAGTACATCGTCGATCAGGGCATCGATCCGAAGCGCATCAAGACGCACGGCTACGGCTCCGAGCAGCCGATTGCCGACAACAAGACGAAGGCAGGCCGCGAAAAGAACCGGCGCATCGAGTTCCAGGTCATTCAGCCGGGTTCGCAGTAAGCGACAAAAAAGAGACGCACGCCGCCGCGATGAAGCGACGGCGTGCGCCGGGAGCGCGCGCTGTCGTCCTCGAGCGACAGCGCGCGTTTTCGCGTGCGGTGCCTCAGTCGGCGAGCAGGCGGCGTCGCCGCTGGCGCAACACGAAGACCAGGCCGACGAGCGCGCCCGCGAGCACGCCGCCCGGATTGCCGGTCGGGTTCGAGGCGACGCTGCACGAGATGCCGCCGCTCTCCTGCTCTTCGGGTGCGTTCGTCGCGACGGCGCCGGAGTTGGCCGCGTCGCCCGTGCTCAGCGTCGAGAGGTTCGTGCTCTCCGTCCCGAAGATGCTGGCGATCCACTGCGCGAACCACGTGCGCCGCCGGTGGCTGCTCGAACCGCCGGTGCCGCTCGTGCCGCTCGTGCCGCTCGTGCCGCCGGTGCTCGACGCGCTCCCGCCTTGCGCGCCGCTGCCGCTGCTCGACGACCCGCCGCTGCTCGACGCGCTGCCGCCCTGCGCGCCGCTACCGTCGTCGGCGCCGCCCGTGCTCGAGTCGGTGCCGCCCGTCGCGGTCGTCGCGGTGCCGCCCTGCGCGCCGGTGTTCGTGGCGGAGCCGCCGGTGCCGCCCGAGCCCGTGGCCGTTCCGCCGCCGGAGCCGCCCGTCGGGTCCGACGGCGTGGACGTCGCCTGGCTGCCGTCGTCGCTCACGCCGCACTTCGAGTCGAGCGCGACGATGAGCGGCGCGCCGTCGAAGCCGTCCGACGCGCCGGCGTGCGGCGTCACGACCACGTCGCAGTTCGAGCCGTCCTGCGTGGCGCTCACGTCGCTCTTGCCGTTCGCGTCGACCGGGGCGTCGACCACGACGTGGAGCGCGCCGGCCGGCGCCGTGTACGCGAACGAGCCGCCCGCGCTGCCGTCCGGCGTCGTGTTCGCGACGACCGCGACGTTCGAGCCCGCACGCGGGATGACGACGCCGCGATAACCGTCGCCGGAGAGCGCCGTGTGCGGCGTCACGCTCGCGTTCGCGCCGCGCGCGGCCACCACGTGGATGGCGCTCGCGTTCGGACCGCTCACGTCGAGCCGGTACTCGGTGCCCGCGGGAATGCGCGAGAGATCACAGGTGTGATCCGACGAATCGCACTCGGTGCCCTGCGGCATGTCGCGCACGCTCGGCGAGCCGCTCGACGCGTACACCTCCTCGACGGAAAGCGTGGACGCGCCGACGGTCGCCGTCGCGCGGTTCGAGCCGAGCGCGAGCGAGCCCGGCGTGCGCACGCGCAGGTGCAAGGCGCGTGAGGCGTCGCCCGTGACCACGCGATCGATCAAGACGACCTCTCCCGAGTCGCCGTCCGGCACGAGCACGTAGTCGCGGAGCGCGTGCGCCACGTCGCTCGCGACGTCGTCGCTCCGGAACTGATCGGCGTAGTCGCAGCGCGCGGCCGCGACTCCGGAACCCGACTGGCGCGCCCAATCGAGCTTCGTCGTCTGACCCCAGTAACCCTGACTCGGCGAGTAGCCGCTCGGCAGCGAGTTCGAGTCGACGGCCGGCGCGTTGCTGCTCATGGTCGAGACGGTGCCGTACGGCGACGGATCCACGACGAGGTCGTCGGCGCCGCGCGTGAGCACGAAGTTACCGGCGTCGTTGTGTTGATGGTCGTCGACCAGGCGGTGCGAACACTGGAAAACCCCCCAAATCGTGGCCTGCGTGTGGTTGCCGCGCAGGTACCAGTTGCCCGTCCCCGTCGCGAGATCGTTCGTCGGGGCGTCGCTCGGCAAGTCGCTGCTCGCGCCCGTGCGGGCGGCGGCGAGCGCGTCGAAGAGCGGATTGTCGTTCTGCAACCCGAGGTCCGCGTCGAGCTTGCGCGCCCAGGACTTCGCCTGGTCGCTGCCGAGGCCCGCGATGGTCGCGAGCAGCGGGCCGTTGTCGGGGTCGCGGTTCGGCGACGTGTTGTCCGAGTCGCCCGCCGCGTACACCTGATGGCTGACCGGCGTGAGATCGTTCGCGAAGCGCGTGACGAGCGAGTCCGCCCAGGGCCCCGCGCCGGGGACGTTCACGCCGTTGTCGGCGAGCGCGCGCATGGAGAGCGCGTGCTCGAGCACGCTGAGCGGGCCGTACTGCCAGCCTTCCGCCCAGTCGCCGCCCTGGAGCACGCCGGTCGCGGAGAGGCCGCCGCTCATGTCCTTGCCCCAGATCGTGTTGGTGACGGTCGCCCAGTGGGCGTCGCCGTTCGCGCCGGCTTCGCCGCCCTCGGCGATGGCGATCATGGTCGCGGCGAAGGCGTAGCCGGCCTCGTAGTTGGCGCCGGCGAGATCCGGCAGGTAACCGTTGGTTTGGTACCAGCTCATCCACGCGTTGAAGCGCTCGAGCGCGTGGGCGCGCAGATCGTCGGTCATGCCCGGCGCGTCGTGCAGCCAGTCGTACGCGATGGCCGAGTACGGAGCGAACGTGCGCATGGCGTAACCGGAATCGTGGCTCACCACGTCGTCGCCGCCCGCGCCGTCGCCGACCGTCTGGTAGTCGTCGAGCAGGACGCTGAAGTACTTGAACGCGGTCGCGAGGTCGTCGCTGTTGCCGGACGCCTCCCACGACGCGAGGCAACCGGAGAGCGTCGTCAAGAACTCGAAGCCTTGCCAGCCGCCGTCGGAGTAGTCGGACGGGTTCGCACGCGCCGCGCTGCAACGCGCCGCGCCGCGCGCGACCGGGCTGCTCGCGTCGCCGGCCTGGGCGACGAGCCCTTGTTTCGTCGCAGCGTCCAGAAAGAGCCGCGGGTGCGCGCCGGAGGGGGCCGCTTGAGCGGCGAGCGTGAGAAGCGGGATGGTTGCGAGTACGGAAGACGCCAGCAAGCGCCGGTGGTGTTTTGCCATGTCGAGGCGAGTAGCAGCGTGCGCCCGCGCTCGCCGCGGGAATTCGGCTCGATTTCGATTGTCAGAGCCGCGTCATGACGCGCGCACCGGCGTGGCACGACGTCACACGCCGTCGACTCAAGTCCGCGAACCCACGTCCGTTCACGGGCGCGCGCGGATGTTCGAAAGTTGCAGCGCGCGACGCTAGGTCGCGCTCGTTCGAGCTCAGCGCGCGAGAGCCGCCACGTCGTGGTTGAGCCAATCACCCTTGAGGGTTACGTTTCTGCGCGGCAAACTGACGCAACCCACATCGGACGACATGCGACGGTGCGACGCCGTTTCGGGCATCTTGCGGCGGGGGGTCATGACCGACTTATGACGCGCTCGCGGGCCTCGCGAAGCGACTTCACGGTCGCGTGCGCGACGATCGGAGGCTCGAAGCGGCCGGCTCAAGGGCGACGGCGCGGCGTGAGAAAGCGCGCGAAGCGCTCGAGCTCGAGCTCGAGCGCGCGCCGGAACCGAGCGTCGCGCGGCGGCTTGCCGGCGACGTAACCGAGCGTCGACGCGAGCCCGTTCGCGTCGTGGGTCAGGTTCGCCCAACCGACGACGTGCTCACCCCACAACAAAGGCAGCGCGTAGTAGCCGAGTTTGCGTTTCTTCACCGGCGTGTAGGCCTCGAAACGGTACGCCCACCCCCAAAACAGCTCGAAACGCCGGCGATCCCAGACCACCGGGTCGAACGGCGAGAGCAGCCGCACGCGACCGTCGGGGTCGTCGCTCGCGGCTCCGCGGTGCGCGGCGCGGCGCGGGTCCTCGCGGGCGGGCCAGAACCACTCGACGCCGCTCGCGGATGCGTGCGCGAGCCGCTCCTTCGCGCGAGCGAGGCCGCGGGCGAGCTCGCCGCGCCACTGCGGCGCGGCGTAACGGAGCCGGCCCACGAGCGACGCGAGGCTTTGCGCGGGGAGCGGCGCGTACTTGTGCACGGCCACGTCGATGAGGGCGTCGACGCTCTCGCTCACGCCGCGAGCGAGCAGGCGCGACGGCGCGGGCGCGTAGACGCGAACACCGGCGTCGCGGCGCACGACGCGGAGCTCGCCGCGGTAGTGCAGGGCGTCGAGCAGGCGCGTCGTGAGGTTCGAGCTCCCGCCCCAGTAATTCTTCTCGGTGCCGCCGCCGAGGTGGCGTTCGACGTCACGCGGGTGCGCGGAGCCGCGGGCGTGAACGAACGCGAGCACTTCGTCCGCCTTCTTCGCGCGGGCGCGGGTGTGACGTTCGAGGCCCGAGCGCGGGTGCATGAGCGCGCTCAGCGCCGGCGCGACGAAGCCGTAATTGACGAAGAAATCCTCCTCGACGGCGAGTTTTTCGTAACGCGCTTCGAGGTCGCCCGCGCGGTAGTCGCGGACGCGTTGCATGAGCACGAGGTCCTGCGCGCGCGCCGGGGCGCGGATCGGATCGGCCTGCACGAAGCCGAGCCGCGCAATGGCCCGTTCGAGCGTCGTCGGCGCGAAGAGGCTGCGGCGAACGGCGAAGCGGCGGAGCTCGGCGAGCGTGGGCGCGGTCACGGGCGTGAAGGTATCGCGTCCACGGGGCGCGCGAGCGCGGACGAGGCGCGCGCGAAGACGCTCCCGGCGAGCGCGAGCGCGGAGAGCAGCATCACCGCGGCGCCGTAAGCGTCGGCCGTGCGCACCACGCCGCCGCCGAAGACGACCCCGACGCCGGCGAGCACGGCGGGCAAGCCCATGGCGAGGTAGGCGACGACGTAGAGGACCGAGAGCGCGCCGGCGCGTTCATGGGCGGCCGCGAGGGGAATGACGCTGCGAACGGCGCCCTGAAACGCGGGCCCGAACCCCGCGCCCGAGAGCGCGGTTCCGAGGAAGAACGCGGGAACGGAGTGAGCGGCCACGCTCGCGAGCGTGAGCCCGACGCCGGCGATGAGCGTCGCCGTGCCGATTTTCATCAGATTTTGCGGCGAAAACGCGCGCAGGGAGAAGACGGCGAGGGCGCCGGTGCCCGCGAGCGTGAAGAGCGCGAGGCCGCCGAGCAGGCGCGAGCCGCCGACGACGAGCTCGCGCAAGAGGGTCGGGCCGAGCGACGCGTAGAAGCCGACGAGCGCCCAGGTGCCGACGATCGCGGGCGCCGCGAGCAACATCGGCCGCGCGAGCGCGGCGGGCAAAGCGACGTGCGGCCGGAGCGACGCGAGCGCGCCCGAGCGACGCGCCGAAGTTTCGGTCATGGCGAGCACGCCGAACGCCTGGGCCACGAACACGACCCCGAGCACCGCGTAGACGAGCACCGTGGGCGCCGGCAGGTATTGCACGAAGAGCCCCGAGACGAGCCCGCCGGTCGCGCTGCCGAGCATCGGGCCGACGGCGTTCGCGGTCGCGCCGCGGGCGCGGTCGATGTCGATCATGCCGGCGCCCACGGCGCTCACGGCCGCGCCCGTCGCGAGTCCCTGGATCACGCGGGCCACGAGCAGCGACGCGACGCCGTGCGCGGTAGCGAAGACGAGCATGGTCGCGGCTTGGAGGAGCGCCGCGCCGAACAGCACCGGGCGCCGGCCGACGTAGTCGGAGAGCGAGCCGAGGACGAGCAGCGCCGCGAGCACCGCGAGCGCGTAGACGCCGAAGACGACGGTGGTCGTGATGGGTGAGAAGCCCCAGGCGGCTTGATAGACCGCGTAGAGCGGGGTGGGAGCGCTGGAGCCAGCCAAGAACGAAACCACGATCGAGGCTTGCAGGAAAAACGCCTTATTTCGTGAAAGGGACATCGTGAAGACCTCCGTACAGACCAGTCTGTCTGGCCCTTGACTATAGACAGACCAGTCTGTATGGTCAAGGCATGGTCAGCACGAAATCGGACGCCTCGGTCCGCGACCGACTCCTCGCCGCGGCCAACGAGCTTTTCTACGAAGAAGGCATCCACGCGGTCGGCATCGATCGAGTGCTCGAACGGGCGCAAGTCGCCAAGGCGTCGCTCTACAGCACGTTCGGCAGCAAGGACGATCTCGTGCGCGCCTACCTCGAGGCGCGTCACGAACGGCGCCGGAAGCGCGTGAACGCCGCGCTCGCGAAGCACGCCGACCCGCGCGCGCGCATTCTCGCCGTGTACGACGTGCTCGGGGAGGTGGCGCGCGAACCGAACTATCGCGGCTGCGCGTTCGTGAACGCGAGCGCCGAGGGGATGCGCGGCGAGGGCAAGGCGAAGCGCGTGTGCGAGGACACGCGCGCGTGGCTGCGCGGGCTGTTCACGTCGCTCGCGACGGAGCTCGGCGCGCGCGATCCGGAGCGGCTCGGCTCGCGCCTGACGCTGCTTTACGACGGCGCGACGGTCGGGGCGTCGATGGACGGGCGGGAAACCGCCGCCGCCGAGGCGCGCGAGCTCGCGGACGAGCTCATCACGGCGAGCCTCCGCCCCTGAGCGACTCGAGCGCGGCCGAACACCCGCGCGTCAGCGAAGCTGACAGAGATCGAGCACGTTCATGTCGGTGTAGTCCTGGTTTTCACCGGCCATCGCCCAGATGAAGCCGTAGTTGCGCGTGCCCGCGCCCATGTGAATCGACCAGGGCGGCGAGATCACGGCCTGGTCGTTCTCGAGCACGACGTGGCGGATCGCGTCGGGCTCGCCCATGAAGTGGAAGACGCGATCCTTCTCACCCAGGCCGAAGTAGAAATACACCTCCGAGCGCCGATCGTGGAGGTGCGTGTTCCAGACGCTGCCGGGTTTGAGCAGCGTCATGCCGAGGAGCAGCTGCGCCGAGCGGCACGTCTCCGGCACGATGTATTGGTAGATGGTGCGCTCGTTCGACGTCTCGAGCGCGCCGCGCGCGAGCGGCACGGCCTTGTCGATCGAGATTTTGACGGTCTCGAAGCGGGCGTGGGCGGGCGTGCTCACGAGGTAGAACTTGGCCGGCTCGCTCGAGGCGGCCGACTCGAGCGCGACCTCGACGGTGCCCATCGGCACGTAGAGACCGTCGCGCGGCGCGAGCTCGTGCACGGCACCGTCGACGCGCACGCGGCCCGGGCCGCCGACGTTGACGATGCCGAGCTCGCGGCGCGCGAGAAAGGGCGCGTCAGCGTGCTGTTTCGGCAAGACGAGCGCTTTCGTCACGGGCATCGCGCCGCCGATGACGAAGCGCTCGACGTGGGCGTACGTGAGCTCGACGGCGTCGGCCGCGAACAACCCCGGAACGACGTAGCGCTCGGCGAGCGCCGCCGCGTCGGCGCCGCGCATCATTTCGGGGTGCGTCGCCTGCAGGGTGCGCTTGTACATGCGCGGAAGCCTTACTACGGATCGTGACGCTCGCCGAGCGACTCCGGGTCCATGCGCGAGGTGGGCGGCGGCGGCGCGTCGGCGCCGAAGTGCGCCGCGAGCGTCTCGGCGGCCACGCGTCCCGAATGATTTCTGGGTTTGTACACGTCGGGGTCGCGTTCGAGCGGCAGCGGCGCGATCTCGCCGCCGCTCGCGATGCGCTCGAGATCGGCGAGCACCGCGTCCATCGACGGGTAGCGGTTGTCGGGGTGCTTGCGCATGCAGCGGAGGATCACCTGCTCGAGATCGGCGTCGAGACCGTCGACGAGCCAGGACGGGGGCGGCGTCGGCGAGAAAATCTGGTGGCTGAAGAGGTCGACGCTCACGTCGAGGTCGAACGGGAGGTGACCGGTGACGAGCCGGAACAGGACCGTACCGAAGCCGTACACGTCCGTACGCGCATCGACGGGGTCGGCGAGGACTTGCTCGGGCGCCATGTATTGCGCGGTGCCGAGCACGAGGTTCGTGCTGCTCGGACCCGCCTCGGGGTCGCGCGTGTCCTTGGCGAACCCGAAGTCGATGATTTTGACGTGGGGCACTTCACCGGGGAGCGCGACCAGGAACAGGTTCCCAGGCTTGAGGTCCCGATGAATGATGCCGGCCGCGTGCGCCGCCGCGACGCCCTTCGCGACCTCGCGCCCGATCGCGAGCGCGAGCGGCTCGGGCATCGCGCCGTGCGCGTCGAGGTACGCCGAAAGCGGCTCGCCGACCAGCGCCTCCATGATGACGTAGGGCGGATCGCTCTCGGTCTCCTCGACGGCGAAGACGCGGGCGACGGCCGGGTGAGCAACGGCCATGGTCGCGCGCGCCCCCGCCACGAAACGTTCACGGTGCTGCGGATCCCGAGCAGCGTGGGGGTAGAGCCACTTGACCACGACCGGCGCGCCGGTCGTCTCGTCCAGGGCTAGGTACACTTCCGCTGTTCCGCCGCGCCCGAGCACGCCGGCGATGCGGTAGCGGGACCCGAGCAAGGTGCCGTCCTTCGGGCTCGCTTCGACCCGAAAGTCCTCGACGGCCGCCGACATTCCCGAGGCGTAGACGACCGCGAGCGGAGCGGCAACTCGTACGACACGGCGGGGCGACCGAGTGCGGGGACATTTGCGACAAGAACGGGGGTCCCTCGTCAAGTCAGCAAGCGAGGGATCATGACCGAAGACGAGCCGAACGGCTGGAGCGGACTTCTCGAACCGACGACCGACGCGAGGGATCCTTTCGGTGGCTTTTCGGACCGCGGGTCGGAGCCGCCTCCCGCCCCGAGCCGCAGCGGCGAGGTCACGCGCGGGAGCGCCATCGAGCTCGACGCGTCGGCCGGAACGCCGTTCGAGCTCGCCGAGCTCTGGAACCGCTTGAGCGCGGGTTCGTGGCGCGTCCGCGACGTCTTCTCCACCGGAGATCGGCTGTTCGCCGTCACGGAGCAGAACGAACGAACGCCCCGGCGCCGTGGGACGCGAGGCGCCGCGATGACCGAGCAGGTGCTGCTCGGCCAGAGCGCCAAATCGGTGGCCATCGAGCGGCGCGTGTCCGATTCGGCGGTCGCCCTGGCCATCAAAGTGCACCTCGGCATGATGGGCCTGCGTTGTCGCGTCCGCGGCGTGCCGCACATCGTCGTCATGGCGGCGCGCGCGGCGCGGATGCCCGGCGCCCGCCAGGTGCGGGGGCGCATCGCGCTCGTGCCGAACGCCGAGCGGATCTCGTGGGTCGTCAGCGTCGTGTGCCCGGATTTGAGCCTGCTCGACGCGTTGTCGGCGGCGGAGCGCAGCGTCCTTTTGCAGCTGCTCGAGGGCAAGAGTTACGTCCAAATCGCCGGGGCGCGCCAGACCTCGACGCGAACCGTCGCCAATCAGGTCGGCACGGCCTTTCGCAAGCTCGGCGTCTCGGGGCACGGCCAGACGCTCGATCGACTCATGAGCCGGACCCTATCGACGCCCCCGCGCGAAGCGCGAGCGTGAAGCCCGGCCTCAGATCGGAACCTTCGAGCCCGCAAGGAGCTCGGCGTGCCCCATGGCGCCGAAAGGATTTTCCCAGTTGGGCCTTTTCGGCACGACGGCCGGATCCGGCGGCGGAACACCCACGGGCGGCTTCGCGCTCTGCTCGGAACCCGTGCTCGAGGTGGGCGGCGCCGGCGGCGGCGACACCGCCACCGGTTTTTCGCGAGCCGAGCTCGCCGTAGTGGCGTTTTTTCCTGGCGGCCGTGGCGGCTCGACCTTCCCGTGCGGGTCGGGCTTCGACTGCGGGTTATTCGTGGGGGGCTCGCCCACGGCCACGCGGGTCGCCGTGGGGAGGGACGAGGTCGGCGGGGGGGCGACCTTCTGAACGACGTGTATGGCGGGCGCGACCGGCACCCTGCTCACCGCCCCGCCGCTCAGACCCTGGACCAGCAAGTAGAGCCCCGCCGCGAGCAGGCCGCTCCCGATGATCGACGCGGCGAGCACGGTCCGGCGGCGCCTCACGGTGGGCCCCTCCGTCGCTTCGTCGAGGGCCGCGAGCAGGGCATCGACCGACGCGAACCGCCGCTCGGGCGCTCGCTCGAGGCAGCGCAGGACGAGAGCGTCGAGCGCCTTGGGCACCTCGGGGTTGAGCGAGCTCGGCGGCGGGATGGAGTCGAACAGGCTC
>Ga0335083_10004293_pt1 | contig 18178 bp, 27 predicted proteins | sample Lox_Sample_42_FD_206716 | JGI IMG/M metagenome (GOLD analysis project Ga0335083, IMG submission 206716) | Soil microbial communities from Loxahatchee National Wildlife Refuge, Florida, United States - Lox_Sample_4.2 | ecosystem: Environmental > Terrestrial > Soil > Wetlands | place: USA...
TCTGGGGAGTCCATGTGATTCCGTCAGCGGATGTTGCCGCATAATGCGTAGCGCCCTGTCCAACCGCCACGAATAGCCCAAGCGCTGGAGACCATGCAACACCATTCCATCCGTTGGCCTCAAGCGTTCTGACGTTCCACGTTACTCCATCAGGCGAGGTCGCCGCGTAGTTGGTAGCCGACCCCACTGCTACAAACAGATTGAGCGCTGATGACCAGCACACGGATCGCCACGATCCGGCCGCCAATGTCTGGGGAGTCCATGTACTGCCATCCGGCGATGTCGCGGCATAGTGCGTTACACCAAGGCCAACCGCTACGAATAGGGACTTGGCTGGAGACCAGCAAATGGATGTCCAAGTGTTTGCTTCGAGCGTTCGTGTAGACCAGGTGATTCCATCGGTGGATGTTGATGCATAGTTGGTAGCGGAACTCACAGCGCATAGCGTGTTGATACCTGGAGCCCATGCCACACCACTCCACGTTCCCGATGCGATTGTCTTCGTCGCGAAACTGATCCCGCCAATCTGCGAAACGGTAAGGCCCGATTCTGTGAGCAGAAATGATTGCTGACTGTTCGAGATCACGAACTGTAGGCTGTCCACATAGTGCATTCCGATGTACTTAACCAACACCACATTGGTGATCGTGATGGACGGCATGGAGAACGTGGTGGACCGCGTGTTGATGACCGCACCCGTGGCCGGATTGTACTCGTCCACGCGGATGGCGCTTCCGATGCGTGTGATGCCGATGATCGTGCCATCCGCCGTCCACGCCGCATCGAGGTAGCCCGGGATCTGCCCGCGCCTGTAGACCGCCTGCGGCCCCACGTTGCCGATGGAGAGGTCGTTGATTCGGACGTTGTGAGAAGGATCGACGGAGATGACATCGCCGGTCTTTGCGATCATCGTCTGTCCGAGATTGTTCAGATCGGTCAGGGTGATGTCATCGACGTAGAAGTATGCCCCTGCTGCATCTCCGCTTGCATTTCCGAAAAGGAGATTGCAATAGGTTGCATTACTAGGAACCGTGAAAGTCAAGGTTAATGGCTGCCAAAGGTTGTTAAGCGTTGGCCCAGAGGATACCGCACCCACTCCCGTATACCATTGCAAAGTAACATCAGCCAATGTCATGGTTGATGCCGAAGGCACATATACCCATGCAGAGAGCGTGTAGGTGTGTCCCGGTATTATCCCGCCCAGCCCTGATGAAGGACTGAAAAACTCTTGCATGAGGTTGCCGGCGCCGGCTGTCTTTGTGGCCTTGAAGGAATATGACCCGCTATGGGCAAAGTCCGAACTCTGATCCCACGTTGCGTTGACGGGAGATCCGGCCGTTTGTCCCTTCACCGCCGGTGCCGTCGCGCTCTCGCAGTTGCCGTTGGTGATCAGGTTCACGCTATGGTCTGGGAACGTGGTCTCCTGCTCGTAGAACGAAGTCACGCCACCATTCCGCTCCATGCCCGTGTTCTGGACGATCTGTGTCGGCTGGTCGTCGAACGGATACGTGTCGCTGCCGGTCGGATTGTCCGTGCAGATCGAGGACTTGAGGTTGATCGACGCTCGGCCGGAGGCTTTCACCGGATGTAGCTCCTATCCGGGTAGACGTTCCGGATCTTCTCGGGCCGGTACTCGTCGCGCTTGATCACCTGCTCGAACCGTGCCCATAGTCCAGTGGCAGGGCCTTCCGCTGCGTTCGTCGGGTGGCCCAGCTTCAGCAGGTGGCCCGCGATGTCTGCGCCCTGCTTGATGCGATAGTCCACCGCAGACTGCCATGCCATGATTTCAGGTACGAGGTTGTTCGGCGTGGTGAAGCTGTAGTTGACCGTCCCGTCCACGCCAAGGAGTTGCTGGTTGGCAGCGCCAGACTTCAGTACCGGCACGATCCACGTGGCCGGCGTCTGGTTGATATCGTAGATCACCTGCCCTATGTCCGTGGCCGCGGTGTCGATCACATCGTCCGTGACGATGGCCGCGGTGGTCGCGTTGAAGGTCACGCGCCGGACGTTGCCCGAGTTGTCGCGGATGTACAGAAGCGGCGAGCTTCCGCCATCGGAGGTCACCTTGGCGATCCCCGAGGCGTACATCGTCGTGGAAGGGACCAGCGTTCCCACCAGGGAGGCCGTGGTCCGGTAGATGATCGTCGGTCCTATCACCACGACGCTGGTCACGTTGGCTGTGGCGTTGACCAGCGCATCGGTTCCGCCGGTTAGGTCGCAGGACCGGATCTGAGTCGAGGTCGTGTAGTAGATGGTGTCGCTTGCGATGTAGAAGCAGATCACATTGGCGGGCGTCGTCGCCTGCGTGGGTGCAGTGAATGCCGCGGTGAGCGCCGTGGTCTTGTACCAGATGAATCCCCCACGGATCCAGTACAGCACGCCCTTGTAATAGACGATGTTGGTCACGGCCCCGCTCTCCGTGAAGAGCGCCATCGGCGAGCTCACCGTTGCGTTGGTGATGTTCTCCGAGGTGATCACCTGGCCATAGGTGTAGACCATCGTCTGGAGATACGGAGCATAGGCCGGCGCCGCGATTGTGGTGAACAGGTTCGGCGCATAGCTGGTCCCGTAGACAAAATCGTTCTGCGGGCACGTAACGGTCGGGGGGACCGGGTAGTAGCCCAGGCGCAGCGTGATCCCGGTGGCCGCCACCGACCCTCCGATGATCCAGAGGTTCGACCCCTTCAGTCGGTAGTACGGATCGCCGGGCTGGTTGTCCTTCTGCGCCATGCTGAATTTCTTCACCGGAAGCCAGTCCTGCCCCGCGATCTTGTAGTCCAGATATCGGATCTTCAGGAAGTCCGCCGGCAGCGGGTACAGGTACTCGTTGTTGGCCCCCGCCACGGCATAGGTCGAGGTGAGCGTGATCGGGTTGACCTCCGTCACGTTGTAGTCGTCGTCAGCCTCGGTCAGCGCGTTGTAGAGGTCTTTCCATGACTCGTTGAGGCTGTCCAGCTCGTCCTGGTGTGAGACGAACTTGCTGGCGGGAAGGTCGGAAACGCTACGGGCGCGGAGGACTACATCTTGGGCCGTCACACCCCTATAAGGTGCTAGTCAGAAAGCAATAGCGATGGCCATATATAAAACGGGGCCGCTGGTCGGGCGGCCCCTGGAGAAGAAGGAGGTGAAGCGGGAAGCCTAGTGCGCTCCAAAATCTACCACGGCGTTATGCCCGGGCTCGCGAACGGCGAAGTTTCCGTACATCGATACGGACACCTGCGCGGCGGGACCTTCGGTGGAAGTCGAGTTGCCGGTGATCGAGATGAAGTCCTCGATGTTCAGCTTGAACGTGGTGTCGGGCTCCTCGTTGTTGGCCGAGGTGGAAGCCGCCCCCGGCTCATTGTCCTTGATCCCGTCATCCATCACGCGCTTGCTGTTGGTGTAGGTCACGAACTCGATCTGGTTGCTGTCGAGAATCCAGGCATAGCCCAGCGGGCAATAGGGATCGTCGTAGACGTTCTCCAGCCAGCTGGTCGACATGGCGAAGCGAAGCGCGGACAGGCCGCGGGTCACCTCGTTTTTGGCGTTCTTGGCCCCGGCGGTGTTGATCTGCTGCATCATGGCCGTCTGGACGTTCATCTCCCCGTTCATGGTCAGCCAATCGTTGTCGTTGATGGCGATCATGTCGGGTACCCCGCCGCCGCGCCGAGCATAGGTCACTCCGCTGACAACGGCGTCCATGTAGAGCTGGCCGCTCTGCTTGGCGTAGTACCAGCCGGCGAGCATGTTGGTGCTCGCGTTCCTGGTCACGCTGTAGAAGGCCGTGCCGTTGTAGGTCGTCCAGTTGGCACCGCTCCGCGTCCCGAGGTACGGCAGCCATCCCGCCAAGCCGGTGGGCATATTGGCCGCGAGGCCCGCATCGCGCCCGCCGACGATGAACATCAGCGACCCTGCCGCCCAGGGGGTGGCGCCCACGACGCCGCCGGTCCAGGTGATCGTGTTGCCATCGATTGCGCTTACGGTGCGCACCGTCGCATCGTAGGCCGCCGCAGTGGGAAGCGTTCCCGTGGCCGAATATGGGATCACATAGAACTGCGTCCCGATGGACAGCTTCACGATGGTGTCGCTGTTCAAGGTCGCGGTGCTCGCGCCGGTGGATACGGCACTGGGCAGATAGCCCAGGTCGCCGATGCCGTAGCCGTAGAGGTTGGCGGCGTACATCTTGCGGCTGGACTCGCAGGCAGCGAAGAACCGAAGGCCCAGCGCCTTCAAGTATCCGCCCCTCTTGGTCCGAGCTCCCAGGTACTCGCCCTGCCCCACGTTGAACACGGTGAAGATCTTGCCCGCGGTGACGGCCATTTCGGCGGTCTTCGCGGAACTGGCCGCGTTGGCCACCGCGATGGTGTAGTCACCCGAGGTGTTTCCGCCGCGGTCATAGGGGATGGTGAACTGATAGGTCTGGCCTTCCCACTGGTTGATCTCTATGGTGCGGCCCAGCGGGGAGTTTCGGAAGAAACAACCCCTGATTTCCTTGTCGGTGTAGTAGCGCTTGTATGCCCCCAGAAGGAAGGCATCAGCGGTTACCTGTTGAGCCATTTCTCATAACCTCCTGCGTTATGCGCCCTTCCGGGCACGGCTTTTCTCTCGCGCAGCGGCGCGGGCATCATCCCGCTTCTTCATGGCCTCAATCTCGTCGAAGGCCATCTGCGCATCGTCGGGCTCTTCCTCGGCTTCGCCCTCCTCAGCCGGCTTGACTGCCACGGTCTCCACCGCCGCCACCGGCGCCGGTTCGTTGAGGCCGAGTTTTTCCTTGATCTGCTCGATCACCTCCTTGAGCTTGGAATCGCCCACCTCGTCGGTGTAGCCATCCTCGCCCCGGAGTGAGTCCATGTAGTCGAACGCCTTGTCCTGCAGGTTCGCCCCGAACGTCTTTTCGAACGGCTCGGCCAGGGGGTCCAGCATAGCGCCGTACTTCCCCTTGAAGTCGTTCATGCGCTCGGAGCGGACGTTGCTCTCGTAGGCTTCCTTGATGCCGCCGACCAGATCGTCGATGACGAGTCCCTTCACCTTGGCCAGTTCCTCCTGCAGTGACTTCACTTCGTCGCAGAGGTACTCGACCAGTTCGGCGAGCTCATCCTGGGGATCCGGCTTTTCGGCCTCATCGAGGGCGGCCCGCAAGGCCGCCCGCTCTTCAGGTGTCAGTCCCATGACGTCCATGACACCCTCCTAGTTGTTGTAGTACAGGTACTGCGGCACCTCCGCGAAGATGATCGAGGTCCAGTAGGTGGTGGAAGTCGCAGCGATGGCGCCTATGGAGATCGACGTCCCCGGCGGCATGATGATCGACCCCTTGAAGTCGTACTGCAAATTGATCATCGCCCCGGATGCCGCCGTGCCTTCCAGCCAGTGCAGGACGCCCAGGTCAAGCAGCAGCGTCGGGTTGGTCGTGAAGGTGACCGTGGCGTTTGCGAACTTCGCCGCCGATGCGCCGTGCCCCAGCGTCAGCCCCACGGGGGCGATGTTGGTGAACGTAGCCAGCGGCAGGTTCGTTGCCGCGGTATCGCCGGTGTTCTTCACATAGCTCACGGTGAGCGAGGTGAGCACCGGGGTGCCGACCGACCCCACGCCGAGCTGCAGCAGACAAGGGATGAGTACCTTTCCGCTGGAGGCCGGGTTCCACAGCGTGGGCGAGTTGGTGAGCGCCGACTGCACCGGTATGGCCGCCGCGGCTCCGCTCTTGGCGACGTACAACTGCCCCTGCCGGTTGTACTCCTGGTAGTCCGACCCGCCAAGCAGCATCACCTGTTCTCCGAAGTCCGAGGCTCGGAGATAGGCGACCGCGCCTTTTGTGTTCGGTCCTACAAAGCCATTTTGGCTCTGAAAGTCTATGGCCATGTTTCATTCCCCCTTTTCAGCTCACGCTCTGCGGGATCTCGGCGAACAGGATCGTGGTGTAGTAGGTCGTCGAGGTTGCGATCGTCGAACCTACCGCGATCAGCGACCCCGGCGGGACGATGAGCTCCGTGTCGAAGTCGTGCATGAGCGTGTACATCTGCGCCGTAGCCGCCGTGCCTTCCAGGTGGTGCCCGATGCCAAGGTCCATCAGGACCGCAGGGTTGGTCGTGTAGGTGGCCACTGCGGGAGCGAAGAGCGTTTTCGCGTTCGCGTTTCCGCCGAGCCTCATGTTGACCACCGCCTGCGTGGTGAAGGTCAGCACCGGCGCCGCCGTCGCTGCGGACGATCCCGCATTGTTGAGATACGAGATGGTGAAACCCTGGAGGATCGGCGTACCGATTGCCCCCACGCTGAACATGATTTTCAGCGGGATCATATAGACGCCCGATCCAGCGGGGTTGAAGAGCGCTGGCGCGTTGGTCAGCGCGGAGTTGACCGGCACGGCTGCCGCGGTATTCACGCGCGCGACATAGACCAGTCCCTTTCGTACCAGCGTTCCATACTTCCCCCAGAACTCGGAAACCTGCAGATCACCGTAGCTGCCGGCCGTGAAGTTCGTGGACGCCGAATCAGAAAGGTTCCTGATCGACGATCCGATCACGGTCTGGGCGTTGGTGAAATCTACTTTGCCGCCATCGAATGCCATTTGGCTTCTCCTTTCGTCAGGTGTAGTTGTTGCCGACTTCTGTCCACTCGAGGGCGATGCGGACGATGATCACGCCCACTGCCCCGAGCAGGAAATCGTTGGTGATGACCAGACCTTCGTTCGCCCGGATGGTGATCGGGTTGGTCGAGGTCGCTTTTCCGAACTCAGGATCGACGCTCGCGGAAGCGACGCCGATTGCGCTGGCCCCCGACAGCCATGAATAGAGCGGCTGGTCGTCAAGGGTCCTGGTCCCCGCGCTGATCGCGGCCGTGGTGGCGATTCTCATATCGCCGTTGCCCGCGAACAGAAGCGACTGCGCGCTATTGCCGGGACCGATCTGCTTGCTGTCCAGCGCCTGGTCTGCCGTCTGCGTGGTGGTGATCGCCGTTCCGCCGGAATCGCTCGTGGTAAATGACCGAGCGAAGTAGACCGAATTGCCGATCGGCTGTGCCGTCGTGTATGCGGTGACAACGGCCATGTCCACGTAGAGTTGCTGAATGATCATTCTCGCCGCAGTGGAGGTCCAACGGACTGAGAAAATCGGTGCGGCAGCCGCGAGTCCCGCGGCGAGGTTGCCGGTGTACAGCGAGATCCGGTACGCGCCACCCGCGGGCGCAATCTTGGAATACGGAGTCTGCAATGCCATAGCTATCTCCTATGCCGGCCCCGCCGGCGCTGGCGCCCCGCTCATCGCGGGCGCAGTCATAGGTCCGGGTCCAGCCGACGGCTGCCCATTAGGTCCGTTTAAGGGGAGAGGCCCGGTCGGTCCCTGTACGGCCGGAGGCTTTCCAGGGAACGGGCCGGGCGTCTGCGCGGCCGCGGCGGCATCAGCGGCGGCCTTCGCAGCCGCATCCATCGCGTCCATTTTCCCCTTGACGACGTTGATCAGTTGCACCAGGCGCTTGAGGACTTCGGGATCCTCGTCGTTTGCGTCCAGGCGCAGCAGTGTGTTGATGGACTCCCCGAAGAGCTGCTGGAGATTGCAGCCCTCGTAGAAGTCGTACTTGTCCTCTTCCACCGCGCGTTCGATCACGCGCTGCGCGTAGTCATAGCTGGCGGTGGTGATGGAGTAGGCAGCCTGAAGATCGGGGAACTCCAGAAGCACCGCGGCGAGCGCGGGGTTGATCACCTGCATGGCGATCAGCTTCTCGATCTGCTCCATCTTCTTTTGCGGGTCTTTGGAAAGCGACGAGCTCGCAGAGAACTGAATGGCGAAGGACTCGCGTTCGGCCTTGATCTCGCTCCAGGTGATGCGAGCGCGGCCCAGCTTCTTTGGCAGGATGTCCGCCTTTGCCGGGGCCACCTCGATGAAGATGTTGGCGAGCTCCATGTAGAAGTGGATATAGGACTGAAGCCACGGGTTGTGGCGGTCGCTCTCCACATCCTCGACGGTCTCCAGGGCCACGCCAGACGGGTTATTGCCCAGCGGGTTCTTCGCCTGCGCGGAGAGCTGCGAGATTCCGTTCATCTCCATGGCCTGCGCGATCCAGAACTGCAGGCCCGAGATGTAGGACGGATCCAGAGGCGCCGGAGTGGATGTCACTACCGGCGTCGTCATCCCTGGCAGGTACTTGTATGGGTAGACCTGGCCGATCTCGTTGGAGACCATCGACGGCTTGACTTCGGTTCCCGCCAGAACCCAATGGACCTGCGCGGGGTTAAGCTCGTAGGCGAGGTGAATCTTGTGGCAGAGCGAATCGACCTGCGTCTGGATGGTGAAGGTATTGTCTGCCATAGAGACTGACTGGTTGCCCTTGATCGGCTGCTCGAGGTAGAGCACCGCGGCGGGCGGGATGGAGAACTCTATGTCAACCTTCTCCACCAGCTTGCCGGTGATGAAGGTCCATTTCTGCTTGTCGATCAGGTCGTAGTAGATCTCCAGCTTGCCCTTGAGGCTTCGCTTCTGCTCGATCTGCGTGAGCAGTTCATCTGCTGCGGCCTTCTGCTCGGCGTCCGTCCCCTTGGCCGCCTTGATCTTCTCGCGGAGGTGTACCAGCGGATACATGCTGCGCTGGATGCAGCACCGGGAGAACTTGCCCGCGTTCCATTCGGCCGGGTCGTAGAGGTATTCCCAAGGATTCAGCGGGACGAAGATGAGCGCTTCGTCGTCCAGCCAGAGCACACCACGTTCGAAGATGTCGGCCTTGCGTGCGACCTCGATTCCCTTGCGCGGGACATCCTGCTCCTCGAATAGCGTGTCGAAGAAGAGCTGCGCGTTGCGGCAGGTTTTCAGCGTCTTGAACGTTCCGCCGGTCGGGTTGAAGAACGGCCGTACCTTCGTCTCGGTGATCTTGGAAACGTGCGTGTCGATGCAGACGCGGATGACGTTCAGGTTCGGGGTGGTGCCTTCGTCCTCGCCCTCGTCGGTGTTGTAGTAGCTCAGGGCCTGGCCGTACTGGTTTCGCAGATCCTCGATGCGCCTTCCGTTATTGGCGTAGCGGTTGAATGACCTCCGCCACTTGGTCATCAGCTTCTGGACTTCGTTCTGAAGGAATGCGATGTCGGTGCGGACGTCGGCTTCGGTCATCAGTATGCCGCCGCCCTCTCAGGGTCGAGCACCGCGCTCTTGATGCGGTCGAAGGCGTCGGCCTTCTTCAGCTCTAGCTTGGTCCCGTCGGGGAACGTCCAGACCGCGAGAATGTCGGTCCGAGTGGCCAAGGAGATGGCCTTGATGGACGCCTCGATGGTGGTGTAGTCCGGGTTTTTTCCGACGAAGCGCTTTAGATCACGTTCGCGGGCCTTGGCAGCCTTGATCTCTCGGTATGCGAGCCAGAAATCTCCCAGCATCGCCCATATAAGGTGCGAGCCGGGAGGCACTTTCTGCTATGTCACTCCGCGCGTCCTGCTGCTCATCGGAAACAGCACCGCGCCGCCCCCGCTGACCACGCGCTTCATCTTCGCTCCGCACCTGGCGCCGGCGGCCTTTCGCTCGCAGCGCACATCGGGCTGCTCTGTCATTCCATGCCAGCGGGTGGTGCGGCTGCCGCAGACCGGGCAGCGGTACTCATACTCTGGCATGCTCTCGCCTCGGCTGGAACTTGGCCACGGTCCGGGCAAGGAAATATGCTCCCATCTCCCGCCAATCCAGTGGAGTGCCATCGCTGCGGAGTAGGAGTATCCAGGAGTAGTGGGCGTCCCACAACATCTTGTCATGGATCTCCATCAGTTGGCCCCCGGTCCCGCGAGAACAATGCCCGACAGCGCTTCCTTGGCCTTGGCTATGAGCTCAGCCCGGCCGCAGTCGGTCACCATGAGCACGGCGCTCTTGGGCACTCGGATCTGCTTCGGGGCGAACTCGCTCTCGCATGCCTTGATCATGGCCACGTCAGCCTGGCCGCGCTTCTGCGTGTGCTGGATGATCACCACCAGCGTCTTCTCGCCATCGAAGATGTAGGAGTCCGAGTCCTCCTTGGCCGTCTCGCTGTAGAAGAACTGCCCCGTGAGCAGCTGATAGATGCAGGGCAGTCCCGGCATGGCGTTCTTCCCGTTGCTGTTGAGTATGCTCATTTAATTTCCCGCCTTCTGTTTCCAATCTCCGCACCAATCTGACGACGAGATACTTGGCCAGATCGGAATGTGACCCTCACCGGACACCGGTGAGTGACGGTGACAGCGAAGGTATGAGCTGATGTGCTCATACTCAATCCGAGCGAAAGCGCATCCTGCGCAGTTCTGCGGCTCTATCGGGATCTGTTGACCCTCTTCCATGACTCGGCCCTCCGTCCCGCGTGGTCCGGTATGCGCGGCCCACCGATTATCTATCTGCTTCGCTTCCTGAAATCCGGGTGCGGAGTGATGTCCTTCACGCCCAGCCGAGCCTTCTGCCGGCGGATGTCCTCCGCCCTCGGCGCGGTGCAGCGCATGCACGAGCACTTTCCGCACGGCATGGCCATCGTTCCCTGGTAGTGCTCGCTCAAGCGGTGGCCGCACTTGCATGTGATGGGCGCAAGCGCCGGGTCGTCCTTCGCCGCGACCTCCTGTTCCATCTCGCGGTGCATGTCGCGCATGAAGGCGATGTCACGCTTGTCTGCCCAGCCGTCAGCCCGCGGCATTTTCCGTCTCCGCTACTCTCGGCGCAAACGGCCGGGGAGCTCCTACTCCCATCATCGCCTCATACAGCATCGCGTCGGCGATCTCGTAGCACTGGCCGGCAAGGTCCTCGGCCTTGATCCGCGTCGTCGGGCAGGCTAGCAAGCCCTGCAGGGCGGCCATGGCGAACAGGTCACGTCGCGTCACTTCGTCCACAGCTTGCTCCTTATCTCGTTCACGGCGTCAACCAGGGCGTTGATCTTGTCTGCATAGACGCTGCTCAACTCTTCTGGAAGCTTTTCCAGCGGCTTCGGCTCGGAGGGATAATATGTGCTCCAGAACCACCGATCCATTTTCCCCTGAGCTGCTTCGTAAGCAGCCTTCTCAGATTTGGGCTCATTCATAATTGCGATAATGTCGGTCAGGGCTTCCCCCCATCCTCTTCCGGCAAGTATGCGGAAGATCCGCTCCCGCTCGTCGGCGCGGATGGTTCTTTCATCGCCACGAGCATATGCCTTGCCATCGTTGAAGGCCGCTGCATATCCCTCCCGACGCGCCTTCTCTATCTCGGCCTCGGCGTCGTGAGCCAGCACCCATATTCCGTTCTCGTCCTCGACGGATTTCGTGATCTGCATGGGTGAGCACTTCGGATCGATCTCGAACCTATATCGCTTCACTTTCCCCTCCCTCACACTATCCCCAGTTGGATCGGGCGCATCGCGTAATGAACCGCCCGCATCTCGTCCGGGTGATATGTCTCGTCGTCGATCTCCCTCGTCAACTGGTCCTGCTCGTTGCGCTTGTAGACCGTCTTCAGCGCTTCATCCCACAGCGGGCCATCTCGACGGCACTTGAAGATTCGCCTTCGCGTCTCATCCTGGAGAAGCTCAAAGGCCATCTCCTTCTCCTGGTTGTAGGCTGCCTGTATCGGAAGGCCATAAGACTGCGCAAGGTCGAATGGAGTGATCTTGTTCCCGCCGGTGTCTGCATGGATATACCACCCATCCTTGTTCACGACGCTCTTGAAAAGCGGTGACGTCTTGATGTAGGCAAGACCAGCGTTGACCGCCTCCGCGATCTCCGCAGTGCCCTTGCGGTTGGCCTTCCACTCGTAGACCAGGAATCGCTCTGGTCGAGTAGTCGAATAGCATACGATAGCAAGCGCATCCGCGTCTTCGAAACCGAAGTCAAGTCCTCCAGAAAACCTAACATCTGTGACAGGCTGAGAAGCGATCCAATTCGAAAGCTCATCGTCAGTGAACGCATTCTCAGGCGCAAGGCGAAGTACAAGCGCATCATCGTCATACGCGATCCTCCCCAGGTATTCGCGGATGTACAGGGGGTCCGTCTCGGAAAGGCCCTTCTCCGCGCGGATGGTCTCGAGCTGGTGCTCGTGGTCGGGGATGAACGGGTTCTGCGTTAGGTTCCAGTTGAGCCGAAGCGCATCGGGGTACAATGGCGAGCCGTCAGCTTGCGCCCCAAGGAACAGCGCCTCCCAATAGGTGCCGCGGACGCGCGGCCCGGTTCCACCGAACGCGATCTGACCATTCTTGTCGATCAGCGTCGGGGAGATGATAGATTCGGTGAGATAGCGCAGCTCCTTCTGCGACTGGCACTCGTCTATGGCGACGCGATCCCAGTAGGGGCCGCGGTTCTTTTCTCGCTCGTCCTTCGTCGTGTTTCCGCCGAACTTCATCACGCCATCGGTCTCGGTGACGATCAGTCCCTCTACGCGGTTGTGCGACTTGATCTTGATGCCAAGCATTGCGAAGGTGTCCATCATCGGCTGCCAGAGCAGCCCCATCGCCGTGGTCAGCGTCAGTCCGATGTAGAGGCAGCGTGCATCGGGGTGCGAGACGAACTCATCGGCGAACCATGCGCGGATGCCCTCGGTCTTCCCGCCTCGGCGGCCCGCCATGAGGGCGATGTACTTCGCCTGCGAGAACAGGATCTGGCGCTGGATGTCGGTGCAGGATTTGTGCAGTCGGTAGTGTAGGAAGTCCTGGTCGCGCTTCTCCCCGCGCGTCTCGTACTCTTCGAGCTCGGTCAGATAGTCGCTGCCGCTCTTGCCATACGTCTCGTTGATCCAGATACGCAGGGCTGCGGCTTTGCCCTTGGCGGCATCGTCAACGACTCGGCGCACGATCACGCGGGCCTTGGGCAGCTTAGTCTTCTTGTACGGCTCGACGGACTCCTCGAGCATGATGCGGTTGAACTGGTAGCGGTAGTTGGTGCGTCCAGCGGGATATCCGTCAGGGTTGCCGCTCTCGCCGGGCTTCCATGGCGGCATTAGGTTGGCCAATCTCTTGTCGGTGACAGTCTCGGTGCTACTTGCCATTACCGATCCTGTTCCACAGCGCCAGCATCTTCTCGATGACCATCGAGCGGTTCAGCTTGGCGCCCTTTGAGCGGTAGCCGTTGATGTCCTCGATCTGCCTGTCCGTCTCTGCCAGGATGTCTACGTCGATGCTCACCAGCACGCTTCGCTTTCCCACGCCTTAGGTGCCGCCAGACGTAGTGGAGCTGATCGCCGTGGTCATAGATCCACTGGCGCCCTGCAATAGGCTCGATATCCAGAATTGCCCCCCGATAGGTCCTGGAACGATGCAAAATGAGAATGATCCTGGCCCCGACCAAGCCCCATGCCGCGATCTCGTTGAAGGCGTGAAGCGGATCCACTCCGAGGACGGGAACATTCTGAGGGCTGCTCGGCTCCGGGATGCTCGAAAGCGGTACAACCGATTTGAGCAGTTGCGCTTTCGGGCCTTTGTGATTGGAGAGCTCGTGGACCACTTCGATGTTGAGAACCTTGGCGAATGAGTGAATGCTGTAGCCGGGATTGCGGTATCGGGAGAGCACGCGTGAAACGATGACTTGTACCAAGTCGTCGACGTCGACGTGACCGCTCTCATGACGCGAAGCATAAGCCTTCGCCAGGACCGCCGTGATAGCTCGGCACTCCGCGTAAAGACCTGCCATCCCTCCGCGTTCGCCCTCGAGGTATCGACGTTGAAACTCATGGGCGACCGATTCATTTATCACCAGCGCGAACATCGCGCTTTTTTCCAGCCCTGTAAATACCCGTGCCTCCGGAGAGCGCCATACCTCGGAACGCGGTAGCCGCGGCGATCAACTCGTCCACGTGCGAGAGGATGATGTCTCGGCTGCAGTCGGCTATGCTCTGCTTGCCTTCGCGGATCCGCTTTCGCCATTTGACGGCTTCCTGGAAGGCGAACTCGTAGCTGTCCAGGCGCAGGAAGCGATGGCTCATAAGGTCCTGCAGCACTAAGTCTCGTCCCGATTGGTAGCTCATGGCTTGGCCTTCTTCGCCCACGCTTTGTCAGCCGCACGCTTGAGCGATGGCTTGCGCTTTCCCATCGCCAGTAGTTGGCGGATCTGAGCATCCGTCATCGCTATTGGGCGGCCCCCGATGGTCACGCTCTTCTTGATCTCCATGTCCCCTCCCTTTCCGCCATTTCAACGGCAGTGCGCTTGTGTCTACTCGCTCGACGATGATCTCAGAGAGATCCGCTCGGAACCATTTGCGGCATTTGAAGCAACAGAATCCTTGCCCGTTGTCATCCTGCTGCAGCCGCGCCTGGCAATTCGGGCATCGCGGATAATCGCCGTGCTCGTTCTCACGGATGGCCGGCTTGTAGCGCCCGAAGTCCTGGAAGAAGAAGTCCAGCTTCCCGGCCTCCAAGCAGTTGTCCAAGGCAATGAGCACGCAGTTGACCCCGTACTTGTCCAAGAGCATGGCGAGCTGATCCTTGTGTTCCCGGATCCAGACAAGGGGGGTGTCGTGATACGGCGCCAAGAGCTGCGCCATCCGATCAGACGTTTTGCCGTTCCTCTCACTAGCCGGAGATAGCACTGGCCCCCCCCTTCTTTCCTTCCTCTCCTATCCTTCCTCTCCTAGTATTAGGGTGGGATTGGTTGGCTATTGGCTGACCATTGGGTGACTTATGCCACCGCATTAGGGCACCATTCCGTCCGTCTTCCCGGTGCTTTTCCATGGTCGCCATGTCCCGAAGGATTCGGTCCGACCAGATAAAGTCATCGTCTGCAGACAGCAGTTCGAAGTCCTCCAGAAGCGATGACAGGAACTCCCCCGCCTTTTCTGGGCTACACTTCCAGCACTGCGCCAGCGTGGCATTGCACCACTTGTCGCGGCGTAGCTTCCCGCCTTCCTGCTCGCGCAACAGCTCCGCCAGGCGCCAGTACCTTCCGTAGCCAGCCATGCCGTAGCGATGGACCATGGCTTCCACCTTTGGATCGTGCGCAGCGTTCGTGTCGTGCTTTAGGTAGTAGACGTCCTTAGGCACCCGCCCCTCCCTTCAGGTCATCCCAGGTCAAGTCATCGTGAACGTAGAGATCCCCAGTGATCGCTACGCTCGAATGCCCCAAGTACCGGCTTACCGCGGTGAGTGATCTCCCCGCCGCGATCTGCCGGGTTGCGAACGTATGACGCATACAGTGCGCCGACAGGCTGCGCCCGAGGACCCGCCGGCTTGCCCTGCGGATCCTATTCGTAATGGCCGTTCGGCTGCCGTGGAAGGACACCACGCGATCGTAGTAGACCGTCCGTATCTTGTTGCCCTTCCCAAGCAGACGGATCGCGTAGTGCCCCGCCATTGGCGTGATGTCCTGTTCATGGATCCCGAGCGCCTCACTGATCCTGGCGCCGGTGGCAAGCAGGAAGCGGACGAGCTCGCGGTCCTTTGCGTGCAAGGCTCGAAGCAGCTTGCGCTCCTCGTTTGACCCGAGAACTTTCTCCGCGCCGACGCCTTTGTTTGCATGACGGACCGCCTTACCCATGAAACATTATTTATCTTTTGTTACAAACGTCAATTTACCTGATAAAAATAGATACCAGCAACATTCGACTGCGCACTGTTCGACGATCATTCTTCTCCCCTTGCTGACATGCAAAGATACAGGAATCACTTGCTCTCCTTGCTGAAGTAGTCAAACATCTCCTTGCCCTTACGGTGTGCTTCGTCTATCTCGGATTGACGCCAGAATCGGACACCGAGCATATGGAGAAACCATCGAAGCAATCTCGACTTCACGTCCCGCCTCCTGCGCTTGGGTCCGACCAAGCAAGACCTCTACGTATCCTACCGACATGGCTTTTGCAGATACCGAACCTCTTAGCCAACTTTCTGTGACTATCCTTGGATTTCCGTATGATCTGGACATCACTCTCGGTAATTTTGTGATTCGGATGATTTTGGCCGTGGAGAATGTGATAGCGACCCTTCTGCTTCATATCCCTATTGTTGTCGGCCTTAGTACCGAGGAAAAGATGATCGGGGTTTACACACGCCCGAACATCGCATTTGTGGCAGACACACATACCATCAGGAATCGGACCATGCAAAGCTTCCCATATTGCGCGATGCGCCCTGATAGATACCTCTTTTCCATTCACGGTTTTCTTGATTCTTCCATAACCGTTCCAACTCTTACCTCCCGTCCAGAGAACACATTCACTCATCTTTCATCTCCACGACGGGGCCGCATAGAAAACCATCCCGAGAGTGCCACCACGAGTCGTCGATAACGGTCTGGCTTGACGGCTTGAATACGTCACCCAACATCGCCCCGCACTGCGTGCACCTCCACCGCCTCGCTGCCTCGGGAGGGGCGGCCTTTTCTTCCTCGCTTACCACGTCGTAACGTCGGGCCATCTCTGCCAGCTTGCGCTCTGTCTCGCGGTCATTTCCCACGACAAGAACCCTCGGCCCGGCGGGGGCGGGCGTCTCGTCGGGGAAGCGGCGGTTCCACGATTCGATGGCGTGATCCTGAATCTCGGCGTAAGCCCCTGACCCGCCGCATGCCATGCAGTAGACGGCACTGACGGGATGCTTCCCGTCGATCATGCCCGTCTTGATCTGCTGGTCACGGCTCCCGCAGAACGGGCACGGCTTCAACGATTCGCTCATGGATTCTTCCTCCCGCAGTAGGGGCACTTGCCCTTCGGAAAAAGATAGCAGAAGTAGCACGGCGGCCTTTTCATCCCTTCGTCTCCTTTGGCGGCTGGGCGCGGAGGGCGTCGTCGAGACCGCAGTCGCACTCCATATCCGTTTCGTGGAATCGTAGCTTGATGCACGACTTCTTGTGAGAAAGATAGGGTAGGAGAGATTTCACCAGCCCCGTCCCCTCGGCCGGCTCGGGCGTCTCGTCGGGCAGGTCTGGTCGTGGGAATTGGAACTGGTCCCTCAAGGGCGTCTCGTCGGGGTAGCGGCGAAGGGCTTCGGCTTCTAACCATTTCCGAGCATGGGTATTGTCAAAGTCACCTTCGTACTCCATTCGATAGGTCACTCCACCCGCTACAAACGCATCACGCTCTTTCTGGCTCATGGCTTCCTCCCGCTACCTGTAAGAAACCATTCCCGCTACTCGTGGCCCTTGCCCGCGTCGTCCTTTTCCAGCGTCTTCTTGAAGTAGAGGCGCCCCTGGACGTGGAAGATCACCACGCCCTCGGGCTTCATGAACCCGGGAGCGGCAGAGCTTCCAACTGAAGCGAGATTGTCGAGACAGTTCTGAATCGCGGACGTCTTGAACTCTCCCTGATACAGAACAGGCACCACGTCACAGCACGCGGGCCGCGTTTCTGACCACTTCGATGTGTTGAACAGAGACCACCTCTTGCGGTCCTGACCGTACTTGCGCTGGATGCCGAGGCCCCACCATTCCCCATAGTGGCGACCGACGCCGAGCCCTTCGCGCAGCTCGTCCGCGTGTTCGGCAACCCAACGCGCGAACCCGAAGTTGTCATCTTCGGGGGTGATCCAACGCGTTCGACTCCCCGCGATCACGCGGCCATCCTCCATGACGAGAACACACCCGTTCGTACCGTCGATCTTCTCCGTCACCACGCATTCGCGCGAGAGGCGCGGGATCTTCGGGAACTCCTCGAAAACAGGAACCTCGACCAAAGTCTGAACATCACCCATGCATTCCTCCTGTGTTGTGACCGGAAATATACCAGCAAACTTAACAAAACTTTTACAATTGCCCCCTTGACAAAACCCGACCGTCGGGTTATTATCTGATCATGGAGGAACGAGAGATGGACAAGATGATTGAGGTTGACGGGAGGTACGGCGCGGGGTTCTGTACGAGGGTCCGTGTCCATGACGTTACCGACAAGGGAGGATGGATCACGAGGCGGGTGTACCGGGACGCGATGAATCGGCTGGGTCTCTCCTCTGATGGGGATCACGTTCTGAGAGTCCTCGGGGAGAAACGCGGATTTACCATCACGGTCGAACCGCACTTCTATGAAGGCATAACTCCCGACTACTACGCGATCATTCAATGAAGAAGGCAGACAGGGCGACAATCTCGGAGGCAATGCGGCTCCTGCGCTCCATCCCCTCCGAGGCCAGGGCGAAGGCAAGCCGCGAGAATGGCAAGAAGGGCGGACGGCCCAGGAAGAAGCGGGGTTAACAGCCCCGCTCTTTTTTTGCCCGGTGCCGTGATGGGGGAATACAGGCATCATTCCTCACCCCTGATGTAGAGTCGGGCGATTTCGCAGAGCATCACGAACACCGCATCCTTGTCCCGCTCCAGTTGACCAAGGCTCCAATACGGAACAAG
>Ga0335083_10004294_pt1 | contig 18177 bp, 12 predicted proteins | sample Lox_Sample_42_FD_206716 | JGI IMG/M metagenome (GOLD analysis project Ga0335083, IMG submission 206716) | Soil microbial communities from Loxahatchee National Wildlife Refuge, Florida, United States - Lox_Sample_4.2 | ecosystem: Environmental > Terrestrial > Soil > Wetlands | place: USA...
CGCTCGGCGACGCGCGCGAGGCCGTAGCCGAGATGGAACGCGAGCGCGAGCGTACCGAGCGCGTGCCACGCCGCGAGCAGCGGGACCCCGCCGACCGTGCTCGAAAGCTCGCGTGCGAGCGCGAGCACCGACTCGGCGGGGTAGCGATCGCCGCGCAGGATCGGCCAGCGGAAGCGCACGAAGTGGTCGATCACGAACGGCGCGAGGATCACGCCGGTCAGGCGATGCAGCGTGAGCCAGGGTGCGCTCGCGGGCGGCGGCTGCTCGCGGCGGCGGCGGCGCCAGATCGGGCCCGCCAGCGCGACGTGGAAGGCGAGCGGCAGCCAGATGCCGACCGCTTCGCCCGCGACGGCGAGCCCGGACACCGCGTGCCGGCTGCCGATCTCGGGCGCGCCGAAGAGCGCGCGCGCATAGTTTCCGAGATGAAGGACCGCAAAGCCCGCGAGCGGAACGACGCTCGTGAGCTCGAACCCGCGCTCGAGCGTCGCGCGCGCCGGGCCTGCGGGTTTCACGGGAGCACGCTACCATGGCGCGCCTGAACTCGAGCTCGAACGGAACCGGACTTCGACGAATGCCCCGCCTCGGCCCGAGGCTGCGTGTCGTCGTGCTCGTCGCGCTCGCCGCGAGCTGCCACCGCGGTCAGCGCGACGTGGCGCCGCCCGTCTCGCTCGCGGAGGGCAGCTCCGCGCAGGCCGAGTTCCGGCTGCTGCGTTCGTTGTTTTTCGACGCCGACGGACCGGGCCGGGCCGCGCTCACGCCGCGCTTCGGCGACTTTCTCACGCGCTTCCCGGATGATCCGCGCGAGCTCGACGTGCGCGTGTTCCTCGCGTTCGCGCGCATCGAGGCCGGGGACGAGCGCGGCGCGCGGGCGTTTCTCGAGCCGGCTTTGCGCGGCGCCGAGGGGCCGCGCAAGGACTTCGCGCGCGTGGCCGAGGCGGCGATCTTCGCGCGTTCGGGCGAGGCGCCGCGCGCCGTGCAGGTCCTGCGGAACCTCGACGGCAAGCTCGTCGACCTCGACGAACGCTTCGTCTACGGCGAGGAGCGCGCGCGCGCCGCGTTCGTCGCCGGCGCGTACGACGAAGCGATCGAGGCGCTGCTCTCCTGGCTCGTGCAGGCGCCGCTCGATCGGCAAAATCGCGCTCGCACCACCGCCACGACGCTCATCGGTCTCGCGCCCGCGCCGGACCTCGTGCGCGCTCTCTCGACGTTGCGGCGTTCGCAGGAGGCCGGCACGCGCTCCGATCTCGAGCTCGCGCGCGCCTGGCTCACGACGACCATCGCCGAAAAGCTCACCGAGCTCGCGCTCGCCCACTCCGACGGCGAGCTCGCGCGCCGCCTGCTCGATGCCGGTCCCGCCACGCTCCGCGCGAGTCCCGACGGCGAACGTCTGGTCGCGCTCGCGTCGGCGGGGGCGAAGGCACCTGCCGTTGCGGGCCGCTCCGTCGGCTTGCTCCTGTCGCTCGGGGGTTCGCTCGAACGGCGCCGCGCCTCCGAGGTGGCGGCCGGCGTCACGCGCGTCCTCGACAGCGCGCGCCCGCAGCAGGGTGACGCCGGCGTCGGGCTCGTCGTGCGCTACGACACGAACGACATCGACGCCGCCCTCGCGGGGCTCGCGGCCGACGGAGCGTCGCTCTTCGTCGCCGGCAACGACGACGAATCGGCGCGGATTGCCGCGGCCCGCGCCGAAGTGTTACGCATCCCGATCATTTTGCTGCGCCCGCTGCAGCGCCAGCCCGCCGTGAAAGGGTATACGTTCGTGCTCGGCGTGGACGACGGAGCCGTGGAACAAAACCTGATTCAAGCCCTCGACGGCGCGGGCCGGCGTGAACTCGCGCGGGTCGGCCCCGGCGGCACGCCCTGCGAGGTCGAAGCCGAGGGGCCGGGCCTCCCGCGCTTTCCCCTCGCCACCTGGAAGAGGAACGGCGTGGACGCGCTGCTCTTGCAGGGCGACGTCGACTGCGCGCGCGATCTCGCCGCCGAGCTCAAGGCCGCGCGCGATCACGCCGTCCTGGCGCTCGGGCTCGATGCGAGCGCCGCGTACGCGACGCTCGGAGTCCCGACGCTCGCGCCGACGGCCGGCGCGTATCCCGCGAACGCGCCGGCGGGCGGCTGGTACGAAGCGCTCGGCCACGACGCCGCGCTCCTTGCCGCGCGCGCTCTCGGCGCTCTCCCGGCCGCGGGCGCCGCGCGCAGCGACGAGGTCGGCGCGTTGCACGAGAAGGTGCGCGACGCGCTCGCCGCGGCGGAGGCCGAGCTCTGGACGAGCAGCGAACGTGGGTTCGCCGGCGGTCGCACGTTGCCGCGCGCGCTCGGCGTCACGAACGGCGGTACGGAGTCACGTTGATGGAAGTCGAGCTTTCGAGTGAACGAGCGACGCGCGAGCTTGCCGCGCGGGTCGCGCCGCATCTCCAGGCGGGCGATCTGGTCGTTTTGAGCGGGCCGCTCGGCAGCGGCAAGACGTTTTTCGCGCGTGCGCTCTGCCGCGCGCTCGGCTTGCCGCCGCGCGTCCGTGTGCCGAGCCCTACCTTCACGCTCGTGCACGAACATCCGACCGAGCCGCCCGTGTCGCACGCCGACCTCTACCGCTTGCGCGACGAGAACGACGTGCGCGGCCTCGGCCTCGACGCGCAGCGCGACGACGGCCGCGTGCTCTTGGTGGAGTGGGGCGAACCGTACGTCGGCGCGCTCGGTGGAGACGCGCTCGTGCTCGAGCTCAGCGTGGGCCCCGGCGCGCGCCGGGCGAAGCTCCACGCCACGGGGCCGCGTTCGAGCGCGCTCCTTTCGGCCGTGGAAGGCGCGTGATGGCGGAGACGGAAGGCGCGCAGCCCGAAGACGCGGAGCGCGCCACCGCCGGCAAGGTGTTTCGCGCGCTGATCGAGCCGTTGATGGTCGCGCTCGATCGGCTCGGAGCGGTGCTGCTCCTCACGGGTCAGACGCTCGGCTGGCTCATCCGCCCGCCGTACCGATTTTCGCAGCTGTTTGCGGCGATGGACTTCATCGGGGTCAAATCGACGTTCATCGTCGGACTCACCGGCACCTTCAGCGGCATGGTGCTCGCGCTGCAGACGGTGCACAGCCTCCGGCAGTTCAGCGCGGAAGGCGTCGTCGGTTCGATCGTCGCGGTCTCGCTCTGCCGCGAAATCAGTCCGGTTTTCGCGGCGCTCATGGTGACGGCCCGCGCCGGCAGCGCGATGGCGGCCGAGCTCGGCAACATGCGCGTCACCGAGCAGATCGACGCGCTCACGACCATGGGAGTGAGCCCCGTTCAATACCTGCTCTCGCCGCGCTTGCTCGCGAGCGTGCTCATGCTTCCCCTGCTTTTCGTGCTCTACACGGCGGTGGGCATGGTCGGCGCGTACGTCGTGGCGGTCGAATGGCTGAGCGTGGACCCGGGCGTTTTCATCTCGAACATCGAGAAGTACCTGCAGCCGAGCGACCTTTTCATGGGCACGACCAAAGCGCTCGTGTTCGGGTTTCTGCTCTGTACCATCTCGTGCACGCAGGGGTTTTTCGCGTCGGGCGGCGCGAAAGGCGTCGGTGAAGCGACGACGCGCGCGGTCGTCCTGAGCTCCGTCGCCGTGCTCGTGACGAACTATCTCCTCACGAGTTGGATGACCGACGTGTGAGTTTGCGGGGTCGCCTCACGCGACCGAGCAACGCGCGTGCCAGTGAATGTGCGCGAGGCGATCGGAATTTGCGCGACACGAGGGTGAGCGAGGCGTACGCTGCTTCTCGACGGCGTGGGGTGGAGAGGATGGAGCGCAGATGGTCGAATCAAGAGGTAGGGTAAGACACCGAGCTTCTCCGAGCGGACCCAAGGTTCTTCGATCGTTCGACAACGCCGGACATCTCGATCCCTTTCGCGCGATGCGTTTGCTCGAAATCGCGTCGGAAACGCGCGCGCGGCCGCCCGGTGAGGCGTTCGTCGCCGGCTCCGCGGCGGACGACGATCTCGCCGAGGAGCTCGGCGAAGGCGCCGTGGTCGCCATGACGAGCGGCGAGGACATCGTGGTCGAGCACTTCAACCTCGACGTCGAAGAGGACTGGGGCGGTCCGTTCGTGGAGTCGCCCGCGAGCAAGGAGTTCGCGAGCGGCACCGACGAGTCGAACATCGCCGAAGCCACGCGCGAACCGTTCCCGACCGTTTGAGTCCGCGCCGCGCTCGGCGCTCAGTGCGCGACTTGCGAGAGCGCGAAGGCGTAGCCGTCGGCGCGTTCGTCGACCAAGGCTTGGATCTTGTCCGCGCCGCCGTGGCCCGCATGGGCTTGAATGCGCAAGAGCACGGGGCCGCCGCTCGAGCGCGCCTGGAGCATGGCCGCGAACTTGCGCGCGTGCATCGGGTCCACGCGGTCGTCGTTGTCGGCGGAGAAGAGTAGGACGCTCGGGTAAGCCGTCCCCGGCGTCACGTGGTGATAGGGCGAATAGGCGTAGAGCGCCTGAAAATCAGCGGGGTCGGTCGCGGTCCCGTACTCTTCGATCCACGTCTTGCCGGAGCCGAAGAGCTCGTAGCGGACCATGTCGAGCAAGGGGACGCCGCAGAGCGCGACGCGGAACAAGTCCGGACGCTGCGTCAGCGCCGCTCCCACCAGCAAGCCGCCGTTCGACTCGCCGCGAATGACGAGGCGATCCGGGCTCGTCGCACGGCTCGCGACGAGCGCTTCGGCGACGGCGATGAAGTCGTCGAACACGTGTTGCTTCTCGTGACGCATGCCCGCACGGTGCCAGGCCTCGCCGTATTCGCTGCCGCCGCGCAGGTTCGCGATGGCGAAGACGCCGCCGTGCTCGAGCCACGGGAACGACGTGGTCGAAAAGCTCGGCGTGAGCGCGACGTTGAAGCCGCCGTAACCGTAAAGCAGCGCGGGCGCGGAGCCGTCGAGCGGCCGATCCTTCGCGTGCATCAAGAAGTACGGCACCTTCGTCCCGTCCTTCGAGGTCGCGAACCGCTGTTCGGTCACGTAACGCGACGGATCGGCGGGCACGTGCGTTTGGTAGCGCAGCGTCGATTTGCCGGTTTTCACCGAGAGTTCGTAAATCTCGGGCGGTCGCGAGAACCCTTCGGACCGATAGTACGCTTCGTCGTCGCCTTCGTTGCCGGACAGCATCGACACGGTGCCGGGCTCGGGGAGCTTCACCTCGTACGCGAGCTTGCCGTCGAGCTCGCGCACCTCGAGCCCTTGCACGGCGTCGTGGATCGTCACGAGCGCCATGCGCCCGCCGATGAACGACATGCGCTCGATGACGGTATCCGGTCGCTCCGGCACGATTTCGACCCATTTCGATCTGTCGCCGGCGTGCGCGGCGTCGACGCGCAGGATGCGGAAATGCGGCGCGTCTTGATTGGTGAGCACGTAGATCGTGCCGTCGTGCGCCGTGGTGTCGTAGAGGTTACTCTGGCCCTCGACGATCGGCTGCCACACGCCGGGCTTCTTCACGAGGTCCTGCAGGTAGAGGTCGCTCGAGGCCCAGCCGTGCTGCACGGCCGCCGTGAGGTAGCGCCCGTCGCGCGACAGGTCGACGGCGTGAAACGTCTTCGGGTCGTGCGTCGCCGCGCGCACGAGCGCGTCCTTCGCCGGGTCGTCGCCGACGCGGTGAAAGCGGATCTCGGCGAAGCCCGGCCGTTCCGCCACCGTCACGGCGCCGCCGACGGGCGGGATGCGCGTGTAATAAAAGCCGGTGCCCGCCGGGTTCCACTGCGGGTCCGCGTACTTCGCGCCCTCGATCACCTCGTGCTGCTTCTTGCCCGAAGCAACGTCGATGATCTCGAGCACGGCTTCGTCCGAGTTGTTCTTCTTCACGAGGTAGGCGACGAGCTTGCCGTCCCAGCTCACGCGGTAATGTCCGAGCGAGACGCTGCCGTCCGCGGACCACGTGTTGGGGTCGAGCAGCACCTTCTTCTCGCCGTTCCGCCCCTCGCGCCAGAACACGACTTCCTTCTCGCGGCCCACGTCCTTCTGATTCCAGAAGTAACGATGCCCGCGCTTCACGGGCGCCCACACGCGCTCGATGTCGTAGAGCTCGTGCAGGCGCTTGGCGAGCGCGTCGCGTTCGGGCAGCTTGTCGAGCCACGCGCGCGCGAACGCGTTTTCGGCCTTCGCCCAGGCTTGTACTTCCGGCGACGCGCCGTCTTCGAGCCAGCGGTACGGATCGGCGACGCGCACGCCGTGGAGCGTCTCGACTAAGTCGTCGACGCGTGTCGGCGGGTAGGCGAAGCGCGGCGCGGGCGCAGGCGGGATGGTACTCGCGCTCGCCGTGGCGACGGTGACGGGCGCGGGCGGCGGGAGCGGCGGCTTCGGCGGCATGGCGTCGTTTTCCGCACAGCCGAGCAAAAGCGCCAAGCCGAACGCAACGCGGGCTCGGCGCGCGAGCGAGCCGGCGCCGGCGAGGGTCCGCCGATTTTTCGGAGGTTGCATGCGGCGCATCGTAGTCGCGGGCTCGCGGTGGGTCGGGTGCCGCGCGGCGCCGTCCCCGGGGTGCCCGAGGGCCGTGCCCAAAACACAAAATCAATGAAATTGCGGGTTTGTGGATGCCGACGCGTTGTGACTCGTGTGGCATGTGAGCGACAAATCCGAAACGGTACGACTACAATTCCGCCCCGCCGCCGTGTCGTCCGTCCCCGATCCCAGAGCAACCTCGGTTCCCGTCGCGGGCGACGGCGCGTTCGGCGTCGAACCCGGCGCGGCGGCCTTCGGCGTGCCCGCCGGGGCGCGGCCGTGGCTTTACCGCTGGGCACGCGTGCGGAGGTACTTCGCGCCCGCCGTGCTCTTGGCGTTGCCGTTCACGGTGGTCGCGATGGACCTTTCGCGACGCTCGGCACGCGTGCTCCACCTGCACGGCGACAATCGGTTCACTTACCTCGCCGCGATCGTCGAGAGCGCGGTGGTCTGGGGCACGTTGCTTTACGCGGCGTGCCGCCAGCGCGGTAAGGGGCGTCTGCTCGCGACGGTGCTCTTCGTCGTGTTCGGCACCTTCGCGATCGGCGGGCAGACGTATTTTTTCCAGCAGTACGGCGCGTACTTGAATCGCGACGTGTCGATCTTCGCGACGAACTTTCGCGAGAGCGTCATCAATCAGCTGTTCGCCGACTTCTCGAATTATCTGCGCGCGAAGGCGCCGATCTTGGCGTTCACGAGCGCGCTCGTGTGGCTCGGGCGCCGGACGCTCCGGCCGCGGCGCCGTCCGGCGCGCGTCGCGAGCTTGCTCGCGCCGTGCGTGCTCGCGGGGAGCTTCGTCATGCCGACGCAATACCGGCACGTTCAGGCCTCGACGCCGGACGTGCTGTATTTGAACGCGATCGGCGGCCTGCTCGCCACGCAATTCGGGCTCACCGAGCAGAGCAATCAACTGCGCCCGCGCCTGCGTGAGTCGCGTCCGGTGCCGCCGCTCACCGTCGCGCCGGGGACGCCGAAGCGGAACGTGTTGTTCGTGATTCTCGAGAGCGTCCGTGCGGACGCGACGTGCATCGAGCACGATCCGGCGTGCCGGCGCACGGCCGCGACGAACGCGCTCTTCCCCGAGCGCTTTCCGTTCACCAACATGCGCTCGGTCGACTCGTGCACCGCGATCTCGCTCGCCGTGCTCTGGTCGGGACTGAACTCGAACGATTCGCGCGACAACCTGCACACCTGGCCGCTCTTGTTCGATTACGCGAAGGCAGCCGGCTACGACACGGCTTATTGGACGAGCCAGAACATGCTGTTCGGCAACGTGCGCCTGTGGGTCAAAAACCTCGGCGTCAGGAAATTCGTGAGCGCGACCGAGCTCGATCCGACCGCCGACCTCGACATGGGTGCGCCCGAGCAGCTCCTCGCCGCGCGCGTGAACGCCGAGATCGGCGACATGCGCGAGCCGTTTTTCGCGGTGATTCAGACGTCGAACGTCCACTATCCGTACTACGTGAATCGGCGCGGCCCGCAGCCGTTTCAGCCCGCGACGACGAGCAAGGCCCCCGCGGACAACCCGCACTTTTTCAACTACTACCAAAACGCCGTGTTTCAGCAGGACCAGCACGTGGCGCGCATGCTCGCGCATTTGCGTGAGACGGATGCCGGCAAGCGCACCGTCATCGTCTACACGAGCGATCACGGCGAGGCCTTTCGCGAGCACGGCCAGATGGGTCACACCTTCAGCATCTTCGACGAAGAGACGCACGTGCCGATGTGGATCGACGCGCCGCCCGGCACGCTCACCCCGCAAGAAATCGAGAACCTGAAGGCGAAGCGCGACGCGTACCTGTTCCACGTCGATCTCGCGCCGACCGTGCTCGATCTCCTCGGCGTGGGCGACGCGCCGGGCATCGCCGTGTACGAGGAGCGCATGCACGGACACAGCCTGTTGCGCGCGCCGCTCAGCGAAGACGTGGTTCCGATGACGAACTGCGGCGGCGTCTGGAGCTGCGCGTTCGAGAATTACGGCGTCATGCAGCGCAACATGAAGGTCGAAGCGCGCTCGTGGGATCCCGGTTGGAAGTGCTTCGACGTCGCGGCCGACCCCGACGAGCTCCACGTCCTCGGCGACGACGCGCGCTGTGAAGGCTTGGTGGACGCGGCGATGCGCACCTACGGGCGCTTGCCGGGCCAAGGCGTCGCCCGGAAGAACTGAGCTACGCCGCGAGCTCCTCGTCGAGCGAAAGGAGCGGCACGCGCCGAATCCTTTCGCCGAGGTCGTCGCTGCGTTCCCCGTCGAAGATCACCCAGAGTCGGTCGAGCCTCAGGACCTCGACGGCGATGTCCATCGCCGGGGACCACGTCGGATGGTCAGCGAATTGAAAGACGAAACCGAAGCGCTTGCCCCCGCACGTCGCGAGCAGGTCGAGCTCGGCGCCGGTGTGCAACGCCCAATGATGGACCTCTCGGGTGGGCAGGAGCGCCAGCACGCGTTCCAAGGCGAAGCCCTTCCACGAAGCGGCGGCGATCGGATGACTCCGAAGTTGTTCCTGCGTCTCCAAACCGAGCAACGCGTGCAGGATGCCGGAATCGCGCACGTAGACCTTGGGCGCTTTGCGTTGGCGCCGCCGCGTATTTTCCACCCAAGCCGGCAGAACGCGCAGCATGAACGTGCCGCTGAGCACCTCGAGATACCGGTGGACGGTCGTGTCGTCGACTTTCAGCGCGCGGGCGATACTCGAGCTGTTCCAAGCTTGTCCGTGACCATGCGCGGCCATCGTCAACGTGCGTTCGAACGCGGCGCTCGCGCGGAGCAGTCCGCTTCGACGGAAGTCTCGCTCGATGAACTCGCGGACGATTCCTCGGCGCCAGGCGAAGCTCGCCTCGTCGCTCTGAGCGAGGCTTGCCGGTGGCAAGCCGCCGCGCACCCAGAGCACGTCCGTGCTCAAATCCGCCTCTCCGGGTTCGAGGCCGCCGACTTCGACCGTCGGAACGTCGAGCATGAGATCACCATCCGACGCCAGCAGACCCGGCGAAACCCCGCTGACGGCGAGAAACGTCGCGCTTCGTCTCCGTTCCGCGACGAACCGGCGCACTTCCGCCAAAAGCTCGGGTTGACGCTCGACTCCGTCGAGAACGACCAAGCCCCTCAGCCGTTCGATCATCCGCCCGGGACGCTCGAACCCTTGGAGCGTCCAGGCGTCGTTCAGATCGAACACGGTCGCGCGGCGCGTGGTCGCGAAGGCGCGGGCCAACGCCGTCTTCCCACAGGACTTGGGGCCGACGAGCACCGTCAAACGATGGCGTTCCACGGCGAGGCCGAGTGACGCCAGAACCTTGGGTCGCGAGAGCATGCGAAACCTCGATTGCAATTTCGGGATTGAATCCCGACTTTGAAACCCAACTCGTGCAAGCTCCGCGCCCGCCTCGGAATCCTGACGACCTCGACCCCAAAGGTCGCCACCAATCCGCGCGGTTGCTCAGCATCCGCTGCAATTCCGGTAGTGAATCCCGCGTTTGCGCCCGCGCCCGCGAAAGTTCGGGATTCAATACCGAAATTGCAAGTGTGGTCCGACCGCGTCGCGCAACCCCTGGTTGCTCGGCGTCAAGCACGTTTCGGTTGTGAACCCCGGCGCTCGCGCCCGTGCCCGTGTGTGCGCCCGCGAATGTGCCCGTGGCCGTGCCCGTGCCCGTGTAGGTGCCCGTTCCCGCGCCCGTGTAGGTGCCCGCGCTCGCGCTCGTGTATGTGCCCGCGCTCGCGCCCGCGTAGGTGCCCGCGCTCGCGTATGCGCTCGCGAAAGTTCGGGATTCAATACCGAAATTGCAAGTGTGGTCCGATCAGGTCGTGGAACCCCTGGTTGCTTGCGGAGGGTGGCGGTGACCGAGTGGTGGCCGGTGGCGGTCGGTGGCAGCGGCGGGCGGTGGGGTTAGCGGCGGGGCGGTCGGGCTAGCGAGTGACCTCGTGGAGTCTTCGTTCGAGGTAGCGGCGCTCTGGTTCGGCGCGGCAGAGGTCGAGGGCGCGGGCGTAGTCGCTGCGGGCGGATTCGTTGCGGCCGAGGCGGCGCGAGAGGTCGGCGCGGGCGGCGTAAAAGAGGTGGTGCGAGGCGAGGTCGGGCTCGGCGGCGATCTCGGTGAGCAGGGTGAGGCCGCGCTCGGGGCCCTCGTGCATGGCGACGGCGACGGCGCGGTTCAGGCGTACGACCGGCGTCGGTGAGAGCTGCGCCAAGGCGTCGTAGAGGAGCGCAATTTGACGCCAATCGGTGTCTTCGCTGCGCGGAGCTTGGGCGTGCAAGGCCGCGATCGCGGCTTGAATGGCGTATGGAGTCGGGCCGCCGAGACGCAAGGCTCGCTCGACTCGCTCGAGGCCCTCGCCGATTTCGGCGCGGTCCCAGCGCGAGCGATCTTGTTCTTCGAGCAAGACGAGGTTGCCGGTGTCGTCCACGCGCGTGTCGCGGCGCGCGTCGTGAAGGAGCATGAGCGCGACGAGCGCGATCGGCTCCGGACGCTCGGGCATCAGGCGTTCGAGCAGCCGCCCGATGCGAATCGCTTCGCTGCAGAGCTCGCGCCGCACGAGCGCGTCGCCGCCCGTCGCCGCGTAGCCTTCGTTGAACACGAGGTAAACGACGCCCATGACCGCGTCGAGCCGCTCGGCGAGCTCCGCGCGTCCGGGGACGACGTACGGAATCTTCGCGATGCGGATCTTGCTTTGAGCGCGCACGAGCCGCTGCGCCATCGTCTTCGGTTCCACGAAGAACGCCCGCGCGATCTCGTCCGTCGTGAGGCCGCACAACGTGCGCAGCGTGAGCGCCACCTGTGCCTCGAGCGCGAGCGCCGGGTGACAGCACGTGAAGATGAGCCGCAACTGATCGTCCCCGCCGGCGCCGCTCGGTTCGTCCTCGGGCGCGGCCGAGAGCGCTTCGAGGTCCACTCCGTCGAGCGGAGCCTCGAAGCGCGTGCGGCGTCGCAACCGGTCGATCGCCTTGTGGCGTGCCGTCGCGAGTAGCCACGCTCGTTCGTTGCGCGGCGCGCCCGCCACCGGCCATTCGGCGAGCGCGGCCTCGAACGCTTCCTGCACCACCTCTTCGGCCAGCGAAAAGTCGCCGCCGAGCGCGCGGATCATGCGCGCGACGATCGCGCCGGACTCCCTGCGATAGAGCTCGCCGACGGACGCGCTGTCCACGCGGCGAGCCTAGCGCAAGAGCACGTCACATGTCGGGCAGCTGCATGATCGGGCGCACCTCGATCGACCCAGTCTTCGCGCCCGGGATCTTCGCCGCGATCATCACGGCCTCGTCGAGATCCTTCGCCTCGACGCTGTAGAAACCGCCGAGCTGCTCGCGCGTTTCGGCGAAAGGACCGTCCGTGCGCAGCGTCTTGCCGCCCTTCACGCGCACCGTCGTCGCCGTGCTCACCGACTCGAGCGGCGCGCCGCCCTTCATGCGGCCGCTCGCCTTGAGCTCTTCGGTGAACACTTTGTACTCGGCGTGCATGCGCATCTGGTCTTCCTTCGACGCGCTCTTGCCTTCGGCCTCGTTGCCGTAAATCAACAGGATGTATTGCATGACGATGACTCCTGACCGCGCCGCGTTGGCTCGGTTCAGTCAGTAGTCGATTGAGCGGGCCCCGAATCGACAGCCGTCCGATTTATTTTTGGAGGCGACCGAAATGTCGAATGGTTCACGGCGCTTGGCGTAGCGCCGCTCGCGCGGCGGCGGCTCAGGACAAACTCACCTTGCGGTCGATCGGCACCTTGGCGCGCGCGCGCAACGCCTCGGGCATTTCGAGCCGCGGCTCGAGGTCCCGCAGGGCGAGATAGACCTTTTCGGGCGTGTTCAGGCGCATGAAGGGGCACTCGTTGCACGCGCAGTTCGCTTCGGGCGGCGCGGCGTAGAGCTCCTTGCCCGGCGCGCGCTTCTGCATCTGATGCAAGATGCCCGGCTCCGTCGCCACGATGAACGCCCGCTTCGCGCTCTTCTCCACGTAGCTCAAGAGCGCCGCCGTCGACCCGATGAACGCCGCCTGCTCGAGCAGCGGCTCTTCGCACTCCGGGTGCGCGATGAGCTCGGCGTCCGGATGTTCGAGCCTGAGCGCTTCGAGCTTTCGCAGACTGAACGTCTCGTGCACGATGCAGCTCCCCGGCCAGAGCTTCATGTCGCGCCCCGTCTTCTTGATCAGGTAGCGGCCGAGGTTCTTGTCGGGCGCGAAGAGGATCTGGCGGTCCTCGGGGATCGCGCGCACCACCTTTTCGGCGTTGCTCGACGTGCAGATCCAGTCGCTCTCCGCCTTCACCTCGGCCGAGCAGTTGATGTAGCTCACCGTCACGGCGCCCGGAAAGCGCGCCTTCCACGCGCGAAAGCGGTCGGGGGGGCAGCCGTCGGCGAGGGAGCAGCCGGCCTTCATGTCCGGCACGAGCACGATGCGCTCCGGATTCAGGATCTTCGCCGTCTCGGCCATGAAGTGCACGCCCGCGAACAGGATCACGTCCGCTTGCGTGCGCTGCGCGGCTTGCGCGAGCTGCAGCGAGTCGCCGATCACGTCGGCAAGGTCCTGAATTTCGCTCTCTTGGTAGTAGTGCGCGAGGAAGAGGGCGTTGCGCTCGCGCTTGAGCCGGCGAATCTCCGCGTCGAGATCGAGCGCGGCGAGCGACGGTGCGACGGCTGACATGGTCGCCCGAGTATAGTCCCGCGTTCGCCGGGTGCCGCCGCGACCGGCGGTTCCGCCCGCTATTCGTTCGGCGGCTTGTCGACCTTCGGTACCGCGGCGGCGAAGCGCGCCGCGAATTCCTCGGCCGGGCGCGCCTTCGCGAGATCGAGCTCGAAATCCGGCGGGCCGCCCGCGTTCAGCTTCTCGAAGAGCTCGCGCGCCTCGCGCTTCGACAAGCCGAGCGTCTCGAGCTCGGACGCCGACACGCTCGCGTTCGGCTTCGCGCGCAAGCCCTCGCCCTCGACGCCGACGAGCCGGCGGAGCGCGTCGAGCTCCATGCGCGAGAGGCGCGCCCCGCACACGTCGTAGTCGATGAAGGCCTCGTAGCTGAGCGGCGCGACGCGCTTGAGCATGCCGGCCATCACGCGCCCGTACTCCTGAATTTCCCACTGCGCGTGCGTATCGACGCGCAGCTTCAAGAAGTGCAGGAGGTTGTGCAGATCGATCTTCCAATACCACTGCGTGTACGTCGAGAGCGGCAGGTCGATGCGCGCGAGCTCGCGAGCGACGTCGCCGCTCGTCATCCACTCGTAGGCGTCGCGGCTCCGCTCCCGGATCGCGTTCCAGCGCTCGACCGCTTCGGCGTACGTCTCCTCCGTCACCGGCGTGCCGCTCCGACCCTGATTGTTCGCGCGACTCTGCGTCTGGAGCTGCTCCGCGCTCGGCGTGTAGAACAGCATCGGCATCAACGAATAACGCCCGCTGTACTCGTTGACGTTCGCCGCGCGGTGCCGGATCCACTGCCGCGCGATGAACATGGGCATGCAGCAGTGGAACTTGAGCTCGAGCATTTCGCTCGGCGTCGTGTGGAGGTGACGGCGGAGGTAGCGGAGCAGGCCGCGCGTCTGGCTCGCCTTGCGCGTGCCGTAGCCGTAGCTCACGCGCGCGGCCCGCTCGATGCACTCGTCGGTGCCCATGTAGTCGACCAACGACACGAAGCCGTGGTCGAGCACGGGGAAGTACAAACCGAGAATTTCCTCGGCGCCCGCGGAGGTCGGGCGTTTGGAGAACTTGGTTTCGGAAGTGATGGCGCGCCTATCTCGAGTGTCAGGCCTTCGACTGGAGGAGCTCGGCGATCTGCACCGCGTTCAAGGCCGCGCCCTTGCGCAGATTGTCCGAGACAATCCACATGTTGAGCGAGCCGGGAACGGCGAGGTCGTCGCGGACGCGGCCGACGTACACCGGGTCGGTGTCGGCGGCGTGGATCGGCTGCGGTTCCCCGCCGGGGCGGTAATCGCCCTCGACGAGCTTCACGCCGGGGGCGTTGCGCAGGAGGTCGCGCGCGCGCGCGGCCGTGAGCGGCTGATGGAAGCTCACGTGCACCGACTCCGAATGGCCCGAAACCACGGGCACCCGCACGCACGTGGGCGTCACGCCGATGGACGCGTCGCCCATGATCTTCTTGGTCTCGTGCACCATCTTGAGCTCTTCCTCGGAGTAGCCGTCCGTGCCCGGCTTCCAATCCGAGATCACGTTGAGCGCCATCTGGCCCGGGAACACCTTGACCGTCGGCGTCTTGCCCTGCGCGACCTCGTTGATCTGCTGCCGGAGCTCTTCGACCGCGGCTTGACCCTTCCCGCTCGTCGCCTGGTAGGTCGAGACGACGACGTGCTTCACGCGCGCCGCGTCGTGCAGCGGCTTGAGCGCCACCACCATCTGGATGGTGCTGCAGTTCGGGTTCGCGATGATGCCCTTCTTGATTTCCTTGAGCGCGCCCGGATTCACTTCCGGCACGACGAGCGGCACGTCAGGATCCATGCGCCACGCGCTCGAGTTGTCGATCACGACGGCGCCCGCGGCGGCCGCGATCGGCGCAAACTCCTTGGACGTCGACGCACCGGCGCTGAAGAGCGCGATGTCGACGCCCGCGAACGAAGACGGACCGAGCTTCTCCACCGTGAGCGTCCCGCCGCGGAACTCGAGCTTCTTGCCCGCCGAGCGCTCCGACGCGAGCGCGACGACGCGCTTGGCCGGAAAGCTCCGCCGCTCGAGGGTTCTCAGCATTTCTCGGCCGACTACGCCGGTCGCGCCGACGACGGCTACGGTGGTCATCTTTCGTTCTCTCCTTCTGACTCTCTGACGGCGGGCGAAAAGCCCGTCAAGAGAGCGGAGCTTTATCGCAGAGGTTCCGGCTCCGCAACGCGCCGCCCGGACGAGCCTGCTACGCTCGGGCGCGCGCATGTTTTACCGCGCCGTTTGTCGCGTGCTCGCGCTCTCGTTCGTGCTCGGCGCCTCGGCGTGCGGCGGGCACGGCAGCGCGCCGGCCGGCGTCGCGCACGCTTCGAACCCCGCGGCCGCGCCGAACCCCGCCGGCGACGAGCCGAGCTTCGCGACCCCGGCGCGCGTGTTCCCTCCGATCGATCGCTCCGACGTGACCGCCGAGACGCGTGACTCGGACGGCGGCCGGCGCTTCATCGCGCAGGGGCTGCGCGTGATCGAGAGTCCCGAGGGCGCGCTCGTCGCCGCCGACGAGTTTCTTCCCGGTTCGCGCATCGCCTCGACGCTGGCGCTGCCTGCGCGCCTCGGCGCGGGTTTCTTGTTCGTGCTGAACACGAACGGCCAGGCGCTCTTTTGGCACGCGAAGACCTGGACGGGCGCGCTCGAACCGCTCGCGCGCCTCGACGGCGAAGCGGAGCGCGTCGTGCCCGGGTTCGATCGCGTGTACGTGCTCCGCGGGCGCGGCGCGCCGTGGGTCGCGCTCGACGTGGCGAGCGGTCACGCGCTCGATCTCGCGAGCTTGCCGCCGTCGCCGGGCTACGGTGCGATGGCGTTCGCGGACGAGTGGCTCGGTGCGGTCGAGCTGCCGCTGCGCGGCGTGCTCGCGACGTTCGATGCCGGCGGCTCCTGGCATCCACTCGGTCTCGCGCACGCCGAGCTCGGCGCCGCGGACGGCGGGATCGTCGTGGAGGCCCCGGGGCAGCGCTTCCTCTTGACGGCGAACGGCGCCGAACGGCCGCTCGCCGCCGCCGCCGCGGGCGTGCCCCCGCCCGAAGCCGCTCCGAAGCAGGCGCGGCGGTTGCCGGTCGCGCTTCCGTTCGGCGAGCGCCCGCTCGAAACGGCGGTGCTCCACGGTCATGTGGACGGCGACGGCACGGCGCTCGTCGCCGCTTACGGCTCGCTCGCGCGCGTGAGCTTGCGTGACGGCTCGATTCTCGCGCTTGCTCCCGACGCGTACGCCGGCCGCGCGCCGTGCGACGCGGTGGCGCTCGGCGCGGGCATCGGCTTCGTCTGCGGGGAGCTTCACGGAGCGACCAACGTCTATGCGCTCGGTCCGGGCCTCACGCTGAGCCCGAAGCTCGCGTTCGACGCGCCGCGGCGCGTGGCGCCGAACCAACGCGGCGCGCTCGTCGTCGAAGGCGGCTGCGGCTCGCACGAAGAAGGGGCGCCGCTTCACTGCGTGGTGCCGCCGGCGGGCGCTCCTTACGCCGTCGCGCGACAGAGCGTCGACGAACGCGCGGTCGCGCTCGCGGACGGCGGGGTCGCGCTCCTCAGGCCGGTGACGCGGCGGCCGAAAGCCGCCGAAAAATCGCCTGAAACGTCGGACGACCCCGACGCGCCGCACCCCGCGGCAAAGCCCGCCCCGAAGGTCGACGAGGTCGTCGGCACGCTCGCACTCGTGCATCCGGGAGCGCCGGAACGCAGCGTGCCGCTCCGCTTGTCGGCGGTCGACGACGAGGCGGCACGCGCGCTCGTCGAGAGCGGACTCTGGCTCGACTCGTTCGTGGAGGCCGCGAGCGGCGATCTCTACGGTTGGGTCGCGGGGAGCGACAGTTTCGTCGGCGTGCGCGTGAAGGAGGACGGGAGCGTGCTCGTCGGCTCGCCCGAGCCGCACCTCGACCGCGCGATGCTCTCGGGTCGTTTCGGCTTGGTCGTCGGGCACAGCGGCGGCTTGCGCGAGACGGTGGACGGCGGCTTCGAGTGGACCGACGGCGAATTCCCCGGGGAGCCCGACTTGCGTCCGCTTCACACTTCCGGGACGTGGAGCGGCTGCACGCGTCTCGGTTGTTCGGTGTCGGGCTGGCTGCGGGTCGGCTGGAAAATGGGTGAAAAAGACCGCCTGAAGCTCGCCGCCGTCCCCGAGCCGACGCACCTCTTCGGCTCGGGCGGCAACCGCTGGTCGCTCGAGTGCCACGCGACCGGCGAGCAGAGCAAACCCGCCCTGCATTCGAACCCGCAGAGCGAGGACCGCGCCCAGAGTCCGTGGAACCCGCTCGCGGAAGTGTCGCCGCCCGCACGCACGCGCGCCGACTACGGCTTCGAGACCGGCAACGAAGCCGACCTTCACCTCTTTCGCGCGTACGCGTGGGGGCCGCCCGGTGACGGTTGGGTGCGCGACGCGCGCTGGCTCTTGCGCGTGCGTGACCCCTACCGCGTGGGTGATGCAATCTGGTCGACGGCGCCCTCGTCGAGCGCGTGGTCGAGCGACGTGCTTGCGGCCGACGCGTTCGGGCGTTCACCGAACGGCCCGCCCTCGACGTGGCGCGTGCTCAGCGATCCGGTACGGCATGCCGGCCTCCTGCTCGTCAGCCTGCGCGGCTCGGTCGAGCTCTACCTGCTCGAGGAGGGCAGCCGCATCACCCGTCTGAAAACGCAGGGCACCCTCGGCGTCCTCTCGAGCGTCGCGGTCGCGGGCGGGCGCTTTTACGCGGCCGCGCTCGGAGAGGGCCACGCGCTCCGTCTTTACCGGGTCGAACACGGGGAGCTCGAGCTCCTCGGTGAATTCCCCGACGTTCTCGGCCGCTCCGAGACGCCGGCGCTCGCCCCCGCCGCGCGCGGCGACGGCGTCGGCGTGTGGCTGCACGACGTGAATTACTATCTGTTTCCGTTCGACGTCGCGAATCGGCGCTTCGACGCGCCCATCGTGGCCCGAGCGAGCGATCTCGCTTCGATGCCGCCGGCTTGCAGCACGGGCGAGGACGGCTACGTGGTCGGCGACGCCATCTCCCTCGAGCCGAACGTCGAGCTGGTCGGGGCCGGCGTGAGCGCCGGAAATGGCATCGAGGTGCGGTTGGTCGTCTCGCCGAGCCACGTTTGCGTCGATGCGCTGGCGGCGCCGCTCGGCGCGTCCGCCGAAGAGCGTCGTCGGCCGCGC
>Ga0335083_10004295_pt1 | contig 18176 bp, 14 predicted proteins | sample Lox_Sample_42_FD_206716 | JGI IMG/M metagenome (GOLD analysis project Ga0335083, IMG submission 206716) | Soil microbial communities from Loxahatchee National Wildlife Refuge, Florida, United States - Lox_Sample_4.2 | ecosystem: Environmental > Terrestrial > Soil > Wetlands | place: USA...
TGGCTGCGCGAGGCCGGCGAGCGCCAGGAGCCATCACGCCTCACGCTGCTCTGCCAGGATCAGACCGGATACCACAATCTCTCGCGGCTGCTGTCGCGCGCCTACCTGGAAGGAGAGCGGCAGGCGACGCCGCTGATCGAGCGCGACTGGCTCAACGCGGACAGCCTCGCCGGCATGATCGCGCTGTCCGGCGGCTGGGAGGGCGACGTGGGCCGGGCGCTGCTCACCGGACGGCCGCAGCTCGCGCGCCGCCTGCTGCTGGAATGGAAAGCGCTGCTGCCGGATCGCTACTACGTGGAACTGCAGCGCGTGGGCCGTTCCACGGACGGGGACTACGTGAACGGGGCCGTGCAGCTGGCCGCCGCATGCGACCTGCCGGTGGTGGCCACCAACGACGTGCGCTTCCTGAGGCCCGGTGATTACGAGGCGCACGAGGCGCGCGTGTGCATCCGCGAGCGGGCGCTGCTGGCCGATGCCGCGCGCCGGCGCCGCTACACGCGCGAACAGTACCTGCGCTCGCCCGCGGAAATGGCCGAACTGTTCGCCGACCTGCCGGCCGCGCTGGCCAACAGCGTGGAGATCGCGCGCCGCTGCAGCCTGCCGCTCACCCTGGGCACCAGCAAGCTGCCGGTGTTCCCGACGCCGGACGGCAGTTCCGCGGAGCAGTTCATCCGTGTCAGTGCGGCGGCGGGGCTGGCCCGGCGGATCGCGGAGCAGCACGGCGCGGGCGGTGCGGTACCGGCGCAGTACACGGCGCGACTGGAGCGCGAGCTGGAAGTCATCGTCAAGATGGGCTTCGCCGGCTACTTCCTGATCGTCGCCGACTTCATCCGCTGGGCACGCGGCAACGGCGTGCCGGTGGGGCCGGGCCGCGGCTCGGGCGCCGGCTCGCTGGTTGCATGGGTGCTGCGCATCACCGATCTCGACCCCATCGAGCACCAGTTGCTGTTCGAGCGCTTCCTGAACCCCGAGCGCGTGTCGATGCCGGACTTCGACGTGGACTTCTGCATGGACGGCCGCGACCGCGTGATCGCCTACGTGGCCGAGCGCTATGGCCGCGAGCGCGTCTCGCAGATCATCACCTACGGCACCATGGCGGCCAAGGCCGTGGTGCGCGACGTGGCGCGCGTGCTCGGGCATCCGTTCGGATTCGGCGACCGCATCGCCAAGCTCATTCCCAACGAACTGGGCATCACGCTGGCGCAGGCGCTGGAGAAGGAGCCGGAACTGGCACGCCTGAACCGCGACGATGAGGAAGTGCGCGCGCTGCTGGAGCTGGCGCTGGCGCTGGAAGGACTGACGCGCAACGCCGGTACGCACGCCGGCGGCGTGGTGATCGCGCCCTCCGTGCTCACCGACTTCACGCCGCTGTTCCGGGAAGCCGGCAGCGACATCGTGGTCACGCAGTTCGACAAGGACGACGTCGAGGCGGCGGGCCTGGTGAAATTCGACTTCCTCGGCCTGCGCACGCTGACCATCATCGACAAGGCCGTGGGCATCATCAACGCGCTGCCGGAACGCGCGGACGCGCCGCTGGACATGGCGCGCCTGCCCATGGACGATGCGGCGACCTACGAGCTGCTGAAGACCGGCCACACGACGGCGGTGTTCCAGCTCGAATCGCGCGGCATGCAGGATCTCATCCGCCGCCTGAAGCCGGACCGCTTCGAGGACGTGGTGGCGCTGGTGGCGCTGTTCCGTCCCGGCCCGCTGGAATCGGGCATGGTGCAGGATTTCATCGACCGCAAGCGCCTGCCGGCCGGCACGGCGATCGACTACCTGCATCCCTCGCTCAAGCCGGTGCTGGAGGCGACCTATGGCGTCATCCTGTACCAGGAGCAGGTGATGCAGATCGCGCAGGTGCTCTCCGGCTACACGCTGGGCGGCGCCGACCTGCTGCGCCGTGCGATGGGCAAGAAGAAGCCCGAGGAGATGGCCAAGCAGCGCAGCGTGTTCGTCGAGGGCGCCGTGGCGCGCGGCGTGGACAGTCCTCTGGCCGGCCACATCTTCGACCTGATCGAAAAATTCGCCGGCTACGGCTTCAACAAGTCGCACTCCGCCGCCTATGCCGTGCTCACGTACCAGACGGCATGGCTGAAGGCCCACTACCCGGCGGCCTTCATGGCGGCGGTGATGTCGGCCGACCTGGACGACACCGACAAGGTTGCCTCGCTCCTCTACGAGTGCCGCGAGCGCATGCAGCTCGCGGTGCTGCCGCCCGATGTCAACCGTTCCGCGTATTCCTTCACGGTGGCGGGCGAGCGGCAGATCCTCTACGGGCTCGGCGCGGTGCGGGGAGTGGGTGCCCAGGCCGTGGAGGCGCTGGTCGCGGAGCGCGAGCGCGGTGGAGCCTTCACCAGCCTCGCCGAGCTGTGCCGGCGCATCGACCTGGCGCGGGTGAACCGGCGCGTGCTCGAGGCGCTGATCAAGGCCGGCGCGATGGATGCCCTCGGCGCCAACCGCGCCACGCTGCTGGCCGGCCTCGATGCAGCCGTCCAGGGCGGCGAGCAGGCCACACGCGCGAGCGTGGCGGGGCAGGACGACCTGTTTGGCGGCGCGCCTGTCGGGGAAGCCGGCGGGCAGGTCCAGCCCGAGCTGCCCGAGCGCCTGCGCCTCGCCCATGAGCGCGAGGTGCTGGGCGCGTATCTCAGTGGGCACCCCATGGACCTGTTCGAAGCCGAACTGCCGCGGCTGGTGAGTGCGCGGCTCGGGGACCTGGCCCGTGAGCCGCAGCCCACCGCGGGCGAAGGTCCGCGCTGGAATGGCGGCCGGCAGGTGACGGTGGCCGGGCTGATCGACGAGCTGCGCAAGCGCAATGGCCGCAGCAGCTTCGTGCTCGACGACCGCAGCGGCCGCATGGAGGTGACGCTGTTCGAGGAGCAGGCGGCGCAATATCGGGAACTGCTGGCCAAGGATGCGCTGGTGCTGGTGGAAGGAAGCCTGCGCTTCGATGACTTCAGCAGTGCCTGGCGCATCGCCGGCAAGCGCGTTGCCTCGCTCGGCGCGGTGCGCGAACAGCGCGCGCGGCGGCTCATCCTGCGCTGGCCGCGCGAGCCGGCAATGGAGCTGCCGCGTTTCACGGCGCGGTTCAAGGAGCTGCTGGCCAGCGCTGCCGGCGGGGATTGCGATGTGTTCATCCGCTACGAGACCGGTGCGGCGCGCTGCACGCTGGGGCTGGACCGCAGCTGGGCCGTGCGGCCTACCGCCGAGTTGATGGAAGGCCTGGAGTTGCTGCTGGGATCAGGGGCCTTGCGGCTGCAGTACGATCCGGCCGCAAGCTGAGCGGCTTTGCCGGGGGACCACGGACGCTGATTCCGGCAAGTTCTTAGCAGAAGCTTAATTCATGCAATAAGGGAATGAATTACCGCCGGAACTGTCATTTCCGGTTCCTGCCACAACTGGCAGTCTGGTCCGGCGTAGCAATGACCGGGGACGTCCAATGAATCACCTCGCCAGAATCCTGCTTGCTGCGGTGCTGGCAGCGCCGCTGCTGGCGCAGGCCAGGCAATTCCACCTGCTGAATGTCTCCTACGATCCGACGCGGGAGCTGTACAAGGATTACGACGAGGCGTTCGCGAAGTACTACCAGGCCAAGACCGGCGATACGGTCACCATCGATCAGTCGCACGGCGGCTCGGGCAAGCAGGCCCGCGCGGTGATCGACGGGCTGCAGGCGGACGTGGTGACGCTGGCGCTGGCCTACGACGTGGATTCCATCGTCCGGAATGCCGGGCTGCTGCCGCCGGACTGGCAGAAGCGCCTGCCGCTGAACTCCGCGCCGTACACCAGCACCATCGTGTTCCTGGTGCGCAAGGGCAATCCGAAACACATCCGCGACTGGGACGATCTCGCGCGACCCGGCACCACCGTCGTGACGCCGAACCCCAAGACCTCCGGCGGCGCGCGCTGGAACTACCTGGCCGCGTGGGAGTACGGCCGCCGCAAATACGGCGGCGACGCCGGCGCCAGGGATTTCGTCGCGAAGATCTACCGCAACGTGCCGGTGCTGGACAGCGGCGCGCGTGGTTCGACCACGACTTTCGTGGAGCGCGGCATCGGCGACGTGCTGATTTCCTGGGAAAACGAGGCTTACCTTGCACTGAAGGAATTCGGCGCCGACAAGCTGGAAATCGTGGCGCCGTCCCTCAGCATCCTGGCCGAGCCCACCGTGGCGCTGCTGGACAAGGTGGTGGACAGGAAGGGCACGCGTGTCGTGGCCGAGGAATACCTGAAGTGGCTGTATTCGGACGAAGCCCAGGACATCATCGGCCGCAATTTCTATCGTCCGACCGGCGCGAAGGCCAGGGCAAAGTACGATGCATCCTTCCCGAAAATCCAGCTGTTCACGATCGACCAGGCCTTCGGCGGCTGGCAGAAAGCACAGCAGACGCACTTCTCCGACGGCGGGACGTTCGACCAGATATATGCCAGATGAGGAAGAGTCCGGCGCCGAGGGGCTGGTGCGCTGACCGGACGATTCTGGTTTACTCCCGCGATTTACGATGACGGTCCCGCAAAAATCCGCCCGCCGCCATACCATGCCGGGCTTCGGCCTGACCATGGGCTACACCGTGGCCTACCTGGGCCTGATCGTGCTGATTCCGCTCGCCGGCCTGTTCTTCAAGACCGCCGGCCTGGGACTGGAAGGCTTCTGGCGCGTGGTCACCTCGCCGCGCGTGCTGGCGGCGCTGCGCCTGTCGTTCGGCGCGGCGCTGGCCGGTGCCTTCATCAACGTGATCTTCGGCAGCCTGGTCGCATGGGTGCTGGTGCGCTACCGGTTTCCGGCGCGCCGCATCTTCGATGCGGCCATCGACCTGCCGTTCGCGCTGCCGACCGCGGTGGCGGGCATCGCGCTGACCGCGCTCTATGCACCCAACGGCTGGATCGGACGCCTGCTCGAGCCGCACGGCATCAAGGTGGCGTACACACCGCTCGGAGTCATCATCGCCTGCGCCTTCGTCGGGCTGCCCTTCGTGGTCCGTTCGGTGCAGCCGCTGCTGGAGGAGGCCGAGCGTGAACTGGAGGAAGCCGCCGCGTCGCTCGGCGCCTCGCGGCTGCAGACCGTGCTGCGCGTGCTGCTGCCCACGGTGCTGCCGGGCATGCTGGCCGGCTTCGCGCTGGCGTTCGCGCGCGCCGCGGGCGAGTACGGCTCCATCATCTTCATCGCCGGCAACAAGCCGCTGGTCAGCGAGATCGCCCCGCTGCTGATCACCATCAAGCTCGAGGAATATGACTACGCGGGCGCCACCGCGGTGGCGGTGGCGATGTTGCTGCTGTCGCTGCTGCTGCTGCTGGCCATCAACGGGCTGCAGGTGTGGAGTGCCGGCCGGCAGAGGCGGGTGGCATGAGGGCCACCATCAGCGAAAGCCGCTGGGTGCAGTGCCTGCTGATCGGCATCGCGCTGCTGTTCCTGGCCGGCTTCCTGCTGCTGCCGCTGGCCGCGGTGTTCACCGAGGCGCTGCGCAGCGGCTGGGTGGCGTACCGCGCCGCCATACTTGAGCCGGACGCGCTGTCGGCGATCCGGCTCACGCTGCTGGTCGCGGCGTGCGCGGTGCCGCTGAACATGCTGTTCGGCCTGGCCGCGGCCTGGGCGGTATCGAAGTTCGAGTTCCGCGGCAAGACGCTGCTGATCACGCTGATCGACCTGCCGTTCTCCGTGTCGCCCGTGGTCGCCGGCCTGGTCTACGTGCTGCTGTTCGGCCGCAACGGCTGGGCCGGCGGCTGGCTGATCGATCATGACGTCCACGTGCTGTTCGCGCTGCCCGGCATCGTGATCGCCACGGTATTCGTGACCTTCCCGTTCGTGGCGCGCGAGCTGATCCCGCTGATGCAGGAGCAGGGCACCGACTACGAGCAGGCGGCGCTGTCGCTGGGCGCCAGCGGCTGGCAGACCTTCTGGCGCGTGACGCTGCCCTCGATCAAGTGGGCGCTGCTCTACGGGGTGCTGCTGTGCAATGCCCGCGCGATGGGCGAGTTCGGCGCGGTCAGCGTGGTCTCCGGCCACATCCGCGGCCAGACCGACACCATGCCGCTGCACATCCAGATCCTCTACGATGAATACCGGTTTTCCGGCGCGTTCGCGGTGGCCTCGCTGCTGGCGCTGCTGGGACTGGTCACGCTGGCCGTGAAGAGCTACCTGGAGTGGCGGCACGGCGATGAACTGGCCGCCACCCGCAGACACTGACTGGAACCGCAAAGCCGTGCAGATCGAAATCCGCGACATCCGCAAGGAGTTCGGCAAATTCCCCGCGCTGCAGCAGGTCGACCTGACGATCCATTCCGGCGAGCTGATCGCATTGTTGGGACCTTCCGGTTCGGGCAAGACCACGCTGCTGCGGCTGATCGCCGGGCTGGATTATCCGGCGCGCGGCAGTATCCTGTTCGGCCACGAGGACATCGCCAACCATCCCATCCGCGAACGCCGCGTGGGCTTCGTGTTCCAGCACTATGCGCTGTTCCGGCACCTGACGGTGTTCGAGAACATCGCCTTCGGGCTGCGCGTGCGCAGGCGCCGCGACCGGCCCGGCGAGGCGGCCATCCGCGCCAGGGTGCTGGAACTGCTGGAGCTGGTGCAGCTGGCCGGGCTGGAGCAGCGCTATCCGGCGCAGCTTTCCGGCGGCCAGCGGCAGCGCGTGGCGCTGGCGCGTGCGCTGGCCATCGAGCCGCGCGTGCTGCTGCTCGACGAACCATTCGGCGCGCTCGACGCCAAGGTGCGCAAGGAGCTGCGGCGCTGGCTGCGCGAACTGCACGACCGCACCGGCTACACCACCGTGTTCGTCACGCACGACCAGGAGGAGGCGCTGGAGCTGGCCGACCGCGTGGTGATCATGAACAAGGGGCGGGTCGAGCAGGTGGGCACTCCGGAAGAGGTATACGAGCGGCCCGCCTCGCCGTACGTGTTCCACTTTCTCGGCAATGTGAACGTGCTGCCCTGCCAGCTGGCGCAGGGCGCGGTACGCATCGGTGCCGCCAGCCTGCCATTGTGCGAGACGCCGGGACTGCCGCCCGGGGCCGTGGATGTCTATGTGCGGCCGCATGACGTGCAGGTGGTCGCCGGCGACGTGCCGGGCCTCGACGTGACGGTGCGGGAGATCCGCCGCACCGGCGCCACCGTGCACCTGAGGACCGTGCTGGACGGCAGCGACTCACCCTTCGACATCGAGCTGCCGCACCTGGATCCGGCTGCCGTCGGCCGCGCAGCGGGCGACCGCCTGCGGGTCGCGCTGGCTGCCTGGCGGCTGTTCCCCAGGACCTGAGAGGCGGCGCCGGGCTCGGGTATAATCCGCGCCCCTATGGCCCTGAGTTTCCTGGATTTCGAGCAACCCATCGCCGAGCTGGAGGCGAAGATCGAGGAGCTGGGCCACGTCGGTTCCGATTCCCAGGTCAACATCGCCGAGGAAATCGCCCGGCTGCAGAAGAAGAGCCGCCAGCTCACCACCACCATCTTCGCCTCGCTGACGCCCTGGCAGATCACGCAGCTGGCGCGCCATCCGCTGCGCCCCTACACGCTGGACTACCTGCGGCTGATCTGCGATGAGTTCACCGAGCTGCATGGCGACCGCATGTACGGCGACGACATGGCCATCGTCGGCGGCCTCGCGCGCATCGACGGGCGGCCGCTGATGATCATCGGCCACCAGAAGGGGCGCGACACCAAGGAGCGCGTGCGGCGCAATCATGGCATGGCGAAGCCGGAAGGTTATCGCAAGGCGCTGCGGCTGCTGAAGACCGCCGAACGGTTCGGGCTGCCGGTGCTCACGCTGATCGACACCATGGGTGCCTACCCCGGCGTTTCCAGCGAGGAGCGCGGGCAGAGCGAGGCCATCGCGCGCAACCTGTTCGAGATGTCCAAGCTGGAAGTGCCCATCGTCAGCGTGGTGATCGGCGAGGGCGGGTCGGGCGGTGCGCTGGCCATCGGCGTGTGCGATCGGCTGCTGATGCTGCAGTACGCGGTGTATTCGGTGATTTCGCCCGAGGGCTGTGCCTCCATCCTGTGGAAGAGCGACGAGAAGAAGCAGGTGGCGGCCGAGGCCATGGGGCTCACCGCGGACCGGTTGCAGGCGCTGCAACTGGTCGATGCGGTGCTGCCGGAGCCGCTGGGCGGCGCGCATCGCGACCACGAAACGATGGCCGCCACATTGAAGGGGGCGGTGCTGCATCACCTGGATGCGCTCTCGCACCTGTCGGTGCCCACGCTGCTGGCGCAGCGCGCCCAGCGGCTGGCTTCCTTCGGCATATTCTCGGAGAGCAAGGCCTGAGGCGCGGCGCCGGCGCGGACGGCACAGTCACGCCGGCCGCGGTCCTGGCACGGCTGCGCCTGTTCGGCGGCGCCGGCAAGCTGCGCTGCGTGGTCGCCTGGTCGGGTGGCCTGGATTCCACGGTGCTGCTGCATCTGCTGCGGCGTGCCCGCCGCCTGCCGCGTGCCCGCCTGGAACTGCGCGCCATCCACGTGGATCATGGCCTGCAACCGGCCGCAGCCGGCTTCCGCGCTTTCTGCGCGCGCATGGCCAGGCAGTGGAAGCTGCCGCTCGAACTGGTCGAGGCCAGGGTCGAGCGAGCCAGGGGCGCATCGCTCGAGGAGGCGGCACGGGAGGCGCGGCGTGCTGCGCTGGCCGCCGCGCTCGCGCCCGGAGAACTGCTGGTTACGGCGCAGCATGCCGACGACCAGCTGGAGACGCTGCTGCTGGCGCTGCTGCGCGGCGCCGGTCCCGCCGGCCTTGCCGCCATGCCTGCTGCCATGCCGTTCGCCGGCACGCGCCTGCTGCGGCCGTTGCTGGATTTCGCGCGCGACGAGCTCGCCGCTTACGCGCGCGCGCAGCGGCTGGCCTGGATCGATGATCCCACCAACGATGAGCCGCGATTCGATCGCAACTACCTGCGCGCGCGGGTGCTGCCGTTGCTGCGCAGCCGCTGGCCGGCCATCGCGCGCACCGCGGCACGCAGCGCGCGTCACTGCGCCGTGGCGGCGCAGGCGCTGCAGGCCGCCGGCGCGCGCGACGTCGCACTGGCCGCCGATGGCGCCGACCTGGAGATCGCGGTGCTGCGGCGCTGGAGCCCGGCGCGCCGCGCCGCGGCGCTGCGCGCCTGGATCCAGGCCGCCGGCGCCCGCGCACCCAACGAGCGCCATGTGCGCGAGATCGAGGCGATGCTGGCGGCGCGCGCCGACGCGCATCCGCAGTTGCGGCTGCCCGGCGCCACGCTGCGGCGCCACGGTGGCCGGCTGCAGATCGAGGTCGCAGCCGCATCACCCGCCGCCGCGGTGGCGGGTCGCGCCCCGATTTGCTAGCCTGCCGGTCCGTCGTCGCCGAAAGCGGATCATCCGTGCCGGCAGCCCTGCAACCAACGGCGGTAACTCCCATGACCCGTTTCGTATTCGTCACCGGCGGCGTGGTTTCCTCGCTGGGCAAGGGCATCGCGGCCGCGTCGCTGGGCGCCATCCTCGAGTCGCGCGGCCTGAAGATCGCGATGGTCAAGCTCGATCCCTACATCAACGTGGATCCGGGCACCATGAGCCCGTTCCAGCATGGCGAGGTGTTCGTCACCGCCGACGGCACCGAAACCGACCTGGACCTCGGCCACTACGAGCGCTTCGTGCGCACCACCACCGGGCGGCACAGCAATTTCACCACCGGCCGCATCTACCAGCGCGTGATCGAGCGCGAGCGGCGCGGGGATTATCTCGGCGGCACGGTGCAGGTGATCCCGCACATCACCGACGAGATCAAGCGCAGCATCAAGCTTGGCGCCGGCGACGCCGACGTGTGCATGGTGGAGATCGGCGGCACGGTGGGCGACATCGAGTCGCTGCCGTTCCTCGAGGCCATCCGCCAGATGGGCGTGGAGCTGGGGCGCGACCACTGCATCTACATGCACCTGACGCTGGTGCCGGTGGTCAGCGGCGCGGAGATCAAGACCAAGCCCACGCAGCACTCGGTGAAGGAACTGCGCGGCATCGGCATCCAGCCGGACATCCTGCTGTGCCGCTGCAAGGATCCGCTGCCGGAGGAGCAGCGCCGCAAGATCGCGCTGTTCACCAATGTCGAGGAGCGCGCCGTGTTCAGCGCGGTCGATGCCGACGACATCTACAAGATCCCGATGCTGCTGCACGAGCAGGGCCTGGATGACATCGTGGTGCGGCGGCTGGGGTTCCCTGCCCCGCCGGCGGAGCTGGCTGCCTGGCAGCAGGTGGTGCAGGCCAAGGCCCATCCGGAGGGCGTCGTGGACATCGCCATGGTGGGCAAGTACGTGCAGATGCGCGATTCCTACATCTCGCTGAACGAGGCGCTGGGGCACGGCGGCATCAAGACCCGCACGCGTGTCAACGTGCACTTCGTCGAATCCACGGACATCGAGTCGCACGGCACCGGCATGCTCGAGGGCATGGATGCGGTGCTGGTTCCCGGCGGCTTCGGCGAGCGCGGCATCGAGGGCAAGATCCAGGCCGTGCGCCATGCACGCGAGAAGCGCATTCCGTACCTCGGCATCTGCCTCGGCATGCAGGTGGCGGCCATCGAATTCGGCCGCCACGTGCTGGGCCTTGCCGGCGCGCACAGCACCGAGTTCGACCGCACCGCGCCGCATCCGGTGATCGCGATGATCACCGAATGGCAGGATGCGGCGCGCGGCGCCCAGCAGCGCAGCGAGAAATCCGAGCTCGGCGGCACCATGCGCCTGGGCGCGCAGGAAGTGGAGCTGGGCGAGGGCACCCTGGCGCGCCAGCTCTATGGCGCGGAAATCATCCGTGAGCGTCACCGCCACCGCTACGAGTTCAACAACAACTATCTGGAGCAGTACCGCAAGGCGGGCCTGAAGTTCTCCGGCTTCTCGCACGACGGGCTGGTGGAAATCATCGAGCTGCCGGAGCACCCGTGGTTCGTCGCCACGCAGTTCCACCCGGAATTCACCTCGAACCCGCGCGACGGGCATCCGCTGTTCACCGGCTTCATCAGGGCCGCGCGTGCGGCGCGGGCGGCACAGCTGCCGGCCGCCGCCAGCGCATGAAGCCGGTCGGCATGAGCCCGGCTGGCCCATGAGTGCGGCCCATCCATGAGACTTGCCGGCGCCGAAGTCGGCAACCACCGGCCGCTGTTCCTGATTGCCGGTCCCTGCGTGATCGAGGGCCGGGAGCTGGTCGAGGACGTCGCCGGCCACCTGCAGGAAATCTGCGCCCGGCTCGGCCTGCCGCTGGTGTTCAAGGCTTCCTTCGACAAGGCCAACCGCTCCGCGGCGGCCAGTTTCCGCGGCCCCGGCCTGGAGGCGGGCCTGCAGATCCTCGAAGGCGTGCGACGCAGGTTCGGGCTGGCCGTGCTGACCGACGTGCATGAAGACACGCCAATCGGCGAGGTGGCCGCGGTGGTCGACGTGCTGCAGACGCCGGCATTCCTGTGCCGCCAGACCGATTTCATCCGCAAAGTGGCCGGTGCCGGCAAGCCCGTGAACATCAAGAAGGGCCAGTTCCTGTCGCCATGGGAGATGGACAACGTGGTGGCGAAGGCCCGCGCCGCCGGCAACCACGACATCCTGGTGTGCGAGCGCGGCTTCTCCTTCGGCTACAACAATCTCGTATCCGACATGCGTGCGCTGCCGGTGCTGCGCGCCACCGGTTGCCCGGTGGTGTTCGATGCCACGCACTCGGTGCAGCAGCCGGGTGCGCTGGGCGCATCCTCCGGCGGGCAGCGCGAGTTCGTACCGGTGCTGGCGCGCGCGGCCGTGGCCGCCGGCGTCGCGGGCATTTTCCTGGAAACCCATCCCGAGCCGGAGAAGGCGCTGTCCGACGGCCCCAATGCCTGGCCGCTGGCGCGCATGGAGGCCCTGCTGGTGCGCCTGCTCGAGATCGACCGTACCGTAAAAAGCCAACCCTTCGAGGAAGACCTGCCATGAGTCGTATCGTCGATGTACTGGGCCGCGAGATCATCGATTCCCGCGGCAACCCCACTGTCGAAGCCGAGGTGCGCCTGGATTCGGGCGTGGTCGGCCGCGCCGCGGTGCCTTCAGGTGCCTCCACGGGCACGCGCGAGGCCGTCGAATTGCGCGATGGCGACAAGCAGCGCTACCTCGGCAAGGGCGTGCTCAAGGCGGTTGGCAACGTGAACGGCGTGCTGAAGGATGCGGTGATGGGCCTGGATCCCCTCGACCAGGCGGGCATCGATTCGAAGATGATCGCCCTCGACGGCACCGACAACAAGGGCCGGCTGGGTGCCAACGCGCTGCTGGCCGTGTCGCTGGCGGTGGCACAGGCCGCGGCGGCGGGCATGAAGGAGCCGCTGTTCAGGTATCTGTGTGTGAAGCTCAAGCGCCTGTCGCAGATGCCGGTGCCGATGATGAACATCATCAATGGCGGCGCGCACGCGGACAATTCGCTCGATGTACAGGAGTTCATGATCCTGCCGGTGGGCGCGCCGACGCTGGCCGAGGCGGTGCGCTATGGCGCGGAGATCTTCCACACCCTGAAGAAGATCCTGCACGACAAGGGGCTCGCCACCTCGGTGGGTGACGAAGGCGGCTTCGCGCCGAACCTGGGCTCCAGCGAGGAGGCGCTCGGCATCATCATGCAGGCGGTCGAAAAGGCCGGCTACAGGCTGGGCAGCGACATCTACCTCGGTCTCGACGTGGCTTCCAGCGAGTTCTACAAGGATGGCCGCTACGTGCTCGAGGGCGAGGGTCGCAGCTTCACTTCTGCGGAATTCGTCGATTACCTCGCCGGCCTGGTGGCGAAATACCCCATCATCACCGTCGAGGACGGCATGAGCGAGGGCGACTGGGCGGGCTGGAAACTGCTCACCGACAGGCTGGGCGGCAAGGTGCAGCTGGTGGGCGATGACCTGTTCGTCACCAACACGAAGATCCTGCGGGAGGGCATCGAGAAGCAGGTCGCCAACTCCATCCTGATCAAGGTCAACCAGATCGGCACGCTGACCGAGACACTGGCCGCCATCGAGATGGCGCAGGGCGCCAGGTACACCTCCATCATCTCGCACCGTTCCGGCGAGACCGAGGACAACACCATCGCGGACATCGCGGTGGCCACCGCCGCCACGCAGATCAAGACCGGCTCGATGTCGCGCTCGGACCGGGTGGCCAAGTACAACCAGCTGCTGCGCATTGAAGGCATGCTGGCCGGGAAGGCGGGCTATGCCGGGCGGGACGCATTCCCGTTTCCGCTGTGAACGGGATTGCCGTCTTCGCTGCGGGTGGCATTCCCTTTCAGGCCGCGGCCACGTAATCTCTGCCCTCCATGAAGTGGTTCATCGCCACCCTGGCCGCGCTGGTGCTGGTACTGCAATACCGGATCTGGCTGTCGCCGCATGGGGCGCGCGAGGTCATGCAGCTGTCCGGCGCCGTGGCCACGCAGGCCGCCGAGAACCGGCAGCTTGCGGCCCGCAACGAGCAGCTCGCGGCCGAGGTACGCAACCTGAAGCAGGGATACGAGGCGCTGGAGGAACGGGCGCGCTCGCAGCTTGGTCTCATCGCCGCCCACGAAACCTATTACCAGGTGGTGTCGCCCGCTTCGACCGGCGCACCGTCCGCGCCGCCGGTTCCGGCCGCCGCGCTGGCCGCCGCGCGCTGATCCTGCGTGCAGTACTGGCTGGTCATGCCGGCGGCGGGCACCGGGCGCCGTTTCGGCGCCACCGTGCCCAAGCAGTACCTGCCGCTGGGCGGTCGCGGCGTGCTGGAGCACGCGCTCGCACCCTTCCTCGAAGACTCACGCTGCATGGGCGTGGTGGTGGCGCTGGACACCGGCGACAGCGCTTTCGGCAAGCTGCCGTGTGCCCGGCACCCGCGGGTGCACAGGGTCGCCGGCGGCCCGCGCCGCTGTGATTCGGTGTGCAATGCGCTCGAGGCAATCAGCGACGGGGACGAGGCCTGGGTGCTGGTGCACGATGCGGCCCGCCCCTGCATCACGCGCGCCGGGATCGACGCACTGCTGGCCGGCTGTGCGCACGATGCGGTGGGCGGGCTGCTGGCCGCGCCGGTCGCCGACACCCTCAAGCGCGCCGACGGATCGCGGCGCGTGCTGCAGACCGCGCCGCGCGACGGGCTGTGGCGTGCGCTGACGCCGCAGATGTTCCGCCTCGGGCTGCTGCGCCGCGCGCTGCACGCCGCCATGGCGGCCGGACGCGAGCCCACCGATGAGGCCCAGGCCGTGGAATGGCTGGGTGAGGCGCCGCGGCTCATCGCCGGCGACGCGGGCAACATCAAGATCACCACGGCCGCGGATCTGGCGCTGGCCGACGCCATACTGGCGCGAGGAGCCTCGCCGATGAACCTGCGTACCGGCAGTGGTTTCGATGTGCACGCCTTTGGCCCCGGCGATGCGGTGATGCTGGGTGGCGTGCGGATTGCCTGGCAGCAGGGCGTGGTCGCGCATTCCGATGGCGACGTGCTGCTGCACGCGCTGACCGACGCGCTGCTCGGCGCGGCCGGCCTGGGCGATATCGGCCAGCACTTCCCCGATTCGGATCCGCAATGGCGCGGCGCACCCAGTACGCAGTTCGTGCAGCATGCGGTCGGACTGCTGGCGCAACGCGGCTGGCGCGTGGTGAATGCCGACCTGACGCTGCTGGCCGAGGCGCCCCGCATCAATCCGTACCGCGAGGCGATCCGCGCGAGCATCGCCGCGGCGCTGGGCGTCGACGCCGGGTGCGTGAACCTGAAGGCCACCACTACCGAGAAGCTGGGTTTCCTGGGGCGTGCAGAAGGCCTGGCGGCCCAGGCGGTGGTACTGATCTCGGGCCGCCCGGGTTAGGGCTACGCCATGCGCCGGTGCACGCGGTAAGCTCTCGTCCGGGTTTCCGGGTCGGAACAGATTCTGGGGGTATCGACATGAGCCGCAAGCACGATGACGCGCAGGGCGCGTCGGTCAACCGCCGTACGTTCCTCACCACCGCCGCAGCGCTGGGAGCGGCCGCAGGCACGCTGGCCGCGCCGGCCGCGCACGCCGAGGTGGCCTTCCCGAAGGAGCGTGGCAAGTTCGGTGCCGGCGGCGCTGTGACCAACGCGGGCGTGAACCGCTCCGAGCACACGCTGTGGGATTGCGAGGTGGAGGGCGGCATCCCGGACGATCTCGACGGCGGTTTCTACCGCGTCGGGCCGGACGCCCAGTATCCGAAGCCCGCGGCGTTGGCCAACGACATCGCCTTCGACGGCGAGGGGCACGTCAGCCTGTTCCGCATCAAGGACAGCCACGTGGATTACCTCAGCCGCTGGGTGAAGAACGACCGCTGGAAGGCCCAGCACGCGGCACGCCGCTCGCTGTATGGCGTGTACCGCAACCCCTACACCGATGATCCCAGTGTGGCCGGCAAGTTCCGCGGCACGCAGAACACGCAGGTCTGGTACCACAACGGCCGCATCCTCGCGATGAAGGAGGACACCATGCCGGCGGCCATGGATCCGCACACACTCGACACGCTCGACGGCAATTACAGGTTCGACGGGAAGATCAAGGGGCAGACCTTCACCGCGCATCCGAAGAACGACTCGCACAACGGCAACCTGCTGGCCTTCGGCTACGAGGCCACCGGCCTCGGCAGCACCGACCTGTGCGTGTTCGAGGTGACGCCGCAGGGCAGGACGATCTGGCAGGCCATGGTCAAGGCGCCGTATTGCAGCGAGATCCACGACTACGCCATCACCGAGAAGCACATCGTGTTCCTGGTGTATCCGCTCGCCTACCTCGGCGAGGAACTGATGAAAAAGGGCGGCGTGCACTGGGGCTGGGATTCGACCCGTGACACGTACCTCGGCGTGATGCGCCGTCATGGCGACGGTTCGGACATCCAGTGGCTGAAGGGCCCGCAGACCATGTGCACGCACACCATGGGCTGCTGGACCGACGGCGACATGGTCTACGTGGACATGGACGGCGGCGAGGGCAACCAGTTCCCGTTTTTCCCGAGCCCGAATCCCAACGACCGCTTCGACGGCGCCAAGGCCACCGGTCGGGTACGGCGCTTCTCGGTGGATACTTCAAAAAAGACCGTGCGCCCCTTCGGTTTCGAGACACTGCACCCGGAATTGACCGGCGCGCTGGCGCGGCAGGACGACCGCTACCACACGGTACCCTATCGCTACGGCTTCCTGATGGGCGGAGTGCAGGGCAAGAGTGGCTGGGCGCGGGTCGACCACCAGACCGGCAGGATCGATGTCTTCAGCCCGGGACCGGGTTCCTCGGTGAGCGAGATGTGCTTCGTGCCGCGCCGCAAGGGCGCGGCCGAGGGCGACGGGTATCTCGTGGGCGTGTGCTCGCGCTCGCAGGAGAACGGCCGTTCGGACCTGCTGTTCGTGGACGCGCAGCACATGGACGAAGGCCCGATCGCCACGGTGAAGCTGCCGTACCGCGCGGCGCCGCAGGTGCATGGCTTCTGGGTGCCCGGCGACCAGCTGCCGCCCGGGAAGACCTGAGGCGCGCTCAGCGCGCCGGGCGCGGTTTCGCGCCCAGCAGCACCAGCAGCGCGCCCGAACCGCCATCCACCTCGCGCGCGCTGGCGAAGGCCTGCACCGCGCCGACGCGCCGCAGCCAGGAACTGGCCATTTCCTTGAGCACCGGGCCGCGCGTGCCCGAGCGCAGCCCCTTGCCGTGGATCACGCGCACCACGCGCGCGCGGTGGTGCAGGGCCTCCGCGAGGAACTGCCGCAGCGCCGGCTCCACCTGCGCGCCGGTCAATCCATGCAGGTCGATCTCCGCATCCACGCGGTAGTGTCCGCCGCGCAGGCGCCGCAGTGCCTGCTCGCCGATCTCCGGCCGCCGGAACAGCAGCGCATCGCCGGATTCGCGCACCGGCTCGAGCGGCGAGACCTGTCCCATGCTCTCCTGCAGCACCGCGTGCCGCTCGGCGCGCGTGAAACGCGCGCGCGGCCGCGGCCGGTGCGGGGTGGCCGCCGGGCGGTTGCCCGCGTCGAGGCGCCGCACGCCGCGCATGGCCCTGCGGAACAGCTGTGCATCGTCGTCGTCCATCGATTCCAGTATATTTCCGATCCTCGATGCATATCCTGGTCAGCAACGACGACGGCTATCTGGCCGAAGGCATTCAGAAACTCGACGCCGCGCTCAGGACCATCGCCCGCACCACCATCATGGCGCCGGACCGCAACCGCAGCGGCGCCAGCAATTCGCTGACGCTGGATGTGCCGCTGCGCGTGTTCCAGGGCGCACCCGGCGTGCACTACGTGATGGGCGGTACGCCCACCGATTGCGTGCACCTGGCGATCTCCGGCTACTTCGACGGCGAATTCGACATGGTGTGCTCGGGCATCAACGACGGCGCCAACCTCGGGGACGACACGCTGTACTCCGGTACCGTGGCCGCGGCCATCGAGGGCCGCTTCCTCGGCCTGCCCACCGTGGCCTTCTCGCTGGCGACGGAACCGGAGAGCGGCCGGCATTTCGATACCGCCGCCAGGGTCGCCGCGGTACTGGTGGCGCAGCTCTCGCAGCGCCCGCTGGAGCGCGGCATCACGCTGAACGTGAACATCCCGGACCTGCCGCATGCGCAGCTGCGCGGCGTGCGCGCCACGCGGCTTGGCGGTCGGCATCGTTCCAAGCCCATCATTCCGGTGCAGGATCCGCGCGGCCGGCGCATGTACTGGGTGGGCCCTTCGGGTCCGGGCCAGGATGCCGGCGAGGGGACGGATTTCCATGCCGTCGCCAACGGCTATGTGTCGGTGACGCCGTTGCAGATCGACCTCACGCGCCACCAGGCGCTGCCGACCCTGGCCGAATGGCTGAAGCCGCTGGCATGAGCGTCGGCGGGCATTCCGGCATCGGCATGACCTCCGCGCGTACGCGCGACCGCCTGGTGCAGCGGCTGCGCGAGCAGGGCATCCACGACCTGCGGGTGCTGGAACGGATACGCAACCTGCCGCGGCACATCTTCGTGGACGAGGCGCTGGCCTCGCGCGCCTACGAGGACACGGCCCTGCCCATCGGCTGGGGACAGACCATTTCCCAGCCCTACATCGTCGCCCGCATGACGCAGGCCCTGCTGTCGGGCGGCCTGCCCGCAAAGGTCCTCGAAGTGGGCTTCGGCTGCGGTTACCAGACCGCGGTGCTGGCGCCGTTCGCGGAAAAGATCTTCGCTGTCGAGCGGGTCGAGCCACTGGTGGCGCGCACCCGGCAGCGCCTGAAGGAATTGCAGATCGGCAATGTCCGGCTGCGGCATGGCGATGGCATGAAG
>Ga0335083_10004296_pt1 | contig 18173 bp, 13 predicted proteins | sample Lox_Sample_42_FD_206716 | JGI IMG/M metagenome (GOLD analysis project Ga0335083, IMG submission 206716) | Soil microbial communities from Loxahatchee National Wildlife Refuge, Florida, United States - Lox_Sample_4.2 | ecosystem: Environmental > Terrestrial > Soil > Wetlands | place: USA...
CGGCTTGCGAGACCGACGTGGCCGCTCGCGAGAGCCCGAAGTACGCCGAGTTCACGAGCTGGAGCACCTTGACGCTCATCGCCGGATCTTCCTCGACGATGGCGCCGATCGCCTTCGAGCTCACGTTCGGGTTCGCCATCGCCTCCGTGAGACGCAGGTACGTGGCGGGCGGCGACGGCAGGTGATTCAGCTTGCCGATGACGCTGCGCGTGGCTTCGTTCTGCAGCAGCGTCTGCAAGCTGCAGGTGCGTTCGACGACGCCGCGCAAGGTCGCGGCGTCGCACGGCTTGTTCAGGAACTGGTGCGTCACCGGCAGCGCTCGCACGATCGCGTCGCGGTCGGCCTGCCCCGAAAGCACGATGCGCGCGCTGCCGGGGTAAACGTCGCGCACCCGCGTGAGGAGCGCGGCGCCGTCCATGCCCGGCATGCGCATGTCCGTCACGACCACGTCGAACGGTCCCTTCTCGAGCTCGGCGAGCGCCGCAAGTCCGCCCACGACGAACACCATATCCCATTCGTTCCTGCGTTTGCGCAGGATGTTCTTCAGCGCATCGAGCACGCTCGCGTCGTCGTCGACGAAGAGGATGCGCTTCACGCGGCCTCCGCCCGCGCCGGACGGCCGGCGATGGGCAGCACGATGCGGAACGTGGTGCCCGCGGGGCTCGTGTCGAAGCCGAGCTCGCCGCCGTGTTTGTCGCAGACGATCGCGCGCGCGATGGCGAGGCCTTGGCCGCTGCCGCGCCCGACCTCTTTCGTGGTGAAGAAGGGGTCGAACACCTGCGCCTGAATCGCGGCGGGAATGCCGCCGCCCGTGTCGCCGATCTCGACGATGACGGAGGGGCCGTCGCGGCGCGTACGCACCGTGAGTCGCCCGCGTCCGCCCGTGTCCTTCACGACGTCGGCGATGGCGTGCGCGCCGTTCACGAGCACGTTCAGGACGGCCTGGTTCAGGTCGCCGACGTGGCAGCGCACGGGCGGGATGTCCCCGAGCTCGAGCTCGAGCTCCGCGACGTACTTGTACTCGTTGTGCGCGATGACGAGCGTGCTCTGGATGGCTTGATTGAGGTCGGCCGCCGCCATCTCCTTTTCGTCGGGGTGCGCGAATTCCTTCATCGAGCGCACGATGGTGGCGACGCGCTCGAGCCCTTCGAGCGAACGGGCGAGCGCGCGCGGCACCTGCTCGATGAGGTAGGGCAGATCGGCGTCGTCCTCGGCCTGCTGCACGAGCGCGGCCGCCTCGCCGACGAGCTTGCCCTCGAGCGCCGCGGCGCAGAGCACGCGATACTTCTCCGTGAGCGTGACGAAGTCGCCGACGGCGTCGCGCACGAAGTGGACGCTGTCGCTCACGAACTGAACGGGCGTGTTGATCTCGTGGGCGACGCCCGCCGCCAGGCGCCCTACCGACTCGAGCTTCTGCGCCTGGGCGAGCTCGAGCTCGAGCCGGCGCGCGTTCGAGGTGTCGAACATCATGCCGAGGATGACGGGCGTGAGCGTGTCGCGCGCGTCCTCCGCGGCCGGCACGCCGGCGGACGACGCGATGAAACGCAGCCAGAGATAGCGGCCGTCGGGGCGGCGCACCCGCGCTTCGATCTCACCCGAGCCGCGCTTGGCGACGAGCTCGAGCGCGGCGATGGCCTTCCGCCGATCCTCGGGGTGCAGGCGCTGTTCGAGAAAACCAGGCAGCAGGAAGTCGGCCGCCGGAATGCCGAAAATCTCCTCGACCTGCGGGCCCACGTAACGGAAGCGGAGCTCGAGCGTGTCGAGCTCCCACGGCACGGCCTGCGTCGTCTCGACCAGCGCGCGGAACTGCTCGCGGCTGGTTTCGAGCTCGAACGTCCGGCGCGCCACGGTCTCTTCGATGCTCGCGTTGGTCGCTTCGAGCTCGGCCTGGCGCCGCGCGATGCCGCGCATCTGCGCGTGGCTCTCCGCGATGGCGGCGACGAGCCCCGAGCTCTCGAACAAGACCCAGAACGCGTGCTCCAGGCTCCGCCACCATTCGGGGTTGGTGACGCCGTAGATCGACTCGGGCCAGAGCATGCCGCGGACGAGGCAATCCGCCGTGACGACGATCGTGGCGGTGCCGAGGATGCGCCAGTCGCGATAAAACGCGAGGAACGCGAGCGAGCCGAAGACGTGGAAGTGCGTCTCGCTGCGGCCGGCCGTGAGGTGGATGAAGAGCGCCGAAAACAAGAGCTGCGCGACGGCGACGACGTGGCGCGTGACGGCCGCGCCCGGGTAAAGGCGCGTCACGACGAGCGGCGGCAGCGTGAAGAGCGCCCCCAAAACCAGCGCCGAGGGCACGTAGAGGTGCGCCGTACGCACCTTGCCTTCCCACGCGGACGGCGACCAAAAGTGCGCGATGGCGAGCGCGGCGAGCCACTGCACGCAGAGGAGCTTGCCGAAGACCCTGTCGCGCTCGGCGTGCACGCGCCGGAGCTCTTGCGCGTAAAGCTCGGCAGCGCGCTCCGCCACCCCGCGCGCCGTCGGCCCCTCTTGCGTTCGCCCCTCGCTCATCGCTCCTACTTCGGCGTCATGATGTCCGTCGCCGCGCGGCGCTCGATGTCGCTGAACGCTTCGACCACCTTCGACATCATCTCGAAGTCGCGCGAGGCCGTGACGAGCGACGTCATGCCGTCGAGCGGCGAGGCGTTCGAGAGCTCGAGCGTCCCGGTCGCGAGATCGGGATCGGTCGCGACGGGCTTGCCGGCGTTTTGCGCGCTCATGAGCACCGCGCCCTCTTTCTGCAGCGCGTCGGGCTTCGGAAACGTGACGGTGAGCAGGCGCTGGCCCGTGCTCTCGCCGTTCACCACGAGGTCGCCCGTCGGGGAGATCTTCACTTCGGCCGCGCCCGGCGCGATCGCGATCGGCTTGTGCCCGGTGCCCATCACCAGATCGCCCGCCTGCGTCGTGAGGCGGCCGTCGGGCGTCAGCTGGAAGCTGCCGGCGCGCGTGTAGCGCGCGCCCTGCGTCGTGCTCACGACGAAGAGCGCGTTCGGATCGCGCAGGGCGACGTCGAGACCGCGTCCGGTTTGCTCCATCTGACCCGGGCGCCGATCGGGCTCCACGGTGCGCGAGACGGAGTACCTGAGCGACTGCGTCGGCACCGAGCGGTTGTTCGCGTTGACGAGCGTCTGGCGGAAGAGCGCGCGATCGGCGCGAAAGCCCGGGGTGTTCGCGTTGGCGATGTTGCCGGCCGCGACGTCGAGCGCCGCTTGTTGTCCGACCATCCCCGACGCTGCCGCCCAAATACCGGTGCTCACTTCACTCGCTCCTCTTCGCTCTTCGACCGAGAGTACGCAAAGCAAGCCGAGTGCCACCGTGCGGGTTTTCGGCGCGCGCGGGAATTTCGGCGCTGCGACCCGCGCGAAGTAAAAGCGTGCTCGCGCCGCCGTCAGTCAAAGAACTCTGCACTGTCGGATCGTTGACACCCCGAGGTCAGACGAGTGGCGGCGCGCCGTTCCCGTACGCAGCCCGATCACGCCGTGATTTGCCTCAAAATTGGACGGGCGCGACGCGCGGCGAGGGTGGCCTGCTTCTTGCGAACCCGCGGTACGGATGACCTCCGCGGTCGCGCTGCTGCCGAACCTGAATCGCCCGAGCGACGTCTCGCTCGCTGCGCCGGTGGTCGCGCGCCCCGTGAACGACGCGAGCGCGACCGCGCGTCCCGGCCTCGTTCAGCCCGTCCGCACGCCGCTCACGACCGATCAGGCAAGCTCGCTCATCGGCAACGCGCTCGAGCGCGTGACCGGCGAGAAGCCGAAGCCCGAAACGGTCGCGATTCTGACCGCGCAGTGGGCGCACGAGACCGGTCACGGCGCATCCATGTTCAATTACAACTTCGCGGGCATCAAAGGCGCGGGGCCGACCGGGCTCTCCGTCTCGCAACGCACCCGCGAGGGTTACGGCTCGAGCGAACGCACCATCACCGACAACTTCCGCGCGTATCAAACGGCGGAAGAAGGGGCTCGCGACTACGTGAGTCTCCTGAAATCCCGCTTTCCTGGGGCATTCGAGGCGGCAAAAAGCGGCGATCCGACGGCGACGGTGCACGCGCTCAAACAAGAGGGGTACTTCACCGGCGACGAAGTCGCCTACACGCGTTCGGTCACGCAACTCGCACAACAGATCGGTCCGGCGTCGCTTCAATTCACGAACACCGAGCTGCCGGCCCTGCCCGTCGACTACGCGTCGGGCCTCGGCAGCGTCCACGCGTCGTCCGGCGCGCTCGCGAGCCTCGTCGGCTCGGGCGGCACGCCCGCCGTCGATACCGCCACGTTCACCGACAACATCATGCGCGCGGCTTTGAACGTCATGAGCGCACCTACAGAGGACCAGGACCGCGCACGTTCGATCACCTAAACCACGCCCCACTCCACCCGTTCTAGGAACTCGGAATTGTGTCATCGATCATAGGCATCGTCGTCGTTCTGGCCGCCGTTCTCGGCGGCTTCGCCATGGCCGGCGGCCCCATGCCGGTCTTGATTCAACCGAACGAGCTCATCGTGATTGGCGGCGCGGCCATCGGCTCGGTGCTCTCGTCGGCGCCCGGCAAGATGCGCGGCCGGCTCCTCGCGGCCTTCAAAAAGGGCTTCAAGGACTCGATTCCGACGAAGCAGGACTACCTCGACCTGCTGAAGCTCCTCTACGAGCTCTTCGGCATCATGCGCCGTGAAGGCATCCTCGCACTCGAGAACCACGTGAACGAGCGCGACAAGAGCCCGCTTTTCGCGAAGTACCCGGGCGTCGCCAAGCGCCACCACGCGCTCGACTTCTTGGTCGAAGGCTTGAAGCAACTGGTCGACGGCTGCCCCGCGAGCGACCTCGCGCAGCTCTTCGACGCCGAGCTCGAGACGCACCACAGCGAGCAGAGCGGTCCGGTCGCGCTCATCCGCGGCACGGGCGACGCGCTGCCCGGCCTCGGCATCGTCGCCGCCGTGCTCGGTATCGTGATCACGATGGCGCACCTCGACGGCGGCCCGGAAGAAATCGGCCATCACGTCGGCGCCGCCCTCGTCGGCACCTTCCTCGGCATCTTGCTCTGCTACGGCATCATCGGCCCCATCGCGAACAACGTCGAGGCGCAAGACGCCGCCGAGAGTCGCTACATGGGCTGCATCAAAGAGGCACTGCTCGCCGCGGCGCGCGGCACGACGCCCGCCCTCTCCATCGAATTCGGGCGCCGGGCCATCTTCAGCGACGAGCGACCGTCGATCGCCGAGCTCGAAAAGGCCTTCGCGGAGCTCAAGAAGTCGTCATGAAGAGCGGCGACCAACCCGTCATCATCGTCAAGAAGGTCAAAGGGCACGGCGGCCATCACGGCGGTGCTTGGAAGGTCGCTTATGCCGACTTCGTGACCGCGATGATGGCGCTCTTCATGGTGCTCTGGCTCGTCTCGCAGACCGACCAGAGCACGCGCCAGAAAATCTCGCAGTACTTCCGCACCGGCGTGCTCTCCGGTTCCAACTCCGTGCTCAGCGGCGGCACCGGCGTCGAAGAAAAGGGCTTTCTCGACGTGAAGGGCACGAACGAAATCCCGAGTGAGGACGCGAAGCTCCGGGACGCCGAGGGCAGCATCCGCAAGGCCATCGCCGCGCTCCAAGCGAACAACAAGGATTTCGCGGCGCTCGGCGGTCACCTGCAGGTCACCGTCACCGACTTCGGCTTGCTCGTTCAGATCATGGACGGCGGCGACGACCTCATCTTCGACCTCTCGAGCGCAGAGCTCAAACCCGCGCTCGTGAAGATGTTGAGCGAGCTCGCGCCCATCCTCGGCAAGCTCGACAATCAGCTCCAGGTGCACGGCCACACCGACGGCCGCCCGTTCCCCTCCGGCTCCACCCGCTCGAACTGGAGCCTCTCGTTCGAGCGCGCCGATCGCGCGCGGACCGTGCTCGAAAAGTCCGGCGTACGGCCCGGCCAGATCACGGGCGTGTTCGCCCACGCCGACAACGCCCCGCTCGTCAAAGACGCGATGGCGCCCGCCAATCGCCGGCTCGCCATCCTCGCCGTCCGCAAGGGTTTCGAAGCCGCGGTCGCGTACGGTCAGCTCAAGCAGCCGGTGATGTAGGGCGCGCGCCCCCGAGTGTGGGCGCCCCGACCACTCGAATGTTTCTCGCGGCGCTCGGCCGCGCGAGAAATCGCTCAAGGAGTGTTCGGAGCAGCCGTTCACCCTGAAGGATGAGCACGAACACCGGAGAATCGGGTGTGCTGGCCTTGGATGTGCCGGCTCCCGGACCCGACCCCGTGCTGGAACGCGCGTTTCGGCGGGCGATGGACGGCCTCTACATGGTCTTTCAGCCCATCGTCAGCTGGACGGAGCGTGAAATCGTCGCGTACGAAGCGCTCGTTCGCACCTGCGAGCCCGAGCTCGCGCGGCCCGACCTCCTGTTTTCGGCGGCCGAACGCCTGGACATGATCATCCCCATGGGCCGCCGCATCCGTCGCGGCGTCGCCCAGCTCGTCTCCACGGCGCCCGAGCGCGTGTCGCTCTTCGTCAACGTTCACGGCGGCGAGCTCGCCGACCCCGACCTCTACGATCCGGCGTCCCCGCTCTCGCGCGTCGCGCACCGCATCGTCCTCGAAATCACCGAGCGCTGGTCGCTCGACCGCTTCCACGACATCGGCGAGCGCATCCGCGCGTTGCGCGACCTCGGCTTCCGCGTCGCCGTCGACGACCTCGGCGCCGGCTACGCGGGCCTCACGAGCTTTGCGCGCCTGCGCCCCGAAGTCGTGAAGCTCGACATGTCGCTCATCCGTGGCGTCAACGAAGACCCCACGCGCCAGCACCTCATTCGCTCCCTCAACGGCGCGTGTCGCGACCTCGGCATCCGCGTGGTCGCCGAAGGCGTCGAAACCAAAGAAGAGCGCGACACCCTCGTCGCCCTCGGCTCGAACCTGCTCCAGGGTTACCTCTTCAGCAAACCCGCCCGCGCGTTCCCCGTCGTCGAGACGGCGGTGTGGGACGCCGAATACACCCACGTCAAAGGCTGGCCGGCGCGCACCGCTCAAGCCGAGCTCCTCGAGCTCCGCGACGCGCTCAACGCCCTGCTCGGCACCCTCAATACCGACGGCGCCACCCGCTACGATCCCACCGCGACCGCGACCGAAGTCGGCGCGCTCGGCCGCCGCGCCCTCCGCAGCGTCGAAGCCCTGCTCGCGACCAATAACCTCCCGTCGCTCGAGCCGGGCGCCCTCTCGCTGCCGGCGCCGAAGCTCGCCAAGACGGCGTAGCGGTATCAACAGTAGTAGGCGAAGAAGTCGGCGCGCGCGGCCACGCACTCGTCGAACCAGCGCTTGACCTCGGCGATGGCGTCGCGCACCTCCGCGTCGCTCACGCTCGCGAGGTCGACCGCGGCGAGCGCCGCGCCCGCTTGGGTCACTTCGGGCAGCCGCAGGTGACTCAGCGACGGAAAATCGTCGATGCGCGGGAGCTCCACCGGCGCGCCGCGGGCGGTGAGGGCGACCGTGGACAGCGTCTTTCGGTCGATGCCCAGCCGGCCGAGCTCCGCGTCGATGCGCTCCATGTATCGGTTGCTGCCCGCGACGCCCGACCACAGCGTGTTGTCGAGCCAGTCGCCGAGGTGCTGACACAAGTAGGCGAACGCGTAGCCGTAAACGAAGCCGAGCTTTTGCTGCCGTTCGCCGCCCACGATCAAATGCTCGAAGGCGCCGCTCAGCGTGAGCGGCGGAATGCCGCGGTCCTCGGCCGCTTCCGCGGCCATTTCGTCGAGCTCCTCGGCCTCGTCGGCGAACTCCGCGGCGAGCTCGGCGGCGAGGGCCGCGTCGCCGGAGCCGAGCTTGCGGATGACGCGATCGAGTCGAACGGCGATGGGGTTGAGGGTGTAGCTCACGGACCGGACTATAACGGGAAAACGCTTCGAGCCGGCTGCACGAGTTACTGCGTTCTTCGGGCGCGCGCCTTCGCCGCGTCGTTCTCGGAGAGCTTCCAGGTGAGCGTCTCCGGATCTTCTTCGAAGCACGGCATGTTGCCGAGGCAGGGCGGTTCGACCTCGGCGGGCTTGCAACCCTGAGCGGTGCAGTGGACACGCGTGTACATGAAGTTGCACGCGACGGCGTATTCACGGACGGTGTGCGTTTGGCGATTGAGCGCGACCTCGAGCTCCTCGCGCGGGCAGTGGAGCGATGAAGCCGCCACGTCGCGGACGGAGTCGGGTGCAGTCGCGCAGCCGGCCCCCGAGAAGACAGTCGCAATCGAGATTTGGATGAACGCCAAGTGAGTCAGGGGTCGAATTCGCATGGTCTCGATCGGACACGCGCCGCGACCGGGCATTGGCAGATTCGCCACAATCGATCGGTGCGCAGCGGAAAGGCCACGTTTTGTGCGCCTACGTGTCATAGAGCGGTCGCTGGACGTGTTTCGCGTCGTCGATCGCACCGATTGTGTACCCGTGGTGCCGTAAATTTCCGCGATTCCCACGGCGATTGTTCGTGGCGTTCCGTTGACTCCTTAACTGAGAACAATTGCCGCCCATCGTTTGCGGTGAGATAAGGATCCAGACGGCGCGGCGGGCATTGCCCGTCGTGAATTGTTCTGTTCCGGAGGTCTCGCCATGCGGCGCACGTGGACGCTAACGCCTGCACTCGGCATCGGTTTCGTTCTCGCCTTCACGGCCGGTTGCGCGTCGAACACCAGCGGGTCGAAAGGCTCCGGTTCGAATAGCGGCGGCCAGAATCCGAACGCCGCGAACGGTTCGGGTGCAGCGCCCGGTTCGTCGAGCACCGGGTCGTCGGGCGGCACCACGGGTTCGTCCGGCGGCAACGGAACCGCGGCGGGCGGCTCCGGCGCGGCGAGCGCCGGCACGAGCGGCTCGACGGGCGCTTCCGGCAGCTCGGGCAGCACCACGACGGCTTGTCCGACGACTCAGCTGGAGCCGACGCCGCTCCGCCGACTCACGAAGTTCGAATACCAGAATACGGTCGAGGATCTGTTGAAGGTCGATGCCACCGCGGCGACCACCGACATGCCCGCCGACGAGGTGTCGAACGGCTTCGACAACGACTCCGAGGTCCTGACGGTCTCGTCGCTCCACGCCGAGAAGTACGTCGAAGCGTCGGAGACGCTGGCGCACGCGGCGGTGCAGAACCTCGGCGCCCTCACGACGTGCGACACGACCGCGACGGGCGAGGACGCCTGCGCGCTCGCGTTCGCGAAGAGCTTCGGGCGCCGCGCGTTCCGCCGCCCGACGACTTCGAATGACGAGCAAGCGCTCATGACCGCCTACCAAGCGGGCAAGAACGGCGGGAGCTATCAAGAAGGCATCGAGGTGATGATTCGCGCGGCGCTCCAGTCGCCGGACTTCATCTACCGTCTCGAGACGACGACGCCCGCCGATCCGAACGCGGCGCTCGTCCCCCTCAGCCAATTCGAGCTCGCGACGCGCCTCTCTTACATGATTTGGGCGCAGGGTCCGGACGACGCGCTGCTCGACATGGCGCAGAACAACGGACTCTCGACGAGAGATCAGGTCGCCGCGCAGGCACGCGCGATGTTGAACGACGACCGCGCCAAGGTCGGTCTCGCCAACTTCTTCAATCAGTGGTCGGGTGTCACGCGCCTGTCGATCACCACCAAGAATACCGATCTCTTTCCGAGCTTCTCCGACGACATGAAGAACGCGATGGCGGCCGAGCTCCCCGCGTTCATGCAGTACGTCTTGTTCCAGGGCGATCACACGCTCACCACGCTCTTGACCAAGCCCGTCGCCTTCGTGAGCGGCCCGCTCGGTCAGCTCTACGGCCTCACGAACGCGCCGACCGGCACGACCCCGCAGATGGTCGAGCTGCCCGCCGAACAGGGGCGTTCGGGGCTGCTCACGCAGGCCGGCTTCCTGTCGGTGCAGGCCCACCCCGATCAGACGTCGCCCGTGTTGCGCGGCAAATTCGTGCGCACGATGCTGCTCTGCGATCCGCCGCCGCCGCCGCCGGCCGACGTGAACATCTCCCTGCCGGCGACGACCTCGGCCAACACCGCGCGGGAGCGCTTCTCGTCGCACGCCGAGGGCGCCTGCGCGAGCTGCCACTCGATGATGGACCCCATCGGCTTCGCGTTCGAGAACTTCGACGCGATGGGCCAATACCGCACCACCGAAAACGGCGAGACCATCGATGCGAGCGGCGTCATCAATGCGCCGCAGGATCCGAGCCTCGGCGGTAATTTCGTCGGCGTGCAGGAGCTCGCGCAGAAGCTCGCGGGCTCGTATCAAGTGACGAACTGCGTGGCGACGCAGTGGTTCCGCTACGCCTCGGGCCGGCTCGAAGCCGCGCCCGACAGCTGTTCGATTCAAAACATGCAGAGCGCGTTCAGCGCCAAGAACGGCGACCTCATCGAGCTCGTGGTCGCCATGACCCAGACCGACGACTTCTGGTACCGCGCGCCGGTGACCCAGTGAACGGACGAGGCATCATGAATCCCCTACGTTTCACGCGACGGAACCTCCTCCGCGGCGGCCTGGCCGCGACGGCCGCGTACCCGCTGCTCGAAGCCGACAAGGTGAAGGGCCAGACGGCTTCGCCCACGCGCCTCATCGTCGTCACCACGCCGAACGGCACGCGCAATGCGCTCTACTGGCCGGACGCGAGCCTGAATCTGCCGATGATCACGGCGCCGCTCGAGCCCTACAAACAGAAGCTGAACTTCTTGAAAGGCGTGCGCCTGAACGACCAACTGCAGAACGGCTCGCTCGGCGGCATGCTCGGCTCCGAGCACGCGCGCGGGACGGGCGGCATGCTCACGGGCCGCCCGCTCAACGCCGGGACGGAGTTCGTGAGCTTCGGCAACACGACGTCCGGCTGGGGCAGCGGCGAGTCGATCGATCAGTACCTCGTCGACAGGCTCGCGCCGCCGACGACGTTCACGAGCTTTCAGATGGGCGTGCACGTGCGCGACACGCAGGTGCGCGCGCGCATCGCGTACCGGGGCGACAGTGAGCCGATCCCGCCGCGCGAGGACCCGAACGACGTGTTTTCGGCGCTATTTTCGGGCGCGACCACCGGCACGCCGGGCAGCAGCGACCCCGCGTCGCAAGCGGCGCTCACGCGGCTCTGGGCGCAACGCCAGAGCGTTTTCGATCTCACGAACGCGGAAACGAACCGGCTCATGGGCATCGTCGGCGCCGCCGACCAGCAGAAGCTCCAGGCGTTTCAGGACTCCATGCGCGACGTCGAGACGCGGCTCGTGCAGATGCCGAGCATGGACGGCAGCACGACCGGCGGTCCCACGCCCAACACGACGTGCATGGCGCCCTCGTTCGTCGATCCCGATCTCACGGTCGACAACCTCTACGCGCAAGCCGGCCAGATCCAGATGGACCTCGCCGCCGCCGCGCTCCAGTGCGATCAGACGCGCATCCTCACCTTCCAGTGGTCGTACTCGGAGAGCGAACATCTCTTCCAGTTCTTGAACAACATCCAGGGCAACCACCACGCCATCTCGCACGACTTCTCGTCGAGCGGCGTGAACTACGACGCGTACAACGCGATTCAGACCTGGTACGCGTCGCAATTCGCCTATTTCCTCGGCAAACTCGACGCGATCGACGAGGGCGACGGCACGCTGCTCGATCATTCGCTCGTGCTCTGGGCCACCGAAATCGGCGAATCCACCCAGCACGATCTCACGATGATGCCTTACATCCTCGCGGGCAGCGCCGGCGGCAAGCTCCAGACCGGTCGACTCATCGACTTCAGCGACAACCGCCAGGACAACAACCAGATGCTCGTCTCCATCGCCAACATCATGGGCGCCGAGGATCTCACCTCGTTCGGCGACCCCTCCGGCAAGACGGGCCCGCTGCCCGAGCTCATGTGAGCGCGGTGTAGAGCGTCACCGACGATCGGTCGGCGCTCGAGGGAACCCGAAGTCGCGATCGAGTGGGTGTTCCCGCCCGGTGAGCGGACGCCCGTCGTGGCGCCACGCGCCGGCGCGATTTCGAGCGCACGGTCCGCCACGGCGCGCCGCTTCCACTCCAGCATAATAAATATGAGTTCAATAAAACGAACGTGGCAATTTGTCCGACGCGCCGGGCGCGCCGCCGGAAGATTCCTGCAATTGCCCTAATTTATGTGGGAAATAGGGGGCACAGCCAAGTGTGCGTCCAGTAAAATCTACTTGATCTATAGGCTATGGTCCACTACTGAGGACATCCTGTCTGCTGCGATGAGCGCCTGCGCGCGCGACCGCAGCGAAAGGATTTGCCGTGATCAAACATCCGATTGTCGCGACGACCAACCTCGTGAGCGCTCTCTTGGCGAGCGCTCTGCTGACGGATTGCTCGAGCGCGCCCACGACGGGGACTGGATCCGGCAGCGGTTCGAGCACCGCGTCCTGCGACGTGGCCGCGGCGAGCGACGGAGCCACTTACGACGTCTCTTGCGCGAACGGCAGCACGTATCGCGGGCTCACGTTTTCGTCACCGCCCTCGGCCACGGGGTGCACGGTCGCGCAGCTCGACAACGGCGTCGCCATCACGTGCAGCGGCAAGACGGTCTACGTTCACGACGGCGCGGACGGGAAGAACGGCTCGACCGGTCCGCGTGGTCCGGCGGGACCGCAGGGCCCCATCGGGCCGCAAGGCCTCGTTGGTCCGCGTGGCCCCGCGGGTCTCCAAGGCCCTGCCGGCCCGAAGGGCGCGACCGGCCCGAAAGGCTCCACGGGCGCGCAAGGCGCGACCGGCGCGCAAGGCGCCACCGGCCCGCAAGGCGCGACCGGGCCGCAAGGCGCGACCGGCGCCGACGGCAAGGACGCCGCGCCGCCCGTCCCCGTCGCCTTCTTCACGCAAACGCCGGACAGCGGCAAGCTCGATACGTCCGCGACCCTCGCGTTCTCCTCGACGGTCCCCGACTCGACGTTCGCGTGCAGCCTCGACGGCGGCGATTACGCGTCGTGCACGAGCCCGGTCACCCTCACCGATTTGACCACCGGCTCGCACACCTTCTCGGTGAAGGCGAGCAGCGACGACTCACCCGACGGTCCGCCCGCCGACGCGGATTGGACGATCGATCGCCCGAACATCCTCTTCATCCTCGCCGACGATCTCGGCTATTCGGACATCCACGCGCTCGGCGGTGAAATCGACACGCCGAACCTCGACGCGCTCGTCGCGAACGGACGCATTCTGACGAATCACCACGTCGGCACGGTGAGCGCCATCACGCGTTCGATGCTGATCTCCGGCACCGATCATCACCTCGTGGGCGAGGGGACGATGGGGCCGCCCACGGACGAGCGCAAAGGCCTGCCGGGCTACGAGGGCTACCTCAACACGCGCGCCCTCTCCTTCGCGCAGATCCTGAAGGATGCCGGGTATCACACGTACATGGCCGGCAAATGGCACCTCGGCAATTCGACGCCGGGTGGCAATCCGAACGTCGGTTTGACCCCGGATCAATGGGGGTTCGAGCACAGCTACGCGCTCCTCCCCGGCGCGAGCGGCAACCACTTCTTGCACGAGCCGGCCGGCGCCAAGAACTTCACGCTCGACGGCGTCTACATGCAACCGGGTCAGCCGGGTCAGCCGGGCGGCTACTCCACCGAGCTTTACACGAACGAGCTCATCTCGTTCATCGACTCGAATCTCGGCGACGGCAAGCCGTTCTTCGCCTACGCGGCGTACACCGCGCCGCACTGGCCGCTCGCCGTGCCCGAGCCGTGGTTCAGCAAATACAAGGGCCGTTACGATCAGGGCTACGACGCGATCCGCGCGGCGCGCATCGCGCGACAGAAGGCGATCGACGTGATCCCGAATTCGTTCACGCCGTCGAACCCGATGCCGGAGACGCTCGTCACGACCCCGGCGTCCGCGAACAACGGCAAGGCCGGCGCGAAGTACATCAGCGCCGTTCACCCCGAATCCGACGGTTACGTCGATTATCACGCGGGGGCGGTCGACAAGTATTGGTCGAGTCTGTCCGACCTCGAGAAGAAGTCGCAGGCCCGCTACATGGAGATTTACGCGGGCATGGTGTCGGCGCTCGACTATCACATCGGACGCTTGATTCAGCACCTGCAGGACATCGGCGAATACGACAAGACGTACATCGTCTTCCACTCGGACAACGGCGCGGAGGGTTGGCCCATCGACTCGGGCGCCGATCCGAAGAAGACGGACGAAGCGAACGCGCAGCCCGGCGTGTACGAGACGCTCGGCGCCGACAACGGCCTGCAGAACGCGAAGAACATCAAATACGGCCTGCGCTGGGCCGAAGTCAGCGCGACGCCGTTCGCGCAGTTCAAGAGCGAACTCGGTGAGGGCGGCGTGAGCACGGCCGCGATCGTGCACCTGCCGGGACAGATCGGCACGCTGCCGAACATCAGCTGGTTTTCGCACGTGACCGACGACACGGCGACGTTCCTCGACATCGCGGGCGTCGCGCCGCCGTCCACGCCCGCGCCGCCCGACGTCGACCCGACCACGGGCGTCGACCGCAACGCGGGCAAGGTGCTCTACGGCGGCCGCGCCGTGTATCCGATCACGGGCATCTCGCTCCTGCCCGCGCTCCACGAGCTCTATCCGTCGCCCGTGCACACGCAGCCGTTCGGCGACGAATCCTACGGCCGCGCGTACGTCTTCAGCGGCGACGGCCTCTGGAAGGCGCGCTGGACGGAGCCGCCGTACGGCCCCGGCGACGGCCACTGGGAGCTCTTCTACATCGTGAACGACCGTGGAGAGACGACGGACGTGTCGGCGGCGAACCCGGACGTGGCAAGTCAGCTCTTCGGGCAGTGGCAGACGTACATGACGAGCGTCGGCGGCGTGGAGCCGCTCGAGCCGATCGGTTTTTGGTGAGCGACACCTGGTCGTTTCATTGCACGGCGTGCGGGCGCTGCTGCAACACCGCGCCGGAGCTCTCGGTGCCCGAGCTCTTTCACCACCAGCACCGCTTCATCGGCCGTCTCGCGATCCGGCGCGTGAGGCGGCTCGAGTCGAGCGACCCGAACGCGCCGCTCGACGTGCTGCTCGTGACGCACGCCTGGCACGACGAGCGACGCGCTCGCTGTCCCGCGCTCGCGGACGACGGGCGCTGTTCGCTCGAGGCCGATCGCAAGCCGCTCGTCTGTACGCTCGCGCCGCTCGACGCGCTCGTGCCGGACGCGCTGCAAGCGCGCGTGCTCGCCGTGCGCGCGCGCGACGCGGCGTTTTTCGAGGCCGATTGCCTGGTCACGGGCGAGCGGCCGGGCTTCGCTCCGCTCGTGCGGCGCCTGCGCGTCGTCGACCTCGAAGCGCAGCGCACGCTCGCGCGCCGGCGTGAAGCGCTCGCGCTCGAGAAGCGCTTTTGGGGGACGCACGTGTTCCGCCTGCTCGAACCGGGGCTCTTCTCGCAGCCGGCGGAGCTCGCGAAAATCCCGCCCGACGGCTTCATGTCGCTGTCCATCGCGCCCGTCTTGATGGTCGTCGCGGAGGCGTCGACCCGCTGCCGCGCGCGCTGCGTCGAATACCTCGACGCGCAGCTCGCGCTCGCGCGAAAGCTCGAACTCGACGACGTCGTGCGCACGCACGCGCCCCTCCGTGACGCCATGCTCCGGCGCGACGCGGGCGCCCCGGCGCGACCGCTCGCCGCCGACGCCGAGGCGTGGCTCGGACTCACGGAGGCCGCATGAATTACAGCGAAGAGGTCGTGAACGCGGCGCGCCGCTTGAACATTCGGCCCGAGGCCGTCCAGACGTACCTCGACGCCGGCCGCGGCGTGCGCGCGACGGGCGTCGAGCGCTCGTTCCACACGACGGTGAAGCCGATCGGCGCGCTCTGCAACCTCGACTGCACGTACTGCTACTACCTGAGCAAGGAGGAGCTCCTCGAGCAGAAGACGCGGCGCATCGCCGACGAAATTCTCGAGCGCTTCGTCGTCGATTACATCGCCGCGCAGGACGCGGAGGAGATCGTCTTCACCTGGCACGGCGGCGAGCCGACGCTGATGGGGCTCCCGTTTTTCGAGCGGGTGGTCGAGCTCCAACGGCGGCACTTGCCGCCGGGGCGCCGCGTTTCGAACGATCTGCAGACGAACGGCACGCTGCTCGACGAGGCGTGGTGCCGGTTTCTCGCCGAGCACGAGTTTTTGGTGGGCCTCAGCATCGACGGCCCGCGCGAGATCCACGACGTGTATCGGCCGACCAAGGGCAAGACGTCGAGCTTCGACAAGGTGTTCGCGGGCGCGCGCCTGCTCGCGCGGCACGGCGTCGTGTTCAGCGCCTTGTGCACGGTGAATCGCCACAACGCCCAGCACCCGCTCGCCGTGTATCGCTTCTTGCGCGACGAGCTCGGCGCGAAATTCATGCAGTTCATTCCGTGCGTCGAGCCGAAGCGCTTCGAGCACACGGCGCCGGGCTTCTGGACCGAACAGGAGCTGGCAGCACCCAGCAGCCCGAGAGCGCGACCTGGAACCCCCTTCTCCATCGTCACCGATTGGACCGTCGACCCCGACGATTGGGGGAGCTTTCTCGCGGCGATTTTCGACGAATGGCTCGAGCACGATCGCGGGCGCGTGCGGGTGAATCTCTTCGAGAGCATGTTCGATCAGCTCGCCGGGCGGCCCGCGCACCTCTGCACGCAGAGCCCGATTTGCGGCAAGAACGTCGCGCTCGAAAACGACGGCCGCGTCTACTCGTGCGATCACTACGTGTATCCGGAGTACGAGCTCGGTCGCGTCGGGGAGAAGCCGCTCGCCGAGCTCGTGTTTTCGCTGAAGCAGCTCGAGTTCGGCCTCGACAAGCACAACAAGCTCCCGAGTGAGTGCCGCGCGTGCCCGTATTTGAAGCTCTGCTGGGGCGAATGTCCGCGCACGCGCCTGCTCAAGACGCGGCCCGGCGAGGGCAACCTGAGCTACCTCTGCAGCGGGTGGAAGCGCTTTTACGCGCACGCCGTGCCGCGCGCGCCGCGGCGGCCGATCGGCGATCCGCGGCTCGTTCCCGCCGTCGCGCTGCTCTCGAAACGCGCCGCACCCTGACACGGAGCGGATGGCTTGCGGGGACGATCAGTGCGCGTGCCCGGCGCCTTCTTGGAACGTCACGTCGAGCTCGACGCGCTTGCCGTCGCGGAGCACGACGACTTTCGTCGTTTCGCCGGGCTTCGAGGCGTTCAGCACGTACATGAAGTCTTCGATGCTGCTGATGTCGTGCGAGCCGAGCTTCACCATCAGGTCGCCGCGGCGCATGCCGGCTTTTTCCGCGGCGCCGCCGGGCCGCACGCCGCCGAGCAGCACGCCGCTCTTGCCCGGGCCGGGGCCCGCGTAATCCGGAATCGTCCCGAGCGAGGCGTTGAAGTTGCGCAAGTCGCCGCGCGGCACCGGCGATTTCGCGCCCGGATTGAAGTGGAGGGGCTTGTCGTGCGCGGCGATGCTCTCGGCGAGCTCGGCGGCCGCGAACGCGACTTGCCCGAGCCCGGCGGCGTTGATCTTGTCCGGCGTGTCGCTCGGCTTGTGATAGTCGGCGTGCGCGCCCGTGAAGAAGTGCAGCACCGGCACGCCGCTCACGAAGAACGACATTTGATCGCTCGGCCCGTAGCCGCCGTCCGGCGCGAGCGCGCAATCGATGCGTGCCGCCGCGCACGCGGGCGGCAGGAGCTCGGCCCATTCGTTCGCCGTCTCGCCGCCGAGCACTTGGACGCGGTTTTCACGCAAGCGTCCGATCATGTCGAGATTGATCATCGCGAACGCGCCCTTCTTCGGCAGCGCGGGGTTTTTGCCCGCCTCGCTCGCGTGCACGAAATACGACGAGCCGAGTAGGCCCGATTCTTCACCGGAAAACGCGACCACGATCACGTCACGTCGGAGCTTCGACTGGTCCGCCTTGAGCTTGCGTGCGATTTCGAGCAAGCCGGCGACGCCGGACGCGTTGTCGTCCGCGCCCACGTGCGGCTCCTTGCTTTCCGGCGCGAGCGAATAACGCCCGCCGTATCCCAAATGATCGTAATGCGCGCCGATCACGAGCGCGCCCTTGAGCTTGTCCTTCGCGGGGACGCCTGCCGGAATGCGCCCGACGACGTTGAACGCCGCCGTCGTCACGGGCAGGAGCTCGACGTTCACCTGCGCGTCGACGCGCTCTTTCTTCGCGAGCCGCTCGATGAGCGCGCGCCCCGCGTCGCGCTTGATCATCACGATGCCGACGCCGGCGTCGCCGTAACCCTCGGGCGTGAGCGCGGGTAACGCGGCTTCGTCCGGCG
>Ga0335083_10004297_pt1 | contig 18172 bp, 14 predicted proteins | sample Lox_Sample_42_FD_206716 | JGI IMG/M metagenome (GOLD analysis project Ga0335083, IMG submission 206716) | Soil microbial communities from Loxahatchee National Wildlife Refuge, Florida, United States - Lox_Sample_4.2 | ecosystem: Environmental > Terrestrial > Soil > Wetlands | place: USA...
GTTGACCATGACCAGGTCCCCTTCCTTGATCCCGACCTGGCCGCGGAGCCTGACCCGGGATCCGCACATCAGCCCCGCGATCTTGGACCGGCCGTAGAACAGCGCGGTCAGGTCCCCGGTGGAGTCGGAGATCTCGCAGGCCAGCACCGAGTTACTCTGCACCGACCTGATCTCGACCACCCGTACGCGGCCCTCGACGGTGACCTTGCCCGGCTCGCGGATCGAGCCGATCGGGGTCACGCCCTTGGGCGGGACGGGCCGGTCGTAGCTGCCGGCGCCGGGCAGCGGCTCGCCGGGGTCGCTGGGCTCTGGCCGTTTCCCGGCCGCGGCCTTCAGGCGCCGCAACTGCCCGTCGGCCGGCCCGGCGCCGTCGGCTGGCCCGCTGCCGTCGGCCGGGCCGCCGCCGTCGGCCGACGCGGTACCGACGGCCTGGCGCTGGTGCAGCACGTGCAGCCGGTTCTGCACGTCGAACGGGATGATGGTGGCCGCGGCGTTCGGCACCCGGCTGACCACGCCGGCGATCTTGTCCGCCGTGCGGTCGTGCAGCAGCCGGCCGAGCAGCGGTGAGAAGCTGCGCCGGGGCAGGATCGCGGTCACCTGAGTGCCGGGCACCTCGGCCTCGTGGGCCACCAGGTCGGCGGCGCACCGGGTCAGCCTGCGGTCGGGGCAGTCCACGAAGTCCAGCGACACGCTGCGGTCCGGCAGCCAGGCGGCGCGCAGCCGCTCGGCCTGCTCGCTGTCGATGACGAAGTGCACGGCGCGGACCATGGTGGGCCGCAGGCTCTTGGCGTAGCGCAACGCCGCGATCACCGACAGGTCGAAGTCGTCGACGAAGACGATGACGACCCGGCGGGTGTAGTTCGGCTGCCGCTGGGGCTCACCGGAGGCCCGGCGGACGCCGATCTTCTCCAGTGCCCGGGCCTCGGACCGGTACTGCCGGTTCAGCCGGATGAACGCGAATACCCCGATCGGGAAGACCACGACCACCAGCCAGGCGCCCTCGGTGAACTTGACCACCGCGAAGATCACCACGACCAGGGCAGTGTAGATCCCGCCGGTCAGGTTGATGACCAGGCGGCGGCGCCAGCCCTGCTCGCGCTGCCGCAGGTGGTAGCGGACCATGCCGAAGCCCGCCATGGAGAACCCGGTGAACACGCCGATCGCGTAGAAGGGAACCAGGTTGTTGGTGTTGGCGCCGACCGCGAACAGCAGGGCGAGGGCGAGCACGGTGAGCACGATGATGCCGTTGGAGAACACCAGCCGGTGGCCGCGCTTGCTCAGCCAGCGCGGCAGGAACGAGTCTTCCGCGACGAAGCTGGTCAGGAACGGGAAGCCGCTGAAGCTGGTGTTGCCGCCGGTGAACAGGATCGTGATGGCGCCCGCCTGCACCAGGTAGAACAGGATCTGCCCGGCGGCGGTGTGCCCGAACACCAGGTCGGCCTCCTGGGAGACCACCGTGGGCACGCCGCTGGCGTACGGGACCGCGTGGGTGATGTGGGCCAGCCAGGAAATGCCGGCGATCAGGAACATCACGATGGCGCCCTGGATCTCCAGGATCCGCCGGGCGTTTCGGCCCTCGGGCGGGCGCAGCGCGCTCACCGCGTTGGACACCGCCTCGATCCCGGTCAGCGAGGACCCGCCGTTGGCGAACGCGCGGGCCAGTATGAGGAGGGCGGCGAAGGAGATCAGCGTGCCAGTGTTGTGCCCGATCGGGACGGTATTGGCCTGCCAGGTGGCCTGCGGAAGGCCGCCGCCGAAGATCTCGCGGGCCAGCCCGACGACAATCATCAAGCCCACCGACCCGGAGAACAGGTAGGTCGGCAGTGAGAACGCCCGGCCGTTCTCCCGGACGCCGAGCAGGTTCACGTAGCACATGCCGAGCGTGGCCACGACCGTGATCAGCAGCAGGGTCGCGGTGTCTCCCAGCGGCCTGGCCAGCGCGGGGAAGGTGGACAGGATCGCGGCGCTGCCCGCCGAGTTCTGCACCGCGACGGTGACCACGTAGTCCACCATCAGCGCCACGGCCGCGACCTGGGCGACCCGCGGGCCGAAGTTCTCCCTGGCCACGACGTAGGAGCCGCCGGCCCGGGTGTAGACCGTCACCACCTCGCGGTAGGACAGCACGACCAGGAAGATGCCGAGCAGGATCACCCCGGTCAGCGGCATCAGCAGCGTGAACGACGCCAGCCCGAAGAACGGCAGCAGCTCGTGCAGGATCAGCTCGGAGCCGTAGTTCGCCGACGAGATCCCGTCGCACGACAGCACGCCCAGGGCCAGCGGCTTCGACAGCCGCTCCTCCTTGAGCTGCTCGTTGACCATCGGCGGGCCGAGCAGGCGGCGCTTGGCCGAGTACCAGAAGGTCTCAGGGAGTTCGTTCGGCTGGCTGCCGCTGAGCAGCGTCGCCGCCTTGCGCATGGCCACCGGGCTTGGCTCCCCTCGCTGATCAGGTCTTTTCCGACGCTATGCGGGCCGCACGGCGGCCGCCGTATGCGCGCCGTCAAGCTTTCCTGGCGGGGCGTTAAGGATCCGTTAGGAACGGCCCGCGGGCTCATTTCCGGGGTGGAATAGCAAGTGCGATGACGTACAGGTTCGGATACCGGGCGATGCCGGCGCCTTATGCGCTGCCGGCCGCCTTCACCATGTTCCTGGCCCTGGGGACGGTGGCCGCCGCCCTGCACGGGCGGCTGCCCGCGACCGGGGTGCTGGCCGCCTGCGCGGCCATCACCGCGGTCATGTCGTTCGCGGCCGAGCCGGTGGCCGCGGTCTTCCTGGCCGGCATCGGCTGGCTCACCGCGAGCGGCTTCTCCCGGCCGCCGTACGCGCAGCTGCGGCCGACCGGGCCCGCCGCTGTCCACGCGGCCGTCACGCTGGCTGCGGCCGCCCTGGCCGGCGCCGCCTTGGGCCTGCTGTTCCGCTGGTACGCGCGACGGCGCACACTGGTATACGTGGGCACGCGAGGCGGCCGGCGGGCGGGCGATGCTGGCTCCGGCGCGCCCGGGGCCCCGGCGACTCCGGCGGCTCCGGGCGATGCCGCCATCAGCGTGCGGCGGCGGCTGACCGGCGCGCTGCTCGCCGCGGGCCTGCTCCCGCTGCTCACGCTGGCCCTCACCGCCGCCCGGCCGCACCTGGACCTGGCCGACGACCTGCTCATCTACCTGGTCGCGGTGGTGACGATCACGGTGGTGGGCGGGTTCTGGCCCGCCGTGCTGGCCGCGGTGGCGGCCAGCCTGCTGCTCAACTGGTTCTTCACCGAGCCGCTGCACACGTTCACCATCGCCGAGCCCCGGAACCTGCTCGCACTGCTGCTGTTCGTCACCGTCGCGGTGGCCGTCTCCAGCATGGTCCACCTGGCCGCCCGGCGCGCGGTCCAGGCCACCGCGGCCCGCGAGGAGGCGGCCTCGCTGCTGGAACTGGCGCAGACGGTGCTCGGCGGGGCCGACTCGCCGGCCGCCGTCCTCGATCACCTGACCCGCACCCACGGCGGCCAGGCCGAGCTGACCGAACGGGTGGGCGGCACATGGGTCCGGATCGCCGCGAGTAACGTGGCCGGGTCGCTGGACGCGGCCACCCGCATCGACATCCGCCACGACCTGACCCTGCTGATCAGCGGGCAGGCCCCCTCGGCCACCCCGGCCCTGATCGCGGGCTACGCCGCCCAGGCCGCGGTCGCACTCGACCGGGAGCGGCTGCGCACCCAGGCCGCCCAGGCTGAGGCGCTGGCCGAGGGCAACCGGATGCGGACCGCGCTGCTCGCCGCGGTCAGTCACGACCTGCGCACCCCGCTCGCCTCGATCAAGGCGTCGGTCAGCAGCCTGCGGCAGACCGACGTGTCGTGGTCTCCCGAGGACGAGGCCGACTTCCTGGCCACCATCGAGCAGAACGCGGACCGGCTCGACGCGCTGATCGGCAACCTGCTCGACATGAGCCGCCTGCACACCGGCTCGCTCCAGCCGTTCCTGCGGCCGACGGCGGTCGACGAGGTGGCCCCGGTGGCGATCGGCGGCCTGGACGACTCGCTGCGGCTCGAGATGGCCGTGCCCGACGGCTTCCCGCTGGTGCTGGCCGATCCCGGCCTGCTCGAGCGGGTGCTCGCCAACCTGTTCTCCAACGCACTGCGCTACTCCCCCGCCGGGCGGCCGCCTGAGCTGCACGCCTCGCTGTCCGGGGGGACGGTGTGCCTAGAGGTCGTGGACCACGGCCCCGGCGTGCCGGACGCGCAGAAGGAACGCATCTTCGAGCCGTTCGAGCGGGCCGGCGACCGGCACCCGGGCGTGGGCCTCGGCCTCACCGTCGCCAAGGGCTTCGCCGAGGCGATGGGCGGGCGGGTTCTGGCCGTCGACACGCCGGGCGGCGGGCTGACCGTCCGGGTGACGCTGCCGGCTGCCCCGGCGACTAGCGAGGATCGATCGGCTCTCGGAGCCGCCGGATCATGAGTCTGGTTCTGGCGGTGGGGTCGTGACGCGGGTCCTGGTGGTGGACGACGAGCCGTCCATCCTGCGGGCGCTGCGGATCAACCTCAGCGCGCGCGAGTACGAGGTCAGCACCGCGGTGGACGGCACCACCGGGCTGGCCGCGGTGGCCCGCGACCGCCCCGACGTGATCATCCTGGACCTGGGGCTGCCGGACATGGACGGCACCGAGGTGATCCACGGCGTGCGCGGCTGGACCTCGATCCCGATCATCGTGCTGTCCGCGTGGGGGCAGGAGAGCCAGAAGGTCGCCGCGCTCGACGCCGGCGCCGATGACTACGTGACAAAGCCGTTCGGCATGGACGAACTGCTGGCCCGGCTGCGGGCCGCGGTCCGCCGCGCGGCGCCCGCCCCGGACGAGCCGGTGGTGGCGACGTCCGACTTCACCGTGGACCTGGCGGCCAAGCAGGTGGTGCTGGCCGCTGGCACCGTGGTCCGGCTGACCCCGACCGAGTGGCAGCTGCTCGAGATCCTGGTGCGCAACAGCGGGCGGCTTGTCACCCAGAAGCAGCTGCTCCGCGAGGTGTGGGGTCCGTCCTACGAGACGGAGAGCAACTACCTGCGGGTATACCTGGCCCAGCTGCGCCGCAAGCTCGAACCCGAGCCGTCGCGGCCGCGGCACCTGCTGACCGAGTCCGGGATGGGCTACCGCTTCCGGCCCTGACGGTCTTGTGGCTTGCTTGTAGTTACTGGATAGTAAGTAGTGCTGTTGGCTTGCTGTCCGGGGAGGGCTGCCGTGAGCACCTATGACATGTACACGACACCGGTGCCGGCGGGCACCTGGGACGTGCCGGCGGCCGGGGCGGCCCGGTTCTCCTGGGAGTACGACGACGGCCGGCAGCGGCTGCTCGACTTGTACCAGCGGGGCAAGGACAAGCAGTGGGACGCGACCAAGCGGATCGACTGGTCGCTCCCGGTGGACCCGTGCAACGTGATGGCGACCTCGGACGAGTTCAACCCGATCTACGGCTCGCGGCAGTGGGAGAAGCTGTCGTCGGCCGAGCGGGACGAACTCGGCCAGCACCTGGGCTCCTGGCTGTTCAGCCAGTTCCTGCACGGCGAGCAGGGCGCGCTCACGGTGGCCGCGCGGATCGTGGAGTCGGTGCCTGACATGGACGCCAAGTTCTACGCCGCCACCCAGGCCATGGACGAGGCCAGGCACGTCGAGCTGTACCACCGGTTCATCAGGGACAAGATCGGCGTGTACTATCCGATCAACTCCGACCTGGCGTCCTTGCTGGCCGACGCGCTGTCCGACTCCCGCTGGGACATGCCGTACCTGGGGATGCAGGTGCTGATCGAGGGGCTCGCGCTGGCGGCTTTCGGCGTGCACCGTGACATCACCGGGAACGCCCTGGTCAAGCAGGTGCTCGCGTACGTCATGCAGGACGAGGCCCGGCACGTCGCGTTCGGCCGCCTGGCGCTGCGGGAGTACTACGCATCGCTGTCGTCCGCCGAGCGCGCCGACCGCGAGGAGTTCGTGGTCGAGGGCTGCTACCTGATGCGGAACCGGTTCCGCGGCCAGGAAGTCTGGGAGCGTCTCGGGTTCGACGTGGCGGAATGCCTGGAGTTCACCGAGCACTCCCCGATCCAGCAGGCCTTCCGCGCGCTGCTGTTCAGCCGGATCGTCCCGTGCGTGAAGGACATCGGCCTGTGGGGTTCGAAAGTGCAGCGAGCATACGCCGACCTGGGCGTGCTCGACGCGGCGGCGTCCGACCTCGAGGCGCTGATGCGCGACGACGAGGACATCGCCGAGCGCCTCGAGGCCGAGCACGCCGCCGAGTTCGCCGCCCGCCAGGCCGAAGTAGACGCCGCCATCACCTCGGCCGACCCCGAAGGCTAGCCGCGCGGCGCCAGTTTCCCCTGAGCCCGGAGGAAAACCGAAGCGCTCGCGCCGCGACGACGACATCGGCTCGGCCGCCGAGTCCGAGTCGTAGAACCGCTGCCAGGCGACGGCCGAGTCCGAGTCGTAGAACCGCTGCCAGGCGACGGCCGAGCCGCTGCCGGGGCACTGCCGGGGCACTGCCGGGGTGCTGCCGGGGCGCAGCAGCCAATCGCAACAACCGTCACTCCTACTCCCCATGCCACACGCGCCCCAGCGCCAGCCTCCAGGAAACGACATGGATGTGGCATTCATGTCGCTATTACGACATGGATGCCACATTCATGTCGTTGGCGAGCTGGGCTGGGGCGGCTGGAGGATAGGCAGGCGCACTATTAGCATCGCCCGTCTCCTCCGTGTGGCCGGCCCAGGTAAGCGCTAGCCACGAGGCACGGCTTCCGGGGGCTACCAGCGCGGGGTGCGCTCGAAGCGGGGTTTCCAGACGGCGCGGTAGAGGAGACGGACCGGGGGCGGGAGCGTGGCCAGGGTGGCGGCGGTGTCCTCGCGGGTAGTGCCGTCCAGTATCCAGGCGAACATCTCGCCGCCCTCGGACAGCCCGTTCCTGCGCGCGATCCTGAAGCCGGCGCTGCGCCACTCGGCGGCGGTCAGGGCCACGCCGATCAGCGGCAGCCCCTCCTGCTCCTCGTGCGCGAGATGCCCGGTCAGCGTGCTGGCCAGTTCGTCGATGACGTCGGCCAGCCGACGCTCCCCCGGCCAGTCGGCGGCCTCGGGATCGCCCGCGAACGCGGCGTCCACCGCGGCCAGCAGCGGGTCGATACGGGAGTGCTCCTCTTCCATGGCGTCGAGCACCGACAGGGCGTGCTCGCTGTGGGCCAGCCGCGGCCGCAGGGCGGGCCAGATGATGTCGTCCTCGGCGGTGTGGTGCAGGTGCAGTTCATGCTTGAACAGTTCCCAGCCGGCCGCGACCGACCGGCGCCTGGCCGGGTCGGACCGCAGGGACGCCCCGGTAGAAGCCGCCGCGCGAGCTAGCCTGGTCAGGTCGCGGCGGAACGCGCGGTGGGCCGCCAGCATGATGGTCAGGTCGGCGTCGCCGGCGCCGTGCCGGGCGGCGTCGGTGCCGGGCAGTGGCTGCGACGTCATCAGCTTCCCTCCGTCCCGAACGTCTCCCGGACCCGCCTGGTGATCTCGTCCAGCGTCCGGATGGTGACCTCCAGGTCGCCGCGATCCACGGCGGCCAGTACCGGCCCGGTGACCTGCGCGGACGTGGCCAGCACGTCCTGGCGCAGCTTCCGCCCGGCGTCGGTCATCCGGATCGCGTCGCCGCCAGTCCCGCCAGTCCCGCCAGCGCCGCCAGCGCCGCCAGCGCCGCCAGCGTCGCCAGTGCCGGCCGGTACCGTCGCCGCCAGGCCGGCCGCAACCAGGTCGCCGGCTAGCCGGGCGGCCTCCTGGCCGTCGAGTTGCAGCCAGTTGCACAGATCACGCTCGTAGGCGCCCCGGCCAGGCTGGCCGCCGAGGGCGTTCAGCCGCTGGAGGCCGAGCCAGGCCTGGTGGCTGGTGCCGGACTCGGCCAAGATGCCGTCAAGCAGCCTGGTCAGGGTGGCCTGGGCTTGCCCCACCGACTGCCCGATGAGCGGCAGCGGGCGGGCGTTCTCCTGGGTGGTGGACATGTGATGGTTCCCCTCGTAACGGTGTGCACTGAAGAGACGAGATTCGCCCTCGTCCTGTGACCGGCCCCCCGGCCGGTCCACCTACACTTAGGAAAGCTATCATCTTGGAAAATTAATGTCTAGGATTCTTAAATATCAATATAACTAACGAAGATGGCTCACGCGGGCGTAGCGAGCCGGAGCGGTACCACGGCAGGCGCGGGGACTGGTAGGAAAGCGGCGGGAGGTGCGGCATGCCTGAGCGAGACGCCGCAGGCGGCGAAGCGGCGAGGCCAGACGTCACGTGGCCGGACCCGGCGGCAGGCGACACGGCGGAACTGGGCGCGGTCGGCCAGGCCGCGGCGGAACGGGCGCGGAGCGAGCGCGGACCGCAGACCGGCGCGGAGCGGGCGCGGATGGAGAGCGAGTTCCTGCTGGCCATGCGGCGGACGGGGTCGACCTTGCAGCTGCTCGGGCAGTTGGCGGCCGAACGCATCGGGGTCAACGCCACCGACCTGAACTGCCTGAACCTGGTGGCGCTGGCCGGGCCGATCACCGCGGGCGAGCTGGCCAGGCAGACCGGGCTGACCACCGCGTCGATCACCGGGGTGCTCGACCGGCTCGAGGAGGGTGGCTTCGTCCGGCGGGAGCGCGATCCGAAGGACCGGCGCCGGGTCAACGTCAAGCTGAACCCGGGACCGGCCCTGGCCGAGATCGGGCCCACCTTCGGGCCGCTGGTCATGGCCTGGCGGGGCACCGCGGCCAGCTACTCGGACGACGAACTGCGGCTCCTGGTCGAGTTCCAGGGCCGCTTCCTCGACATCGTGCGGGAGCAGCTTGACCGGCTCCGCGGCGAGGCCAGGCTTCGTGGCGGCCGGGTCCCCGACACGTGATCTTCACCAGCCAGCCCGGTTCCCGCCCGGAGGGGACGGGTACGGATTAAGCGTGCGGCAATCCCTCCTCCCGACCGGCCGGCGCACGCGCAAGGGAGGCAAAACCTCCCTGCTGTCCCGGCCCTCTGCTCTCGCCGAGCGCATCGAACGCGCCCACGCCCTCGACCCGGTCATCGGGGGCCTGTCCGACTCCGTGGTCCGCGCGCTACCCGCCGGATCGCGGACCGATGCCCTGCACGGCGTCCCGTTCGGCCAGCCCGCCCACCCGGCACTGGTCCGGCTGCCGCTCGGCTGCTGGACCTCCGCGGTACTGCTCGACCTGTTCCGCGGCACCGAGCGCGCGGCCGCGGTGCTGATCGCGGCCGGGGTGGCGGGCACCGCGCCCGCGGCGGCCACCGGCCTGGCCGACTGGTCGGCCCTGCACCGGGACCAGCAGCGGGTCGGCCTGGTGCACGCCGCCTGCCAGGCCGGCGCGGCCACCCTGTTCCTCGGCTCGCTGGCCGCCCGGGCCGGCGGGCGGACCGGCTACGGCCGGGCGCTGTCCGCGAGCGGGCTCGGGCTGGCGACCCTGGGCACCTACTTCGGCGGCCACCTGGCGTTGCGGCTGGGCGCCGGCACCAGCCACGCCGAGCAGGTCAGCCACCTGTCCAGGCTGGGCTGGCACGACCTGTGCGGGCTAGCTGAGCTGCCCGAGCGGCGACCGGTCCGGCGCCAGCTCGGCTACCTCTCCCTGCTGGTGTACCGGCAGGGATCCGAGGTCAGCGTGCTGTCAGATCGGTGCTCCCATCTCGGTGGGCCCCTGCATCAGGGCCGGATCGTGGTGGAGCGGGGCGCCGCCTGCGTCACCTGCCCCTGGCACGGATCCACCTTCGTGATCGCCGACGGCACCGTCGTCCACGGTCCCGCTACCGCCCGTCAGCCATCCTTCGAGACTCGAATCACCAGCGACGGACGGGTGGAACTGCGCCCCCGGCCCTGAGAGCCCCTCGGGGAGCCCCTTTGGAAGCCCAGGTACCGCCGCCGCGGCCGGAGCGGCGGGAGCGGCCCTGTCATGCGCCGGGGCCGACGCCGGCGGCGCGGCGAACTGGCTGGCGGCCCCGCTGAAGAAGCCGCCGATGCCCTCCAGCGCCTTGCCGATCTCGCTCGGCACGATCCAGACCTTGTTCGCGTCGCCCTGGGCGAGCTGCGGCAGCATCTGCATGTACTGGTAGGCCAGCAGCCGCTGGTCCGGGTTGCCGTCGTGGATGGCCTGGAACACGGTGCTGATCGCCTCGGCCTGCCCGCGCGCCCGCACCGCCTGGGCCCTGGCGTCCGCCTCGGCCCTGAGCAACAGCGCCTCGGACTCGCCGCGCGCCTTGAGCACCGCCGCCTGCCGCTCGCCCTCGGCGGTCAGGATGGCCGACTGCTTGGAGCCTTCGGCGGACAAGATGGCGGCGCGCTTGTCCCGGTCGGCGCGCATCTGCTTCTGCATCGACTCCTGGATGGAGCCGGGCGGCTCGATGGCCTTGAGCTCGACCCGGCTCACCCGGATCCCCCACTTGCCCGTCGCCTCGTCGAGTTCCTTGCGAAGCTCGCTGTTGATCCGGTCCCGCGAGGTGAGCGCGTGCTCCAGTTCCATGCCGCCGACTACGTTGCGCAGCGTGGTCACGGTCAGCTGCTCGACGGCGGTGATGTAGTTGGCGACCTCGTAGGTGGCGGCCTTCGGGTCCGTCACCTGGAAGTAGATGACGGTGTCGATGCCCACTACCAGGTTGTCCATGGTGATCACCGGCTGCGGCGGGAAGCTGACCACCTGCTCGCGCAGGTCGATCAGCGGCCGCAGGTGGTCGATGAACGGCGTCACGATGTTCAGGCCCGCGTTCAGCGTCCGGTGGTACCGGCCGAACCGCTCCACGATGCCCGCCGAGGCCTGCGGCACGATGCGGACCGACTTGACGACCGCGGCGATGACGGCAACGGCGAGTACAACCAGCAGGATCGTCGCGATAAGAGAGCTCATGGCGGCCTCGCTCCTGCGCCTGGGGCGGGTATCCCAGTGTTTGACGGGTATCCGGGCTTATTTGCTACGTTACCGACCGCGAGCGTATAGAGCCAGCGATTGCTAACTTAGCGTGCACGAGCGGTCCACCGGTTCTGCCGGTACTCGACGTCGAGCTGGACGCCGAAGCACCGGGACAGGTTCCGCTCGGTGAACACCTCGCCGATCGGGCCGGCCGCCAGCACCGAGCCGCGGCGCAGCAGCATCGCGTGGGTGAAGCCGTCCGGCACCTCCTCGACGTGGTGCGTGACCAGCACCATCATCGGCGCCTTGGGGTCGTGGGCCAGCTTGCTCAGCCGCCGCACCAGGTCCTCGCGGCCGCCCAGGTCGAGCCCGGCGGCCGGCTCGTCGAGCAGCAGCAGTTCCGGGTCGGGCATCAGCGCCCGGGCGATCTGCACCCGCTTGCGCTCGCCCTCGGACAGGGTGGCGAACCGTCGTCGGATCAGGTGCGCGCAGCCGAGCGCGTCGAGGATCTCGACCGCGCGGGTGACGTCGGCGGAGTCGTATTCCTCCTTCCACCGGCCGAGGATGGCGTAGGACGCGGTGAGCACCAGGTCGATGACCTTCTCACCGGGCGGGACCTGCTCGGCGATGGCCGCGCTGGTAAGGCCGATCCGGGGCCGCAGGTCGAAGATGTCCACCTCGCCCATCCGCTCGCCGAGGATGTCGACCGTGCCCTCGGTGGGGAACATCAAGGTGGCCGCCACCTGGAGCAAGGTGGTCTTACCGGCCCCGTTCGGGCCGATCAGGATCCACCGCTCGTCTCCGTGCGCCGTCCAGTCGACGTTGCGCAGCAATACCGCCGCGTCCCGCCGGACCTCGACGCCCCGCAGCCGCAGCACCTCGTCGGACATCAGGCTCCCTTTCGCCGCACCCGTCGCCGACACCGAACCTATGCCACCGCACCCCTCGGGGCCCACCAGATGGCCGGTAACTAGGGTACCGGCCCCTCCAGTTCATAGATCTCAGCAGGTAAGAGCAGATTTTTGTTGGAATGTGTAACATGTGATGGTTTATGGGCGTTGGTGAAGGTGGAAGCAACAAGATCAAAACTTGGCGGGCGCCCGCTTTGCCTTGCGAACCGATATGACCACAAAGAGTCAGCTAGCGAGAAGGAAAGGGATATGGCAACGCGTATCCGGATCCTGGCCGGGTGCTTCGCCCTCGGGGTGATGGCACTCCTGCTGACCGGTACGACCGCGCACGCGACACCAGCATCATGCGGGTGGGCCGGGATGCCGACGGTTCGGTGCAGGTGCCGCCGCTCGACGCCGACAACCTGACCGGCTGGTACCGGGGCGGGCCGGCGCCGGGGCAGCGTGGCCCGGCGGTCATCCTCGGCCACGTCGACTCCAAGACCGGCGTCTCGGTCTTCTACCGGCTCAGGGACCTGCACGCCGGGGACCGGGGGTACGTCACGCTGGCCGACGGGAAGGTGGCCGGCTTCGTGGTGGACGGGCTCCAGAAGGTGGCCAAGGACGCCTTCCCGGCCGCCTCGGTCTACGGCCAGGCCGGCTATCCCAGCCTGCGGCTGATCACCTGCGGCGGCCCGTTCGACCAGACCACCGGCCACTACATGGACAACATCATCGTCTACGCCCACCTGGCCGCCTAGCCCGCGTCAGCCGCCGTGCTCGTTGCGGACGGCGACGAGGGCGGCCTGGGTGCGGTCCTGCACCCCGAGCTTGGCCAGCACCGCGCTGACGTGCGCCTTCACCGTCTTCTCGGACACTGTCAGGGCCCGGGCGATCTCGCGGTTGGAGCGGCCCTTGGCGATCTCGGCCAGCACCTCGCGCTCCCGGCCGGTGAGCGAGTCGATCCCGCCCGCCGCGCCCCCGCTGTTCCCCTGCCTGACCAGGCTGCCCGCGGCCTCGGGAGCGAGCAGCAGGTGGCCGTCGTGCACCGAGCGGATCGCCCGGACCAGCGCGTCGGGATCCACGTCCTTGTAGAGCACCCCGGACGCGCCGGAGCGGACCGCCAGGCTGGCTGACGCGGGTTCGGTGGCGCTGGTGAGCACGAGCACCCGGGCGCGGCTCTGCTGCCCTGGACTGGCGGCCGCCTTCAGCTCGGCCAGGACGGCGTGGCCGTCCATGCCGGGCAGCTTGAGGTCGAGCAGGATCACGTCCGGGGTAAGCTCGGCCGCCTGGGCGAGCGCGGCGGGGCCGTCCCCCGCCTCGCCGACCACCTCGATCCCGTCCTGCACCTCGAGCAGCACCCGCAGCCCGCGCCTGACCACCGGGTGGTCGTCCACGATCAGCACCCTGATCGGGGTCATCGGCCCGTCCTCCCCGGCACGGTCATCCGCACCACCGTCCCGTTCGCGTCCGACCTGATCGTCAGTGTCCCGCCGACCGCGGCCGCGCGCTCGCGCATCGAGTCGAGCCCGAGCCCGCCCGACGACGCCGCCCGGCCGGTCCCCCCGTCCCCGCTCTCGAACCCGCGGCCGTCGTCGGACACCTCGAGCACCACCTGCCGCGCGACCCGGGACAGCGACAGGCGCACGCCGGCGGCCGCGGCGTGCCGCAGCGCGTTGTGCAGCGCCTCCTGGGCGACGCGGTAGAGCGCCGCCTCGCAGGCCGGGCTCAGCCCTTCCACGCAGGCCGCGCTGACCGTGACCGGGATGCCGTGCGCCCGGCCGGCCAGGGCCGCGTACCGGCGCAGCGACTCGGCCAGCCCGGCCGCCGCCAGGTCGGGCGGGGCCAGTCCGTCGATCACCGCGCGCAGTTCGGCGTGGGCCTCGGCGCCGAGTTCGCCGGCGATCTCGATCTCGGCCCGCACCCGTTCGGCGTCCACCGGTTCCCTGGCCGCCAGCACCGCGGCCGCCCGCGCGTGCGCCCGGATGCCGAACAGCTTCTGGGTGACCGCGTCGTGCAGGTCGCGGGCCAGCCGGGCCCGTTCCTGAAGGACTGACAGCTCGCGGCTGCGCTCGTACAGGCGGGCGTTGGTCAGCGCGATCGCGGCGTGCGTGGCGAACAGCGACAGGATCTCCTCGTCCCGTTGGGTGAAGCCGCGGCCCGCCGCGGCCGCGGAGGTCTTGTTGGCCGCGAAGATGGCGCCGAGCACTTGGTCGCCGTCGCGTACCGGGACCCCGAGGAAGTGCGACATCTGCGGGTGCGCGTGCGGCCAGCCCTCGAACCGGGGATCTTTCCTGATGTCCGCCAGGCGCTCCGGCTTGCCCTCGTTGAGCAGCACGGCGAGCATGCCGTGGCGGCGCGGCAGCGGGCCGATGGCCGCCCATTCGGCCCCGCTGATGCCGTCCACCACGAACTCGGCGAACGAATCGCCCTCGCCCGGCACTCCGAGCGCGGCGTAGCGCGCGCCGACCAGCGGCCGCGCCGACCGCACGATCACCTGGAGCACGTCGCGGACGGACATCTGCCTGGTCACCGACAGCACCGCCTGGCTCACTTTGTACAGCTCATCCAAGCTGTCGCCCATGGTCTTGACGGTAGCCCTCCTCGGCGGGGCCGTGCATCCGCCAGGGGTCTTAGGACTATCGGCGCAGGACGGGGCGGCCGGCGGACCGATGTGCCCGCGCGTTCCGCTGCCTAGCGTCGAAGGCATGAACAACCCGACAGCCTTGATCACGGGGGCCTCCCGCGGGCTGGGCCGGGCCCTGGCGGCCGGCCTGGCGCGGGAGGGCTTCGACCTCATCATCGACGCGCGGGACCGGGCCGCGCTGGACGCCGCCGCGGGGGCGCTGCGTGCAGCCGGCCGGCCCGCCGCGCAGCGGCCAGAGCCTACTGTTACCGCCATCCCTGGCGACATCACCGACCCTTCGCACCGCGAGGCTTTGGTCGCCGCGGCCGGGGACCGGCTCGACCTGCTGGTCAACAACGCGGGCACGCTGGGCGCCAGCCCGCTGCCCGCGCTGGCCGACTACCCGGTGGACGAGCTGCGCGCCGCGTTCGAGGCGAACGTGATCGCGCCGGTCGCGCTGACCCAGCTGGCCCTGCCGCTGCTGCGGGCCAGCGGCGGCGCGGTGCTGAACATCACCTCGGACGCCGCCGTGGAGGCCTACGCCGGCTGGGGCGGCTACGGCGCGGCCAAGGCCGCCCTCGAGCAGGCCTCGAACGTGCTGGCGGCCGAGGAACTCGCGGTCCGCGTGTGGTGGGCCGATCCCGGCGACCTGCGCACCGACATGCACCAGGCGGCCTTCCCCGGCGAGGACATCTCGGACCGGCCAGAGCCGGCCTCGGTCGTCCCGGCGTTCGTCCGGCTGGTCACCGAGCGGCTGCCGAGCGGCCGCTACCGCGCCTCTCACCTGCTGCCGGTGACGTCATGACGGTAGCGCTGGCGGACTTCACCTTGCCGGCCGCGCTGGAGGCGCACGACCCGCCCGAGGCGCGCGGGCTGGCCCGGGACGGCGTGCGGCTGATGGTCAGCCGTACCTCGACGGGCGAGGTCAGCCACCACCGGTTCCGGGCGCTGCCGCGGCTGCTGCTGCCCGGTGACCTACTGGTGGTGAACACGACCGAGACGCTGCCGGCTCAGGTCCGCGTCTCGGCCGAGCTCACGGTGCACTTCTCCAGCCCCCGTCCGGACGGATCATGGCTGGTCGAGCTCCGGCAGCTTGTCGGGAAGGTCTCTAAGCCGAACGGGCGAGGTACTCCTGGTCAGTCCCTCGTCTTGCCCGGCGGGGCGGTCCTGACCCTGGCGGGCAAGGAGACCGCCCGGCTGTGGCGCGCCCGCCTATCGGTTGCCGTGGTGCCGTACCTGCTGGCGCACGGCGTCCCCATCAGGTACTCCTACGTGCCGCGGGACTGGCCGCTGACGGCCTACCAGACCGTCTTCGCGCGCTCGCCGGGCAGCGCCGAGATGCCCAGCGCCAGCAGGCCGTTCAGCCTGCCGGTGGTGGCGGAGCTGGTGTCGCGCGGGGTACTGATCGCCCCGCTCACCCTGCACTGCGGGGTGTCCTCGCTGGAGGGCGAGGAGGATCCCTATCCGGAGCCGTACGACGTGCCTCCGGCCACGGCCGACCTGGTCAACCACGTGCGGGCGCGCGGCGGGCGGGTGATCGCGGGCGGGACCACGGTTGTCCGGGCCCTGGAAACCGCGGCGCTGCGTTCCGGCGGTGCTGACGGCCAGGTGACGGCCTCGGCGGGCTGGACGTCGCACGTGGTCACCCCGGAGACCGGGGTGCACGCGGTCGACGGGCTGCTCACCGGGCTGCACGAGCCACGCTCCTCGCACCTGCGGATGCTGGCCGCGTTCGCCGGACCCGAACTGCTCGGCCGGTGCTACCAGGCCGCGATCGACGAGGGCTACCTGTGGCACGAGTTCGGTGATGTTCACTTGCTGCTTCCGTAGGTTCACGCTCGTTTGCGGTAGCCTGACGCCCGCGATGAATACTCCGCGGACCTCGCTGCTCATCACGCTGACCGGCCGGGATCGGCCGGGCGTGACCGCCCGGCTGTTCGGCGCCCTGGCCCGGCACCCACTCAGCGTCCTGGACGTGGAGCAGGTGGTGATCAGGGGCCGGCTGGTGCTCGGCGTGCTGCTCGGCTGCGACACGCCCCCCGACCTGACCGGCATCCACGCCGCGGTCAGCGCGCTGGCCGCCGATCTCGGCCTGGAGGCCGAGATCACCACGGGATCCGGGCCTTCGTCGGTCGATCCCGTGCCGCGGGGCGGCGTGCTGCACGTGACGCTGCTTGGCAGCCCGCTGGCGCCCGCGGCGGTTTCCGCCATCGCCGGGCAGATCGCCGCCCGCGGGGCCAACATCGACCGCATCGGGCGGCTGGCCCAGCAGCCGGTGACCTGCATCGAGCTCGACGTCTCGGGCGGCGACCCGGCCATCCTGCGGGAGGACCTGGCCCGGGCCGCGGTGGAGCACGGCATCGACGTGGCGGTCCAGCGCGGCGGGCTGCACCGGCGGGCGCTGCGGCTGATCGTGATGGACGTGGACTCCACCCTGATCCAGGGCGAGGTGATCGACCTGCTGGCCGCGCAGGCCGGCTGCGCCGACGAGGTGGCCAAGGTGACCGCGGCCGCGATGCGCGGCGAGATCGACTTCACCGCGTCGCTGCGCGAGCGGGTCGCGCTGCTGGCCGGGCTGTCTGCTGCGGTTCTGGATGAGGTCCGGGCGGGGCTGCGGCTGACCGCGGGCGCCCGCACGCTGATCTCTACGCTGGGCGGCCTCGGGTACAAGTCCGGGATCGTCAGCGGCGGGTTCGTCCAGGTCATCGGGCCGCTGGCGGACGAACTCGGGATCGACTACGTGGCCGCCAACGAACTCGAGATCGCGGACGGGAAGCTGACCGGGCGGGTTCGCGGCGCGGTCATCGACCGGGCGGGCAAGGCGGAGGCGCTGCGCCGGTTCGCCGCCGCCGCCGGAGTGCCGCTGTCCCAGGCGGTGGCGGTCGGCGACGGCGCCAACGACCTGGACATGATCGCCGCCGCCGGGCTCGGCGTGGCCTTCAACGCCAAGCCCGTCGTCCGCGACGCCGCCGACACCTCCCTCAGCGTCCCCTACCTGGACGCCATCCTCTACCTCCTCGGCATCTCCAGCGCCGACGTAACCGCCGGCCCCTGACCGGGTACGCCGCCGCGGCGCCAACTCGCCTCCGGGGCCGCTCTCCCTGGACCAGTCCGCGGCCACCCTCACCTGCCTCAACGGTCGCATCGGCCACAGCACTCGCAGAGCGATCGGTACTTATGTGGTTGATTCAGGCTCTGCGGTTGATTGGGGGGACTGGGGTGCACCCAATCAACCACATAACCCGGATCCACCGCACTATCCCGGCGGCCGGGGTCTCGTTGGCCTCGTGAGGTTCGGCAGGCACAGTGCGCGGGGCTGACGGGGCCGGAGACGGGAAACGGGCTCCACGCCGTGGTGGCGTGAAGCCCGTTTCGTATCTGACCTCAGTGCTACTCGGTGTGCTTGGCGGCGGGGGCGCGGTCGGCCTCGGCCGCGGTGGTCGCCGACTCGACGGTCTCGGTGGCCGTCGGCGCCGAGGTGGCGCCCTCCACCGCCGGCGAGACGGCGCCGGTCACCTCCGTGGCCGCCGGGGTGTCCTCGTCCCGGCCGTGCGAGCGGCGCTTGGAGATCACGATCGCCACCACGATGACGAGCACCGCGCCGACCGCGATGCCGACCCGCAGTCCGGTGTTGCCGCTGTACTTGACCACGCTGGTCGCGATCAGCAGCGAGACCAGGTTCATCACCTTGATCAGCGGGTTGATGGCCGGGCCCGCGGTGTCCTTGAACGGGTCGCCCACGGTGTCGCCGACGACGGTGGCGGCGTGCGCCTCGGAGCCCTTACCGCCGTGGTTGCCGTCCT
>Ga0335083_10004299_pt1 | contig 18166 bp, 17 predicted proteins | sample Lox_Sample_42_FD_206716 | JGI IMG/M metagenome (GOLD analysis project Ga0335083, IMG submission 206716) | Soil microbial communities from Loxahatchee National Wildlife Refuge, Florida, United States - Lox_Sample_4.2 | ecosystem: Environmental > Terrestrial > Soil > Wetlands | place: USA...
GGGGAAGAACCAGTTCTTGTCGTCGAATGGCGACCATCGGCCGCGCAGGCCGACGATCGCGTCGGTGACGTGCGTCTGGTTGTTGAGATGGCCACTGTTGGCGAGATTGACGTTGCCGGCGTTGCCATTGAGGTTGAAGTTCCAGTTGAGATTGCCCTTCAGCCAGAGATAGCGCCCGCCGAACAACAGGTCGACAAAGCCTTGCTGGCCGTGGGCCAGCGTGTACAAGCCTGCCAGGTTGACCATGCCACCCTTGAAGCCCCATCTGGTGTTCAGGTTTGCGCTGGCACCAATGCGATCGCCGCCAATATTCGTGAAGCGGCCGTTCTCATTCGTGAACTTCACCCAATCGAGGTCGGCAAACATGCCCCAGTCGCCCTTGCGGATGTCACCCGCAAGCATGAAAGCACCGCTCAGATGATCAAGGATGTTGTTGTCCGACTTGGTTTCGACCGAGGGACCATTGGGCACCTGGAACCTCGACTTGGCAGTGACACCCGGCAACCATCCGTAAGGCGTGATGCTGCCGTGCCAGTTTCCATCCCATTGATCGGGCGTGTCGGCATGGGCCGGGCGCGCGCCCCATGTGGCACAGACGGCCAGCGCGACGAGGGTGAGCGAAAAAAAGCGACGTCCAAACGTGATGCGGTGCATGGCTGACACCCGGAACGCTGGAAAGGTGCGCCTATGTTGGAACGATGCCGTCCGCGCTCAAAGCGAAGTATTACCTAGCCGCCCTTGCGTATTTCTACGGGCAAGGTAAGCACCGCGAAAGATGCGGCTCGGGACTAAGTAATTTTACGCAGATCCGCTTCCGCATAAATGCAGTGGTCAAGTCCGCCCCTGTGGATCAAGCTGGTGTGAGCGCGATGGCGGCATGGGAGCGACACCATGAAAACGACGATGCGTTGGGGTTGTGTGCGGTGTCTTGCATGGCTGCTGTTGGTGCTGCCCGTTGCTGTTTGCGCGCAGAGCCAGGGCGCAAGCCAGCCGCAAAGCCAGGCTCAGGATCAGAATCAAGCTCCGGCCCAGAGTCAGAAGATATACACCAATCAACAGCTCGACCAGATGCTTGCGCCGGTGGCGCTTTATCCCGATGCGTTGCTCTCGCAGATATTCATGGCCGCCACCTATCCCAGCGATGTGGCGGAAGCAGCGGCGTGGTCTGCGGCCAATCCCAAGGCGCAGGGTGACGACGCGGTCAAGCAGGTGAACACCAAGCCCTGGGATCCCAGCGTGCAGTCGCTGGTGGCTTTCCCGCAGGTGCTCGCGCAGATGAAGCAGCATCCCGATTGGGTGCAGAACGTGGGCGATGCCTTCCTTGCCCAGCCCGACGACGTGATGGCGTCGGTGCAGCGCCTGCGCTCGCAGGCCAAGGCCGCGGGTAACCTCAAGTCGAACCAACAGCAGAAGGTAACCGAACAGGCCGCACCTCCCGGGTCGTCGGAAGGCACCACCATCATCCAGATCGAACCGTCCGATCCGCAGGTGGTGTACGTACCGGCGTACAACCCGACGGTGGTCTACGGTTCCTGGCCTTATCCGGCCTATCCGCCAACGTACTGGCCGCCGCCCTATGGTTACTACCCCGGGCAGGCCTTGGCGGCGGGCCTGGCGTTTGGTGCGGGCATCGCGATCACCGGGGCGTTGTGGGGCGGCTTCAACTGGGGCCATGGCGATGTGAACGTCAACGTCAATCGCTACAACAGCGTCAACAACGTCAACAATCGCATCAGCGGCAATGGCAACCAGCGGTGGAATCACAATCCGGACAACCGGCGAGGAACGCCCTATCGCGACTCCGGCAGTCGCCAGCGTTTTGACCAGGGGCGCGCTGGTGCACAGCAGCGCGAACAGTTCCGTGGCCGCAATGGCCAGATGGATGCAAATCGGCAGCGTTCATTGCAAAGCTTCGACCGCAGCACCAACAACGGCTCGTCGATGGCGGCGCGCCGTGGCGCGGGTGAATCCGGCGCCGCGCTCAATCGTCCTTCCGGCGGCAATCGCGCAGGGCAGGGTGCGGCCAACCACGGCAACTTCGGTGGTGGCAATCGCGGCGGCCAGGCATCCCAGCGGGGCAACTTCGGCAGCCAGAATCACGGTGGTGCCCGCCAGGGAAGCGGCCCGCACAACAACGCCTTCGGCGGATCGCGCTCGCCAGGTTCGTCGCACTCGCAGATGAATCGTGGGCAGGCGAGCCAACGCTCGATGTCCCAATCACGTGGCGCCGGCGGCGGTGGTGGTCGGCAAATGTCTCGCCCTGCGCCCCATCGGGGCGGCGGTGGCGGACGTCGTCGTTGAGGAGGATGACCATGAACCGCAATCCATGGACACTTCGTCTGGCGCTGGCCCTCAGCTTGTGGTCGGGCTGCATGATTTCAGCAGCCGTGCTCGCGCAGGAGGCCAGCTATCCAACGGCCGACGCCGCCACCACGGCATTCGTGAAGGCATTGCGCGACAGTGACAAGGCCGCGCTGGCCAAGGTACTCGGCGCCAACTGGAAGGACTACATCCCCACCGACGACATCGATCGCGACGATGTCGATCTGTTCCTCAAGCGCTACGACGAAAGCCATCGCATCGAAACGGCGGATGGCGCGGCGCATCTCAATGTCGGCTCGGAAAACTGGGTGCTGCCGTTGCCGCTTGTGCAGGGCGCGGGCGGTTGGCATTTCGATCTGAAGAAAGGCGCCGAAGAGATACGTGTGCGCCGCATCGGCGCGAACGAGCTGTCCGCCCAGCAAGCGATGCTGGCCTACTACGATGCCCAGCGTGAATACGCCACCGAAGACCATGACGGTGACCACGTACTGCAATATGCGCAGAAGCTCAGGAGCAGCCCGGGCAAACAGGATGGCTTGTACTGGCCGGTGAGCGGCGACGAGCCGCTCAGTCCTCTGGGCGAACAATTCGTGGGCGAAAAAGTGGGCAGCGGACCGGACTTCCACGGTTATCGCTATCGAATCCTGACCTCTCAAGGACCGTCCGCCCCGGGTGGCGCATACAACTACGTCGTGGGTGGCCGCATGACCAGCGGCTTCGCACTGATCGCCTGGCCCTCTCAGTACGGCGAAACGGGCGTGATGAGTTTCATGGTGAGTCATGACGGCGAAGTCTTCGAGAAGGACCTGGGCAAGAACGGCGCGGCCACAGCGCAATCGATGAAATCATTCGATCCCGACAGCAGCTGGGAAGAGGTGAAGCCCGCCGAATGACGGTGCGTTTCACCTGCATGAACATCGGCTAGGTAGTTCTACGCACGAGTTCACCGAGTAATTGCGCTGTTGGCGTGCGTCATGGGCAGGCAAGCTGGCCCCATGCCGCATGAAACGACTGAAGCGCGCTTGCGCCAATGCATGGATCAGGCGGCCCATCGCAACCACAGGACGAGGGCCGGGATGTCGCGCAACACGCCATGGGCTTGGGCACTGGTGACGATGCTGGCGTGCGGGTCGGCAGGTGCGAATGAGCCCAGCGAGGCGGACCCATCCCCAGCCTTGCTGGCGCCTGCTGGCTTCGCATCGACTGGAAATGCAGCCTCCCCACTGTCGCCTGACGGGCCGCCGCCGGCCGGGAAGACATCGTGGTGGGACAACTTCAAGGATTCCAAGGACGGCGACCTCGACATGTCGCAGTGGCTGCTCAAGCACAAGGGCGCGCTGCTGGTGCCCATCATCATCACCGAGCCGGCGGTGGGCACTGGCGGTGGATTGGCAGCGGTGTTCTTCCATCGCCCGGCGCAGTCGGAGGAATCGAAGGAGCGTGGCGAGCGCCTTCCTCCGGATATCTACGGCATCGGTGCGTTCAAGACCGAAAACGGCACGTGGGGCACGGGCCTTGGCGGCAGCTTCCACTTCGACGACGACAGCTGGCGTTATGCCGGACTGGCCGGCAAGGCCTCGGTGAACCTGGACTTCTACACGCAGGGGACGCTGCTGGAGCCGCGCAAGATCGGCTACAACCTCGATGGCATTTTTTCCTACCAGCAGGTGTCGCGGCGCTTTGGTCGAAGCGACTGGTTCGCGTCGGCGCGCTGGATCTACATGGATCTGGATAGCCGCCTGAACCTGCAGAGCGACAACCAGTACTTCAAGCCGAAGGACTTTGCCCAGCGCGCATCGGGCCTCGGGCTTGGCCTGAGCTATGACTCGCGCGACAACACGTTGACGCCTTCCAAGGGCGTGTTGTGGCGCCTCGAAGGCACGGCCTACGCGCCGGCGTTCGGCAGCGACAACACGTTCCAGACCTATCGCACGCACATCTACGACTACATTCCTTTCGCCTCAAGCTGCGTACTGGGCTTGCGTGCCGACCTGCGATCGGCGCGCGGCGACGTGCCGTTCTATCAGTTGCCGTCGATCGACCTGCGCGGCATTTCCTATGGGCGATACCAGGACCAGAACGTCGGCATGCTCGAGGCCGAGCTGCGCTGGAACCTCAACCCGCGATGGGCGCTGTTGGGTTTCGGCGGCGCCGGCAAGGCGTGGGGGCGTAGCATCAATTTTGGCGACGCCTCAACCCGCACGACCGAAGGCGTAGGCTTTCGCTATCTCATGGCGCGCGCGCTGGGGCTCTATGTGGGCCTGGACTTCGCACGCAGCCAGGACGACCACGCCTTCTACATACAGGTCGGCAGCGCGTGGCGGTAAGCGGGCACCGCCGTCAGTTGATCGTGTAACCCTTGCCCTTCATGCACGAGCCATAGGCCTGGTTGAAGTTGGTGGCGTTGTTGCTCTGCGTCTGTGTCGCCGCCGCGTTTTGCTCGCGACGTTGCTGGCGTGCGCGCGCACCGCCTGCCACCACCCCCGCCGCCGCGCCGACGGCCGCACCATGCCCCGCATCGTCATTTGCCACGCCGCCCACCACGGCGCCAGCCGCGGCGCCGCGCGCCGCACCACCCACGCGCTGACCACCGCCTACGGCGGGTCCCGTCTGCTGTGCGGGCACGGGTTGCGATGGCGCGTTGCTTTGCGCCCAGGACATGCAGGCGCTCTTGTCGGCCTGTTGCTGGGCCGCGTCCTGCCCCTGCGCGGGATAGGGTACCGGGGCCGGCGGTGGCTGCTGCGCCACTGCATTGACTACGACGGCGGAGCAGAACAGGGCGATGGAACATGCAAACGTGGTTTTCATGGCGATGCTCCGTGAAGCAAGTGAATGGCGGCGCAGCGGCCGCAGGACGTCAGGGACAGGGTTCGTCTTCCAGATGGACGGCCGTGTCATAAGGGCTCAGCGGGATCAGGCCGAGACGCTCGGCTTCCCGGATCAGCGCCACGCCGCTATGCACGCCGAGCAGGTCGAGCAATGCCTGGCGATGGCTTTCAACGGTCCGCACCGAAATGCCCAGTTCCGAGGCGATTTCGCTGGTGCGCTGGCCGCGCGCCATACATTCGATCACTTCGCGTTGCCGGCGGGTGAAACGGTAGGTCGCTTCTGGCGCCTGCAGCAGCGAGGCCATCAGCTCGGGACTGACAAACTGGTTTCCCGCCGCGACGGCGGCCATCGCGCTGTAGAGCTCGTCGCTGGTCGATTGCTTGAGGACATAGCCATTGGCGCCAGCCATCATGGCTTCGCGCACGATCAGCGGCTCGCCATGGGTGGACAGCACGATGACGGGAATGGCGCAGCCTTGCCTGCGCAGCCGGCGCAGGGCCTGAAGCGCGCTGACCGGCGACATGGCGATATCGGTAATGATCAGGTCGATATCGCCTGCCAGCGCAGCCAGCACCATGGCTTCGCTGTCATGCACGATCCGCACGAAATCCGTGCGCCGAGCCATCAGGCCGGCGAGGCCTTCGGCGACGCAGCGATGCTCGTCGGCAAGCAGCACGCGAAGCTTGCGCCTGCCCTTGGCCACCTTGGTATGTTCGCCCGACATGCTCAGTTGTGCTCCGTTGCCGGAACGATGACTGCCCCGCGCGTGAAAGCTGCAGACCACGCACGCGAAGATGGTGCAGGACCGTACGACATGGAGGGTCTCCCGGCGTGATTTTTTGCCCCTTTGGCTGCCGCAAAGCTTGGGCCTTTTGCGAGCGCGTGATAAGCGAACTTTCACTCAAACTTGCCCAGTAAAAATACTGTCCCGGCGGGCATCGGCAGGCGCTTGTTGGAGGCATGTGCCACCCGCGTGCCTGCATGTTCTCGGTAGAACTACGCAAGTCATCACGAAGGCATGACGGCCATCGTGGGGAAATGCGGAACACCCGGTCGGGACGCACGCTGCGAGCCGGCCATCACCGGATGGGGTGTCGCCTGTGCGGTTGTCGCGGGCGTTCGGACGGATCGTTGGGGAGCGCATGAGCGAGATGACGCTGGATGGCGGTTTGCCCCACCTCGTGCGTGGCGCCGGCATGCTCGTCGTTGCAGCCCTGACCCAATGGCTGTCGCTGGCGTTGTGGAACCACCAGGGCGAGGTCCTGATGATCTGGCTGCCGGGTGCGCTGCTGCTGGCTGCATTGCTCTGCGATCCGGGCCGTTTCTGGCCCGCCTACGATATCGGCTGGATAGCGGGCCTGCTGGTCATCACCAGCATCATGCAGGCACCGACAAGGGGCCTGGCGGCGGTCTACCTGTTGGTCATGGGGCTGATCAATCTGACCGCATGGGTGATCGCCAGGCTGCGCCGGGATCTGCCCATCGACGACTTCCTGCGACTGCTGGTGTTCGTGGTCACCGCCGTGATGCTGCTGCCGATGCTCTCGGCCGGCGTGGCTTTGGCAATAGGCGTAGCTTGGCCTCTGCCGGTGTGGCTTACCGGACCGTGGTGGCACGTCGCGCTCGCCGATGCCCTGGGCTACGCGTTGTTGCCTCCCGCCATCATCAGCCTGGCGAACCCCGCATCGTCGCTGCGCCGCGATGCGCTTCCGAGCTGGAACATGCTGCTGATCACCACCATCGCACTGGTTTGCCTGTGGTTGGGGTGGCGCGAGCTGGGCAGTTTCGCAACGCTGCGGCCGCTGCTGCTGCTTGCCCCCGTGCCGCTCGCCATCTACGTCGCGCTGCGCGCGCAGATCCCGGGAACCAGCGTGGTGAGCCTGGTGGTGGGCGTCATCGCCATCCAGCTCAGCCTGTCGATGGAAGGCCCGTTCGTGCAGGGTGAAGAGACACACACCACGTTGAGCGTGCAACTGTGGATGCTGGGCATGGCTGTGGCTTCGCTGTTCCTGGCGGCGTTGGTCGAGCAGCGCCGGACCACCCAGCGTGCACTCTCGGTCAGCAGCACGGAGGTGCGCGAACTGGCCGGCCGCCTGATTGTCGCGCAGGAGCAGGAGAGGGCACGCATCGCGCGTGACCTGCACGATGACATCAATCAACGGTTGGCTGTTGCTTCCATTCGCCTGAGCGCGCTACGTCGCAAGGTGGATGAGAGCAATCGGAACGATGTCAGCCAGCTGCAGAGCGAGCTGATCGCGCTCTCCGAGGACGTGCGCCACCTTTCACACGACCTTCATCCCAGCATGCTTACTCAGACAGGGCTGACGGCTGCATTGGCGGGGCTTTGCCAGGCGCAACGCCAGCGAGGCGGGCCCAACATCGAATTGAAAGTGTCGCCACATGCCAAGGATCTTCACGAGGACGTGGCGCTTTGTCTTTATCGCGTGACGCAGGAAGCACTTGGCAATGCATTGAGGCACGCCGACGCGCAGTGCGTGGAAGTCTCGCTGCAGATCGGCGACCAGCATGTGGATCTCACCATAAAGGATGACGGCAAAGGATTCGTCACGACCGCCGAGGGGCATCGGGGGCTGGGACTTATGAGTATCGATGAACGTACGAAGCTGCTTGGCGGCAGCTGTCGACTGCATTCGACTCTGGGGAAAGGGACTGAATTATGCATATGCATTCCGCTAGGACCGTATACGCCGCTGCACGGCCAAGCCTGATCATTGCCGACGACCACCGCATGGTGGCCGAAGGCGTGCAGCACATTCTCGACGACGATTTCGAGTTGCTCGACATGGTGTCCGACGGCGAGGCGTTGATCGACGCGGTGCGTCGATTGCAGCCCGACCTTGTCGTGGCCGACATCAACATGCCTCGCTGCAACGGCATGGATGCGCTCAAGCGGCTTCGGCAGGCGGGTATTCGCACGCGTTTCGTTTTCCTCACCATGCACATGGAACCGGCGCTGGCAGTGGCGGCGCTCCGGGCCGGCGCCAGCGGCTACATCCTCAAGAGTTCGGCCGGCGAAGACCTGCGCAATGCGGCGCAGCAGGTGATGCTGGGCGGCACGTACGTCACCCCTGCGCTTGGCGCGCGTTACATCAGCGGCCAGTCGGCAGATATGCGCAATCTCACCTCCAAGCAGTTGCAGGTGCTGCGGCTGGTGGGCGAGGGGCTGCGTTCCAAGCAGATCGCCTTGCAGCTCGGGCTTTCGGTGCGCACGGTGGAGGCGCACAAGTACACCATGATGCAGGTGCTTGGCGTGCATTCCACGCTGGAGCTGGTACGCCGGGCCGAGGACTTGGGGCTGCTTTTCTAGGCATTTTCCTGGGTCGCCGTGCTGCTCGTGCTCCGCGAGAGGCGGAACGCGTAGTTTTACTTAGTGGAAACTCGGTTCTCTTTCGGTGGCGGAAGTTTTCGCGATGGACGATGCTCCCCTCTGAGCCTTATCCGAGCGGGGACGAGCGTGACGCGAGCGACGGTCGTGCTGGCCGAAGACCACCCTCCTGTCGCCGAGCAGATCCGGGAAGTGCTTGGCGAGGAATTTGACGTGCTCGCAGTGGTCGGGCATGGCGAAGCCTTGGTCAAGGCGGTCAGGCGCCTGCGTCCGGATGTTGTCGTTACTGACATCAGCATGCCCGGCATGGATGGCATGCAGGCAGCACGCGAACTCCTCAACGACCGGCCGGCGTTGCCGGTGGTATTCATCACGGTGCACGATGACCCCACGCTGGCGCGCGCGGCATTGGCCATCGGCAAGGGTTACGTGCTCAAGGCGTCTGCGGGCGAGGAGCTCACGGATGCCGTGCATTGCGTGCTCGAGGATCGCTACTTCGTATCTTCCACACTGGGCCGCGTGGAAAGCCTCATTCGCTGATGGTCTCATGCGCAGATGCGCAGCGCCTCGCGAAGATCCTGGCGCAGCTCGGCGAAGCCTTCCCAGGGATCGTGTCGAAGCCTCGCCAGCCGGCGTGGGATCGAGCGCATGTCGAAATCCGACGCGCCCGTGCACTTGCCCAGATCCTGCCAGCGAAGTGGCGTCGCAACGGTAGCGCCGGTCCGCGCGCGCAGGGAGTACGACGTCACGCTCGTCGCGCCCCGCGTGTTGCGCAGGTAATCGATGAAGATCTTGCCGCGGCGATCGTCCTTGGCCGCCTTGGCGATGAAAGCGCTGGGTTGTTCCGCTACCAGCTGTTGTGCGAACGCCTGGCTGAAGCGCCGGGCATCGTCCCAGCGTTGCGTGCCACGCAGCGGCGCCACGACATGCAACCCCTTGCCGCCGGTGGTGCGCACGAAGCTTTGCAGCGACAAGTCCGCCAGGCGGCTTTTCACCAGTCGCGCGGCTTCGATCACCTCGCGCCACGCAACGCCATGTCCGGGATCGAGGTCAAACACCAGGTAGTCGGGTGTTTCCAGCGACGTGGCGCGTGCCGCCCACGGATGGAACTCGATGGCGTTGAACTGCACGAGTTCGATGATGGAGGTTGCGTCGCCCGGACACAGGTAATCGTCGGATTCCCCACTTTCCTCGCGCAGGCGGACGTGGCCCGCGTGCTTGAGTCCACGCATCGGATGCTTCTGGAAAAAGCCCGGCTCACCCAGGCCGTCGGGAAAGCGAAGCACTGAGACAGGCCGACCGATGACGCCTGGGAGGAACCAGCGCATCACCGCAGCGTAGTAGTTCACCACGTCCTGTTTGGTGAATCCCTCATCGGGGTACAGCACGCGGTCGGGATGGGTGATCTTGATGCCGCTGATGTCATTACCAGGCATGTGGGCATTCCTGCGCCAGCGCGTGCAACGCCGGCTTCATGACGCATGCGACGCGAGCAATTCTCGCAATCGCTCGTGCCTTACCAGGGCAGCGCCACCCTTCACCTCCAGCATCTTTCGCTCGGTCTCGCGTATCTGCAGCTCGCCGACCGGGTGGCGTCGCAATTGTTCCCGAAGCAGGTCGTTCTCCTGCTCCAGCAAGCGATACAGATTCAGCAGCTCATCGAATGCCTGGTACATGCGACCGCGCAGGTCATCCATTTCTTGTGACATCGCGCATGACTCCCGTCGTGAGAGTTTCGAACCTGCAAGCTATGCAGTTAACGACGGGTGAGAAAGTCGATGTGCGCAGCAAGGCCGTTCACGAGACGCTGCGCACACGTTCATTGATGCCAATTCATCGTGTATCAGGCGTGAAACAGTTGCGAACGGCGCCTCAGGGTGATGTAGTCGCATTCCTACGCGACACGATGTGAGAGGCCGATAGGCTTCTCGGCAGGATGAGGGCACTCTTGATCGGTCCCGGTCAATGGCACGGAAAGTTCCGCGCCTACGTGGTCAAGCAGTGGCGGGGCTCTCTTTCCCTACAGGGGTTGGATCATGGTCACCTACTCGCTCAAGCAATCCGCTGAGGGTCAGTGGAACGTGTGCCGTTCGGGTTCCTTGCTCTTCAGCCAACTGCAGCTTTCGGCTGCAATCAAACTGGCCCGTGAAGTGGCGCGCGAGGAGTACCTGCGCTCCGGGCACCCGGTCTGCGTGGAAATGCCCGGGCCGGAGTCGACCATTCGCCTGGCCAGGTTCGACCAGCCCACGCCGTCACTCGTGCAGGCCGCCTGATGCTTCTTCGCTGACGGCCCCCGGGCCGGGCATGTTGCATGGCCGCTTGTGTCGACGCGGCTGGCTGGGCAAAGTCGCAGGACCTCTTGCCCGGGATCCCTCCATGCGACTGTCGCTTCGCTGTACGTCCATCGCCTTGCTTGCGCTGGCGGCACTGCCGCTTCAGGCGACCTCGCTGCTTATCAACGCACGTATACACACGCTGGATCCTGCGCTCCCGGAGGCAACCGCACTGGCATGGAAGGACGATGGCCGCCTGCTGGCTGTCGGGGATTCCGCTGACCTCGAAAAGCGCTATCCCGACGCCACCAAAGTGGACGCGAAGGGCGCGACGGTTATCCCGGGCTTGATCGATGCCCATGGTCACATGCTGGGCCTGGGCATGACGCACATCCAGGTGGACCTGGTGGGCGCCTCATCCAAGGCCGAGGTGCTGGATCGGCTCAGGGCCGGCGCAGCAAAACTGCCGAAGGATGCCTGGCTTGTCGGTCGCGGATGGGACCAGAACCGCTGGGCGGGCAAGCAGTTTCCGACTGCCGCCGACCTGGATGCCGCGTTTCCCGACCGGCCGGTCTATCTGGAACGCATCGACGGTCATGCGTCCTGGGTAAATACCGCGGCGATGAAACACGCGACGAAAACACTGGATGGGGACTGGCAGCCCCAGGGTGGCCGCATCCTGCGCGTCGGCAAGAAAGCGACAGGCGTGCTGGTGGATGGTGCGGTCGGCCTGGTGGCCGATGCGATTCCGCCGCTGACGCACGAGCAAACGCGCGAGGCATACAAGGCGGCGTTCGCCGATGCGGTCTCCGCTGGCCTTACCGGCGTGCACGATCCGGGCACCAGCCTCGATGACTTCAAGGTGCTGCAGGAGATGGCCGCTGCTGGCGAAATTCCCCTGCGCATTTATGAAATGGCCGACGGCAACCATGCCGCGCTCGACTGGTTGTGTTCGCAGGGTGGTCGCTGGGCCGACGCTGGTGGCCGGCTGCAGATGCGCACCGTGAAGCTGTACATGGACGGCGCGCTGGGCAGCCGCGGCGCGGCGCTGCTGTCGGACTACAACGATGACCACGGCAATCGCGGCATCCTGGTGACCTCGCCGGACGCGTATCGCACGGCGGTGGAAAAGGCGTATCGCTGTCACGTGCAGGTGGCCACACATGCCATCGGCGATCGCGGCAACCGCATGGTGCTGGATACCTATCAGTCGGTGCTGGGGGAGCATGCCGACAGCGACCATCGCTGGCGCGTGGAGCACGCACAGATCGTGGCGCTGGATGACATTCCCCGCTTTGCCCAGCTTCGCGTGATCGCATCGATGCAGCCCACCCACGCCACGTCCGACATGCCGTGGGCCGAGCAGCGCCTCGGCGCGGAACGCCTGAAGGGCGCGTATGCATGGCAACGCTTCATCCACGAGCATGTGCCGTTGGCGTTCGGCTCGGATTTCCCGGTGGAACAGGTGAACCCGATGCTGGGCCTGTACGCGGCCGTCACCCGGCAGGATCTCAATGGCCAGCCTCCGGGAGGTTGGCTGCCTGACCAGCGTGTCAGTCGCATCCAGGCGCTGGCGGGTTTCACCCGTGGCGCGGCGTACGCCGCCTTCATGGAGAACGAAGTGGGCATGCTCAAGACGGGCATGCGCGCGGACTTCGTGATCCTGGACGCAGACATCATGACGGTGTCGCCGCGGCAGATCGCGGATCTGAAACCGGAGAGTACGTGGGTGGATGGGAAGCCGGTGTATCAGGCGAAGAACGCAAACGCCGCGCATTGATGCGCGGCGCAGGGTGCCGCTCCCTGTAGGGGCGCACCCTGTGCGCGACCGCCTTTCGCCTCGGTCTTTCCTGGCGTCATTCCTGCGAACGTAGGAGGCGCTTTACAACAGCCGAATGGCTGGTTATCCAGTGACCTTGCTGTTTGGTTCTGATGTGACGCTATCGCCAGCGTGCCGCTTACGACCGAAGGAAGTCCCTGTGGGACGCAGCGGGCGTTTCGACGTCCTGCCGGCCGCCGAGCCACCTTTCTTTTGCTGGCCCAAAAGAAACGTGGCCCAAAGAAAATGGCCTGAAAGGCTGGCAGCGCTTCGATGGATACAAGCTTGTCGACTGAAGCATCGACAATACGTGGTCTTACTGCCTCAAACGGCGCCGCTACCCCGCAACGCGTCGAAGTACTGAGGACTTAAAGCGAAGTCTCATCCCTCTCGGCGAGAGAGGGGCGTATCCGTCAAGCAACCAACACTGCTTGCAGTCATGCGCCCCTATCTTTCATGTCGCCCTTTCCTATAGAGGGAAAGGGCCTTCCATCACGCCGCCTTGCGCATCACCACGCCGATCGACGCATGAGCGGTCTTCAGCGATTCAACCTTGTTGTCCTCACCGAGGTTCACGCCTTCAGCGCGCACGAACTCCACGTCGGTGACGCCGAGGAAGCCGAACAGGGCACGCAGGTAGGTTTCCTGGAAGTCCATCGGCGCCGCGGCGCTGCCTTCGCTGTACACGCCGCCGCGCGAGGAGGCGACGATTACGCGCTTGCCGCCGGCCAGGCCTTCGGGGCCATTGGCGGTGTAGTGGAAGGTCTTGCCCGCCACGGCGACGCGGTCGATCCATGCCTTGAGCTGGCTGGGGATGGAGAAGTTGTACATCGGCGCGCCGATCACCACGACGTCCGCCGCCAGGAACTCTTCCAGCATCTGGGTGCCGAGAATCGTGGCCGGGTCGGCGGCGTCGGCCACAGGGGTCCAGTGCGGAAGGGGGTTGGCAACGAGATCGCGGTAGATCACTTCCGTAGCCGGCTGGTTCTTGGTGAACTCCGCTACGATGGCTGCGGTCAGACCGCGCGAAACGGAGTGGCTACCCAGGGCGCTGGCGTCGAGATGCAGCAGTTTCATGGCAATTCCTCAGTAACGGGCCGGACCATCCGGCGACAGAACTAAGGTATCCGGGAGACAATCTCCCGATAAGACGGGTAAAGTCGAACGTATTGTTCCCACAAGGAAACAGCGATGACGGTGTTGGACGGCGCCCTGCAGGATCTCAACGACCTGTACTTCTTCGCGGCAGTGGTGGAACACGGCGGCTTTTCGGCAGCGGGCCGCGCACTTGGGATTCCCAAGTCGCGCCTCAGCAAGCGCATTGCCCAACTGGAAGAGCGCCTCGGCGTGCGCCTGTTGCAGCGGACCACCCGGCGTTTCGTGGTGACCGAGGTCGGCGAACGCTTCTATGGCCATTGCCGCGCGGTGCTGGAGGAAGCCCGCGCCGCGCAGGAGGCAGTGGAAGAAGTGCGCTCCGAGCCACGTGGCGTGGTGCGCGTGAGTTGCCCGGTGTCGCTGGTGCAGACCGTGGTCGGGCACATCCTCCCGGAGTTCCTTGCGCAGCATCCGAAGATGCAGGTGCGCCTGCAGGCCACCGACCGGCGCGTGGACGTGATCGGCGAGGGCTTCGACATCGCCATCCGCGTGCGCAGCAAGCTTGATACCGACGCCACCCTGGTCATGCGCACCTTCGGACAATCGCGGGTGCTGCTTGTCGCCAGTCCCGACCTGCTCAAGCGCTACGGCCATCCCAAGGAACCCGCCGACGTGTCGCAACTGCCCGCGCTAAGCAACCACGAGCACGAAGGCGCGCAAAGCTGGGAGCTACTGGACGCGCAGAACGAGCGCATCATCGTCGATATCCAGCCGCGCCTGATCTGCGGTGACTTCGCAGCGCTACTGGAAAGCTGCAAGCGCGGCATCGGCGTGGCCCTGTTGCCGGAATTCGTCTGCGGGCCGGCCATCGCCCGCGGTGAGCTGGAAGTGGTGTTGCCCGACTGGAGCGTGCCGCAGGGCACCATGCACTTTGTCTACCCCAGCCGCCGCGGGCTGCTGCCGGGTGTTCGGGCTTTCGTGGATTTTCTTGCGGAGAGACTGCCCGATACCGTCCGCGAGAAGCATGCGCAGTGCAACAAGTACGTCTGACACTAGGGTGCCGCAGGGCACGTGTTAGCATCACCGTTTAGCCATCCAGACATCCGGAACATGCAGATCGAAACGAAGCTGCCCAAAGTCGGCACCACCATCTTCAGTGTCATGAGCCAGTTGGCGGTCGAGCACAAGGCCGTGAACCTGGGGCAGGGCTTTCCTGATTTCGAGCCGCCCGAGGCCTTGCGCGACGCCGTGACCCGCGCGATGGCGGAAGGTCGCAACCAGTACGCGCCGGGCATCGGGCTTCCGACGCTGCGCGAACAGATCGCGCTCAAGACCGAACGCATGTACGGCCACAAGCTGAGTGCCGACACCGAAGTGACGGTGACCTCCGGGGCCACCGAGGCGCTGTTTGCCGCCATCGCCGCCGTGGTGCGCACGGGCGACGAGGTGATCGTGTTCGACCCCGCCTATGACAGCTACGAGCCGGCGATCGAACTGCAGGGCGCGCGTGCCGTGCACATCCCGCTGCAGGCGCCGACCTTTGCGGTGGACTGGCAGCGCGTGCGTGATGCGGTTACGCCGAAGACACGCATGATCCTTGTCAACAGCCCGCACAACCCGACGGGCGCGGTGCTGTCGGCGGCCGATCTCGATGAACTCGCCGACATTGTGCGCGATACCGAGATCGTAGTGCTGTCCGATGAAGTGTACGAACACATCGTGTACGACGGCGCGAAGCACGAGAGCGTGCTGCGCCACGCGGAGCTTGCGGCACGCAGCATCGTGGTGTCTTCGTTCGGCAAGACTTATCACTGCACCGGCTGGAAGGTCGGCTACGCCGTGGCGCCCAAGGCGCTCTCGGCGGAATTCCGCAAGGTGCACCAGTACCTCACGTTCTGCACGTTCCATCCTGCGCAGGTGGCGTTCGCCGAATTCATGGCGAGCACGCCAGAGCATTACCTGGAACTGCCGGCGTTCTACCAGGCCAAGCGCGACCGCTTCCGCGAGCTGATCAAGCCCTCGCGCTTCACGTTGCTGGACGTGCCGGGCGGCTATTTCCAGCTGGTGGATTACTCCGCCATCAGCAATAAGGATGACGTGGCATTCTGCGAGTGGATGGTGAAGGAAGGCGGCGTGGCTGCGATTCCGCTCACGCCGTTCTATGACAAGGCGCCGGGCACGCACCTGCTGCGCCTGTGTTTCGCCAAAAGCGACGCCACCATGGACGCCGCCGCGGAGCGTCTATGCAAGCTCTGAGGATCACCCTGGTGCAAGGTGCCACGCGCTGGCACGACGCGCCCGCCAATCGCGAGTACTACGGCGAGCTGGTGCGCCGCGTGGCCGGCCAGACTGATCTCGTCGTGCTGCCGGAAACCTTCCTGTCGGGCTTCAGCAACGACACGCGAGCCAGCGCCGAGACGATGGATGGCGAAGGCGTGGCGTGGATGCGCGCGCTTGCGCAGGAAGTGGACGCCGTGCTGTGCGGCAGCCTGGCCATCCGCGAGGGCGACAAGGTTTTCAATCGCCTGATCTGGGCCCGGCCGGACGGAAGTTTCGCGCAGTACGACAAGCGCCACCTGTTCCGCATGGCTGGCGAACACACGCGCTACGGCGGTGGCCAAGAACGCCTGATCGTCGAGCTCAAGGGCTGGCGCATTCTTCCGCAGGTCTGCTATGACCTGCGTTTCCCGGTATGGCTGCGCAACGGCCGCCGTGAAGACGCTACCGGCGGCATGGATTACGACCTTGCCCTGTTTGTGGCCAACTGGCCGGCGCCACGTCGCCAACCGTGGCGTACGTTGCTGCGCGCGCGTGCCATCGAGAACCTGAGCTACGTGGTCGGTCTTAACCGCGTCGGCGTGGATGGCAACGACTTGCCGTATGCGGGCGACAGCGCCGTTCTCGATCCCATTGGCGAACCGCTGGTGGAACTGGGTCCGCAGGAGCAGGTGGTAACGGTGACCGTCGATCCAGCGCCGCTGCTGGCGCATCGCGAGCGTTTTCCCGCGTGGATGGATGCCGATCGCTTCACGCTCGATCCGACCATCTGAGCTGACAGGCGAAACACCCTTCGTGATGAAAGGGTGGTTCGCGGGCATGCTGTGTTTCAGCGCGCAGACGCGGCGCCGGACGACGGTGTTGGCGTCTTCGGTGCGCCAACGTCCAGTTGCATGCGCCGGAAGTCGATGGTCCACCCATCGAACGCACGCAGGATGTCACCGCCCAGCACGTTGGGTTCCTTGACGTTGCCGGCATCGGCCAATGACACGCTGATGCCACTCATCACGGTCTGCTGGCCGGCGATGCGTATGCGTACTTGCGGCCACGTTACCGAGGTGCGGTCGCGCGCACCGCCAGCACCGGCCACGTGATCTTTCTTGGACGAAAGCCCCTTCAGCAGGTCCGCATGCTGTCGTGCGAAGCGCGATGACAGCGACGAGTGCGAGCCGCCGCTGTCCAGATGCATCGCCACAGGCAGATCGTTCAACGCCACGTCGACATACAGGTCACTGCCGGCCATGCGTAGATTGCCTGGCTCGCCCTGCGATGCCGGGCTGAGCGAGGGCACCAGTCGACCATCCGAAGTGAACGCGATGCGCTGCAGTTCGCGCAGCACGGGAAAGCCGATGATGGCATCGATCTGGTAGCCACCCGGCACGGGCATGTTGAGCTGATCGTCGTCCAGCACGAGGAAGGCCACGTGATCCAGTTGCAGGCCGGCGATGGCCAGGTGATCCGCCACACCGATGCGCGTGGCCACTGCCTGGCGGCTTGAGCTTCCGACACTGGCCGCGCCATCCTGCATGCGCAGCTTGAGCTTGCGGGCGGTGGTCATCGAAACGACCGATAGGTTGGCGCCAGTATCGATGACCGATGCCTGGCGCTGCCCGTTGATGTCGGCATCGGCGCGGGGCAGGCCGACCTTGTCGCGCACGAGGGCGATCGCATGCGGTGCATAGCCCGTTACTTTCTGCGCGGGCGCACGACTCAACTGATCGGCCAAGGTCGCCATCTGCATGGCATCGGCTTGTTGCTCGACGGTGGCGCCGTCGGCAGCGAGCGCGGCCTGCCACGCATGGGATGCCTGCGCGGCCTTTGCGTAATCGCCCTCGGCAAAGCTGGCATCCGCTGCGATGGGCCAGGCCAGCGCGCAATCGGCCGGGCTGCGCTCACTTCCGGCCAGGTAGCGATCCACCAGCTGCCTCGCCTGATTGGTGTCCATGCGCGCGGCGGCAATGCGGGCGCGGGCGAGCAGGGCCAGGCCGGTATCGTCGATGTGGGGAAGCTGCACCTCCAGGCGGAAGACATCGCCGTCCGCGGCTTCCTGCAAGGCGATGCGAATGGCCGGGTCGCCCGCAACCCCTGCCTGCGCCGCGACGCAAAGGGATGGCGCCAGGGCGCCGGTCAATAGCAATCCCGAGGCGAATCGGGCGAGGCCGCGCTTTTCCATGTTATGGTGTCCGTATGACGAGTAAAAATTAT
>Ga0335083_10004300_pt1 | contig 18165 bp, 19 predicted proteins | sample Lox_Sample_42_FD_206716 | JGI IMG/M metagenome (GOLD analysis project Ga0335083, IMG submission 206716) | Soil microbial communities from Loxahatchee National Wildlife Refuge, Florida, United States - Lox_Sample_4.2 | ecosystem: Environmental > Terrestrial > Soil > Wetlands | place: USA...
CATCGTGTCCTGCCAGGATTTCCTAAAGCAAGCTGCCCGCCAATCCATCGTGGCCTTGCTTCATGATTCCAAGCAGTTAGCGGCGCGCAAGTTAGAAAAGATTAAGGCAGGCGGCGATCGGCCGCCGGGGAGTCAGGCACGAGGGAGAGCACTTGGCGCTTCATCTGATCGGGCGTAAATGGTTTGCGAATGTAGCCACGGGCTCCGCTGGCGATCGCCTCCGCCACACAGGATTCGCTGCCTTCGGTAGTAATCATCAGAACTGGCACGGCGCGGGCGCTCTCCAGCTTGCGTAGCTGGCGCACCAGCTCCAGCCCATCCATCACCGGCATGCTGATGTCGCTGAGCACTAGGTCCACCGTCTGCTGGCGAAGCAAGTCGAGTGCTTGGGCGCCATTTCCTGCCTCAAACACCTGTTCGAGAGGAATCCCGGCCTGGCGCAGCGAGCGCTCCACAATCTTGCGCATAACCGGAGAATCATCCACGATAAGCGTACGCAACGCTTTCATCGTCACTCCCAAGTCGTGCGCCGGCGCAATCTCGTCGTGAATTCCCAAGGCGACAATCGGGGCGCATTGGCGGCGGCCCACCGGGCCACCGCGCAGCCTTGGGAGAGAAGCCGGCGCCGGTCGCCGAGACCGCAACCGTCCCGGGATTGCCAGAGTGCACTGAATGCCAGCTCCTGGAGGCCTTCAGAGGATTCCGCTCCCCCGGCCGCGCACAATTCGAGAAGCGAATCAGCCAGCAGCACGCTCTCCACCGCCAGACTCCACCTTCCTTGTGGGGCCGACGAAGATAGAAATTCAGTTGGCCCATCCGCCGGCGAGCTGACTGCCAGCGGAGAGTGTGCAGTCCCCGGCTGCACCTGCGCGGTCGGTCCCCCTGTCAAGCCAAAGAGCAAGCCGGCAACATAGGCCTGCTCCGGATTAACGCTGCCTAAACGCGGGGCTAGAAACTCCGCAATGCAGGCCCGCTGCACGCAACGCAAATACAGGTGGCGGAGGCGAGTGCCGGTGGCACAATCGTAACTTGACTCTACCTTGAGGGCGGAGTGGACCATGGCCTGCAGACGCTCACAGCCCGCGGTCACCACCGCGAGCGGTAACTGCCAGATCTCGCCACTGTTGTTCTGTTCCTGGTTGGCCACTTGCAGGATCCCGAAGGCCAGACCCGGATCCAGAGCGACGACCGAGCCGGTCAGTTCCATATCAACGATGCCGTCCTGCAGCAGAAGCGTGAGTAACGCGGCGGAGCGGGTCAGGATGGGGAGAGCGAGGACGGGAAGATCATGGCAGAGACCGGGATCGCACAATGCAGCCAGACCACCCGCCCTGCCCAAACGGTTTTCAATTGTGGCCAGTCCGCCTGCGCGATCCATGGTCTCCGCCTGCTTCCTCCATCGGCAGCCCCACCCCCGGCTTTAGCAAAGGGGTTGGCACGCCCCTAAGACCTGGCTGGCTTCCGGTGACCGGAAATGAAAGTCAACATGGAATCCGGTGGAGCACTCCAGTCGAACCCAAAGGTGATGGCTACACCGGGTCATCATGCAGCGCCGGGCACCCACATGCTGGGCATAGTTGCTCACCGCACGGGCCACCTCAAAGCTGCTCAGCCGCTGGTTGATGGCGATGGTCTCACTACTGCCCGGCGGCAAAGGCCGCTCCAGGTTCTGCACGTACACCGATGCGGGTACGATGCACGGCTCAGTACGGCAGCGCAGCATCTGTTCCACTGAATACAGGAGCCCGTGGTCCACTGTCTCCAGGAACCCGACATACAGGCTCGATTGGGCCTCGCTGTAGAAGACGGGTACGGCGCGATAGTCCCCGCTTAGCGGTTGCGGCCAGTGCATGGTTGCGGGCAACGATTGGACCATGCGCGGGGCAAACACCGGACAGCCTTGCTGGGCGGCCAGGGCGTTGATCACCTGCTCTTCCGTTACCGCTCCCATCCTGACCAGCCACTCGCCGATCCGGCCATTGCCGACGGAGCGCTGCAGGGACAGGGCCTGGCGCAACTGTTCAGCGGTGATCTCGGCCTGCGAGAGCATGACCAGACCTAGGGGCAGCCGTTTGGTTTGGCGAGCAGGTCGCGGCCCACTTGCGCTCACCTGTTCCAGGCGCTGGCCGAGACCGTCCTCGAAGCACTCGGAAGAGCAGTACCAGTTCTCTTCCAGCCAGGTACCCTCGTTTCTCGCCCACCAGCGTTGCCACAGGCTTGGCGGCCGGTGACAAAAGTCGCTCATGCAGCGCGGCGCAGCGGCCAGCGACGCCATGGGAAAGGACGTGGGAAGCACGGAACGGAGGGAAAGCGGCATGGGCATCTCCAGAATTCAAGTCAAAGACTGCTGACCCGCTGTTGGGCCGAGGCCACCTCGGTGACCCGCAGGCCGTAGTTACCGTCGATCACGACCACATCGCCGCGCGCGATGACCCGCCCATTCAGCAGCAACTCCACCGGCTCCTGGATCTCGCGATCCAGTTCCAGTACGGCCCCCGTCGCCAGCTCCAGGACCTCACGCAGCGTGGCCTGGCGGCAGCCGAATTGCAGCATCACGCCCAGCTCGACATCCATCAGCAGCCCCAGATTACCTTGACGTACCAGCTCATCAATCCGCGCGGAAGAGGCCTCCGCCGACGTCGTCACCGTCTTCGCCGGGCGCTGATCGAGTGCCGCCGCCAGCCCTTCATCGATCTCCAGCCGGAACACGATCGAAGTGGAGCCATCATTGGCGGCGAGCAACCTGGTGGACCCGCCTTCTGCGTTTACATCGTCCAGCGACACTTCGAACGACAGTTTCCCGAAGTTGGCTTCCAGGGTGCTGGACGCGCAGACGGCCCATTGCTCAACCAGATCGAGGATGGCTTCCCTTTGGGATTGGTTGGACTTCGCCGCCTCGTTTGATTCCGCCCTGCCAACCTTGAGCAGCCCGGTAAGGTCCGCTTCGCTGAAGCTCAACCACATCTGGCCCGTAAGCATACTGGCCATCGTCACCCGCAGGCGGAACAGGGGTACGTATTCCCTCGCTTTCGGAGCCGGCTCGACTTGCCACCTGGCGGTGGACATCTGCGACAACAGCAGGGCGAGCGAGGCTGCCCAGGCTTCGCAGTAGGCGTCAACTGCGTTGGTGGTGGATCGCGTCATCTAGCTCTCCTCCTCTTCCGGCTGAGCAATTGGCTCCAGCAGTTGTGCGGCGCGGAAGCTGGCAAGGCTGCGGACCGGGCGGGCCAGCCAGCAGTCGCGGCCCTTAAGCCGGACGCGGGCCGGCTCCTCAATCCGCAGCCGCAGCGGCAAGACACCACCCACCTGCATCGCCAGCAGATCGGTCAGCTTGGCCGGCGTCAGCGGCGTGCCCAGCCGCATCTCAACTGTCGAGTCGAGCAGTCGCTTCAGGATGTTCTCCTGATGCACCGCCGGTCCGCGCGGGCGCTGATAGACCAGCTCCGTCGCCAGCTTGCGCAGCAGTGCGCTGGAGATAACCGCCGGAAAAGCGATGTTCAGCATCCCTTGCGAGTTGGCCATGGCAGCCTCGAAGGTCAAAGTCAGGGTCTTCTCCTGAGCCGGCAGCAGGCGCAGCATCTGCGAGGAGGGCTGGCGCTGCTCGAAGGCCACCTGCAACCCCAGCGGCCGCCACACCAGGTCCAGCTCATGGCAGATGACCTGGGCAACGCCCTCCATCAGCATCTCTTCAATCTCGCTGACCTCCCGCGCGCTCTGGGGTACACTGCCCTGCCCGCCCAGCAGCAGGTCCACCATGGGAAAGGCCAGACTTAAATCCATTTGCAGGATGCCGCTAGCATCGCCCGGCGACAGTCGAAACGAGGCATAGTACGTGGCATCGGAAATGCGCGCCAGAAAGTCGCGGTAGGCCAGCTGCTCGGCAGCCACCAGCGTGACCTCAAACTTGTCGCGGAGATACCCTCCAACCACGGTCGTCAGATCGCGGGCAAAACCTTCGTGCAGCTGGCTGATGCTGTTCAGCTGCTCCTTGCGCAGAACACCGGCGTCATGCAGGTCCCAGCGCTCCAGGCGGACACCTTCCACCTCTTCTCCGCCTGTCTCCCCGCTGCGCGCGGCGCGAAACAGCTCATCGATTTCGGTCTGGCTCAGTACCTTTTCCATAGGTTCACCGTGCTCTGGCGGGCGCTGGTGGCGGAGGCCAGGGCGGCCGTGCGGCCCTGGCGGTCTGCCTCCAGCGTGGCGCGCAGCCGGGCCACCGCCATGGAGTGGATCTGCGACACGCGTGATTCGCCCACTCCCAGCACCGCTCCCACCTCCTTCATGGTGAGTTCTTCTTGGTAATACAAAGCGAGCACCTGCTGCTCGCGCTGGGGCAGTTGAGCGATGGCGTCGGCCAGCATCTGCCTGCGTTCACCCTGCAGGCAAAGAAACAGCGGATCCTGGTTGGCGGGGCCGGGAATGCTCTCTCCCAGATCAGTTTCCCGCCCGTCCTCCAGCGACTCGACCTGCAGGCTGCCCACCTCCAGCCCGCGCAACTCATCCAGCATGTGCTGGAAATCTTCCAGCTTCATGCCCATGGCCTGCGCCAGCTCGGGCTCGCTGGCCGAGCGGCCCAGCTCGGTCTGCAGCTTTTGCAAAGTCGCTTCCAGACGGCGCGCCTTGCGGCGCAGATCGCGCGGGCTCCAGTCCATATCGCGCAAGCTGTCCAGGATCGCGCCCCGGATGCGGAACTTGGCGTAGGAGGAGAAGCGCACGTTCTTGCTGGGGTCATACTTGTTCATCGCGTCCATCAGCCCCACGATGCCGGCATGCAACAGATCGTCGAAGGGCACATGCTGGGGCAGGCGCTCATGGATGCGGCGCGCGATGTACTTCACCTGCGGCAACTGCTCCAGCAGCCGCTGATCGGGGTTTCCGCCTGCCGGTTCATGAATGGGTTCATAGGCTTGAGCGGCCGTCATATATCCTCCTCATCGAATCATTCCCAACGACTGCACCGGAATCACCGGCGGCACTTCGCCCGGCGAGAGCACCACCACCTTGGGCAGAAAGGGTTCCAGCAGGCGCCGCAGGTGGAAGCGCGCCGGGGTATTGCAGAAAAGCACCGGCGTGGCCATGCGCACCTGCTCGCCCACGAGCTTCTTGAGGCCTTCCAGCACGCGGCGCACAAACGAAGGCTCCAGAGAAGCCTGATTGCCTCCCGCAGCCGCCTGGCCGGAGAAGGCGCGGTTCAGCTCCTCTTCAATGCCGGGATCGAGGGTGACCACGCGCAGGCCGCCATCGTCGGCCAGCAGCGGCCGCACCAGCCCGCGTCCGAGGGCCTGCCGCGCCGCCTCCACCAGCAGCACCGGGTTCTTGCTGATGGGCACGGTGTCCAGCAGGCTCTCCAGGATAGCGGGCAGGTCGCGGATGGAAACCTGTTCCCGCAGGAGTTGCTGCAAGACCTTCTGCACCTCCCCGAGGCTGAGCAGCTTGGGCACGAGCTCTTCACAAAGCTTGGGATGACTCTCGCCCAGCCGGTCCAGCAGGCGCTTGGTCTCTGAGCGGCTCAGCAGCTCATGGGCGTGCTGCTTGATTACCTCGGCCAGGTGGGTCGCCATCACCGAGGTCTGCTCCACCACGGCGTAACCGGAGGCCAGGGCCTGCTCGCGCAGCCCGGGAACGATCCAGCGGGCAGGCACTCCGAAGGCAGGCTCGCTGGTGGAGAAGCCGGGCAACTCCGGAGGCTCCGCTTCCGAGCTGATGGCCAGCAGACAATCGTCGCGCATCTCCCAGCGCGCAATCTCCACCCCTCGCAGGTACACCACGTACTCACGAGGATTGAGCTTGAGGTTGTCGGTGATATGTACTGGAGGAACGATGAACCCCAACTGCACCGCTAGATGGCGGCGCAGCGCCTTAACTCGTTGCAGTAGTTGTCCACCCCGTTTGGCGTCCACCAGGGGCACCAGGGCATAGCCCACCTCGAGGCCGAGTTCATCCAGCTTCAGCAGGCCCTCCAGGGCCTCTTGCGCGGTGGCTTGCGGCGCCGCGTCCAGCCCGGCCTCGGCGGGAGCCGGCTTCTCGAAGTGCTTGCGGGCGCGCCGCGCCAGTCCGATGGCGCCAACGGCGATCGCCAAAAAGGCCAGCTTGGGCAAGCCGGGGATGAGGGCCAGCGCCAGCATGGCGCCGGCGGCAATCCACAAGGGACGGCTGCGGCCCAACAGCTGTTTGCCCACGTCGATGCCCAGGGTGTTGTCGGAGGAGGCGCGGGTGACCACGATGCCGCCGCCCACCGACACCAGCAGCGAGGGAATGATGGTCACCAGGCCATCGCCCACGGTGAGGATGGTGTAGGTCTTCAGCGCCTCGCGCAGGGGAATGTCGAGCTGGAAGACGCCGATCAGGAATCCGGCAATGATGTTGATGAGGGTGATCAGCACCGTGGCCAGCGAATCACGCTGGTTGAAGCGCGCGGCGCCGTCCATCGCTCCATAGAACTCGGCCTCGCGGCTTACCTGTTCGCGGCGCGCGCGGGCCTGCTTCTCGTCGATCAGGCCGGCATTGAGATCGGCGTCGATCGCCATCTGCTTGCCGGGCATCGCGTCCAGGGTGAAACGCGCCGTCACCTCGGCGGTGCGCACCGCGCCATGGCTTACCACCATGTACTGGATGGCGATCAGTGCCAGGAAGAGCACAAAGCCCACGATGTAGTTGCCCCCGACGACGAACTGCCCGAAGGCCTCGATGACGTGTCCGGCGGCGGCCGCTCCCTCGTTACCGTGCAGCAGAATGCGGCGGCTGCTGGCCAGGTTCAGAGAAAGACGGAACAGGGTAAGCAGAAGCAGCAGGCTGGGAAACACCGAAAACTGAACCGGCCGGAGGATATGCACGGCCGACAGCAGCACCAGCACGGAGGCGATAATACTGAGGGCCAGCAGCACGTCCAGGGCAAAGGCCGGCAGCGGCACCATCATGACGAAGACCAGGGCCACCGCCGCCACCGGAATGATCCACTCCGCGGGGCTTGCGCTGAAGGGCGTATTCGCTTTGCCCGCCGCATTCGTCGCCGCCATCGCCTACCCCCTCCCGCCCGCGATCTGCACCCGCATCTGGGCGCGATAGATGAAGGCCAGAATCTCGGCCACGGCCGCGTACAGCTTGGCCGGAATGGCCTGCCCAACCTCGACTGTGCGATACAGAGCCTGGGCCAGCGGCGGGTTCTCCGCAATGGGTACCTCGTGCCAGCGCGCCACCTGCTTGATCTGTTCCGCCAGCAGGTTGGCGCCTTTGGCCACCACCACCGGGGCCGGCATCTCGGGCCGGTACTCGAGGGCCACGGCAAAGTGGGTGGGGTTGGTCACCACCACGCTGGCCTGCTCCACGTCCTGCAACATGCGGCGGCGGCGCATCTGCCGCTGCAGGCGCCGCAGTCGTGCCTTGACACTGGGGTGGCCGTCGGTCTCCTTGTATTCATCGCGCAGCTCCTGCTTGGTCATGCGCAAATCGCGCTCCAGCTTCTGGCGCTGCAGCAGGTAGTCAATCCCTGCCCACAGCAGCAGCACCAGAGTGGATTTCCAGCAGATCTCCAGCGCGCGCTGGTAGGCGAATTCGCCGACGGCACGCACCGGCCCGCGGCCTGCCCGCAACAGCACTTCCCAGTCGCGCGCCAGCATGGCAAAGCCGAGGTACAGCAGCACCGAAAACGGGATCATGGATTTGGCCGGCGGCCCCAGGCCCGCAATGGAGAACATCTGTCCAAGTTTCTTCCCCGGACTCATGCGCCCGGCGTTGGGAACCAGCGCTTCGGCGGAGAACACCAGGCCGCCCTGCGCGAGACTACTGCCCAGGGCCAGCAGCCAGATCAACCCCAGCGGAGCCACGATCCAGCGCAGGACGGCCACCCCGGTCCAGGTTAGAACCGGCATCGCGGAGTTGAAGTCAGCGTGCGCGGCAAACTCCGGCAGGCCGCGCCACCAGCCACGCCAGCGTTGCAACTCGGCGCCGGAAACCCACAGCAGGACCAGCAACCCCACCAGTGTGACCAGCGCACCCGCCAGGTCGCGGCTGCGCGCCACACGCCCTTTTTCGCGCGCTTTCTGCCGCCGTCTTGGAGTGGCCTGTTCTGTCCTGTCGTCGCGCGCCATATCTCAGCCCACCAGATGAAGCAGGCGTTCCGCCCAATGAATTGCGTCGCTGAAGTAGTGCTGGAAGATGCCGGGCCAGTACTTCAACGAAAGCCCCAGCACCGCTAGGCCGAGGATGCTTTTCACCGACAGCCCTAGGAACAACACTGGAAGCTGCGGCGAAGCCTTCCCCAGGAACCCCATGACCAGGTCCGCCAAAAGCGTAGCCAGCAGCGCCGGTGCCGCAACCTGCACCCCGGCCAGCCAGATGCCGCCGGCAGCATGCAGGAGCTGCCGAATCAGCTCTCCGCCCGCCATGGCCCGCCCCGCGGGCAGGTAGCCGAAGCTGGCGGCCAGAGCCCGCAGCAGCCAGTGATGCACGTCCATTTGCAGGAAGAGCAGCATCACCAGGGTCTGCGAAAACATCGCCAGCACCGGCGTATCCACCTGGGTGTTGGGATCGAGGATGTTCACCAGCCCATAGCCCAGCTGGATGCCCATGGTCTGTCCAGCGAATTGCGCCGCCTCGAAGACGAACTGCACTGCCAGCCCCATCAGCATCCCGATCAGCGCCTCGGAGAGCATTACCCGCAGCAGCCCAGCCGGCGTCAGCGAAAGCTGGCGCGGTCCGCATACCGGATAGAGCAGCGCAGTCAACAGCACGACCAATCCCGCCTTGATCCGGGGTGCGATGGCGCTCGACCCCAGAAACGGGGTGAACACCAGCAGGCCGGAAACCCGGGCTCCAACAAACGCCACCGCGGCCACCAGGCTTTCGAGTCGCAGCTCCATTGCTTCCTCTAACGCAGCAGTGGCCGGAAATCGGCCAGCATCTGCACCGTGAAAAACGCCAGCTTGCGCAGCATCCACGGCATCAGCACAATCGCACCCACAGCCGTCGCCAGCAGGCGCGGCACGCTGGAGATGGTGTTGTCCTGCAGCGAGGTCAGCACTTGGACAACGTTGATCACCAGGCTGACCAGGGCGAGGGCGATCAGCAGCGGCGCAGCCAGCACGACTGCCGTCTGCAAGGTCCTTTGCCCCAGCACGACGATCATCTCCGGCGACATCGCTATTCCACCTCCCAAATTCCCCTCCAAGCAAAACCAGCTTGGGTGGGGCACCCTCAGCACTTCAGTAAAAACTCTTCATCAGCGAACCCACCAGCAGGTTCCAGCCATCCACCATGACGAACAACAGGATCTTGATGGGCGTCGAGATCACCACCGGCGGCAATTGCAGCATTCCCACCGACGTGGTAATCGAGGCCACCACCAGGTCGATCACCAGAAAGGGCAGAAACAGCACCGCTCCAATCTGAAAACCAACCTTCAGCTCCGACAGGATGTAGGCCGGAGCCACCACCCGCATGGGCAGATCCTCGGGCGAGCGCGGCGCCGGCAGCTTGGCCATCTGCACAAACAGCGCTGCGTCCTTCTCGCGCACGAACTTCAGCATGAAGTGGCGCATCGGCTCCGAGCCCCGGTCCAGCGCCTGCCAGGCCGTAATCTGGTTGCGCTCCAGTGGCGCGATGGCTTGCTCGTAGATGGCCGCACCCACGGGCTGCATCAAAAAGTAGGTCAGCACCAGCGACAGGCCAACCAGGGTCTGATTGGTCGGCGCGCTCTGGGTGCCCAGGGCCTGCCGCAGAAAATGAAAGATCACCAGCAGCCGCACCAGCGGCGTCATCGCCAGCAACAGCGCCGGCAGGATGGTCAGCAGCGTCAGCAGCAGGACGATGGTCCAGGGCACTCCGCTGCCGTTCGTGCCAGGAATCTGCAGGTTCGCGCCGGAGGGCCCTCCCGCCTGGGAACGCACGCTGGTCAGGCAGGTCGCCCCCAACAGCAGACAGCGACCAAAGGCTCGCCTCCAGGCCATCGCGCTCATCGTTGCCGCTCACACCATTCCGTCAGCAGTGCGGCGAAGTCAGGCCCCTCGCCCAGCCGGGCGAGCAGAGCTACCGACGCCGCGCCGCCGCCCACCAGAAAGCACTGAGTCTCGAACTCAATCACCGCCACGAAGCGCTTCTCTCCCAGTGGCAGGCTCTCGCACAGCCGCAGCCGTCGCGGCGCTTTGCGGGCGCCGAGACCGGCCAGCGCGCCTCGTATCCACTCCCAACCGCGGGAGCGCAGGACCGGGGGATGGTCCAGCTTGTCAAGCTCTAGTTCGGTTGTGTTCTTCACACCAGCTCCGTGATCCGCACCCCAATGTGATCGCCTACAGGCTCAAATTCGGCCCACCCGATGAGCTGCCCGTTGGCCCGCAGGGGAATCTCCGTCCCCCGGCTCCACTCGGTGCGCACGATCCTCCCCGGTGTCAGCCGTAACAGTTCGCGCACCGTGAAGCGCGCCACCGGCAGCTCCAGCGACAACTTGCACGGCAACCAGCCAAGTTGACGCCAGTTCGCCGCCGGTTGCGATGTCTCTGCAACCGTTGCGCTGGTTCCCGCTGGCAGTTGTTTTTCGTTCATGAAGGCCGCTCGAATCGCTCCCTTGCCGGACGATGAGGTTCATCGCTCTGCCGCAGGAGCAGGTGCAAGACGATTGCCGTGTGGATTAGAAGAGGAACAGACTGGCCTTACGGGGAAGGTTTGGCTAAGCCGCTGGTTATGCGACCTTAATACGCGCCCATTTACGCGCTCAGGACATTCGCAACGGTCTGCCGGTTAGCAGCGGTCCCATGATTAGAAGGGGCTCATGAGTGGACTCTGATGATCATCCCCCGACGCCAGTCATGGGCCAGAGCTCGCCAGATGGCAGATGTATTCTCCCAGTCCATTGGGGCCGATAAGATAGCGGCGTTTGTCCTGGCAGTAGCGAAGCGCCATCCATTCCAGCCCCGGCCGCACTTGAGCCGGTATGTCGATTGGCTCCGGAGCATCTCCCTGACAATGGCTCCAGCCATCGGAGACCGTCACACACCACCTGCCATTTGCGTTCTGCCACGTCTGGAAGAGGTTTGCAGGCGGCGGCTCCGAACTGGGTTTCACCTCGGCTTTAGCGCTTGCCGAAGCCGGGCAAATCCCGTCAGGCTTGGAGCAATCAGGCTGCTGCCCCATCCCATACGCGGGACACAGCAGGAGAGCGGCAAGCAGCATGAGTACGACCCTTCTGCCTCTAGCAGATTCATCTAACATCCAGCTGCTCACTCTGTCCCCTTGCCCTGCATCTTGGCCGCCCGCGAACAGCCATCCTTCGGGATTTCGGCATTCTCCTCGTCGCAAAATTCCAATCGCCGCCGACGGACGCAAGTCACTTCGACCTGCCGTACTTCCCGATGCGTCCCGCACCGACGGCGTGCGGCCGGGGTGCGGGACTTCGGTACAGCGTCACGTGCTCATCCATCGGCGCAAGCCCGCTTCACTTTAGGCAGGAGACTTCAGATTGATAGTGTCCTGCATCACCTGGTCAAAGGTGGTAATGGTGCGCGCATTGGCCTCATAATCTCTTTGCGCAATAATCAGCGCCGAAAACTCCGTAGCTATGTCCACATTGGACAGCTCCAGCGAGCCACCTGAAACGGTACCCAATCCTCCGGTTCCGGGCGCCCCGACCACGGCGGCGCCGGAGGCCAGGGTGGCGGAGAAGTCGTTGTTTCCTACCCGCTCCAGGCCCTGGGTGTTGGCGAAGTTGGCCAGGGCGATCTGGCCCAGGGCTGCCGTCCGGCCGTTGCTGAAGGTTCCCATGATGGTGCCGTCGGACCCGATGTTGTAGTCGGTCAAAGTTCCGCTGCCGAACCCATCCTGCCAGGCGCTCGCCGTGGTGCTGGGACCTGCAACTTGACTCAGATAAGGCGCCCCCACGCCGCTGTATAGCTCCCACTGGAAGGTGAGGTTGGCGGCGCCGTCGGCAAGCCCGCTGGCGGTGATGCCGCTTATGTTCCCGCTGGGCGCCGTGAGCTTGCCGCTGCTATCAAAGGTCAGGTCTTCTGTCGCCAGCGTGGTCTGTGTTCCCATGTCCTGCCAGGTCACGGTTCCGTCGCTGAAGGTCGATCCATCGGTCGGCCAGGAACCGGGAGGGGTGCCGCCCGAAGTTCCCGCCGCTGTGCATTCGTAGAAATGACCGTTGGCGGTGCTGGGCGAAATGATCTGGCCGACGGAGTAGGCCGTCGATGCCTGCCAGGCCGGAGGCGGCGTCAGATCGGAATTGGGAATCGTGATGTTGCAGTTCCAGGCCCCGGCCGCGGTCTTGGTGAAGTTAAAGGTCAGCACATGGGCCGTGCCCAGGGAATCGTAGACCGTCACCGGTGTGGACAGAGGCGAGTCTCCGATGCTGGTGCTGGCATCGAGGTTGGTCAGCAATTGTACCGTAGTAGTGGCATTGGGAGGATTGATCTGGCCCTTGTTGATGGACAAGGGTGCGAGCGCCGCGCCCGCCGGAATCATGCCATTGACTGCTGTATACCCCATCACCTGCTCGCCGTTCGGCGTCTGCAGCGAGCCATCGGCGGCAATCGAGAAATTGCCCGCCCGGGAGTAGTAATTGCCCCCATTGGACTGAACCACGAAAAATCCATCCCCCATGATGGCCACGTCGGTCGGCACGCTGGTCGTTGCCACGCTGCCGGGGTTCATGTTGGAAGAGGTGGTGCTGACTCCCGTCCCTGCGCCCACCTGGATGGGATCACCCGCGCCGTTCAGCCCCAGTGTCTGGTAGAAGAGGTCATTGAACTGCGCATTGCTCGCCTTGTATCCCGCGGTGTTGAGGTTGGCAAGGTTATTGGCGATAGCCGACATGGCGGTGGAGCTGGCGGTTAGTCCGGACAACGGAATCGAAAAGAGCGGCATTATTGGCCTCCTGCGTTGGTGGCGTTGGAACTACCAAATGTGTTTTGCAGCAGTTGGTTGATCTGGGTCAGTTGGTCCAGGCTATTGACCCCCACCAACTGGCTGACGAAGGTCGCTGGATCCGTGGGAGAGAGCGGGTCCTGATTCTGCAGTTGGGTAATCAGCAGCTTCATGAACATGCCGTCCAGGCTGCTCGCGGACGAACTGCTGGTGGCGGCGGTTGACGCTTGCACGGCACTACTCGAAGCGCTTACGGGAATGCTGGACATAGGTTCCTTCCTAGGCGTGGACATTGAGTCCGCTCGAATACGGAGCTATCCACGCCGGCGGCGGCGCAGCTTCCTGCGCTGCCGTGTCTTCACTGCCTGTCGAAATCTTGACGCTCGTCCGCGGCCCGCTTTGGGATTCCGCGTGACCTCCGCTGAAGGCTCCGCTGCTGCCAGCCTGGGTATCCGTCCTTGAGCCCACATTCAAGCTGTCCAGTGTCAGATGGTGCTGGGCGATGGCGTGCTCCAGCGACGGCATATCCGCCACCAAGGCCGCGCGCAGCTCGGCATGGCTGGCAACGATGCTTGCCCCCACGTGGTCCTGATTCACGCTCGTGTGTACTTCGATGCTGCCGAAGTTGCCGGAGTTCAGGCCCAACCGCATCTCCGACTGGCCAATTCGTTCCAGCACGCGCGCGTTCTGAATGATGGCCGGCGACACCGGAAAATTCTCTGCCGCTGGCGAGGTCGATTGCGATGCGACCGGCAGTTTTGCTTCCTTGTTACCGGGAGCCTCCAGGGTGGCATGTCCCCCTTCCGGCAACACGGCGCGAGCCGTCGCAGCCGTGTTGTCCTGACCATCATGAGCTGCACTTGCGGGACCGGGCCGCGCCTCCTGCGTCTTGGCCGGGCTTGAATCATCCATGGTGAACCGCGATGGTTCCTCGCCGGACACAGCGTTGCCCGAGAACTGTGCCGACTTCGTGATACCGGTGTCCGGCTTGCGCGTGGCGCGGGCTAAACCGTCAGGGCCGCGCTTCGGTGAGATGTTCCTGTCCGGCGCCGACTTGGAGTTCAGCGGCGGAGCATTCAGCGGGGCCGACGCCGGTTGGGCTTCGCCCACACTGCCGGGCAGGCCGCTGAGTTCAGCCACGACCGTTGTGGCGCCTTCCATCGCGGCAGTGCTCTTCTCGCTTTCCGAAGAGCGTTCCGCAGTTGGTGGTAGTGCTTCAGACGCCACGGAATTTGGCTGCCTTTCGCTCTTGGGCGTGGCGGTTGCGTCCTTTAGGGTTGTGTCGGATGCTGGTTCTGCGGCCGGCCCGAACAGCCGCTCGAGGCGGCTAGCGGCAGGCGATCGCAAGCTCTCGCGCTCCGACTTGCCGGTGCGAAGCGTCATGGCGGCGTCTTGATTAGCATTTGGCCGGGTGTTCTGACTCATCTCAACCGGTTGTATTTCGGGAGAAGGAATCGCGGCTGCTGGTGATGGTGATGCTGGCTGCGGCTGTGCCGGCGCGAGGCTGTCTTCAGAAGTTGTCGCGCGGTCCGCGGACAGGGCATTCAAGCCCGCTGGGGAAAGGCGGAGGGTGCCTGGCACGTTTGCCGGAATGAGTTGGCCGGGAAGAATCTCAGCGGCAGGCACAGCGCGAGCGGGATTGGGATCGCCCTCATCCTGCTTTGCTGGTTTGGCCTTGGCCGTTGCTCTTCCGCACGAGAGGTCTCCCGCGCCCACCGCTGTCGCGCGCGTATCAGGCGCGGCTGAACTCAGGCCGTCGCTGGCTTGTGCGCCTATTCTCGCCGACAAAACTCTGTCAAATGTCGGCGCCTGTGCGGTGTGCTTCCCAGCCGTGACCGCAGCGCGGCACACGTCGCCGGCATTAGGCGCCTTCGACACCGGCAGCTGCTGACAACTGGCTGCTGACAACTCCGTCGCGGGCTTGACGGCAACGACGGCTGTGATGGAAACGCTCAAGGTCTGTCGCCTTTGGAAGCTCGTGACCTTGGAGGAGAAGCAGTTCCGTTTCCAATGGCGATGGATCTAGCTGGAAAGTTGCGGGCCGCGAAACTACCTTGTTCTCAAGGCCTTCGCAGTTTGGCCGATTCTATGAAGATCGGTTTCGCCGGCTTTTCCGTTGCCAGCCGGCAAGGCTTGCCTACCGGGCTAGGCAAATCCCGCCCAGCGTCCCCAGGCGCTATGGGACTCCGGGACCTGCGATAAAGCTCGTTTCCCAGGTTAACGCCCAGAAGCCGGACGTGAACCTGGGGCACCAAGCCGGGGCTTCGGCTTGCTCTTGCCCGCCCGGGCCCCCCGACGGCTCCCGGCGGAGGAGCCTGCCCTGAGCATGGCCGAAGGGGACTCGTTGGGGCGGTTGGTCGGGGTCGCCGCGAAGCCTGCTTTTGGCTTCGTGGGGTGTTTGAGATTGAGCACCACGGCGGCGCGGATGAGATCCTTCAAGGCCGCTTCATCGATCTGGTCGCCTTCGTGGATGTCGATGGCGCGCCTGACATTCCCCTCGAGGCTGGAGTTGAACAGACCGGAAGGGTCCAGCAACGCAGCTCCTTTGGCAAACGTCATCTTGACCACATTCTTGTAGGTCTCTCCCGTGCAGACAATGCCGCCATGGGAGAACACGGGAGTCCCCGGCGATGTCCCCTTGGCCCACTTCACCTCTTCGACGATCTCTGGGTCTGCCTCGTGTATGATTGCGCGCGCTCTGGCGAGCATCTTCCCGCGCCAGTCACCAAGCTCCTTGATCTTCTCGTCGATTAACGCAGAGGCAGATTTCACCCGGACGGGCTTTTTCATGGGCAGCTCCAACTCTCGCAGCTAATTTAGCTGCGCTCAGCGTAACCTGCAAGCGTGCAACGGGAACCCCCGTAAGGGCGGGTACTCTCGATAAGCGCGAAAACGAGTTGTGTAATGTCGCCCTGTGTGGGCGACGTTAGACGCCTGCACTACTTTTCCCATACACTGCTCACCACTGGGCGTCCGCGGTGGCGAGATCAGCTAGCTTTCTTGCGACTCTCTTTCTCCTTGGCCGCCACTGCGGCGCCAGCGGGCTGAGGATGCGAACTTGGAATTTGTGCTGCAGACTGAGCCATCCAGGTTTCGAAACGGGTCTCGCCGAGTCGGGCGTTGTTGCCCGGAACCAGTGTTGTCTCGCTGATTTTCGCTCCAGAGTAGCGCGCGTTTGGATCAGCAATGACTTCGCGGGGATCTTTAAGCAAGGCGAGGTGCCGCTGGACTAGTTCATCCAGGCGAAACTGTTCTGGGCCTCCAACTTCGACGACGCCGTTTACCGGCTGACCTACTGCAACTCTGCCCACGGCACTCGCAACATCGTCGGCGGCCATCGGCTGGAAAAGCACGTGTGGCAGTCGCACCTTGTCACCGACCGTGGAAATGTCGGCAAGGCCCTTGACGAACTCGAAGAACTGCGTCGCACGCACGATCGAGTAAGGGATTGAAGATTCCTTGATCAATTTCTCCTGAGCGATCTTTGCCCGGAAGTAACCGCTTTCGGCCAGCCGATCGGTTCCCACAACCGATAACGCAACGTGATGTCCTACCCCGGCGGCCGCTTCATGGGTGAGGAGGTTGCGGGTTGATGTCTCAAAGAACTTCAGCACTGCTGCGTCCTCCCAGGAGGAAGAGTTTGATACGTCAACAACTACTGAGGCGCCTTTCAGCGCATCGGCCAGCCCTTCGCCCGTCACCGTGTTGACCCCCGAATTCGGTGATGCCGCTACCGCTTCGTGTCCGTGCTCGCGAAGCTTTTTGACGAGCTTTGATCCAACGAGTCCGCCGCCGCCGATGACTACGATTTTCATGATGTCTCCTTGGTCCTTCGACTTTGGGTGTTTGGATGACCAACTGTGCTACTTGGTTGGCCGGTGCCCCAGAGCCTGACCTGAGCTTGTCGAAGGGAAAACGGAAAACTTAGTAAGGTAGAACTATGCATAGCGGCGCCAAGCGCAAAGCTTTCACGCGCCAGCGGCCGAGTACGATAGCTCAACAAAGCCGTTCTTGTAAGCGACCACGTTCTTCAAGTTCCACCTCTCCTCCGACAGGGAACCACCGAACAGCCGGAGTCCTTCACCCAATAGGACAGGCGCAATCGTCAACTTGATTTCGTCCACCAGGCCGAGTTCGAGAAAACGCTGGCACAGCATGGCCCCACCCACGACCCAGATGTTCCGATATCGAGGCGCGAGTTTCACGTCAACCAATGTCTTGAGATCACCTGAATAGAACTCGACGCTCTTCCTCGCCGGCGGCCATTCTCTGCCGCTCACCACTACGACCGGAGTATCGCCATACGGCCAGCCCAGTTCAAGCGCGTGCTCATAGGTGCGGGAACCCATCACATAGCAATCGATCGCCTCGAGGAAGGCCGCAATTTCTTCTTGCGAGATGGAAACCCCGGCTTCATAGATGCTCCCAGGGTTATCCATCCAGGAGACACTGTTGTCCGGCTTCGCGATGAAACCATCCAGACTGGAAACCATGTGCAGGGTTACAGTTCGTCTTTTTGCAGTCCCTTCGCTGCCTGACATAATTCCTCCTCGGATTGCCGAGATCGATATGCCGGGACTTCGTTCCGGGGTCACTGGGATAGTGTGCTCTCCATCAGCTCGTACCCAACATGAACTTGGAATTGTACGACCCGGCCGAAAGCTGTTGCATTCCCTCCCGCTCACGACTAATGTGGCGCGGTGATTCATCCTGGATTATTCGTCTGCTTCTTCGGTTGAAGACAGCCAGAATTGAGACAGCAAGCTTTGAAAGGGCACGGCTTCAGAGTGTGCGTGAGAACTAGCTTTAGTTTCTGGTAGCGGAGTAGGAAGCCCAGGGCGCACCAGCGCCGTAGGCGCGAAACAGGATAGCCCAGCACGCAGCCGAAGGCGGAGTGCTGGGTAAAATGGGAAAAGAAACCGAGTCCCATCAGGGACGGCACAGTTCTCGCGCACTCGCTTCAGCGGTGCCGTCACGTGTGCGTGGAGAGTTGGGCTTCAGCCCCTGAGGAAACTCGCACTTCGTCTCAAAAACCGAAGTCCCCCAGTGGCTAAAGCCATCCTAATGACAGCAGCTTTACGGCACGGCTGAAAGCTTGCCCTGAGCGGAAGTCGAAGGGCCGTGCCCCTTCAAAACGTGAGAGCCTGATGAATAATCCAGCTTCACGCGGTGCGGTGGGTGACAGACGATGGCGAATGAAGAGCATCTGGCAATCCTGAAAAAGGGCGTTGATGCCTGGAATGAGTGGAGAGAGCGGCATCCGGACATAAGACCGAACCTCAGCGAGGCGGACCTCAGCGAGGCGAACCTCGA
>Ga0335083_10004301_pt1 | contig 18163 bp, 19 predicted proteins | sample Lox_Sample_42_FD_206716 | JGI IMG/M metagenome (GOLD analysis project Ga0335083, IMG submission 206716) | Soil microbial communities from Loxahatchee National Wildlife Refuge, Florida, United States - Lox_Sample_4.2 | ecosystem: Environmental > Terrestrial > Soil > Wetlands | place: USA...
CGCCTATAGGCGGCTCAAGTGCACGATCGTCGGCGGCCTGACGAGGAAGACGCACGGAACCGTGGACTTACCCGGGTCTTCGTCACCGATCACAGGCCTTCGTGGAGGAACACGCGCCTCTCTCCCGGGAGCACGCCGATCCCCCGCCCTCTCCCCGAACCCTCGGCCGTCCCGGCCACGGCCACACCCTGCGAGGGTCGTGGCCGGGACGGCCGCGTCCCTTCCCCGTCTCACGGAGCTCCTGGGATCGATCCATCTGGCCGGGCGAGCTTTCTGCGGCTTTGCTGTACAGTTCCCCGGCTCATGGCAGTGAGAATTCGACTTAGACGGGTGGGTTCCAAGAAGAACCCGGTGTGGCGGATCGTCGTCGCCGACAAGCGCTCGCCGCGTGACGGGCGCACGATCGAGACGATCGGCCAGTACAACCCGCAGACCGAGCCCTCGACGATCGTCGTCGACGAGGAGCGCGCGCGCCACTGGCTCGAGCACGGCGCCCAGCCGTCGGAGACGGTTGCCGGCCTGCTGCGCACCAAGGGCATCGCCGCCCACGGCAGCTAGGGCCCCGGTCCTCCCGCGGCGATGACCGAGCTGCTCGAATTCCTCGTCAAGGCCCTTGTCGAGGACCCTGAGGCCGTCGAGGTCGAGGAGCTCGAAGAGGACGGCGATCTCGTCTATGAGATCAGCGTCGCCGACGATGACCTCGGTCGCGTGATCGGCAAGGGCGGCCGCGTCGCCAACGCGATCCGCACGATCGCCAAGGCCGCCGCGGTGCGGATCGACCGCCGCGTCATCGTCGACATCCTCGATTGACCCGGGCGGCGACGCGCCGTGCGGCTCGACATCTTCTCCCTCTTCCCGGAGGCGTTCGAGTGGCTGCAGACGCAGCGCCCCGTGCAGAACGCGCTACGCGAGGGGAACGAGCTGCGCCTCTTCAACTATCGCGACACGACGCCGCTCTCCGGCCGCCAGGTCGATGACGCGCCCTACGGTGGCGGCGCCGGGATGGTGCTGCGGGTCGACGTGATCGATGCCGCCCTGCAGGCGGCCTACGGCGACGGGGTGCGGCCGCGGGTCGTCCTCCTCACCCCGACCGGGCGACTGCTCGACGACGCGCTCGCCGACGAGCTGGTCGCCGAGCCGCACGTGGCGCTCCTCTGCGGCCGCTACGAGGGCTTCGACGAGCGCGTCCACGAGCACTTCGCCGACGACGAGGTCTCGATCGGCCGCTACGTCCTGGCCGGCGGCGAGCTGCCGGCGATGGTCGTCGCCGACGTCCTGATGCGCAAGCTGCCGGGCGCGCTCGGCAACGCGAGCTCCGCCGCCGAGGACTCCTACAGCCGGGTGCTGGAGGGGATGCCGGAGTACCCGCACTACACCCGGCCGCCGGTCCACCGCGGCTGGGCGGTGCCCGAGGTGCTCCTCTCCGGCGATCACGAGAAGGTGCGCGAGTGGCGCCTTGAGCGCTCCCGCGAACGCGCCCGGGCTTTTGCCGAGCAGGAGCGCCGGGCCGCTTCGGACCCGAAGTAGCTACTATCTTGCGCGACCGCGCGGATCCCACCGGGGGCTGGGCGGTTTTTCTTCGCCGCCACCCGAGGACACCGCAGAAGACTTCAGATGAGCTCAGTGATCGACAGCATCGAGCGCGACCAGCTGCGCAAGGGCCTGCCGCCCTTCGAGCCGGGTGACCGCGTCCGCGTCCACTTTCAGGTGATCGAGGGAACGCGCAAACGGACCCAGGTCTTCGAGGGTGTCGTGCTGCGCCGGCAGGGCTCCGGCGCGCGTGAGACCTTCACCGTCCGCAAGCAGTCGTTCGGGGTCGGCGTCGAGCGGACGTTCCCCCTGCATTCGCCGAAGATCGAGAAACTCGAGGTCGCCGCGCGCGGCGACGTGCGGCGGGCGAAGCTCTACTACCTGCGCGGCCGCATCGGCAAGGCGGCCCGGGTGGCGGAGCGGCGCTGGGGGATCGACGAGGACATGGTCTCGACCGCGCCGGCGGGCGGCGAGGAGTCGACCGCGGTCGACGCCGAGGGCGTGAGCCAGGAGGAGGTCGTGCCGGTCGCCGTCCCGACCGAGGCCGAGGAGGCCGCGGCGGAGGCGACCGACGGGGGGGCTGAGGCTGATGCTTCGGCGGATTCGGCAGACGCGGAGCCGACCGCCACCGGGGAGACCGCAGAGGATGCAGCGTCGGAGGATGCCGAGGACGAGGAGCCGGAGGCTTCCGGCGACTCCGACGAGGACTCCGCGGGCTGAACCTCTCGCTGCCCAAGCCGAAGAGCAAAGCGGGCGGCCTGATCGAGTTGGTCGTCATCGTCGCGCTCGCCCTCGGGCTGGCGTTCGCGTTGCAGGCCTGGGTGGTGAAGCCCTACAAGATCCCGTCGGGGTCGATGGAACCGACGCTCGACGTCGGCCAGCGGGTGCTCGTCAACCGTTTCATCTACCACCTCGAAGAACCGCAGATCGGCGACATCGTCGTCTTCCACCCGCCGGAAGGAGCGGAAGCCGGCGTCCAGTGCGGCGCCGAAGTCTCACCCGGGGAGGCCTGTCCGAAGCCGACCCCGGGCGAGTCGGGCCAGACCTTCATCAAGCGGATCGTCGCGGTCGGCGGCGACACGCTCTCGGTCAAGGAAGGGCACCCGGTGGTGAACGGGGTCGAGAAGACCGACGAGCCCTATATAAACCCGTGCGGCAGTTCCCCGATCTGCAATCTGCCGAAGACGATCCGGATCCCGAAGGGCTATTTCTTCATGATGGGCGACAACCGCGGGGCCAGCGACGACAGCCGCTACTGGGGCCCGGTGCCGAAGGCCTGGCTGATCGGCGAAGCCTTCTTCACCTACTGGCCGCCGGACCGGATCGGCACCCTTTAGGCGTTCTTCGTCTTTTTCGCAGAGAATCTCGCCGCCGTGAACTTCCGCATCCCGAAACCGAAGAGCAAAGCGGGCGGCCTGATCGAGCTGGTGGTGATCGTCGCCTTGGCCCTGGGGCTGGCGTTGGCGATCCAGGCCTGGGTGGTGAAGCCCTACCAGATCCCCTCCGGCTCGATGGAGCCGACGCTCGACGTCGGCCAGCGGGTGCTGGTCAACCGCTTCATCTACCACCTGCACGAACCGAAGATCGGCGACATCATCGTCTTCCACCCGCCGGCGGGGGCGGAGTCGAGCAGCGAATGCGGGGTCCTGGTGCACGGCGAGCAGCCGATCGAATCGGGCATGGCCTGCCCCAGGCCGACGCCGGAACAGTCGGGCCAGACCTTCATCAAGCGGATCGTCGCGGTCGGCGGCGACACGCTCTCGGTGAAGGAAGGGCACCCGGTGGTGAACGGGGTCGAGAAGACCGACGAGCCCTACATCAACCCCTGCGGTGGCGGCTATGAGTGCAATTTGCCGAAGACGATCAAGATCCCGCCCGGCTACTTCTTCATGATGGGGGACAACCGTGGCGAAAGCGACGACAGCCGCTACTGGGGCCCGGTCCCGAAGGCGTGGATCATCGGCGAGGCCTTCGCGACCTACTGGCCTCCTGACCGGATCGGCACCCTCTAGGACCCGCCTGGGCGCGGGCGCCCGGTGAGCGGCAAGCTCCACAAACGTCGGCTGCGGCGCAGCCAACGGCTCTTCGACTTCGATCGCGGGCTGGCGCACCGCTTCGTCGCGGGCGCCGATGAGGCGGGGCGCGGGTGCCTGGCGGGTCCCCTGGTCGCCGCCGCCGTGCTCTTCGACTACGAGCGGCTCTCGGTGGCCGACCGTCGCATCCTCGGTGGCCTCCACGATTCCAAGCAGATGACCGAGGAGGCGCGCCTCGAGATGTACCCGTGCGTGCTGCGGGCGGCGTCCCGGACCAGCATCGTGGTGCGCTCGGCGCCGGGGATCGACCGGCGCGGCCTCCACGTGACCAACTGCGAGGCGCTCGGCGACGCGCTGGCCCGGCTTCGGCCGGGGCCGGATGCGATCTGCCTGGTCGACGGCTTCCGCCTGCCCCGCTGCGAGGTGCCGCACCGCCGCGTGGTCGGCGGCGACCGCACCAGCGCTGCGATCGCGGCGGCCTCGGTGCTGGCGAAGGTGACCCGCGACCGCTACATGGTCGGGGTGGCCGAGCGCCATCCGGGCTGGGGATTCGAGGAGCACGTCGGCTACTCCACCCCGGAGCACCGCGCGGCGATCGATCGGCTGGGGATCTCGCCGCTCCACCGCCGCTCTTTCCAGAGCGTCGCCTATACCCAGCTCGGGATGGGGGAGCTGCAGGCATTAGAAGGCTCCGACGAGATGCTCGAGGTCGAGGACCATGTCGTCGCGATCGAGGACGACGCCGACGGCGTCGAAGCGGATCTCGGCGTAGCGCGGAGCTGAGCCGGAGGCACGCCGTTCCGCCATCCAGGCGGTTGCAAGGTGGCGCACCCGCAGCTGCTTGCGCGGCGTCACCCAGAGGACGGGCCGCTCGGGGCCGACCCGGCTCCCGGCCCGGATCGCCTTGACCTCGATGAAGACGAGAGTCGGGCCGGGCCTGCCGCCGGGATCGAGGGCGATCAGGTCGAGCTCACCTTGGCGGGTGCGCGCGTTGCGGGCGAGGATCTCGTAGCCGAGGGCGCGCAGGTGTTCGGCGACGCGGGCCTCGGCGAGGCGGCCGGTGCGGAGGCGGGTGCGGGTCATCGCGGCGAGGGTCGCCGATCTGCGGGGCGCCGCGGGCAAACGTCACCGAATTGGCCCAGTGTTGGCACCAAGAATTTGCTTTCTGCGCGCCACGCGTGCGGGTTTTCTCTTCAGCGTCGTCGTCGTGCTCGCCACCGCCCGCACCTTCACCCTCGACGGCATCTCGGCCCGGCCCGTGCGGGTCGAGGTCGACGTCCACCGCGGCCTGCCCGGCTTCGCGATCGTCGGCCTCGCCGACACCGCGGTGCGGGAGGCGCGTGAGCGGGTGCGGGCGGCCCTGGTCAACTGCGGCTTCGAGTTCCCGCTGCAGCGGATCGTCGTCAACCTGGCGCCCGCCGGCTCGCGCAAGGCGGGGCCGGGGATGGACCTGGCGATCGCCGCGGCGCTGTTGAGCGCCTCCGACCAACTCCGCTGGCCGGAGATGGAGCGGGTGGCGCTGGCGGGGGAGCTGGCGCTCGACGGTCAGGTGCGGCCCGTCGCCGGTGCCCTGGCGATCGCCGAGGCGGCCCGCGAGAGCGGGGTGGAGGGGGTGGTGGTGCCGGCCGACAACGGCGCCGAGGCGGCGCTCGCGGGCGGGATCGAGGTCCTGCCGCTGGCGAGCGTCGCCGAGCTGCCGGCGCTCGCGCGAGGGGATCGGCCGGAGGCCCCGTCGCCGTTGCGGCTGCGGGCCGACCTCGCCGCGGAGGCACCCGACCTCGCCGATCTGCGCGGCCAACCGCACCTGCGCCACGCGCTCGAGGTCGCCGCGGCCGGCGGTCACAGCCTGCTGATGGTCGGGCCGCCGGGCGCCGGCAAGTCGCTGGCGGCGAGCCGGCTGCCCTCGATCCTGCCGCCGCTGGGCGAGGCCGAGGCGCTCGAGGTGGCGCGGATCGCGAGCGCGACCGGGCGGCTGACCGCCGGCCTGCCCGCCGGGCGGCCGTTCCGCGCCCCGCACCACACGATCAGCGCCGCCGGGCTGATCGGTGGCGGCACCCCACCGCGCCCGGGCGAGATCACGCTGGCCCACCGCGGCGTCCTCTTCCTCGATGAGCTCTGCGAGTTCCGTCGCGACGTGCTCGAGGCGCTCCGCTCGCCGCTCGAGACCGGCGAGGTGGCGATCGCGAGGGTGGGAGGGAGGCGCCTCCTTCCCTGCCGGTTCATGCTCGTCGCCGCCTCGAACCCCTGTCCGTGCGGCCGCGGCGAGGACGATCCGGCCTGCACCTGTCTCGCCGCTCAGGTGCAGCGCTACCAGGCCAAATTGAGCGGCGCCCTGGCCGACCGGATCGATCTGCTGACGGCGGTCGCCCAGCCCGCGGCCGAGGAGATCGGCGGCGCCCCGGGTGAGCCCTCGGCGGTGGTCCGCGAGCGGGTCGCCGCCGCGCGGGAGCGCCAGGAGGCTCGGCTCGGCCCGGGGCGCTGCAACGCCGAGATGACCCCGGCGGAGGCGCGCGAGTGCGAGGTCGACCCGGCCGCCGCCGCGCTTCTCGCCGACCTCTATGCGCGCCGCCGCCTCAGCGGGCGCGCCCACGACCGTGCCCTGCGGCTCGCCCGCACCGTCGCCGACCTGGCCGGGGTGGCGCGGATCGGCGAGGAGGAGATGGCCCAGGCGCTGCAACTGAGGCGACGGGACCATGTCTGAGCCGCGCGCCTGCGCCGGATGCCTGCGCCGCTCCTGGCTCCTCGGCCTGCTCGGTCCCTGGCTGGAGAAGGTGGCGACCGGCTCGATCGGGAGGCGCTCGCCGGAACTGCTGCGGCTCGGCAACGAGGAGCTGATCGAGGTCGTCGCGCCGGCGAAAGGACCGGCGGCGCTCCATGAGGTCGAGGCGCATCCCGACGCCTGGTTCGGCGAGCGGCTGGCGGCGGCCCGGTGCTGGGCGCTCTGCCGCCACGACGATCGCTATCCGCCGGGGCTGCGGGACGCCGCCGACGCCCCCTGGGCGCTGATCGGCCGCGGCGACCCGGCGCTGCTCGCCGGGCTCGAGCCGCAGGCCGCGGTGACCGTGGTCGGCTCGCGGCGGGCGACCTCCTACGGCCGCCAGGTGGCCCAGGAGCTGGCCCGTGAGCTGGCGGCGGCCGACCTCCTCGTCGTCAGCGGCCTCGCCTTCGGGATCGACGCCTGCGCCCATCGCGGCGCCCTCGACGCCGGAGGCCGCACGCTCGCCGTCCTCGGCTGCGGTCCCGACATCGCCTACCCCGCCGCCCATCGCTCGCTCTGGCGGCGGATCGCCGAGACCGGGGCGGTGATCTCCGAGCTGCCGCCGGGCTCGACCCCGTGGCGCTGGACCTTCCCGGCCCGCAACCGGATCATGGCGGCGCTGGCCGGGATGACCGTGGTGGTCGAGGCGGCCTCGCGCTCCGGCTCCCTGATCACCGCCGACCTCGCCGCCGAGCTGGGCCGCGACCTCGGCGCGGTCCCCGGCCCGGTCACCGCGCGCGCCTCGGCCGGTCCCAACGAGCTCCTCGCGGGCGGCGCCTGTCTCGTCCGCGGCGGCCAGGACGTCCTCGACGCGATGCTCGGCGCCGGTGCCTCGCGGTTGCGACGCACCGGGCCTGACCTCGACCCGGAGCTCGCCGCCGCCCTTGGCGCCGTCGAGTCGGGCGCGACGACCGCCGACGCCATCGCCGCGACGGGCGGCCTCTCCGCCGCCCAGGCCTCCGCGTCCCTGGCCCGCCTCGAGCTGCTCGGCTACCTCACCGCGACCGCCGTCGGCACCTTCTCCCGCACCCTCCTGGCCGCGCCTCACCATCTAGGCTCCACCGATGGCGGATAGATCCGTACCCGCGGTGCTCTCGATCGCCGGCTCCGACTCTGGTGGCGGTGCCGGCATCCAGGCGGATCTGAAGGCGTTCGCCCGCTGCGGCGTGCACGGGATGACCGCGATCACGGCGCTGACGGCGCAGAACACGGTCGGCGTCGAGGCGGTCGAGACGGTGCCGCCGGAGATGATCATCGCCCAGGTGCGCGCGGTCGCCGAGGACATCGGGGTCGACGCGGTGAAGATCGGCATGCTCGGCAACGCCGACACCGTCGCCGCGGTGGTCGAGGCGCTCTCCTACGTCGGCGACGCGCCGGTGGTGCTCGACCCGGTGATGGTCGCCGAGTCCGGCGCCCGCCTGCTCGACGACGCCGCCCGCGACGCGCTGGTCGAGACGCTCCTGCCGCTGGTCGCGATCGCCACGCCGAACATCCCCGAGGCGCGCGCCCTCACCGGCCTCGACGACGAGGTGACCCAGGAAGGTCTCGCCCGCGCCGTGCAGGCGCTCGGCCCCGACGCGGTGATCGTCACCGGCGGTCACTCGGCGGCGTTGGTCGACCTCTTCTTCGACGGCGAGGAACCGGTCGAGATACCTGGTGAGCGCCACGACGGCGAGGCCGCCCACGGCTCCGGCTGCACCCACTCCTCCTCGCTTGCCGCCTTCCTCGCCCGTGGCGCCGAGCCGCTGCAGGCGGCCGCGGCGGCGCGGCAGCTCGCCTCGCTCGCGGTCGGGGCCGGGCTCACCGAGCTCGGCAGCGGCCCCGGTCCGGTCGACGTTTTCGATCTGGCGGCCCGCGCCCGCGCCGATGCCGAGCTCACAGAAGCGTCCCGCCAGTAGATTTCGTCCATGGCCACCGACGGCAGCACCCAAGCGACCGCCCTCCCGCGACCCCGTTCCTCCGTCGTCTTCGACGGACCGGACCGCGCCCACGCACGCGCCTACATGAAGGGGATCGGCTTCGACGACGACGCGCTGAAGCGGCCGACGATCGGGATCGCCAACACCTGGACCGAGGCGATGCCCTGCAACTTCCATCTGCGGGCGCTCGCCGAGCACATCAAAGACGGCGTCCGCGCCGCCGGCGGCACGCCGATGGAGTTCAACACGGTCGCCGTCTCCGACGGGGTGACGATGGGCACCCAGGGGATGAAGGCCTCGCTGATCAGCCGCGAGGTGATCGCCGACTCGATCGAGTTGATGGCGCGTGGCTACCAGTTCGACGCGATCGTCGTCCTCTGCGCCTGCGACAAGACGATCCCCGGTGGCGCGATGGCGATGGCCCGCCTCGACGTGCCCTCGGTGCTGCTCTACGGCGGCTCGATTGCCCCCGGCCACTGGCACGGTCGCGACGTCACCATCCTCGACATCTTCGAGGCGATCGGCGCCCACAACGCGGGCGAGATGACCGACGAGGAACTGAACGAGCTGGAGGGTGTCGCCAGCCCCGGCGCCGGCGCCTGTGGCGGCCAGTTCACCGCCAACACGATGGCCTGTGCCTTCGAGGCGCTCGGGATCAGCGCCGGCGGCTCGGCGATGGTCCCGGCCGAAGGCGACGACAAGCCGACCGTCGCCGAGAGGGTGGGTGAGCTGGTGATCCGCGTCCTCGCCGACGACATCCGTCCCAGCAAGGTCATCACCAAGGGGTCGCTGGAAAACGCGATCGCCTGCGTCTGCGCGTCGGGCGGATCGACCAACGGCGTCCTCCATCTGATCGCGCTCGCCCACGAGCTCGGCATCGAGATCACCGTCGACGACTTCGAGCGGATCTCGCGGGCGACGCCGCTCTACGCCAGCCTCAAGCCCGGCGGCCGCTTCGTCGCCACCGACCTCTACGCGGCCGGCGGTGTGCCGGTGATACTCAAGCGGCTCGACGACGCCGGTCTCCTGAATCGCGACGAGATCACGGTCACCGGCCAGACGATCGGCGAGGTCGCCGAAGCGGCGACCGAGGCCCCCGGCCAGGAGGTGGTCCTGCCGGTCGACGCGCCGCTGAAGCCGGAAGGCGGCCTCGCGATCCTGCGCGGCAACCTCGCTCCGGAAGGGGCCGTGGTCAAGGTCGCGGGCACCGAGCGCCGCAAGCAGACCGGCCCCGCCCGCGTCTTCGAGTCCGAAGAGGAATGCTTCCGCGCCGTCAAGGACCAGCAGATCAACCCCGGCGACATCGTCGTCATCCGCAACGAGGGCCCGGTCGGCGGGCCCGGCATGCGCGAGATGCTGCAGGTCACCGCGGCGATCGTCGGCGAGGGCCTCGGCGAGTCGGTGGCGATGGTCACCGACGGCCGCTTCTCCGGCGCCACCCGCGGCCTGATGATCGGCCACGTCGCCCCCGAGGCGGCCAAGGGCGGCCCGATCGCCGCGATCCAGGAGGGCGACCGGCTCACCGTCGACATCGACGCCCGCGAACTCTCCATCGATCTGCCCGCCGACGTGATCAACGAGCGCATCGCCGCCTACGAGCCACCCCCACCGCCCGCCGGCTTCGAGCGCGGCGTGATGGCCAAGTACGCCGCGACGGTCAGCTCCGCGGCCGCCGGCGCCGTGACGAGCTAGCGAGTCGATCCCGCGGGCGTGGTGACGTGGCTCGGGCCGGGGCGGCCCGAGGACGGCGGCTGGCCGAGACGCCCGGGATGTGAGGGGTCCGCAGGGAAGTTCACACGGAGGTACGGAAGACGCCGAGGACATGACCGACCCTCACGCGTCTCCCCTCCGTTCAGGAGGGCACGGTCGTGGTGGGCCTGATGAGGAAGACGCACGGAACCGTGGACTTACCGGGTCTTCGTCACGGATCGCGTCCCTTCCCGGCTCCCGGCTCCGGCTACGCGTAGCCCATGCGTTCCAGCACCGGCACTTCGCGGATCTGAGGCGGCTGCAGATGGTCCCAGAGGATGCCGCGGGGGCGGTCGTACTGGCGCTCGATCTCGATCACCGCGCGGGGGGTCGCGATCAGGTCGCAGGGGAGGTCATGGGCGGTGACCATCAGGTGCTGGCGCAGGATCTGGATCGGGTGGACGGTGGTGGCGACGGTGATGTGGGTGTCGATCTTGCCCGCATCGACGAGGATCCCGTACTCGAGGTCGTGGTAGCCGCCGCCTTTGCCGATCCGCGCGCCGCTCAGGTTGACGGCGACCGAGCCGCAGAGGACGAAGTCGATGTCGGGGAGGTCGTCGAGGGCGACCACCTGGCCGTGCTTGAGCGCGCCCTTGATCGTCGCCGCCTCCTGGACCGCCCTCTTCGAGAGCCTTTTCGGGTCGAGGACGCGAAAGGGGTGAGGGTCGCGCAGGCGCGGCACCGCCATGATCACCGTCTTGCCTTCTTCGAGCGCCATCCGCCGCGCGTGGGTCTGTGGCGAGTCAGGGTTGGCCTTGACCACCATCGCCCGCTTCCAGAGCCGATGCCCGGCCAGCTTCTCGGCCGCCAGCTTGGCGCCGGCGAAATTGGGTATACGCCCCTCGGCGCCCGGGAAACGGGAGACCCCCTGGTCCTCCATCGCCTTCCAGACCTCGGCGCGGACCTCGTCCTTCGAGCGCATGGGCCGAAACATATCCCTCAGGTGACCCGTCAGGAGACGCCGCGCGGCGGTCCTCCGCAGGACGTGGGGAGGCGACAACGAATGAGGCTTTCGTGAACTGGGACACCGCACTCGCCGGCTACGATCGTGATCTGCGCACCCGCGGCGCCGCCGAGCGGACGCGGCGCGCATACGACGCCGACCTCGCCGCCTTCGTCGCCTGGGCCAAGGGGCTGCAACTCTCCCCGGGCGAGCTCCGCCACCGCGACGTGCGCCGCTACGCCGCGTCGCTCTCCGCCGCGGGCAAGGCCTCGACCACCGTCGCCCGCCACCTCGCCGCGATCCGCGGCCTCTTCGACTTCCTCGTCCGCACCGAGCAGGTCGGCGGCAACCCGGGCGAGCTCGTCTCCAGCCCGAAGCGCCCGCAGAAGCTGCCGAACGTGCTGACCGGCGAGCAGATGCGCTCGCTGCTCGGCGGCATCCCGGCGCGCACCCCGCTCGAGCTGCGCGACCGGGCGATGTTCGAGCTCGCCTACTCCTGCGGCCTGCGCTGCGAAGAGATCGTCAACCTCGACATCGACTCCTTCGACTTCGAAGAGGACCAGCTGAGGGTGCTCGGCAAGGGCTCGAAGGAACGCCTGCTGCCGGTCGGCGAGCCCGCCCGGCGGGCGGTGGAACGCTACCTGCAGCGCGGCAGGCGGCCGCTGCTCGGCGACCCCGGCGAGCGCGCCCTCTTCCTCTCCAAGAGCGGCCGCCGCCTCTCCAACTCCGATGTGACGCGGCGCCTGCGGATCTGGGTGGCGAACGTCTCCTCACTCGGCGGCGTCTCACCCCATTCGCTCAGGCATTCCTTCGCCACGCACCTGCTCGAGGGAGGCGCCGACCTGCGCACGATCCAGGAGCTGCTGGGCCACTCGTCGATCTCGACGACGCAGGTCTACACCCGGGTGGACGCCGCCCGTCTGCGCGATACGTATGCGGACGCCCACCCCCGTGCATGATCCGATGTTCCGTCCACAAACGTAGAATCGGTCGACCATGGTGATGGAGACCGGGGTCAAGGAAGTCGAGCTGCGCGAGCTCTGGCGCCGGTACAAGGAGCTGGAAGATGCCGTCGCCCGCGAGCGGCTGGTCGTCGCCTACTCGCCGATGGTGAAGTTCGTCGCCGGCAGGCTCGGCGCCGGATTGCCCTCCCACGTGGAAGATGCGGACCTGATCTCCTACGGGCTGGTCGGCCTGATCGGTGCGATCGAACGCTTCGACCCGGATCGCGAGATCAAGTTCGAGACCTTTGCGATGACCCGCATCCGCGGCTCGATCATCGACGAACTGCGCTCGCTCGACTGGGTGCCGCGCTCGGTCCGCGCGCGGGCGCGCGAAATCGAAAACGCGCAGGCGAAGCTGGAGCACGAACTGCAGCGGGCGCCGACCGAGGCGGAGCTCGCCGCGCGTCTCGGGGTGACCGAGACCGAACTGCAGGCCTCTTTGTTGGAGATCGCCAACTCCTCCGTCTACGCGCTCGACGAGCTGTGGACGGTCTCCGACGCCTCCGGCGACCAGGTCAGCCTGCTCGACACGATCCCCGACCGGGCGGCCGCCGATCCCCAGGAGGCGCTCGCCTCCAACGAGGTGAAGGACCGGCTGACCGACGCGATCGGCTCGCTGCCCGAGCGCGAGCAGCTGGTCGTTGCCCTCTACTACTACGAGAACCTCACGCTGCGGGAGATCGGCGAGGTCCTCGGGGTGACCGAGTCGCGCGTCTCCCAGCTTCACACCAAGGCCGTGATGCGGCTGCGGTCCCATCTGCAGCAAGCTTGATTTCAGATCGGCCTCCCGCGATCCCGCATTTTGCGGCAAACCTCCAGCCGCTGCTAACTTGGGTCGGGTGAGCTCTCAGGCGACCTGCGCGGCGTGTGGACGGACGATCCTCGACGGCGAGCGGGTGCACTCCTACGTCTCCGCCGAGGGCGGCCACGAGGTCTGTGCGCTCTGCGTCGGGAGGGCGACGGAGCTCGGCTGGCTGCCCGCCGACGAGGAGGGGGCGGAGGAGAGGCTGCGTGCCGAGGCGGCGCCTAGGACGGGCTTCTTCGCGCGCCTCTTCGCCCGCCCCGCGCGGGGCGATGGGAGTCCCGAGGCCCCGACCGCTGCCGAATCTCCAGCCGATCTGCCGCCGCCCGAGGCGGTCCAGGCACCCCCGCCCGATCCCGCCGGCCGCGGCATGCGCCCCCGCCGACTGCCGCCCGATCTGCCGCCGGCGAATCGCTTCGAGCGGGCGATCGCCCGCTTCAACGCCGGCGAGGCCGGGCGCACCGTGGTCGGCCTGAGCCGGACGCTCGGAGCGCCCTCGGTCTCGGTCGGCGACTCGGCGGGCGCCGCCGACGAGGTCCGCGTCACCGTCGCCTGGGAGCTGACCTGGTACCAGTGGGGCGTCGACCTTGGTGACGAGCTGCGCCCGGTCTACGAGCTCGCCAAAGGATTCGAGGTCGGCGAGATCGACGCCGCCGCGCGCCAATGGAACGCCTCGGCCCATGACGGCCGGATCATGATGGTCGCGCCGCCCCGTCGCGAGGCCGCAGAAGGCCGCCCGGTCCACCACTGAGCCGATGCCGAAGCTGACGGTGAACGTCGACGGCGGCGCTCGCGGCAACCCCGGCCCGGCCGCGATCGGCGTGGTCGTGCGCGACGCCGACGGCACCGTGGTCGAGTCGGTGGGGGAGGCGATCGGCAGGGCCACCAACAACGTCGCCGAGTACAGGGCGCTGTTGCGCGGCATCGAGCTGGCGGCCGCCCATGGGGCGAGCGAGCTGGAGCTGGTCGGCGACTCGGAGCTGGTCGTGCGCCAGGTCGAAGGCCGCTACAAGGTGAAAAACGCGGCGATGAAAGAGCTCCACGCGGAGGCGAAGGCGGCGTTGGCGGGCTTCGAGAAGTGGTCGATCCGCCACGTCAAGCGCGCCGAGAACGCCGACGCCGATCGGCTCGTCAACGAGGCCCTCGATGCCTGAGCCGATCGATCCCGGCGTCGACATCGGCCACGTCCATCTCAAGGTCGCCGACCTCGAGCGGGCACTCGACTTCTACTGCGGGGTACTCGGCTTCGAGCTGATGCAGCGCTACGGCGCCGAAGCCGCCTTCGTCTCGGCGGGTGGATACCACCACCACATCGGCCTCAACACCTGGAGCTCGCGCGGCGGCCCGCCGCCCGCGCCGGGGACCACCGGCCTCTTCCACGCCGCGATCCGCTACCCGACCCGGGCCGCGCTCGCCGACGCCCTGCGCCGCCTGGTCGAGGCGCGGGTGCCGCTCGAAGGCGCCTCCGACCACGGCGTCAGCGAGGCCCTCTACCTCTCCGACCCCGACGGCAACGGCCTCGAGCTCTACCGGGACAGGCCGCGCCCGGATTGGCCGCAACCCGCCGCGGGCGAGAAGGTGGCGATGTACACGCGCCCGCTCGACCTCGAGGCGCTGCTCGCCGAGGCGCCTCGACCCCAGGAGGGACTCTCCTAGACCGCGCTGATGTCGCGCGCCGGGCCGGACTCGACCGGGTTGCCGGCCGCGCGCCAGGCGCCGACGCCCTTGCCGACGTGGATCACGTCGACGAAACCTTCGCGCTGCAGGATCGAGGCGGCGAGGCCGGAGCGTTTGCCGCCGCGGCAGATCGCGGCGATCTGCCGGTCGCGCGGCAGCTCGTCGATCCGCGCCGCGATGTCGCCGTAGGGGATGTGGAGGCTGTCGGGGATGTGCTCGCCGGCGTACTCGGAGGCGTTCCGCACGTCCAGCACCAGCGGCGGCTCCGTCCCGGCGACCCGCTCCGCCAGCTCGACCGGGTCGATCAGCTCGATCCGCTCCACCGCCCGGCCGTCGGTCCGCCAGGCGGTCATCCCGCCTTCGAGGAAGCCGCGCACCCGCAGCCCGACCGCGGCGAGCAGCTCGGCCGCCTCGCACTCGTCGACGTCGTTGGCGGCGACGACGATGATCTCGACCCCCGGCGGCGCCACCCGCGAGACCTTGGTCGCGAAGCCGGTGTCGTAGGCGGAGGTGCTGAGCGCGCCGGCGATGTGGGACTCGTCGAACTCCTCGTTGGTGCGGCCGTCGATCACCACCGCGCCCGCGGCGACCGCCTCCTCGACCTCGTGCGGGGTCATCGCAAGCGGCGTGCCGAAGCCCTCGACCAGGGGGCCGCGGTTGAGGGCCACGATCTGCTCCACGTTCGGCGGGCGATCCGGCAGGGAGGAGGTCGCGCTCTCGACGAAGTCGGCCTCGGCGGCGATCGCCAGCGCCGGGTTGTGGCGGCGCTCGAAGCCGATCGTCGAGGAGGTCTTCAGGTCGATCCCGGCGCCGCCGCAGAGCGAGCCGCCGAGGTGGCCGGGCCAGACCTCGACCTCGTCGCCCAGCTCCAGCAGGCGGTCGTGCAGCGAGTGGAACATCTGTGCGGCGCCTTCGCGGGGCTCGATCGCGAGGTCGGGCCGGGCGACGTCGCCGATGAAGAGCGAGTCGCCGGAGAGGAGGGCCCAGGGAGCGCCGCCGCGGCCAGCGTCGCTGAGCAGGAAGCAGGTGTGCTCGGGCCGGTGGCCCGGGGTGTGGATCGCCTCGACCGTGAGGTCGCCGAGGGTCAGCGTCCAGCCGTCGGCGAACGGCTCGTGCGCGTACTCGGCCTCGGCCAGCTCGTGGACATGGATCGTCGCGCCGGTCTGCCGCACCAGCCGGCCGTGGCCGGACACATGGTCGGCGTGGTTGTGGGTCTCGAGGATGTGGCCGATCCGCACCCCGTGCAGGCGCGCCAGGCGCCGGTAGGGCTCGACCTCCCACTGCGGGTCGACGACCACCGCGATGCCGCTTTCACGATCGGCGACGAGGTAGGAGGCACAGCCGAGATCCTCGTGGATGATCTGGCGGAAGAGCATGTTCCAAAACCTCCGTGCAGCCAGGCTAGCGCCTCGCGTCGCGCCCCGGGACTCGATCGCGAAGTCCGATCACCGACGTTCTCAGCCCGTTAACTCCAGCCCCCCTCGCGACGGCGAGGATCTTCCCGAGTCGGCTCGGCGTGCCTCCAACCGCCGTCCGGCGAATATCCCGCATCGGTGTGGCAAGGCGCCGATGCCGCTGGACGACGACCCCGAATCTGCCGCTTCGGGGTCGTCGCGCGTCCAGGGCCGGCAGCGCGGTATCGTTCCCCGACCGTGCGGCTGTAGCTCAGCTGGCTAGAGCGTCTGCTTGCCATGCAGAAGGTCGAGGGTTCGAATCCCTTCAGCCGCTTCCTAGAAAGCCCCGCTCCGGCGGGGTTTTCTGTGCTTTGAGGGCCCTGGGTCGTAAGGCGACCGCCGCTGCCTTCGTCAACTGTGCGCCCGATTGCGCCCAATGGCGACCTCCTCGGACTTGGCCGCGCCCGCTCGTTTACCTAGACTCCCGCACCATGAAGTCTCGTCCATTCATGACGCTCTGCGCGGTCATTTGACGCCTGACCAGAGCCTTCTCCGGGTCATGGCCTCCCTTCGATGATCCTCCCTTCGCCCTCGGCCCGGTTCCTCCGTGGCTTCTCGTTGCTGGCCGCACTGACGGTCATCGCCCTCGTCTTGGTGGTCCCGATGGCCTCGAGTGCCGGCTCCGCCTCCTCCGCGATCAAGTCCTGCAAGCGCCGATACGCGGGCAAGAAGCAGGCCAAGAAACGACAGCTCTGCATCAAGAAGGCCGAAAAGGCCGCCAAGCAGGCCCCCTCCCACAAGGAAGGTGGCTCCTCCACCCAGCCGACGCCTTCGAGTTCCCCGGCCCCGACCTCCACACCGCCGGCGTCGTCGGGTGGTTCGACTCCTCCGTCCTCCGGTGGGGGTGGCGAAGAACCGACCCCGACACCTCCCTCGCCACCCGACACCGTGATCGACTCCGCCCCTTCGGGCGCGGTGGCCCAGACCTCCGCCGCGATCACCTTCCACTCCAGCCCCGCGGGTGCCTCCTTCCAGTGCAGTCTCGACGGTGTGGCGTGGTCGAGCTGTTCGAGCCCGGTCCATTACGGATCGCTCGCCGACGTCTCCCACCGATTCGAAGTCCGTGCGGTGAGCGGCGAAGAGGTGGACCCGACCCCGGCCGTGGCCTCTTGGACCGTGGACTCGACGCCTCCCCAGACGACGATCACGAGTGGGCCGTCGAGCCTGACGAACGACCCCGATGCATCTGTCTCCTTCTTCTCGAGCGAGACGGGCAGCACCTTCGAATGTGACCTCGACGGTGCTGGCTGGCAAGCGTGCAGCAGCCCGAACACCTATGACTCGCTTGCCGACGGCCCACACCTCCTCGAAGTTCGAGCAAAGGATCCGGTCGGCAACGTGGACTTGACCCCCGCGCAGATGTCCTGGACGGTGGACACCACGCCTCCCCAGACGACGATCACGAGCGCCCCGGCGTCGATCACGGACCTCGCCGAGGCGACGTTGTTGTTTACGTCCACCGAGACAGGGTCTACGTTCGAATGCAGCATCGATGGGGACGCTTGGCACCCCTGCACCAGCCCGCAGAACTACGGCTCGCTTTCCGCCAATTCGCACACGTTTGAAGTCCGTGCCATCGATCCGGCGGGGAATGTCGATGGAAGCCCCGCGTCAACGTCGTGGACGGTCGACACGACTCCTCCGCAGACCACGAAGGTGGGAGGGCCGAGTGGTCGCATTGCCATCGGTCCGGTCACTCCCGAATTCTTGAGCGACGATCCGCACGCGACATTCGTCTGCAGTCTCGACGGAGCGCCCGCGACGGCTTGTCCCTCGCCCTTCACCATCGAACCTGAACCAGGACCGCACATCCTCGTGGTCAAGGCGAAAGATCAGGCCGGGAACCTAGACCCGGTTGGCATCTCCTATTCATGGGATTCGGTCAGTCGACGACTGGACCTGTGCGGGCAGCTATCTGGCCAGCGGACGATCGGGCCGAGGTACGCTGAAATCTACGTCATCACCTGCAACTTGAAGGTCGGTGAACATGCGACCCTCGGAGTTGAACCCGGGGCGGTCATCAAGGCCGAAAAGGGGGTCGGCGTCGACGCCGAAGGAACCGTCGAAGCTCGCGGGACCGAGGCCGAACCAATTGTCTTCACCTCGTTCTCTGACGATTCCGTTGGGGGGGATACGAACGACGACGGCTCTGCAAGCGAACCCAAACCGGGCGACTGGGAAGGGATCGTCGCCGGGGGAGGCTCCACGGTCGAACTCGCCCACGCCGCCGTCGACTATGCCCGCTACGGGCTCGAAGACTCCTCGAGGGGCGTGAGCGTCCAGACCACTTCCTT
>Ga0335083_10004303_pt1 | contig 18163 bp, 15 predicted proteins | sample Lox_Sample_42_FD_206716 | JGI IMG/M metagenome (GOLD analysis project Ga0335083, IMG submission 206716) | Soil microbial communities from Loxahatchee National Wildlife Refuge, Florida, United States - Lox_Sample_4.2 | ecosystem: Environmental > Terrestrial > Soil > Wetlands | place: USA...
CACCGGCGGCACCTGTGCCGGGACGAGCAATACGGCGACGACCATTACGATGGCGAGCGGCTCGCCGATCCAGGTCGGCGGCTGCACGATCGTCGTCACTGTCACGTCGGCCACTCCTGGCACCGTCACCAACACCACGAGCCCGCTCGTCACGACCGCGGGCACGACCTCGCCGGCGAGCGCACCGTTGACCGTCACCGCCGCGATTCCCACGCTAGGCAAGACGATCGTCCCGGCGAGCATCGCCGTCGGCGGGGCCGCGACGCTGACGATCACGATCGGCAACGTCAACACCACGGCGGTGACGCTCGCAAGCGCGTTCACCGACGCGATGCCCACGGGCGTCACGACCACGAGCGGCAACAAGGGCACATGCCAGAACGTGACCGTCGACTCCGTGTCGATCACCATGGCGAGCGGTACGGCCGTTCCGCCAGGCGGCTGCACGATCGTCGTCACGGTCACGTCGAGCACGCCGGGAACGGTGAACAACACGACCGGCAGCCTCGTAACCGATGCGGGCACCGCGCCGCCGGCGACGGCGCCGGTGACCGTGACCGCGACTGCGCCCACGCTCGCCAAGACGATCGTGCCGGCGTCGATCGCCGTGCGCGGTACCGCGACGCTCACCATCACGATCGGCAATTCCAATGCCGTGCCGATGACGCTTACCGCCGCGTTCACCGATTCGATGCCGGCTGGAATGACGACCAGCGGATCGAACTCCGGCACGTGCGCGGGCGTGACGGTTGCCTTGACCTCGATCACGCTTCCGTCAGGGAGCAGCGTGCCCGTGGGCGGCTGCACGATCATCGTTCCGATCACGTCGGCGACGGCGGGAAGCGTCACCAACACTACGGGCGCGCTTACGACGGGCTTCGGCGGCGCCCCGCCGGCAAGCGCGCCGCTCACCGTCGTCTCGAGCAGCGTCGGACTCGCCAAGGCCATCGCGCCGTCGTCCATCGCGGCGGGCGGCACCGCCACGCTCACCATCAGGCTGTCCAACTCGGGAACCTCAGCGGTGACGCTGACGTCGCCGTTCGTCGACACGATGCCGTCCGGCGTGACCACCACGGGCGGGAACACCGGCACGTGCGCCGGCGTGACCGTGACCTCGACCAGCGTGACGATGGCAAGCGGATCCTCGCTGCCGCCGGGCAGTTGCACCATCGTCGTGGCCGTCACGTCTTCGACGCCGGGCACGGTGACGAACACGACGGGCTCGCTCGACACGAGCGGGGGAAGCGCCCCGCCGGCGAGCGCGCCGTTGACGGTGACCGCGCCCGGGCCAACGCTGGCCAAGGCGATCGCCCCATCAACCATCGCCGCGGGCGGCACCGCTACGCTTACCCTCACGCTCGGCAATACGGGATCGGGCCCGCTCACGCTCACGTCGGCGTTCGTCGACAGCATGCCAGCCGGCGTCACGACGACGGGCGGCAATACCGGCACGTGCGGCGGCGTCATGGTGACGTCGACGACGATCACGATGGCGAGCGGCTCGGCGATCCCGGTGGGCGGCTGCACGATCGTGGTGACGATCACGTCGTCGACGCCGGGCACGGTGACCAACGTGACGGGCCCGCTCGCGACGAACGGCGGCACCGCGCCGCCGGCCAGTGCGCCGATGACGGTCACCGCGCCCGGGCCGACGCTCACCAAGGCGATCGCGCCGGCGACCATCGCGCCGGGCGGCACCGCGACGCTCACCCTCACGCTCGGCAATACGAGTTCGGCGGCGCTCACGCTGACGGCGGCTTTCGTCGACAGCATGCCCGCCGGCATGACGACGACGGGTGGCAACACCGGCACGTGCACCGGCGTCGCCGTGACCTCCACGTCGATCACCATGGCGAGCGGCTCGACGATCCCGCCGGGCGGCTGCACGATCGTCGTGGCCATCACCTCGTCCACGCCGGGCACCGTCACCAACACCACGGGGTCGCTCGCCACGAGCGGCGGAACCGCACCGCCGGGAAGTGCGCCCATCACGGTGTCCGGCGGCGCCGGGCCGACGCTCACGAAGGCCATCGCGCCCTCGACGATCGCCCCGGGCGGCGCCGCGACGCTCACGCTCGTCTTGGGCAACGCAGGCTCGACCCCGCTCACGCTCTCGTCGGCGTTCGTAGACACGATGCCGGCCGGGGTCAATACGACGAGCGGCAACACGGGCACGTGTACCGGCGTCAGCGTCACGTCGACGACGGTCACGATGTCGAGCGGCTCGGCGATCCCGCCGGGCGGCTGCACGATCGTGGTGACGATCAGCTCGTCCACGCCGGGTACCGTCACGAACACCACCGGTGCGCTCAACACGAGCGGCGGCAGCGCGCCGCCGGCCAGTGCGCCGATCACCGTGTCGGGCAACGCGGCGACGCTCGCCAAGGCCATCGTCCCCGCGACGATCGTTCCGAGCGGGAGCGCGACGCTCGCGATCACGCTCGGCAATACGACCGCGGCCGCGCTCACATTGACTGCGCCGTTCACGGACCCGATGCCCGCGGGCATGACCACGACCACGGCGAACACGGGAACGTGCGCCGGCGTCACCGTGACGCCGACGCTCATCACGATGCCCACGGGCGCTTCGATTCCGCCCGGAGGCTGCACGATCGTCGTAGGCGTGACCTCGTCGACGCTCGGCACGATCACCAACGTGACGAGTGCCCTCGTGACGGACAAGTACACGGCCCCGGCGGCAAGCGCGCCCCTGGGCGTGGCGACGGGCGGATCGACAGCGCCGATCCCGGTCGATTCGAAGGTGGCGCTTGCGCTATGCGCCCTGCTGATCGCCCTCAGCGGCGCGCTGCGCCGCCGCCGCCGCTAGAAGACGAAGGGAAAAAAAGAGCCGGGCTCGCTGCCCGGCTCTTCGACGGCAAGTTGCCTAGGACGTCAGGCGGTCTGGATGTTGCTCGCCTGCTTGCCCTTGGGGCCCTGGGTGACCTCAAAGGAGACCTTCTGGCCTTCCTTCAGCGTCTTGAACCCGGGCATGTTGATCGCGGAGAAGTGCGCGAAGAGATCTTCGCCACCGCCGTCCGGCGTAATGAATCCGAAGCCCTTAGCGTCGTTGAACCACTTTACGGTACCTGTTGCCATTTCTTACGATTCCTCAAGATAAATTATCGGCGGGCGGGTGCCCGCCCCATGTTTCATTCTCAAGGACAGAAAAGTACGGGTCCGCAATCACGACCGTGACTGGGCTTTGTGCGTGCTTTAGTACTTGAAACAAAACACCTTTAGGAGCATACGCGAACACCGGGCATTTGGGAATCCCTGTTCGTCGGATGGACTGCCCCACAGAATCAGACCGTTGCAGGGGTGCCAAGTTCCTGCCGCACCAAGGCAGCTCCGGCCGCGAGCGCGGCGAGCTTGCCGCGGGCGACGTCCCGGGGCAGCGGGACCATCCCGCAGTTCGTGCAGGGATACAGGCGGTCGGCCGGGACGTAGGCCATGGCGGCACGGATCGTGGCCGCGACGTCCTCGGGGGCCTCGATGCGCTCGCTCGCCACGTCGATGGCGCCGACCAGGACGTCCTTGCCGGCGAGCAGCGCCATGAGGTCGAGGGGGACGTGCGAGTTGGCGCACTCCAGCGAGACCTGCGCCAGGCTCGAGGCGGCCAGCAGCGGAAACGTCTGCTCGTACTGCCGCCACTCCCGTCCCAGCGTCTTCTTCCAGTCGATGTTGGCCTTGATCCCATAGCCGTAGCAGATGTGCACGGCGGTCTTGCAGGACAGGCCCTGCGCGGCCCGCTCGAGCGCGGCGAGGCCCCAGTCGCGCACCTCGTCGAAATACACGTTGAAGGCGGGCTCGTCGAACTGGACCGTGTGCACGCCGGCACCCGCGATCGCGCGCGCCTCCTCGTTCAGGATCTCCGCGAACGCGAAGGCGAGCTTCTCGCGGCTTCGATAGTGGGCGTCGTAGAGCGTATCGACCATGGTCATCGGCCCGGGCAGCGTGTACTTCACCGGGCGCGCGGTCTCGCCCACGACGAAGCGGGCGTCGTCGACGTAGATAGGATGGCGGCGTGCGACGGGCCCGACGACCATGGGCACGTCGGCGTCGTAGCGGTTGCGTATGCGCACCGTCTTGCGGTTGACGAAGTCGACACCGTCCAACCCCTCGATGAACGTGGTGACGAAGTGGCGTCGCGTCTGCTCGCCGTCGGTGACGATGTCGATCCCGGCGTGCTCCTGGTCGAAGAGGGCAAGGCGTACCGCGTCGCGCTTGCCTTGCGCCAGCGCCTCGCCCTCGAGGTTCCAGGGCGCCCAGAGCTTCTGCGGCTCGGCGAGCCAGGCCGGCTTGGGCAGGCTGCCGGCGATGGTGGTGGGGAGTAGCGACATGGGAGGCGGATTATATAAGGTGCGCCGGCGGCGAACCGGTCTGGCCACTTGACCACCCGGCGCTTGCCCCGTACCCTTGCCGGCGCCTTCCAAAGTCGTCCGTGTTCCGAGTCCCGCACCCCCGAATGCCTCGCGTCCTGTACGCCGACCACGACTACAGCGAACTCTCGCTCGAGCGGTCCCTGTTCGATTCGGCCGGCATCGAGCTCGTGGTCGCGCAGGCGAAGACGGAGGACGAGGTGATTGCCGCCGCGCGAGGCTGCAGCGCGATCCTTTTGCAATACGCGCCAATCTCGGCGAAGGTGGTCGCCGCGCTGCCGGAGCTCGGGCTCGTGAGCCGCATCGGGGCGGGCGTGGATACGATCGATACCGAGGCCTGCGAGAAGGCCGGTGTGTGGGTCGCGAACTCGCCCGACTACGGGATCGCCGAGGTGGCCACGCACGCGCTCGCGCTCGCCCTCGCGTCGATCCGCAACATCGTGGCGTACCATCGCGACATCGGCGCGGGCACGTGGCACTTCATGTCCTCGGGGCGGCTGTCGCGGCCTTCGGCCATGACGCTGGGCATCGTCGGCCTCGGCCGCATCGGAAAGCGGATGGCGCACATCTCGCGCAATGTATTCAAGCGCGTCGCGGCCTATGACCCGTACCTCATCGACGGCGACTTCCCGGCCTACGTCGAGCGTGCGGCCACCCTGCACGACCTCGCGGCACAGTCCGACCTCGTGAGCGTGCACACGCCGCTCACGGCCGAGACGCGCGGCATGCTCGACGCGCGATTCTTCGCGGCGATGAAACCGGGCGCCTACTTCGTGAACACCGCGCGTGGTGCGATCGTGAACGTCGCCGACCTTCATGCCGCGGTCGAAAGCGGCCGGGTCGCCGGCGCCGGGCTCGACGTGCTTCCCGAGGAGCCCGTGCCGCGCGCCTCGCCGCTCGTTTCGCATCCGCGCGTCATCCTGACGCCGCACGCGGCGTTCTATTCGGTCGAGGCGGAGCAGGAGTTGCGGCGCAAGGCGGCGCAGAACATCATTAGCTGGCTGGCCGCCGGCCGCCCCGAATACGTGGTGACCCGAGGCACACGCAAGCCTTAGAGCAGGAAAGCACGGAGGACGCATGGCGGCGGTGACCATCACCGGCGTGGAAAAGTGGTTCGGCTCCACCCACGTGATTCGCGGGGTCGACATCGCGATCGCGGACGGCGAGTTCTGCGTGCTGGTCGGTCCCTCCGGCTGCGGCAAGTCCACGCTCCTGCGCATGATCGCCGGGCTCGAGGAGATCACGAAGGGCGAGATCGCGATCGGCGAGCACGTGGTCAACCGCGTCCCGCCGAAGGAGCGAGACATCGCGATGGTGTTCCAGAATTACGCGCTCTACCCGCACATGACCGTACGCCAGAACATGTCGTTCGCTCTCGCGCTCGCCAAGCGCCCGAAGCCGGAGATCGAGAAGCACGTCGCCAAGGCCGCCGACATCCTCGGTTTGAAGCCCTTCCTCGACCGCTACCCGCGTCAGCTCTCGGGCGGACAGCGGCAGCGCGTGGCGATGGGGCGCGCCATCGTGCGCGACCCGCAGGTGTTCCTGTTCGACGAGCCGCTGTCCAACCTCGACGCCAAGCTGCGCGTGCAAATGCGCACCGAGATCAAGGAGCTGCACCAGCGCCTCGCCACCACGTCGATCTACGTCACGCACGACCAGATCGAGGCGATGACGATGGCCGACCGCATCGTGGTCATGCGCGACGGGATCGTCGAGCAGAGCGGCGACCCGCTCGCGCTGTACGACCGTCCGGCCAATACCTTCGTCGCCGGATTCATCGGCTCGCCGGCGATGAACATGATCCCCGGCACGGCGCGCATCGCCGGCGGCGCGTCCCACGTCGCGTTCGCGGACGGGGTCACGCTGCCGCTGCCGCCTGGCGCGCCGGCCGCCGACGGCCAGCCGGTGCTCTACGGCATCCGGCCGGAGCACTGCGGCATCGGCAGCGGAAATGGGCTGCCCGTGGACATCGTTGTCGTCGAGCCGACCGGCGCCGACACCCAGCTGTATTGCAGGTTCAACGGGCAGGAGGTCACGGCGATGGTGCGCGACCGCGTCGCGGCGCGCGCCGGCGAGCGCATCGCGCTCGTGCCCGACGTCCCCCGCGCCCACGTCTTCGATGCACAAAGCGGCGTGCGCATAGCCGCGTAGATCCCTGTCGGGTCCCACCTAGGAGGAGGAGCAGTCATGAGTGACACCAACCGTCGCGATTTCATCAAAGCAACCGCCGGCATCGCGGCCGGCACCGCGCTCGGCGGCACGGCGCTGTGGACGCCAGAGGCGGCCGCGCAGCAATTCAAGGTGACGCCCGAGAAGGGCGCGAAGCTGCGCGTGCTTCGCTGGAAGCGCTTCGTCCAGGGTGACGAGGACGTCTGGGCCGCCAACACGAAGAAGTTCACCGAGCTGACCGGCATCGAAGTGCGCGTCGACGCCGAGGGCTGGGAAGACGTACGGCCGAAGGCGGCGGTGGCGGCGAACGTCGGCAGTGGTCCGGACATCATCATCAGCACGATGGAGGACGCGCACCAGTATCCCGAGAAACTGGTCGACGTCTCCGACCTCGCGAACTACCTCGGCGCCAAGTACGGGGGCTGGTATCCCCTCGCCAAGGACTACGGGATGCACAACAACAAGTGGGTCGCGGTCATGATGGGCGCCGCGGGCAATGCGCTGGTCTACCGCGAGAGCGCCTTCAAGGCCGCGGGCTTCGACGGCGTGCCGCGCGACATGGCCGGCTTCCTCAAGCTGTGCCAGGCGCTCAAAGCGAAGGGCACGCCCGCCGGATTCGCGCTCGGCAATGCGACCGGGGACTCGAGCTGGACGCACTGGCTGGTGTGGGCGCACGGCGGCAAGCTGGTCGACGCCAAGAACAACGTCGTCATCAACAGCCCGGAGACGATCGCCGCGCTCGAGTACGGCAAACAGCTCTACGAGACGTTCATCCCCGGCACGCTGTCGTGGCTCGACCCCAACAACAACAAGGCGTTCCTCGACGGCCAGCTCTTCCTCACGGCGAACGGCATCTCGATCTACTACGCGGCGAAGACCTCGCAGGACCCGAAGCTGCTGGAGATGGCCAATGACATTCAGCACGGCTACTTCCCGCTCGGACTCGACGGAAAGGCGCGCGAGTTGAACCTCGTGTTCCCGATGATGATCTTCAAGTACACGAAGTATCCGAACGCGGCCAAGGAGTACCTGCGTTTCATGATGGAGAAGGAGCAGTACGTGCCGTGGCAGGAAGCCTCGATCGGCTACGTCTGCCATCCGCTGGCGGCGTACGAGAAGAGCGCGTTCTGGACTGCCGACCCGAAGAAGACGCCCTACCGCGACTGCTTCAAGAACGGGACGGCGGGCGGGTACGCGGGCACGATGGGCTACGCGTCGGCGGCGTGCATCGCGGACTTCATCATCCCCAACATGGTCGCGGAGGCCGCGTCGGGCTCGAAGACGCCGAAGGAAGCGGCCGCACGCGCGCAGGCGCGGGCGGAGCGGTACTACAAACTCTGATATTGCGGGCTCCCGCTCGCGCGGGAGACGCAATGTCTGCGCGAGTTGGAGCGGACGAGACGCCGCTCAACTCGCGCGGTTCCGCGACGAATCGTGGCCTCGCAATCCACCGCGCTCTCCCGCGCGCTCGACAACCGGCACCTGCTGGGACTCCTGTTCCTGCTGCCGGCGGCGGCGGTCATGCTGTTGTTCCTGACGTATCCGCTCGGGCTCGGCACGTGGCTCGGCTTCACGGACGCCAAGATCGGGCGCAGCGGCGTGTGGATCGGCCTCGAGAACTTCGAGTATCTGTGGAACGACGCCGTCACGCGCCTCGCCCTGTTCAACACGCTCTTCTACACGATCGTCGCCAGCATCATCAAGTTCGGGCTTGGGCTCTGGCTCGCGCTTCTTCTCAACAAGCACATGCCGTTCAAGTCCTTCATCAGGGCGATCGTGCTGCTCCCGTTCATCGTGCCCACCGCGTTGTCGGCGATCGCGTTCTGGTGGATCTACGACTCGCAGTTCTCCATCATCAGCTGGGCGCTCCTCAAGCTCGGCCTCATCAGCGAGTACATCGATTTCCTCGGCCAGCCCTGGCACGCGCGCTTCGCGACCATCGCCGCCAACATCTGGCGCGGCGTGCCGTTCGTCGCGATCTCGCTGCTCGCCGGACTGCAGACGATCTCGCCGTCGTACTACGAGGCGGCGAGCCTCGACGGCGCGACGGAGTGGCAGCAGTTCCGTTACGTGACGCTCCCGCTTCTTACGCCGATCATCGCCGTGGTGATGACGTTCTCGGTGCTGTTCACGTTCACCGACTTCCAGCTGATATACGTCCTCACGCGCGGCGGTCCGCTCAACGCGACGCACCTCATGGCGACACTGTCGTTCCAGCGCGCGATCTCGGGCGGCAGCCTGGGCGAGGGTGCCGCGATCGCCACGGCGATGGTCCCGTTCCTCCTCGCCGCGATCCTGTTCAGCTATTACGGCTTGCAGCGGCGGGCGTGGCAGCAGGGCGGTGCCGACGAGTGATCGAATGAACGACCACGCACAAGCCGTCGCGCCGCCTCCCTCCGTCGGGTCGGGCGGCATGGACTACCTCACGTCGTTGCCGAGACGCGTGGTGACGGTGTATGTGCCGATCGCGGCGTTCCTCGTCGTGCTCCTGTTCCCGTTCTACTGGATGGCCATCACGGCGTTCAAGCCGAACGAGGAGCTCCTGTCCCGCGAGGGCAACCCGTTCTGGGTGCGCAACCCTACCCTCGCGCACATCAACAAGCTGCTGTTCGACACGGCCTATCCCGACTGGCTCGTCAACACGATGCTCGTCTCGGTGGCGGCGACGTTCCTGTCGCTCCTGTGCAGCGTGCTCGCCGCCTACGCGATCGAGCGGCTGCGCTTCCGGGGCTCGCGCTACGTCGGCATGAGCATCTTCCTCGCGTACCTCGTGCCGCCGTCGATCCTTTTCATCCCGCTCGCCACCATGGTCTACAAGCTCGAGCTCTTCGACACGCGGCTCGCGCTGATCCTCACCTACCCGACCTTCCTCATTCCGTTCTGCACGTGGCTGCTCATGGGCTATTTCAAGTCCATCCCGTTCGAGCTCGAGGAATGCGCGCTCATCGACGGCGCATCACGCCTCCAGATCCTCGTGCGCATCGTCCTGCCGCTCGCGGTGCCGGGCCTCATCTCCGCCGGCATCTTCGCGTTCACCCTGTCGTGGAACGAGTTCATCTACGCGCTCACCTTCATCTCCTCCTCGGAGGTGAAGACGGTGCCCGTCGGCGTGGTCACCGAGCTCGTCGAGGGCGACGTGTACCACTGGGGCTCGCTGATGGCCGGGGCGCTGTTCGGTTCGCTGCCGGTCGCGGTGCTGTATTCCTTCTTCGTCGAGTACTACGTCTCGGGGCTCACCGGCGCCGTCAAGGAGTGACGCGGGCGCCAGTTGACTTCCGGTCAGGCGCCCCCAACAAGGTAGAATGAGCCATTTCCGCCGGAGCCCGCCTCGCATGAGCACCGTTCACGACACTATCCAGGAGCAGGTCACCAACCACCCGGTGGTCCTGTACATGAAGGGCACGCCGCAATTTCCGCAGTGCGGCTTCTCGGCCACAGTCGCCGAAATCCTCAACCGTTGCGGCGTCAGCGACTACTTCTCGGTCAACGTGCTTGCGGACGACGAGATCCGCCAGGGGATCAAGGAGTTCGCCAACTGGCCGACCATCCCGCAGCTGTACGTGAACGGCGAGTTCGTCGGCGGTTGCGACATCGTGCGCGAGATGTACTCGACCGGCGAGCTTCAGAAGCTCCTCGCGAGCCAGGCCGCCTGAAGAAGACTTCGCTCGATATCCCTTGAAGGGTCGCCTTGGAGCGGCCCTTTTTTGCGCCTGCGCGAAAGCCGCCGGCCTCGCGGCCATGCGTGCCGCGGGTGCGCATTAACCCTCACGGCGCTGCCAGATTAGGCGCTTGGGGCCGCCCCGAGTTGTCTATTTAACTAATTGTTTTATAGACATTAACTGGAGGTGGCATGAGTGTTGCTATGAAGATGGCAAGCCGCTTCCGGACGTATCTGGAAGCCTCGTTTCTTCAATGTCCATCCAGAGGGGATAAAAATGAAAGCTTCACAGCGTCCGGTCGCGTCGGCCCTTCGCCGCCGCCACGAGGTCACCTGGCTCGCGGCAGGCGTGATCGCCGCGGCTATCGCCATGTCGGCGGGGAGCGCGCGCGCGGAATCCAACTTCGTCAACGGTTCGGGCACGGCGACTGCGCATCTGAATTTCTCGATCGTGATCCCGAAGTTCCTGTACCTTCAGGTCGGCACGGGCACGTATCCCACTTCCGTCAACACGGTCGACACGATCCTGTTCGACATGACGGGCGCCATCTCGTCGATCGGTAACGCCACGCCGCAAGCGGGCACCGGTGGCGATCTGACCGGCGGCGCGGTAACGGCGCGCGTCGTCGGCAACAACTTCAATGCCGCAGTCAACCTTTCGGCATCGACCGTCGGCGCAATGTCGAACGGCGCCGGCAACACGATCTCGTGGAGCGAGATCTCCGTGACCTCCGCCGCGCTGGCCGTCGTGCCGGCGGCTGCGTCCACCCTGAACCACCCGGGCACGGCCGCAGCGCCCTTTGCCGACGGTGCTGCGACGACCGTGTCGCTGACGCCCGTGGGCAAGGTCATCAATCAGTCCGCCAAGTGGACGTTCCAGTACAAGAACAGCAACGTTCCTTCGGCCGGCACCTACGGCAACACGGTCGCCAACAACGGGCAGGTGACGTACACCATCACGATGCCCTGACGCGGCGCTCGCAAGCCAGCCGCGCAACAGCTTCAGGCGAGGTGCCGGGCCCAAACGGCTCCGCACCTCGTTTCTCGTCGTCCGAGCGGCTATGCTGTCCGTAGCGACGGAAGAGGCCTCACGCGTTGCCCGAAGGCCATGGCATGAACCGAACCGCACCCAAGGCGCCGCCGGAGTCGACGGCGCGCGCGCGCTCCGTACTCGGGCTCGCCGCTTTCTCGGCGACGGCCGCGGCGTCGTTCGCGCTCCTGCCGATCGACCTCGCACGTGCTTGGGTGCTCACGATCAATTCCGGCCCCAAGGCGATCTTCCTGCAGGTCGGAAACGGCTCCTACAGCGGCACCTACCAAAGCGGCGGCACGCCGCTCAACAACGCCACGATCAACACCGTGAGCGTCACCGTGCCGGCGAACCAGGTCGGCACGGGCACGGCGCAAGCGATGACCAGCAACAGCACGCAGTCGGTGAGCTTCTACGACAACTTCGCCGTCTGCAATCCGCCTTCCCAAGTCTACATCGGCGGCTGGGTGCGCACGCCGACCGGCGCCGGCAGCGGCACCTTGTCGGTCACCTCGCCCGCGTCGCTCACCAGCGGCGCGTCGACGATCCCGTTCTCGCAGATCAGCTGGACCAGTACCGCCAACGGCAACACGAGCCCCGACATTCCGGCGGGTGCGTTCAACGGCGGGACGCTCGTACTGCGCACGATCGCGGCCAATACGTGGGTGGAGAACTGCCACACCTTCTCGTACGCGAACGCCGCCGTCGTCGCGGCCGGGACCTACACGGGACAGGTCACCTACACGCTGGTGCTTCCATGAGGGGGCACGCGACCCATCCGCTCCTGGCGCTCGCCGGCGCGCTCGTTCTCGCCACGCCTTGCGCCGCGAACACGTACGTCGTCGACGACACCAGCACGATCCCCTACGAGTCGAACCTCGTCACGCGCTGGAAGGACAACGCGACCACCGGCGGCCGCCAGATGAGCAACGACATCGAGGGCGCGGCGACGGTGACGCTGCGGCTCAACGTGCAGCCTTGGCTCAACCGCAACGGGCGCATCTATCTCGCGCTTCCCCAGCAGCCGATCGGTGTCGTCAACGTGGAGTGGTCCACACAGGGCAGGCTGCTCCCCGGCAAGCTGCAATCCGGCGAGCGCACGCTCGTATATGCCGGTCCGATCCGGACGAGCGTGCTGGAGGACACGTTCAACGTGCACGTCGTCGCCGACGGCCGCCGCGTCAACGCCGCTCAGCGCCTCAACTTCCACTTCGAAATCGATGTCGACTGAACGAATCGCGCGCGCTGCGCTGATGCTGGCGGGTGCGCTTGCGCTCGCGCCCTGCGTCGCCTCCGCGCAGGGCTTTGCCGCGATGGTGACGCCGCCGCGCTTCGAGCTCGAAGGCAAGCCCGGGCAAACGCAGCGCCAGGTGATCGAGGTCATGAATGCCGATCAGCGTCCCGCCACCTATCGCATGCGCACCGCGGACTGGACGCTCGAGCCCGACGCAACGGTGCATATGTCCGAAGCGCTGCTTGCGGACAGCTGCCGGCCCTGGGTGGCGATCGAGCGGCGCGAGATCACCGTACCCTCCGGCGGCCGCTACCGCTACCGCTTCGAGGTGACGCCGCCGGCCGGCGCCAAGGGCGAGTGCCGATTCGCGATCGTGCTCACGGGCGGCGCCGAGACGGTCAACGCGGGGCAGAACGTCAACATCCCGATCAACGGGCAGATCGGCATCATCGTCTACGTGACGCTCGAAGGCGCGGCGCCGCAGCTCGAGGTCGTGGGCAGCGCCGTGGTCGAGCGCGAGGGCCGCAAGATGCCGGTGATCCGCGTGCGCAACACGGGTGATGCGCACGGCAGGCTGGCAGGGTTCCTGGAGGGCACCGATCCCGGCGGGAAGCGTCTCGAGTTCCAGCCCTCCGGCTTGCCCATTCTCCCCGGCGAGACCCGCGACATTCCGATCGACCTCGCCTCCGAAGGCGACAACCGTCCCGCCATTCCCTTCCCGATCACGATCCGCGGCACGCTCGAATGGAGCGGCAAGTCCACGCCGTTCGAGGCTCGCTTCGCACCATGACGCGGCGGCGAGCCGCCGCTCTCGCGCTCCTGAGCGGCCTCGTCGCCTCCGCAATCGCATCGGCGCAACCGCTGGCGAACGCGCCGGCACCGGCGGCGCCGGTCTACGAGGATCGCCTCATAGAGGGCGGCGCGCTTGCGCCCGATGTCGGCGGCGAAGGCGGCGGTGCGTACAACCCGGAAGGTTGGCCGCGCTACCTGCGCGTGGAGGGCGTTGCAAGCTACTTCGACCAGCAGGGCGTCATCACGCGTGAGAACGGCGCGCGCGCGTCGGGCCGCATAGATACGCCCAACTACGGCGCGATCTCGGTCGACGCCACCGCGCGCGTCGGCCCGGGCTCGTTCATCGCGACACTCGTCCAGCGCGATTTCGCGTTCGACGAGAACTGGCGCCTGAACAACTCGCTCGGCGTGGTGACCACGCTCGGCATCGACCTTACGCGCAACCAGTATCGCTTCTACATCCCGACGTTTCCTTCGGCAGGTGGCACGACCGAGTGGCTGCGCGACGGCAACCTGCAGCTGCAGGCGAGCGTCGGGCAGCCCGGCAACTACGACGGCTTCCGGCTGACCGGCTTCCAGTCGCTCGGCGGGACGCTCGCGACCGTCGGCGCGCAATGGGCGTTCGCGCCGCAATGGCAGGCCGGCGTGCAGCTCATCGACATGACTGGCGTCGATTCGCCCTATGCGGTGCCGAACGGCAACGGCACGATCGGGATGCGCGGCGCCTACGCCGGGCTCGCATGGAACGACGGGACGACGCGGCTGCAGGGCAACGTGCTTACGAGCGACGCGAGCTCGAGCGGCAGCACGCTGCACGCGACGGGCGTGTGGCTCGACGGGCGCACGCTGTGGAACGGGCTGACCCATCACTACGGCGTCTTCCGATTCGACCCGGGCCTCGCCTGGGGCTATCAGCCCATCAACAACGACTTGCAGGGGGTGTATTACCGCTTGGCGTACCAGGACCTGCGCTGGCAGGTCGACGGCGGCATCGACCAGACGTGGTCGGTGTCGGGACGCGGGACGCCCGGCACGTTCTACACGATCAACGGCCGCTACCAGCTCAACACGAGAAGCGGCATCGGCGGCAACGCCGCCTATCTCGACAACGGCGGCCAGAACGCGTGGCAGGCGTCGGGCTTCACGGACCTCTTGTGGTCGCAGGGCGCGAGCCGCGTGCAGCTGAGCGCGGGACACAACAACAACATCCCGAGCAACGACGCACAGCAGCTGGTCGTCGACCACACGTGGAACGTGCCCGCGGGAACGCGGCTGACCACGTCCTTCACCGCGACGCGCGACGCCACGGGCAGCGCCACGAACGGGGATACCGTCATACCGGCGGTCACGTTCCGCCGCTACGGGCTCGGCCTGCTCGGCGGCGGGGACATCGCGAACAACGTCTCGATCGACGCCAACCTCCAGTACAACATCGTCACGCACGGAGGAACCGCGAGCGGGATCTACGGCAACGTCAACCTCAACTGGCGGCTGTCGCCGAACTGGTCGATCGTCGGCACGTACTACGACAACCGCGACGACACGGCGAACCTGTTCGTCATATCGCCGCTCATCCCCGTGATCAACACGCTGCCCACGCAGCGCAACCGCGCCGTGTACTTCAGCCTGCGCTGGGAGGAGCGCGCGGGCTCGCCGGTCGCAGCACTCGGCGGCAGGCCGGGCGGGCCGGTGGGCAGCATCGCGGGCACGATCTATCTCGACCAGAACGACAACGGCAGGCGCGACCCCGGCGATCCGGTCCTGCCCAACGTCACCGTGCTGCTGGACGGCCGCTTCTCGACGCGCACGGACGAGGCGGGTCGCTTCGAGTTCCCGTTCGTGGGTGTCGGCGCGCACCGCATCACCGTCGTTCCCGATAATGTCCCGCTGCCGTGGACGTTCGGCGACGGCCAGTTCGAAGTCCGCGTCGACGCGCGCACGACGTCGAGCGTGGAGTTCGGCGCGCGCAGACAACGCTGAACGCACGCAATGTACCCGCGCGCGTGTCGTCGACAATTCGCACGGGTCACCGGCGACGGCATGCTTCTTGCCATTGTCGCGGCATGCGCAAGAGGCTCACTTTCTCCAACTTCGTGATCGCGCTCGCCGTCGCCGCGATCTTCGCCGCCATCGCGCTTCCGAGCTACGCCGCGTACGCGCGTAAGTCCGCGCGCGCCGACGCAATGTCGTTCATCGTCGATGCGGCCTTTCGCGAGCAGGCGCATTTCGCGACGCGCGAGGCCTATGCCGCCAGCCTCACCACGCTCGGCGTCGCAGTGCCGCCGGCCCTTGCGGACAAGTACGCGTTCGCCGTCGTCGCGACGCAAGCTCCGAAGCCGGCATTCACGATCAGGGGGACCGCGGTCGGCGACCAGGCGAACGACGCCTGCCCTGTATTGACGGTCGACAGCGCGGGGCGGCGCTGGCCGTCGAGCTGCTGGTAGGAAGCTAAGCGTCCCGAGTCAGAAATTCACCCGCAAGTTCGCGGCGCTCAGGTTCTCGTCCGCTGCGCCCGCTTCACGTCCGGGATGTGGCGCAACGAGCGCAGCACCTGCGCGAGATGGCGGCGGTCGCGCACCTGCACGCCGAAGAACATCGCGAGCACCTCTCCGCCGTCGGGACGCTCCATCGAGACCGTGTCGATGTTCGCGTCGGCGTCGGCGATAGCGAGCGCGAGATCGGCGAGCAGGCCGCGACGGTCCGCGACGAGGAGGCGGATTCCGGTCTCGAACACACCCTGCACGTCGGGCGCCCATTCCACGTCGACGAGCTCGCTCGCGTCGAGATGCTGCTTCTTGAGCGTGACGCAATCGCGCGTGTGCACGAGCAGACCCTGCCCGCGGCGGAACTGTCCCACGATCGAATCGCCGGGTATCGGGCGGCAGCACTTCGCGTACTGGATCGCCACGCCTTCGACGCCGCGCAGCGTGAGCGAGCCCAGCTTGCCGTGCGACGGCGCAGGCGCGTCCTCCGCCTTGCCCGGGACCTTGGTGAGCGCCTGCGCGACCACGAACGACAGCCGCTTGCCGAGGCCGATGTCGGCCAGGATGTCGAGCTGGCTCTTGGCACCGTATTCCTTGGCGAGCGCCTCCCAGCGGTCCCAGGAGATCGCCTCGGGCTCGACCTTGAGCGTCGCGAGCGCCTGGTTCAGCAGCCGCTCGCCGAGGGCGGCGGATTCCTTCTGCTGCAGCCCCTTCAGGTAATGCCGGATGCGTGAGCGCGCCTTGCCGGTGGCCACGAAGGACAGCCACGAAGGGTTCGGGCGCGCGGTGGGCGAGGTGAGGATCTCGACGTGGTCGCCGTTCTTGAGCTCGGTGCGCAGCGGCAGGAGCTCGTAGTTGATCCGCGCCGCCACGCAGTGGTGGCCGATGTCGGTGTGCACGCCGTAGGCGAAGTCGACGGCGGTGGCGCCGCGCGGCAACGCCATGATCTTGCCCTTCGGCGTGAAGACGTAGATCTCGTCGGGGAAGAGGTCGCCCTTGATGTGCTCCAGGAACTCCTTCGAATCCTTGGACTCCGACTGGATCTCGAGGAGGCTTTGCAGCCAGCGCGACGTCTCGCGCTGCGCCTCGGCGAGGTCGAGCTCGCCTCCGGTCTTGTACAGCCAATGCGCGGCCACGCCGGCTTCCGCCACGCGATGCATGTCGTGGGTGCGGATCTGCACTTCGAGCGGCGTGCCGAACGGACCGAACAGCGTCGTGTGCAGCGACTGGTAGCCGTTCGCCTTCGGGATCGCCACGTAATCCTTGAACTTGCCGGGGATGGGCTTGTAGAGCTCGTGCAGCACCCCTAGCGCCGCATAGCAGTTGGTCTTGTCGGCCACCAGGATGCGCACGCCGTAGATGTCGAACACCTGCGCGAAGCTGTAGTGCTTCTCGCGCATCTTCTTGTACACCGAGTAGATCGTCTTCTCGCGGCCGCCGACCACCGCCAGCACGTTCTCCTTGGCGAGGCCCTCGCGGATCACGTCGAGCAGCCGGTTCATCACCTCGCGGCGGTTGCCGCGCGCGGCCTTGATCGCTGCGGCGAGGATGCGGTAGCGCATCGGGTTGAGATGCTTGAACGACAGGTCCTGCAATTCGAGGTAGAGCGAATTGAGGCCGAGCCGATTCGCGATCGGCGCGTAGATGTCGAGCGTCTCCTTCGCGATGCGCTTGCGGTGCGCGGGCGCCATCGCGTCCAGGGTGCGCATGTTGTGCAGGCGGTCGGCGAGCTTGATCAGGATGACACGCACGTCGCGCGCCATCGCCAGCAGCATCTTGCGGAAACTCTCCGCCTGCACTTCCTCGCGCGAGGTGAACTCGATCTGGTCGAGCTTGCTCACGCCGTCGACCATGTCGGCGACGGGCTTGCCGAAGCTTTTTTCGAGCTCGTGCTTGGTGACGGAGGTGTCCTCCATCACGTCGTGCAGAAGCGCGGCGGCGAGGCCCTGCGCGTCGAGCCGCCACTGCGACAGGATCGACGCCACCGCGAGCGGATGCGTGATGTAAGGCTCGCCCGACTTGCGGAACTGGCCGCGGTGGGCGGATTCGGAGAACTGGAATGCGCGGCTGACGAGCGCGACGTCCGGTGGGGGCAGGTAGTGCCCCAGATGCTTCGTGAACTCGGCGATCTCGGACATTCGCTCCGAAACGTCACCCGCGCCGGTTCGCCCCACGCGACGTCAGACCGTGGGCGTGGTCGGCAGCGTCGGTCCGGTCTTGGTCAGCATTTCGATGCCGATCTTGCCGGCGGCCATCTCCCGCAGCGCGATCACGGTGGGCTTGTCGCGGTCGGCATCCACCATCGGCGCGGAGCCGGCGGTAATCTGCCGCGCGCGGTTGGTGGCGGCGAGCGTCAACTCGAACCGATTGGGAATCCTGGCAAGACAGTCTTCGATGGTGATGCGGGCCACGGGCGAC